>Ga0307428_1000125_pt1 | contig 67607 bp, 84 predicted proteins | sample SalMarWE160240MG_FD_202161 | JGI IMG/M metagenome (GOLD analysis project Ga0307428, IMG submission 202161) | Salt marsh sediment microbial communities from the Plum Island Ecosystem LTER, Massachusetts, United States - WE1603-240 | ecosystem: Environmental > Aquatic > Marine > Intertidal zone >...
ACGTCGAACCCAGAGCTGCACAGTACCAAGAGCAACTTGAAACTTTCGTGCAACCTCGCGCATTGGAACGCCGTGGCGCACCGCCATAACCATCAGTCGTCGGCGCCTCTCAGCGCTTCTTTTTTGGCCATCGAGTTCTCCTTGACTGGCGGTTTACCACCATAATACACAAGTACAGGTGACCAGGAAGCGCTGTCATCTGCATGACTAGGAAGTGCTGTCATGTGGCCGGTCACACATTACAGCTTACGAATCACGGATTAATGAGAAGACTAGCACGGGAACGGAGAGTGGCTATCAGAACGATAAAGGACTTCCAGATGATCTTGGGAATGAGGTCTATGGGCAAAAATATGGGCATTACTGCCAGCGGAAGCTCGATCGAAAGGAGGTGGAAAGATGCCCAAGGTTAAGGATCTGAGCGTTGATGACTTAGAGCAACTGATAGAACAGAAGATCTTGGAGATGCTCGGGGATTCTGATTCCGGTCTGGAACTGACTGACGAATTCAAAAGGAAACTGAGGGAACGCTTAGAAAGCTCTTCTAAGAAGATCCCCCATGAAGAGGTGTTGAAGAGACTTGGACAGGATTGAATGGACGGACGGAGCGGCAAGAGACCTTGAAAAGCTTGATAGGCAAATAGTGCGAAGGATTCTTAGGAAGCTTGATTGGGTCTCTAAGAATTCCGCAAGGGTCGTTCCTGAGCCGTTAGCCGGGGAATTTAAGGGAGCCTACAAACTGGGGGTGGGCGATTGGCGCGTTATTTATACGGCTAAAGGTGATACAATAACAATACAATGCATTGGGCATAGAGGAGACATCTACAAGCTGCCATGAGCGGGAAGGATCCCTGGCCCAAGGTGGTGGTCATCATCCCCAACTGGAACGGCTGGCAAAGGTCTTTATGGTATAATTTCGAGAGAGGTGATCCATGATGAAGAAGGCCGGTAGAGACTATGATGAAGTAAGCGTGATTGAAAGGCGGATTGGCTATCTGGTAGGGGCAAGACTGCGGGAGGTGGACAAGATCAGGATGGCCATCGAGAAACAGGATGAGCTCAGGAAAGCACATCCTGCTCCTGAAGGTTGGAATAGCGTTTCCGCGATCAGGAAATGGCGAGAGGCCCGATGAGTGTATTGGATGCGTCGGTGGTCCTAAAATGGTTCGTAGACGAGGAGGACAGTGATCAAGCGCTTCGACTCCGAGAAGAATTCTATAGAGGGAAGAGGGAGATCATCGTCCCAGATCTCCTGCTGTTCGAAATGGCCAACGCCTTACGATATAACCCAAGCTTTACCGCTGAAGAGATCGAGGAAGCAGTGAAAACGCTCTTCGATATGGGGATAGAGATCATCACTCCCACATATTCGTTGCTGGCCAAAGCAATTGAGTTGGCGAAAAGCCTTGATGTAACCTGCTATGATGCTGCTTATCTCGCGTTAGCGGAGGAGCTAGGCTTTGAGTTTATCACAGCCGATGAGAAGTTTTGCAGAAAAGTAAGCAAAGAGATGGGGTCTAAAGTTCTCGTTAAATTATTGGCCGATCTGAAAGCGAGCTAAGCAAAATGCAGAGCAATTGGCCCAAGGTGGCGATTATCCTCCTCAACTGGAACGGCTGGTGGAGATGAAATGGTGATGGGCAATCTGTAATGGGTAACGAGGGAAGATGAATGCAAATCTAAAGACTCACAAGGATCTTGATGCTTGGAAAAGGAGCATGGATCTTGTCGAGACAATCTACAAAGCCACCAAGGAATTCCCACCTGAAGAGTTATATGGGTTGACAAGCCAACTACGGAGGGCAGCGGTGTCCATCCCTTCGAACATTGCAGAGGGGGCGGCGAGGAATTCCACCAAGGAGTTCCTCCAATTTCTGCATGTGTCGTTGGGATCATTGTCCGAAGTGGAAACACAAATTATCATTGCAAAGAGGCTGAGTTATTTGGATGATACTAGTGCTGTTGAGGAACAGATAGAGACAGTTAGAAGGCTGATATTGGGCTTGATTAGATACCTAAGGAGAGAAGATGGAAAGGAGCAATGAGTAGTATATGCAGTTAAAATGTGCGGGTTTTTACTCATCACTCTTCACCCATTACTCATCACTTGTCACTGACTGTCTTGATCACCGGCGAGTATCAGGAATACTATAAGAAGGTTTATGAACGTGATGGGTGATGTGTCGATGGTGATGAGTAATGAGTGAGAACCGATCACACTTTACGGATCACCGACTCGGAATCAGCGGCAGACTCCTTGCATGTAACTTGCGATCTTATTGGCACTGCGATGCTACCAATGTAAGACCTTATGGAGGACGGAGGTGAGTTGAGGAATGGATAAGGAGCGTGGGCTACAGGCTGCGATTGATATCTTGAAGGAGCGTGGGGCAAAGAGGATCGTTCTGTTTGGATCCACAGCAAAAGGGACACATGGCAGGCATTCTGACATCGACCTGGCTTGTGAAGGGATCCCACCTGCCCAGTTCTTCAAGGTTCTAGGGGAGCTCTTGTTTACGACTGGGGAAAGTATCGACCTCGTGGATATGAGAGAAGTTAAGGGAACCCTGTGCAGGCGCATAGAGAGGGAGGGCGTACTGCTTTATGAGACAAAGTGATATCTCTTTGCTGAAAGTAGAAATAGAGTCCACTTTTTCCGATCTTGAGCGCATCGTATCTGAGATCAAGGAAGCAATAAAAGAGATCGACTCCTCAATTCCTACGTATAGAGACAAGGCTGCATTAGGTGCTCTTCTACACAGTTTCTATAATGGGATTGAAAATGTATTGAAACGACTTGCCGAGGAGGTCGACCACAGTGTACCCATGGGCGAGGGATGGCATAGATCCCTGCTAAGACGCATGGAGGGGGAGGTGAAAGGGCGCAGGCCGTCGATCTTGAGAAAGCAAACGGTGGGAAACCTCGAGCCCTATTTGGGATTCCGGCATTTCTTTCGACATTCTTACACATTTGAGATCGATTGGCAGAAGTTGAAGCCGCTGGTGGAGAACATCGAAATGGCCTTGAGGGAATTTCGAACCGATCTCGAGAATTTCTTTTCCAAACTTTCGCAAGGACAAAGGGAAACATTTGGGTATTCATCGGGGGATGCACGATGAGAGTAAGGTATGATGAAGAAGCGGACGCCCTTTATATCCGATTGCGGAAGAGGGAGTACGATGAGAGCGATGAGATTCGAAATAAGGTATGTGTCCCCCGAATTCGGAGGCGAGTGGAGTCTATCATTCCCATACCGTCCCGGGATTCTGGCTGAAGGTAGATTGGCTTTGGCAAGAGCCCCTGCCGCTGGTGCTGGAAGTGTTAAAGAAGCTAGAGTTGATATGATCAAGGAATAGAATCTCAGAATTGGGTCTTGCAATCATACAGCACAGTTCTCCTCAAATGTTGCATTGCAAGACTTGACCCTAAACCGTTAACCCAATGAACCCCTGCCCCGTGCAATGACGGAAAACAGATTATTTTACGGGGCTACGAACTCTACGAACCACGCGCCACAGGCTACGAGCTATTGACCATGAACTATGAACCACTCACTACCTACTATCTACTGGTTTGCGGACGTTGGACCCTGGACTCTTGACTTTGGACTCTGAACCATGGACATTGGACCTCAAAAATCAAGATCTAACCCGAGCTCGGTGAAATGTTTCTGATCTATCTGGACGTTTGTTGCCTGAACCGGCCTTTTGATGACCAGATGCAAGAGCGTATCCGCCTGGAAGCCGAGGCTGTACTACTCATTTTGGCTCGATGTCAAAACCGCGAATGGCGACTACTTGGAAGCGAAGCGATAGGTTTCGAAATTTCGCGTATTCCGGACGAGGACAGGCGCCGGAAGGTTGTGCTTTTAGCTTCCTTGGCAGATTCCAAAGTGAGCGTGACCGAACGGGTTGAGCGCCGCGCCATGGAATTAGAAGAGCTTGGATTTAAAGCCCTTGACGCTTTGCACATTGCATGTGCGGAAGACGGGAATGCTGACGTGTTGCTTACGACCGATGATCGATTTTTGCGTAGAGCAGCAATGCATGGTAGCATAGCAAAAGTTAGGATTGAGAACCCTATCTTGTGGCTGATGGAGGTGATTAGGGATGAAGCAACGGGAGGTCAGTCCAGCGCAAATCAGGGACCGGGGGATAGAGGCGTTGGCTAAAGCCCTGGGACCCGTGGGTATGGTTCGTTTTCTTCAGCAATTCGATACCGGAAGCGGTGACTACACACATGATCGAGAGCAATGGCTGAAAGAAATTAGCGTCCGAGACGCAGTGGGAGAAAGCAAGAGGCAACGCGGAAAATCGAGTTAGCTAACCGTCCTACAAGGTAGCCTAACGTTCATTCCTCAGGTTCTTTACGGAGCATACTCTACCCACTACCGAGGTGTTCCATGACCCTTCACCCATCACCCATCACTCACCGCCCTTGGACTGCCGACTATTGACTCAGGACTCTCGACTGTATTCATCACCGACGAGTATCAGGAGTATTACAAGAAGGTATATGGCAGGGAGTGAATGAGCTTGATTGGCGACAAGGTAGCAATCAGTCGTCAACACTTAGCCTATTGCTTAAAGCTGATGGCTAAAAGCTTTAGCCCAATGAACCCCTGCCCCGTGCAATGACGGAAAACAGATTATTTCACGGGGCTACGAACTTTATGAACCCAACAAGCCACGAACTACGCGCCACAGGCTACGAGCTAAGAACCAAGAACTACCGACCACGGACCATAGACTTCGGACCTTGCACTTCGGACTTCGGACTAACTAATGATTCAAAAAACAAAATGTGACCCCAAACTCGTGGGCTCGATTATTGGGATACTTCTATTTCTGCTGGCTTACTCTGGCTTCGGGAATGAGCTGGGGGCCGGAGACGCCGCCCATTTCTTGCGCGACGGCGTTGGTGCGCGGGCGCGAGGCATGGGGGGAGCCTTCGTTGCTCTGGCAGATGATGTGAGCGGTGGCTATTGGAACCCGGCTGGCGTCGTGCAGACGTCAAGTGCTCGCTTGGGCGGCACGTACGAAAGCCGCTACGGGGGGTTGTTTTCGTTCCAATACCTGGCCGGCGTCTTCTCCTCTTCCACCATGGGGCTCGGATTGATCTGGGCCCACTCCGACTTTTACTCGGTCTACCTGGCTTCCGCTGCTGGGCTGATAGGTGATCTTTCCCTGGGCGTAAGCGGCAAACTGTACGCCTTTGGTGCGCCAGGCGAGCAAGCACGTGGGACAGGGGTTGACGTGGGGGCACTGTATCGCTTGTCCGTTGGTGAAGCCGAGCTCGTTGTTGGATTGATCTCAAGTGACATCGGCTGGAGCAGGATCCATTGGCAGGGGGTGGATTATACCGCAACAGACTATGTTGCTTGGGTAAACAGGGTGGGAGCTGCATTTAAGGGCCCGTTGCCCTTTGGCTGGTGGCAATGCGCAGCTGATTTGGAGGTAGCTCTGCGCCGGCCGCCTCGGCAAGGGGAGGCAGAGTACCTCTCCACCGCGCTTCAGACGGAGCTCAGGTTAGGCATGGAGGTATGGCTAGATTGGATTGCAGTTCGGGCTGGCTTGGCGGACATTGGCTTGGAAGAAGGTGGTGGATTATCAGCCCGAATGACCCTAGGTCTGGGCGTACGGATGGGAGAAATGGCGATTGATGTTGCGTGGGTACCCGCGCAGCTTGGGCAGACCTACGTCCTATCCATGGAAGCCAGGCTCTAATCCTCTATTTAGGACGTTAGAGCGCAGGCCTTTGGATCTTTGTGTGAGAGGGCGGAGGTGTAGTCTTGAGAAAAGCTAGAGGTGAGCAAGCATGAATACCCGAACATGTGCAATCGTTGCCATCCTGTCAGCGGCTTTGCTGCTAGCATTCGTTCTAACTTGGGCAGAACCGGTCACGATGGAGATGGTTCAGCAAGCTGTTTCCAGTCAATTGGAGGTCGTAAGTCAGAGGCCACCTGAAGGGGAAGGTATTGTCCGTACCGTTGCCCCACCGAGTGAATTGCGAGACAAGGAGACAGACGAACTTTTGAGTTTTGTGTTCGAACTGTCTCCGATCGGTTACATCGTTGTCTCGCCGGATACAAGAATTAGACCGATCATCGCCTACTCCTATTCGTCGGACTTCTCCTGGGAGGAAGTGCTTCAGAACATCCTTCTACACATGCTGAGAGTTGATCTTGCCTATCGCTTAGAAGCCGTGGAGAAAGGCGCGGTCAGCGAAGACGTGATCCGCAGTAACGAGAGGCTGTGGGACATCTATCTGGGGAAGGTGAGCGGCGTTAAGCCACCTATTGCCGCCTATACGTGGGGCCCCTGGATCACCTTTCCTACCTGGAATCAGGGCGCCCCCTACTGGAACAATTGTCCGCTGGATTCAGTGACCGGTCTGCGCTGTGTTGTCGGCTGTGTCGCGACCGCGTTGGCACAAATCCTGAACTATTGGCAGTACCCATCTTCCGTTACGTTCCTGGCAAGTGACAATTATTCTTATTCTTACGACCCAGGCGATGGAAATGGGACACGAAACATGTCGATCACTGCTACAACTGCCAACCTGGCAAGCATTAACTACAACAATAGCTACCCCAATGATACGACCAAAGCACAATTGTCCTATGCCGCAGGTGTCTCAGTCCACATGATGTACACCTCAGCTGCATCGGGCACATGGACCCAGTTCGTGGCGAATGCTCTAGTTGGAGGAGTCCCCCAAGTCTATACATGGCCCAACAGTTGGAACCGGCAGGTTTGGGGGTACACCACAGCGGATTTTCGCACCATGACTGATAACAATTACTCCTCCCCTTACTATGTGAATTCCACTGCCTTTTACAGCCAGCTACTGGCGTCAATGCAAGCTGGTCGTCCGGCAACCTTGGGAATTTCCGGCCCTCTCGGAGGTCATGAGATTGTCTGTGATGGCTATAGAACAACAGGAGAGTACCACCTAAACTTTGGCTGGGGTGGCTCAACCGACGGCTGGTACTTTCTTCCTATTACACTGCCGCCGGGGCTCAACGTGGTGGATGACGCTGCCATGAATATCCAACCGCCAAGTTCTCGGGCAGTGTTTAGGGTTACCGATACTGGAGACGTTCATGCTGACGGAGCCTATCATTCTCCTAACACAACAATCCAAGCCGGCAGTGCCGATGTGGCAGAGTGGGTGCCGGTGTCCGAATCTGTGGAGCCCGGTGATGTCTTAGAGCTAGACCCATCACGACCTGGGCACTATCGCAAGGCGCGCAGTAAGTGTTCGACGCTCGTTGCCGGTGTTGTATCCACGAACCCCGGCGTCATCCTTGGTTCTTCTTCTCCGACTCTGGACATTGGACCTTGGACTTTGGACTCAGCGCTTTTAGCGCTGCTCGGCATTGTGCCCGTGAACGTGACAGATGAAAACGGTCCAATTCAGCCCGGTGATCTACTTGTGGTTTCCTCCACCGCAGGGCACGCCATGCGGTGGGACCCGGACCCGGCTGACGGTGAGGCGTGTGGTCTGGTTGGCAAGGCCCTGGAGCCGCTCGACAGCGGCGCTGGAATGATACAAATGCTGTTGATGCGGTGATGAAACTGGTCTCGATCGTCCAAGGTCCATAGTCCAAAGTCAAGAGCTGACTTATGAAGGCTCCGGGAACGACGGAGGCTGGACTGTCGACGACGAAATGGCGTCTGCCCGTGGGCTTCGGATCATCGCGTTTGATCTTTGACCATGAACATTGGACTTCCCTGATGTAAGCGAAGGAAAGGAGGTCAAGAGTGAAAAGAGCACGGAAATGGATCACGGAAAACTTTGAAGAGTTAGTCAACAACTATGGAGGGAAATATGTCGCAGTGGCAGGTGAGAGGGTCATTGCTGCTGCGCTCACTGCCAAGGAGGCAATGGAGACAGCTAGGAAAGTGGCGAAAGAGGAAGAGATCTCACTGTTAAAGGTTCCTCGCGAGGAAGAGCTCGTATGTATTCTGTAGAATTTAACTATGCTCGACATCGGAAACGCGACCTTCCCATTATCCCTATCGGCTTGAGATCAAGGAATAGCTGGGTTGAGGTTTGGGCTTATGTGGACTCAGGAGCCTTCTATAGCATCTTTGACGATAAAGTTGCTGACTTGCTGGGTATTGAGATTCGAGAGGGCAAAAGGATGCTGGCTGTGATAGGTGATGGTAGCTTTATCCCTTTCTATCTCCACAAGGTACGAATGAAGCTGGAGGAGGATGAATTCGAGCTGAAGGTTGGGTTCTCTGCCAAGTTGGGTGTAGGTTTCAACTTACTAGGTATGGATCTTTTTGACAGATATAAGGTGACATTTGACAATGCACTAAAGAAAGTGATCTTTGAAAGGAGATAGCTAAAGAAGCTTGTGATAGCCAAAGGGGATCTAAGATGTTTGGACTTCGGACCTTGGACCATCGACCTTGGACTTTGGACTGTCGACTTTGGACTAGCAACAAGGAGGTGTGAGCGATGAAGCGTTGGGTAGTGAACTGGAAGTTTTGGAGTCTGCTTGGTATCGGAATCATCATTGCTGTGTTGGTGCCCGTCTTTGCGGCTCGGCAGCAGGGAGATCTTACTGCAACACCCTATGCCGACGTGATCCGATTTGAGGCGGGTGGGGCGGTGGCAAGTCTGCAGATTAAGATCTTCAATCTGTCCGGTCGTGCGCTGTGGGACTCGGGGCTGGTCTCAGGCGGGATCGTGGATTGGGATCGCAGAAACGACTTTGGTGAGCGGCTGGCCTACGGCGCGTATCTGTACACCGCGCAGGGGTGGGACGCCCAAGAAACACTGGTGCTCGAGAGAAAGGGCAAGCTGGCGCTTTTGCCGGGGGACAAGGTGAACCTGTCCGCAGCGCCTGGAAGCGACTCGCTGCCTCAGTCGTCTCCATCGATCCCTGACACGGATCAGGAACCGCGCTATGCACCGATGGCCTACAACGAAGCCAACTTCTATGTCAGTGGCCGGTTGGGCGTGGGGACGGACACGCCAAGTAACAAGATGGAAGTAGTGCAAAACCATGACGGGATGACCTGCCTTGAATTGGAGAATGCATTCGCCGGTGGACACGCGATGGCGCAGCTTGCCATGGGCACAGGAGTGGGCAAGGCGTTTGCGTTGTCCAAGTTTGGTGGGGCGTTCAACTGGTTCACGTGGAGTGGGATTGCGTTGGCGGACTGGGCGATGTTCCGCTCGGACTCGGGGGTGGCGGGATTGATCTTTGCTACAGGAGGCGCGTCACCGCTGCTCTTCGCGACAGCGGACACTGAGCGGATGCGAGTGGCTCCTTCCGGTTGTGTTGGCATCGGCACGACCAATCCCGTTGCTACTTTGCAAGTGCAAGGCGACGAGGCGAATCTCCTCGCTTTGTACGACTCGGCGAATCCCGTCGACATAAAATTCAAGGTGGCGAAGACTGGTAATGTATACGCCGACGGCTCATATTACTCTCCCACTACAGCGGTCCAAGCGGGCAGCGCAGATGTTGCCGAACGGATTAACACCAGTGAATGGGTCGAGCCAGGCAATGTTGTCGAAATCGACCCGGACCATCCGGGCTTCTTCCGCAAGGCACGCTCTCCCTATAGTACAAGAGTAGCAGGCATCATCTCAACCTCGCCGGGAGTGGTGTTGGGCAACAACTTTGATGCAAGCGCTGATAAGTGGGAAGACAACCGGCCCGTACTTGCCATCGCTGGCAGAGTCCCGGTGAGAGTTACCGCAGAGAACGGCGCAATTCAAGTTGGTGATCTTCTGGTGAGCTCCTCAGCCCCTGGGGTTGCGATGAAGGCGCTAGATCAGGTTGCGTGTATTGGTGCAACCATTGGGAAGGCAATGGGACCCCTCCTAGAGGAAGAGGGGACCGGAGTCATCATGGCGCAGGTCATGCTTCGGTGACTGGCTGAGACTTGCAGCCACGAAGCACAGCCCATTGATCTCCGGTTCCGGGGGCTTCTTGCGTTAAAGCAGGCCTGACAGAAGTCGAGAATCAAGACAACGATATGGCGGAAGTGGTACGACGAGGAGCGACCGTACAGTTCGGTTAGGTATCTGATACAAATGGAGTTTCGGAAGGGTGTTCCGATCGAGCTCCTAGAATGAGGATGCCCTTCCTTATCCTGCCTGTAGGAGCAGGCCGAAGAACAAGGAGTTGAGAGTAAGAGATCAGCGTCAACTGGGATGAACTTGATTCTCTACTCATCTGTGGCATAAACCTAGGGGTAGGGCAAAGAAAAGCGCTAATCTTTGAGGCCTTTCACTATTTGGTATCATTTTCTAACGAATGCTCATGTTTGTTCACATACCCCGGCAGGTTGACTTTTCGAGGAACGGTATTATCCTTTTGGCAAAGGATAGGGGTTCGAAAGGATGGGCTTCATAAAATGACTTTTGCAGATAAGACCTTGCTTGTCACGGGCGGAACAGGCTCGTTTGGAAGGAAATTCACGCAGATTGTTCTAAGGGAGCAATCTCCCAAAGCCGTTCGCATTTTCTCGCGGGGGGAGCTGCTGCAGCAGCAGATGTGCCAGCAGTTCAACAATGATCCGCGGCTACGTTTTTTCATCGGGGACGTGCGGGACAAGGAGCGATTGTCACGTGCCATGAACGGGGTAGATACCGTGGTTCATGCCGCTGCTCTGAAACAGGTCCCTGCCTGCGAATACAACCCCATCGAGGCCGTGAGAACGAATGTTGACGGTGCGGCGAATGTCGTTGACGCCGCAGTCGACAATGGAGTTGAGAAGGTAATCGCAATCAGCACCGACAAAGCGGTGCATCCCGTCAACCTGTATGGGGCAACAAAGCTTGTCGCCGAGAAGCTTTTCATCCAAGGCAACACTTATTCGGGGACATGGAAGCCGCGGTTTAGTGTTGTCCGTTATGGAAATGTCATTGGTAGTCGTGGTAGCGTTATCCCTCTGTTCTTGCAGCAGAAAGAATCGGGCAAGGTCACAATAACGGACGAGAGGATGACTCGATTCTGGATTACTCTGGAACATGGCGTGCGCTTTACCATCAGCTGTATAGAGAGGATGAAAGGCGGCGAGGTTTTCGTGCCCATAATCCCGAGCATGCGAGTGATGGATTTGGCGGATGCGATCGCTCCTGATGCCGAGAGAGAGATCATAGGGATTCGCCCCGGAGAGAAAATCGATGAGATTCTTCTCATGGAAGAGGAGGCTCGCCACACAAAAGCGTTCGATGACTGCTACGTCATTGAGCCCGAGCATCCCTTCTGGGACGAGAAGAATCTTGAGGGGGGAAGACCACTTCCTGAGGGATTCAGATATTCAAGTGCCGACAACGACCGATGGCTGACCCGCGAAGAGCTTGGCAAATGGTTGCAAGCGAGCGACGACCTAAGCTTCGACAAGTGAGCCATGCCTACATTGGCGATTGAAGGAGGTAATCCGGTGCGAAGAAACGTGCTCCCCTATGGCCATCATTGGCTTGAGGAGGCGGATGTGCAAGCGGTGGTCGACGTATTGCACTCAGACTGGTTGACCACCGGGCCCAAGGTCCACGAATTTGAACAAGCCTTCGCAAACGTTGTGGGGACGAAAGAAGCAGTGGCGGTGAGCAACGGCACAGCAGCTTTACACACGGCAATGTACGCCGTCGATATCGGACCGGGTGACTCGGCCCGTGGAATAACGAGAGATGGGAATATTCCACGGGCCGAGGTGATCGTCCCACCTATGACCTTTGCTGCGACGGCTAATTGCGTCGTCTTTCAAGGTGGCACGCCGATTTTTGCTGATGTGGATCCCGATACGCTCCTGCTTGACCCTGCTCAAGTTGAGAAAAAGATTACATCGAGGACAAAAGCCATTGTCGCTGTTGATTATGCTGGGCAGCCGTGTGACTACGATGCGCTTCGCGCCATTGCTGATCGACATGGCCTGGCCGTGGTGGCGGATGCTTGTCACGCTCTAGGGGCCAGCTACAAAGGGCGGCAGGTGGGTTCTCTAGCTGATTTAACCGTATTTAGCTTCTATCCAGTAAAGCACATTACCACTGGCGAAGGAGGGATGATCACTACTGATGAACCAGAGCTTGCGCGGAAAATGCGGATCTTTCGTAACCATGGAATCACCAGCGATCATCACCAGCGTCGGCGGCAAGGCTCCTGGTTCTACGAAATGGTAGAACTGGGTTATAACTATCGAATTACCGACTTTCAATGCGCATTGGGAATGAGCCAGTTGAGCAAACTCTCAAGGTACGTCCAACGACGCCGAGAGATTGCGGCAAGATACGATGCAGCCTTCACAGAGGTAGCTGGAATTCAGCTAGTCGCTGTGCGCCCGGAGGTTCGCCATTCATATCATCTGTACGTGATCAAGCTCGATCTTGATCAGCTGCGCGTGGATCGGGAGCAAGTGTTTGCAGCCCTACGAGCCGAGGGTATCGGGGTCAATGTACATTACATCCCGGTGCATCTACATCCTTTCTATCGGAGGCGCTTCGCCACTGGGCCTGGATTGTGTCCTGTGTCTGAGGCTGCCTACGAGAGACTTATTACGCTCCCCATTTTCCCAGGAATGAGCGATGCTGATATAGACGATGTCATCGACGCCGTAAAAAAGGTGATCGGACACTATGTCAGCCAATTCTAGAGCCCGAAAGCTACGCTACCTCGTCATTGGGTGCGGTTCGATCGGGCGGCGCCACTCCCATAATCTTCTGCAGCTAGGGGTAGATACTCTTCTTGTCTATGATCAAGATAAAGCCCGGACAGTTGCTTTGGCCCAAGAGCTCGGGGTACAGCCGTGCGGGAGTATGGAGGAAGCCTATGCGTATAAACCGGATGCCGTACTGATTTGTGCTCCAACAAGCCTACATCTTCCGTTGGCTCGTGAAGCGCTTGAGCACGGTTGTCACATCTTCATGGAAAAGCCCCTATCCAACACGCTAGACGGGGTGAGTGGCTTTCTGGATGAGGTCCGTTCGAAACAGCGCGTTTTCTTAGTTGGGTACAACTTGAGGTTCGACCCGTTGTTGCAGGAGCTTCAGAAGTCTTTGGCAGAAGATCGCATTGGCCGCTCTGTCAGCGCCCGCTTTCATTTCGGATCGTATTTGCCCTGGCGTCATCCCTGGGAGGACTACCGGCTTGGCTATGGGGCAAGAAACAACCTGGGGGGAGGGGTCATCCTAGACGCGATCCACGAGATTGACTGCGCCCTCTGGTTGTTTGGCAGACCGGAGCTAGTCTTCTGTGTGGCCGGAAAATACAGCGATCTGGATATCGATGTAGAAGATGTTGGCGAACTTCTGTTTTCCTACGCCAATCATGTGGTATCGATACACCTGGATTACCTACAACGGCCGCCCCGGCGATGGTTTGAGATCATCGGTACCAAAGGTCAGATTCAAGGAGATCTCGTCTCCCGGACGCTACGAATCTATGATGGTAACATGAAGGAGTGGACTGAGTATGCTCCAACGTGTTCGTTGGATGAGGTGTACGTGTTGGAGATGAAACACTTCTTGGAGTGCGTCGACGGCGATCGCCAACCAGTTGTGAATGGCTATGTGGCTGCTCAATCCCTCCAGATGGCGGAGGCCGCCAAAAAATCGGCAACCACGGGCCTACCTGTTTCTTTAAATGCCAAGTGATGGAAAGGAAGGTCGAATGAAGACGCCTTTTGCAGTTGGAAAGAGGATCTATCTACGCGGTCTTGAACGAACAGACCTGGAGGCAATGGTGGCGTGGATAAACGATCATGAGGTAACGCGATTGATGTTCACTGGGGACCGGCCAGCTTGCCTCGAGCTACTGGAAGAGCAATGGGAGCAAGCTCAGGGTAATCCAAAAGAGATCGCATTTGCGGTGTGTGACAACGAGGGGGATACATTCATTGGCACGACGGGACTGTATTCCATCAACTGGATCATGCGCAACGCCGAATTCCGTGTTTTCCTAGGCAACAAAGCCTACTGGAATCAAGGAATTGGAACCGAATGTACGAAGCTAATGGTGGTCTACGGCTTTGAGAAGTTGGACCTCAATAGAATCTGGCTGGGAGTGAATTCAGAGAACATTGGCGCCGTCCGTGCCTACGAAAAGGCGGGCTTTGTTCGGGAGGGTGTCCTGCGCCAGGAGCAGTACCGAAACTTCCGCTATTATGATGTGACACGCATGAGCATGCTCCGAAGCGAATACGAGAAATTGCGAGAAGGATACCTTGAACGGGGGCGCGAGGTGCCATGACATACAGAGCTGGCATTGTCGGTTGTGGTCGCATTGGATGTGCCTTTGACGATGACCTCCGTCGAGGGTATGTCAGCACCCATGCGGGGGCGTATGTGCGCACGCCTGGCGTCGAGTTGGTGGCCCTGGCCGATATTGACCAGGAAAAACTCTGCCTCTATGGAGACAAGTTTGAAGTCCTGGGCCGCTATACCGACTATGTCGAGATGTTGGAGAGGGAGCAACTGGATATTATATCAGTCTGCACATGGAACAACACGCACCTGGATACAGTTCGTGCAGCAGTGGAGCGTGGCGTCAAGGCGGTGTTCTGTGAGAAGCCGATCGCCGATAGTCTTGCAGCAGCTGACGAGATGATCAGGCTGTGTGGAGAACAGGGCGTTCTCCTAATGATCGACCACCAACGGCGGTTCGATCCGTTCCACCAGCAGATCGCAGAATTTGTGCAGCGTGGAAACTTGGGCTGGATTCAGCAGGCGACGTGCTACTACACGGCCGGGGTTGCTAATACGGGCACACACTTGTTTGATCTCTTGCGGTTCTATTTGGGAGAGGTCGCGTGGGTGCAGGGGCGATACAGTTTGAACGAATCTCCCAACCCGAAGGACCCCAACATCGATGCCTGGCTGGGCTTCGCCGATGGGCTCGTGGCTGCAATCCAGGCTTGCGATGTGAAGGCATACTTAATTTTCGAGGTCTCATTGCTAGGAACTAAAGGCAGATTGCGAGTAACGTCAAGTGGCTTCAATGTTGAATTCGAGGAAGTTCGAGACAGTGAGCGTTTTGCAGGCTACAGGGAACTCTTTCCGGTCTCTTCGCCTATACGCGCTGAAGCTCCGCATGAATTCATGCTGTTTGGCATCGCTCACTTGCTTGAGTGTTTGGAAACCGGGGAGAAGCCAATCTGCAGCGGCGAGGATGGGCGAGCAGCCTTACAGATCATATGCGCTTTGCGAGAGTCTGCTGACGCCGATGCGAAGCGCATCAAGCTACCGCTAGCGCATAGCTCAATCACTATTCAATCGAGGTGATAACATGACTTCAAAACTGGCTCTCTTTGGCGGAACTCCAGTTCGGTCGAAGCCTTTTCCACCTCATCCCATCATCGGAGACGAGGAGAAACGTGCCGTGCTGGAGATTCTCGACAGCGGGCGACTCTCAACCTTTATTGCGGCGCCAGGCGAGCATTTCTTGGGCGGCAAGAAAATCAAGGAATTTGAGAGGAAATGGGCCGACCACCATGGGGTGAAGTACGCTGTGAGCTTTAACTCAGCAACGTCTGCTCTCCATGCAGCGGTAGTAGCGGCAGGCGTCCAACCGGGCGAGGAGGTCATTGTACCGCCATACACCTTTACATCCACCGCTACCTGTGCATTGATGCACAATGCCATCCCCGTATTTGCTGACGTGGATGAAGAAGTCTATGGCTTGGATCCGACAGCGGTTGAACAGGCCATTACTCCCTTGACACGCGCCCTGATTCCTGTCCACCTCTTTGGTCACCCTGCAAACTTGGATGAAATCATGGAGTTGGCCCATAAGCATAACCTCAAGGTGATCGAAGATTGTGCCCAGGCTCCAGGAGCCAGGTACAAGGGACAGCTGGTTGGGACAATCGGCGACTGCGGTGTTTTCTCCTTCACTGAGACAAAGAATGTTACTACAGGCGAAGGTGGGATGCTTATCACGAATGACGAGGCAATTGCTGAGGCTGCCCGATTGATTCGCAATCACGGCGAGACTACCTTGGAAGGGCAGACTGCACGAACGTATTCCTCGACAATGCTGGGTTGGTGCTATCGCATGACGGAGATCGATGCGGCCTTGGGGATCGTCCAGCTAGGTCGGATGGACAAACTGAATCAGGTAAGAATCGATTTGGCCAATTATCTAACCGACAAGCTCCAGGGGATTGAGGGGATATATCCGCCGGTCGTTCAATCAGGATGTAAACACGTCTATTACGTCTATGCTCTCAAGTACAAGGAGGAGGCCGTTGGCCTTCCAAGAGATGTCTTTGTGGAGGCGCTTAATGCGGAAGGAATTCCGGTTGGTGCTGGATACGTCCGTCCACTGTATCTTACCCCCCTTTACCATGACAAGAAGCCCTTTGCTTTCAAGCACTATACAGGCAATGCAAGTTACGAGAAAGGACTCTGCGCAACGGCGGAGAAACTGTACGAGCGTGAACTGTTTCTTATCCCCATTGTACGTCCTCCAGCAACGTATGAGGATATGGATGATGTCATAACCGCTGTATCTAAGATCCTCGATCACCGATCCGAGCTCTCACGTGCCGTTGATGACCCATGAGTTGGCATCGATGGGTTATACAGCCTCATCGCATCTTTTCCAACTATGGTTTTGAAACCCCCTGTTCCAGGGCAAAAGTGATGGCATTTTGCGTCAATTCTCCCCATGGGTAGCGAGCGTCGCTTCGCAACAACCCATTTAGAAGCGGGAGATTGATTCCATAGAATATCTGGGCCGGTTCGGGTACAAGTACGAGATTCCGAAGGAGGGAGAAAATGAGATACTGCAAGAAATGTGTTCAGCCTGACACGAGGCCAGGGATCTACTTCAATGAAAAAGGTATCTGTGGGGCCTGTCTGTATCAGGAGCAAGCGAAAAAAGAGATCGACTGGGAGGCGCGGCAGGAAGAACTGCAGGAGATTGCGCATTGGGCAAAAGGCAAACGCAGAGCCTACGATTGCGTGATCGGCGTTAGCGGCGGCAAGGATAGCACATTTCAATCTCTATATGCACGCGATGTGCTGGGTTTACGGCCTTTACTGGTGAACAGTGAACCCGAAAACATTACTGAAGTTGGTCGGCATAACATAGAAAACCTTAAGAACCTGGGCTTTGACGTGTGCGCTCTCCGCCCCAATCCGCAGGTCATGAAACGCCTGATCAAGAAGGATTTCTACCGGTATCTCAATCCTGTCAAAGTCACGGAGTATTCCTTGTGGCACTCCGCCTACATCGTTGCACAGGCCTTCAAAATCCCCCTGATTATCCAAGGCGAGAACCCTGGACTTACATTGGGGGTGAGGAAAAAGACGGGAACCGGGGGCGACGCGTTGAACTTCGACCAGCAGGACACATTGGAGAAAGACTATCTCAGCGAATATGTGGGGGACGGAATCGAACCGGAGGATCTATTTCTGTTTCACTCTGACCGCGCAGCGCTCCAGCAAGAAGGAATAAGGGCAATCTGGCTGGGATACTACGTGAAGGAATGGTCTCAGCCGGGAAACGCCGCGTTCTCTATTGCGCACGGCCTGCAGATCAAACCGGCTGATTTAGATCTTCACGACATCGGAACCTACCGACGCTTCTCTCAATTGGACTCTGATCTCGTCCAAGTTAATCAAATGTTGAAACACATAAAATTCGGTTTCGGACAGGCTACAGATCATGCTTGTTACGACATACGCGAGGGACGCATCAGCCGAGAAGAGGGCATAGCCCTGGTCAAGGGATTTGACGGCAAGTGCGCTGAACGCTACATTCAGCAATTCTGTGACTACATCGAAATCCCATTGGAGGAGTTTTGGAACGTTGCCAAGGGCTTCTACGGCCCCATGTGGCAAAAAGAGGCCGCGGGTAGCTGGGATTTGACAAATCCCATTTGGGAACAAGAGCCGGTTGCAGACGTGGATGTAGAAAAGGTAATCGCTTCCCTGGAGCGTTCCCTTGCCGAAGAGATCGAGCGGCAGAAGAAGCAAATTTGAGAGCGATCGTCTCACGATGGCCGAGAGTGGAAAGATAGGTATCGTTGTTCAGGCACGAATGGGGTCGAGCCGTTTGCCCGGCAAGGCGTTGTTGCCAATTGTTGGAAAACCTCTTCTGCGACGCCTGTGTGATCGCGTTGCAGGAAGTCGACAAGCAGAAAGCTTGATCGTCGCGACATCAAACCAAGAGACTGATCAAGCCATTGCTGACGCCTGCCGCAGTTGGGAAATTCCTGTGGTGCGTGGTCCTGAAAAGGATCTTACGACACGACTTCTACAAGCTGCCCGAGCGACTGCTCTTGCAGCACTGGTGAGAGTAACCGGTGACAACCCGCTGACCGACCCCGACGGGATCGATGAGCTCATCACGGCCTTCAGGACCGAAGCAAGGGATTATATATCCAATAGTCACCAAAACGGTTATCCCTATGGTACAGGAGCAGAGTTGGTCAGCATAGAAGCGCTGGAAAGATGTGACAAGCTCTTGCAGACAGACGATGCGCGCGAGAACGTTATGCTATACATACGACGGTCTTCCGAAAGCTTTTCTTGCTCGCTGACAAAGGCACCACAGAATCTGCTTCGCCCCCAGTATTACCTGACCGTAGATTATCCGGAGGACTTAGAAATAGTAACTGAGATTTATTCTTATTTCGATGGCCGTGATGATATGAGCCTACAAGAGATTATTTCTTTCTTAGATGCTTCTCCGACGCTTTCTTCGGCCAATGCACATTTGCATGAGGGGTACGGCCAATGATTGGTAGGAAAGAAGAAGTTGACTCAGGAGCAGCCCGAATTTTGTCAGACAACATACACATTCGGGACCTTTTCTCGTTGACCGGGCGCGTAGCGCTGGTTACAGGAGGAAGTGGGCGATATGGCAGGCAGATCTCTCTGGCGTTGGCAGAAGCAGGGGCTACCGTCATTATCGCATCAAGAAACGTAGGTAAATGCGTGGCACTGGCAGATGAACTCAGGGCGTCTAACTTCGATGCACACGCCATGACGCTTGATTTGACCAAAGACGACTCTGTCAAAGATCTTGCGGCGAAGATCGTTGAAAAGTGGGATGGCCTCGACATCCTGTTTAACAACGCTGTTACCGTATCCACAGGTTCCCTTGATAAGTATTCGGTGGAGGAATGGGAGCGTGTGATGGCGTGCAACTCTACAGGGCTCTACCGTGCTTGCCTCATTCTTGGTGGTCTAATGATTCCTCGAAGATCTGGAAACATCGTTAATGTAGCCTCCATCTACGGCGTGATTGGCTCGGATTTCAATGTGTACCAGAATAACGAGAACATGGCCAGTCCACCCAGCTATGCTTTTGCCAAAGGCGGGATGATCCAGCTCACCAGATATTTGGCATCGTATTTTGCCCGTTACGGGATCCGTGTGAATTGCCTGAGTCCCGGAGGGCTCTATTCACCAGAGATGCCGAAGCAATTCGTCAGGAGCTACTGCGCACGAACTCCTCTTGGACGGATGGCAGGACCAAATGACATCAAAGGAGCGGCGGTATTCCTCGCCTCGGACGCTTCGACCTACATCACGGGGCAAAACCTGGTGGTAGATGGTGGATACACAATTCTGTGACCCAACTGCTTCTCCCCTTGTCATTCGTGTAGATTCCAACACAGAGATCGGTACCGGCCATGTGATGCGCTGTTTAGCACTGGCACAAGCCTGGAAAGACTCTGGAGGAGAAGTGACTTTCATCACCGCTTGCGAGAGCAAGGGACTGCTGGATCGCCTGTCAAATGAGGGTTTTCAGATTATCCGGCTGGATTACCCTTATCCCGATCCCGCTGATTGGGAAGCGACCTCTGAGGTGCTAGCGGCACATCCAAACGTATGGGTGGTGCTGGATGGATACCACTTTGATCCTGCCTATCAACGCCGAATCAAGGAAGTGGGCCATCCGTTGTTGGTGATTGACGATATGGCTCACTTAGAGCATTACTACGCCGATATTGTGCTGAACCAGAATTTGCATGCAGAGCAGTTACACTACTCCTGTGAACCCTACACCCAGCTTCTGCTTGGTACCCAATACGTGCTTCTCCGACGTGAGTTCTTGCAGTGGCAAGGCTGGAAGCGAGAGATTCCAAAGATGGCCCGGAAAGTGCTGGTTACACTGGGAGGTAGCGACCCCGATAATCAGACCCTGAAGGTCATTCGAGTGCTGCAACAGGTGGACGTGGACGGCCTTGAGGCTGTGGTAGTCGTCGGTCCCAGCAATCGACACTTCCGAGAACTTCAATCTGCAATCTGCAATCCGCAATCCGCAATCCGAGTTGTCCAAAACGTTACCGACATGCCCGAATTGATGGCTTGGGCAGACGTGGCTGTCTCAGCAGGGGGGAGCACCTGTTGGGAGATGGCGTTTATGGGATTGCCGAATCTTGTGGTGGTGCTGGCTGATAATCAGCGGAATATCGCTGAAGGGCTGGATGCGGTTGGAGCAACTGTGAATCTGGGATCGTATGAGAATCTTTCTACTGCTGAAATCGCACAAGCGCTGACACGGTTGCTGGTAGCGGCAGAAATGCGGGCAGAAATGGCCCGACGCGGTCGGGAGTTGGTGGACGGCGAAGGGGTCGCGAGAGTCATAGATCGTTTGATGGGCAAGGCGCTCAGATTAAGGCGGGTAGGCAAAGACAATTGCAGATTGCTTTGGGAGTGGGCAAACGATCCGGATGTACGCGCAGTTTCCTTCTCATCAGAACCTATACCGTGGGAACAACATGTTAAGTGGTTCAACTCAAAACTTAATGATCCTCGTTGTATCTTCTATATTGCGGTAAACAGCGACGATGTACCTGTGGGACAGATTCGATATGACACAGAGGATAACAAAGCCGTTGTCTCGATCAGCATTGACCGAAAGTTTCGCGGTAAGGGTTACGGAAGTAGGCTAGTTTGGCTTGCGTCTCGGAGGCTTTTCGACGTTTCGAATGTTGACACGATTCATGCGTACGTGAAACAAGGGAACGAGGCATCTGTTGGCACATTTGTGAAAGCGGGATTCAGAGAGGTGGAAACGGGAATGATACACGGGCATCAGGCGGCTCATCTGATGTTACTCAGAGAGGAGGTGACGTGATGGGCTACTCATTTGAGATAAGTGAGCACCCGATCGGGCTCGGTAATCCTGTCTACATCGTCGCAGAGCTGTCGGCTAATCATAATCAGGACTTTGAACGGGCTGTGGAGCTTCTCAAAGCTGCCAAGGAAGTAGGTGCAGATGCTGTCAAACTACAGACTTATACCCCGGACACGCTCACAATACGTTCAGACAGCAAATACTTTCGCATTGGGAAAGAATCTCTGTGGGAAGGGAAAACGCTTTATGACCTGTACAGCGAAGCGTATATGCCTTGGGAATGGCAACCAAAGCTCAAAGGGATTGCTAATGACCTAGGTATGGACCTATTTTCCACAGCTTTCGATCCCTCAGCTGTGGATTTCTTGGAAAAGATTGGCGTTCCGGTCCATAAAGTTGCGTCTTTCGAGGTTGTGGATGTCGCCTTGATCGAACACATGGCCCGCACCGGAAAGCCGCTTATCATATCCACCGGCATGGCAACCCTGGCAGAGATCGAGGAGGCAGTACAGGCAGCTCGCAACGCAGGGGCAACTCAAATTGCGCTGCTCAAGTGCACCAGTGCCTACCCTGCGCCGCCCGAAGAGATGAACCTGCGCACCATTCCACACCTCGCCCAAGCATTCAACGTTCCTGTAGGACTTTCCGATCACACTCTTGGCATAGCCGTTCCTGTGGCAGCGGTGGCTCTTGGAGCATGTATAGTTGAGAAGCACTTTACTCTATCACGAGATATACCCAGTCCCGATTCCGCCTTTTCGTTAGAGCCGCACGAGTTTAAAGAAATGGTGGATGCTATTCGGGTAGCTGAGAAGGCGTTGGGCGAAGTTCGGTATGAGGTAGGCGAGCGGGAAGCGAAGAGCCGTGTCTTTCGCCGTTCGCTGTTTGTGGTAAAGGACATGAAAGAAGGCAATGTATTCACCGAGGAGAACGTACGCTCCATCCGGCCCGGATACGGCCTACCGCCCAAGTTTCTGAAAGAAGTGTTGGGCCGTCGGGCAGCGTGCGACGTTAAGCGGGGAACTCCACTGGAGTGGAGCATGATCTCATAATCTTCGAGTGGTAGGAAGAGTGATGAAGACCAGGGGGCAATACTGAAACCAAAAGCGTCGCGGTGGGCCGCAACGGTGCCTTCTACGCAGAGCCAGGCATCCCCCTGACGCCGCCCCATGATTACGGCGAGCAAGGCGACTATATTTCCGATAGAAGCCGTGGTTAGCCTCTACCCAACGCACCGCCCAGGCCGATTCATCGCTGTGGCTCTTATAGGGACATCAACCGCGGCTGTATCGCCAAAAGCGAGCCTGAAAGGCAGATAAGGCAAGTATAACACAACCAATGACTACTGTCCGAGAACAGGTACTGAAGCATGTGGTAAGCTTCTCGTTTGCCTCCATTATCGGAGGAGTTGGTGGGTTCCTGGCCAGTTATTTCGCTGCGCGTGTGCTGGGCCCGACACTCTGGGGCGTCTGGTTGGGGGCAAAACTCGTGCTGGTCTACGGGGTGACACTCCAGCTCGGTGTTCGTGACGGAATGCATCGAGAAGTTCCCATCCTCCGCGGTAGGAAGAACGTAGAGAAACAGGCCTCTGTCATCAACGCGACGTTCAGCTTCAGCCTCGTTGCAGCAACAGTAGTCTCCTTGGGAGTCCTGCTCAGTACATTCATTCTCAGACTGACACCTGAATTGAAGATAAGCTTGCGCTTCATCGCAGGTATGATTTTTTTAATGTACATTCAGACTTTCTATGCGATTCTATTTCGTGTCTACAATGAATTCAGTACCGTGAGTTGGCTGTCGATCCTGGACGGCCTGGGCAACGTGCTGAGCGTCATTTTGACCTTGTTCTATGGGTTGATGGGTTTCCTCTGGGGACAACTTCTCCGGTTGGTGGTAGTCGTCGGCTTCAGTTATTGGAAGAGCTCTTTTACCCTCAACTGGTCCTGGAACCGCAGTGTGCTCAAGGCACTCATTCTGATTGGATTCCCCATTATGATTATCAATCTAACAGAGTTTGCGCTCACCACAGTAGATCGGTTGTTAATCCTTCGTTTCTTGAATAGCACGGCACTTGGACTCTACGGTTTGGGAAACCTGACCTTTACGCCAGTACTAATGCTCCTCAGTGTAGGTAGCGCAATCATGTACACTAGATTTGGCGAAAAGTATGGCGAAACTAGCAGTAAGGCAACGCTGATGCGATACCTGAAGGTTCCCATGGAGAACTTGGCGCTTGTAACACCAATAGTTGTTGGACTAATCTTCCTTGCTTTGCCCTTGTTTTCGCGAGTGTTTCTTCCGGAGTACTCTGAAGGAATTGTTCCTGCACGCATACTTATGTTCGGCCTGTTGTTTTACGCAATGGCCGTCATGCCCGGTAACATGCTCCTCACGCTCAACCGCCAGCGATTACGTTTGTTAATCCTTTCTTTCAGCATCATTCTGAACTTGGGCCTCAGCTACGCGGCTCTGGCTTGTGGATACGGAATAGTCGGTGTAGCTGCAGGAACCACCCTTGCTTATTTCGCCTTCTTCATGGCAATCTTGACAGCAACTACGCGACAGATAGGAGCTTCCTTTAGGGAAGTGCTTGTCCTCTTTGCAAAGCTATTGGGGCCGGCCGCGTACGTGGGTACTGTTACGCTTCTAGTTGATCGGTTCATCATCCAGGCTCTTGGCATGCCGCCTTCCCTGCTGATACGAACTCTCATTGCGGAAGGTGTTCTCATTGCTTCGACGATTTACTTGATCTATAAGGCATTTGCAGGGACAATCCGAGGTATATTCTTCAAAGCAGAATAGGTGGGATTTTCAAGTGGCAACCGCGCCGAACAAAGAGTTTGCCAATTTGAACGCCATGCTCTATACGCGATCGTGGTCACGAGCATTCTTTCACCTTCTTGCAGAGCAATTGCTCGACAAGAGACGCGTCACGTATGTAAGCGACCATCGGTGGGTCGAGCCGGTCTGGCTCATGAAGCCGTTCTACGTACAACTGAAGCAGTGCCAGATTCCTGATCAGGTTCTGACAGTCCTGCCAGAGAAAGAAGTCGAAGATATCATCGTGAGGTGCCGTTTTCTGCGGAGTCTAGAGCGCCCCCTAGCTCAACGGATGGTCTACGCGATGTGGAAGACCATTGCCCAGCTCCTGGATGAGTATGCCCCTGACGTCATCATTGGCACGACTCCTGATAACTATGTCTTGGATCTGTTTGAGCGAGTGGCGCGAAGTTATGGTAAACCATACATTGGAATGACCGACAGTTTCATTAATGGGTATTCGCGCTTCACGAACCGAGGGGAAATTCGAATCATTCGCCAACCTTCTGAAGAGGAAGTGGAATCCGTTTATCAACGCCTACTTGGGAAGGATTACGTGCCTGCATTTGTAAAAGAGATTGTGGATAACTCAACAACGATCTTGCTGAAGCGTTATTTGAGAGACAAGATCAAGCCGATCGCTTTCTGGGGACTTCGTCTCATGACAAGAGATCCGCTAAGCTTTCATTACAACACATGTAGATATAAGGACAAAATGATGTGCAAGACTCTGCCGCACATTTTTGGGTACCGATATGCGGACAAGCAATGGACGATGCGGCTTCGGAATGCAAGAGGAACCTCGGTAGTCTATGTCCCTCTACAATTCTACCCCGAAGTCAGTACGGATTATTGGTGCACAAGCAATGATCTCATCCAGGTGTATGACGTGCTAGAAAGACTGCTGGAGGCTCTAGAAGGCGAGTTCATGGTGTGCATAAAGGAACATCCCGCAGCAGTGGGATATCGCTCTCCCCAGGTGTATCGCAACTTGACCGCTCATAGAAACGCGGTGTTGGTTCCTTTCGATGTTCCATCAAACGCTGTCATTGAACAGTGTGATGCAGTCGTCACCTGGGGAAACACGACAGGGGTCGAAGCACGTATTCGTGGAAAGCCGGTTGTTACGCTGGGGACTCCCTATTACGACGTAGAAGGATGCTTTGCCAAGGTGCGGACAAGAGAAGATCTCGATCGGCTTCCAGACATCTTGAACAGCGCAATCTCCGCGAACAGCACGTGTGATGGTAAAAAAATGATACAGAACATCCTGGCTGGCTCCTTTCCAGGGAGATTTCTGCCCGAGTTCTTTTCCCCTTCGAATGCGGCAAGTGTTCAAGAAACGCTCAACGTCATCGAGAGCATTGGTAAGTACATCGGAGGCCTGTTAACAGAGTTCGCCGGTATGCAAAGTGAATAATCAACAGGCGTTGGCAAGCTGGCCTATTAGGGATTCAGGGGGTAAGTTCCTCTTAGCTCTCGTTTTCATAACGTACGCCATCGGTCCTTTTTGTGATTCGCTGAGGCTAAATCCCGTAATACCTCTTCCTGCATGGTCGTGGATGCTCAATGTTTACCTACCGGTACCCTTGATCACCGGAGTGGCGTTAGTGTATATTCTGAGTAGGCAGAAGCCAGTATTCGACCTGTTTTCGACCACCTTGCCGATAATTGGTTTGTACGGCTTGGCCATCGGGCTTTTGCGCGGAAACAACATGAGATACGTTGTTCCCGATATGGCCCGTATCCTTTTCGTCTTGGCGGCCTACACGTTCACCATGAATTTGCGGCCATCCACTGAACTGCTAAGAACAATACTGCGTCGCTTGAGCGCAGTATTGTTCTGGGCGTATTTAGTAGTGATGGCTTTTTTCTATGTTGTCTCCATTCCTCTTGGATGGACCGTGCGATTGGGTTTGGGTACGTACCCATTGCTGCTTCCAGTAGCCTACTACTACTGGACGAAGAAAAGATGGCGTTTTTTTGCGGCAGTATTGATAATGCTTTTGTCAAGCAAACGGGGGGATATTCTAAGCCTATTTGTTATGCTTGTCGCCATGCTCTTCATTCCTAGAACCAGGAGGCTGTGGCGCTTGATCGTGGCTGTTGCAGTTGCCGGTAGTCTGCTTGTGGGCATTTTCCTTGGGGGCATATACGCCGTGTATCCCTACGTCGAAGGCACACGTCTGCAGTTAGCCTTTGACAAGTGGTTAGCCTTTGTCCCGTGGTCTTCCGATTTCAATCTGTATGTAGGCAGCGCCGGGCGGGTCACCGAGATTCTCTCGGCCCTGCGCGAACTTTGTCGAATACCTTTGGGCCTTCTCGGCGGAGGACATGGGTTTTCGTACACCTTTTCCTCTGAACGCGTCGCGGAGTGGAACGTAGCGGGTTGGCATAACGTACATTGCTCTCCCGTTAGCGTTTTTGTCGTTTACGGTCTCCCTATGACGCTTGTCTTTTTCGGCTTACTTCTGTATCTACTGGCCAAAGCCTACAGATTTCTTCCGAGGGAAAAAGATCCAGTACCAGTGGAGATGATCCTTTTTTCCTTCGTTGCGGGTTCCCTCGCGACCTCCCTATTTGCTTTCTCCTTGTTGCAGGATCCGCTCCTCTGGATCTTTCTTGGGGCTCTAACGGCGTTGGCAAGCTTATGCACCAAAAAAATGACCACAGGAATAGAAAAAGACCCGACATACGTTGCACAATAGGAGAGAATTGGCCAGCAAGCGTGGCGATGGTAGGTTTGTGATACATGCCACCTACGTCCCGGCTGGTGTAAAAATCGATCCCATGATAGGGATGACCTAGTCGGTGAAGTATTGGGCTGGCGGGGACCTCAGACCATGTTTCTTCCAGCAGCATAACAGCACCGGATGAAGATGGGCCGGGTTGCTAGGAGTAAGCGATCGGCAAACATCAAGACAGTCCTTGCAGCTTCCCACTTCCTTGAGGGACATATGAGGGTAGACCGGGCGCGCTCGAAAACGGAGGCTAGAAGATGTGCGGCATCGTCGGCGTGATAAATCAGGGTGACAAAAAGACCCTTTGGAAGATGATCGACATCCAGACCCATCGAGGGCCCAACGACAAAGGCCTGTGGGAGCAACGATACGCGAACGGGACCTATGTCGGTCTAGGGAACACACGTCTCAGCATCATTGATCTCTCGCCGGCAGGGCACATGCCGATGTGTAATGAGGATGAGACCATTTGGATCACGCATAACGGAGAGATCTACAACTTTCCTGAGCTTAGAAAAGAGTTATCGAACAAAGGCCACATCTTTCGCTCGAACACCGATACGGAGACGATTCTGCACCTCTATGAAGAGGAGGGCCACGAATGTGTGAAGCGACTGAACGGCATGTTTGCCTTCGCTATCTGGGATTCTCGTGAACAGTCGCTCTTCCTGGCGCGTGATCATTTTGGAGTCAAGCCCCTTTACTATATCCACAGCGATGAGCAATTGGCCTTTGCCTCGGAAATCAAGGCTCTTCTCCTGGAAGATGTTCCTCGTGAGGTAGATCTGGAAGCACTGCACCAGTACCTCACCTTCCTATGGGTGCCTGATCCCAAGACCATGTTTCGTGACATCTATAAGCTTCCTGCTGGTTGCTATGCTCTCTTCCAGCAAGACAAACTACAGATAGTCCAATACTGGGATTTAACGTTTCCACCGGCAGATTATCAGTATGATAAGCCGTTGTCCGAGCTCATTGAGCAGGTCCGGGAGCTGTTCCAACGTTCCGTGCAAGCCCAGATGATCAGCGATGTTCCGATCGGTGCGTTTCTGAGTAGCGGCATGGATTCGTCCAGCATCGTGGCGATGATGAGCCGGGCAAGCAACGAGCCTATAAACACCTATACCATCACGTTTCCTCCTAAATACCGCCGGGGAGAGGCGACGCTGGATGACCCTCGAATTGCAAGCAGGCTGGCCGGGGAATTGGGCTCTCATCACCGGGAAATGGTGGTCGATCCGGACGTGGCTGAGCTTCTGCCGAAGATCATATGGCACCTCGATGAACCGATTGCCGCGTCGATTGCGCTGACTACCTATCTTGTCTGCCGTGAGGCAAAGCCAACGGCGACCGTGCTGCTTTCAGGGATCGGGGGAGATGAGGTGTTTGGGGGCTATCGGAAATACATCGGGCATTTCCTCGCCCAACGCTATCAACGCCTCCCGGAATGGCTTCGTCGGCGCGTGATCGAACCACTCGTCCTCGGACTTCCATCTCTGAGAGGAACACCGATAAAGGATTACGTCCGCTTGGCCAAGAAGATGGCCACCAGCGGATCGCTCCCTCCGCGCGAGCGATTCATCATGGATGGCACGTACTTCACCGACAGGCAAAAGGCGGAACTCTACTCCGACTACCTCAAGGAGGAGACTCGGGACTTTGACGCTTGGAAGGGGCACGAACGTCGCTTTGAGAGAGTGGAGGACGCGGATTTCCTCAACCAGATGCTCTATCTCGATACGAAGATCTTCATGATCAGTCTGAATCTGACATTGACGGATAAGATGAGCATGGCTTCATCGGTAGAGGTACGTGTACCGTTCCTGGACAAAGCCCTGGCGGAGTTTGTCGCATGGGAGGTCCCGCCGCACCTTAAGCTGAACGGTCACACAACGAAGTACATCCTGCGGGAGGCGATGAAAGGCATTCTGCCGCCGTGCGTGCTCGAGGCACGGAAGGCAGCGTTTGGTGCTCCAATTGACTACTGGCTGGCTAACGAACTGCGGCCCATGGTCGACGATCTGCTTTCTGAGCGACGGATCCGTCAGCGGGGATACTTCAATCCCGCTTTTGTGAGGAGAGTGATACGAGAGCACAGATCAGGAAGACATGATTGGTCCCTCCAGGTTTGGCAGCTCCTCACCCTTGAGTTGTGGCTTCAGACTTACATTGACGGGTTTAACCCGCCAAACGCGTAGAAGTGTTCGGCCGATAGGAACGAAGAAGACGTTGCGGATAGGTTCTGCGAAGGAAATCGATCTCTCAGTTGGAGCTTGTCGGGTAAGACAAGGGATCCTATAGTGCATAGTGAGACGGGAGTAGTAGGGGACATGACTCAGTCTATCTCGGGGAGGAAACCTTGAAAGGCGTTATCCTTGCAGGTGGAAAAGGCGAAAGGCTCTATCCTTTAACGAAGGTAACCAATAAACACCTTCTCCCGGTCGGCGGTGAACCGATGATCTTCAACCCCATAAAGCAGCTTGTCTCTGCGGGAATAAAAGAGATTTTGGCGGTAACGAGCGCCGAGCATATGGGGGATATCGTGAACCTCCTCGGGAGTGGCTCCCAATTCGGTGTCGATTTTACCTACAAAGTCCAGGAGGAGGCGGGAGGCATTGCTCATGCATTGAGGCTTGCGGAGAGCTTTGCCTCTGGCGACAGGATAGTCGTTATACTGGGGGACAATATTGCAGTTAGATCGATAAAGCCTTACGTTGAAAACTTCAGAAGGCAAGAGACCGGTGCACGAGTCTTACTGAAAGAGGTCAGCGAACCGTCAAGGTTTGGGATCGCTGCGCTCGATGAGAAGAAGATAATCGAAATAGATGAGAAGCCCGAGAAACCCAAGAGCGATTATGCAGTTATCGGCTACTACATGTACGATGAAAGGGTCTTTAGCTTCATAAGTCAGCAGAAGGCTTCAGGTAGGGGGGAACTGGAGATAACCGATGTCAATAACGAATATATCAAACGATCAGAGATGGAGTATGACATCCTCGAGGGCGAGTGGATGGATGCAGGGACACTAGAATCGTTGCATGCGGCCAGCGAGATCCTTAGGAAGTATGATAATGAGATACAGGAGTGATGGAGAGTGAGGGACTAAGAAGCATTAGTTGTTGGTTCCTGGTTGTTTACCGTCTGTGGGCAACGTACCGTGCGGTTGGGGTAGGTGAGGTCATGGCAGGATTCGAGGATTTGGAAGTGTGGCAGGAAGCACACAAACTGGCAGTTGAGGTGTACAAGCTGGCTAGACAGTTTCCCACAGACGAGCGGTTTCGCTACACTGATCAGATATGCCGTGCCTCTACTTCAATTCCTACCAACGTGGCCGAAGGCACAGGGCGATACGGAAGACAGGATTTCAAACACTTCCTTTATATTGCCTGCCCTGTGAAACCTTGTTTCCATGGGGCTCGTGGATCTCTTGAGGAGACCAAATACCTCTTGCTGCTAGGCCGGGACTTGGGCTTTGTAGCCCAAGGGAACTACGTTCGTCTGCTTGAGGGATATAACAGGGTAGGAAAGAAACTGAATGCTTTGATCAACTCCCTTCGCAAGGGGGAGTAACCTTGATAGAACAAGAAACCGACCACAAGAAGCTAAGAACTAAGAACCAGCCACTAAGAACAATTCTAGTCACCGGCGGTGCGGGCTTTATAGGATCTAATTTTATAAGATACTACCTCAAGGAACATCAAGACTGCTGTGTATTGAACCTGGACAAGCTCACCTATGCCGGCAACCTCGCCAACCTCACCGACGTCGAAGCCCAGTATGGTTTTCCCCGAGACCAAGAACCAGGAACCAAGAATCAGCCACCAAGGTATTTCTTCGTCAAAGGCGATATCTGCGATCGGAAACTAGTTGACTCTCTCTTCTCCGGCGGCCACTTTACCAATAACCCCTTGATCCCTAATCCCGAATCCCTAATCCCTAACGTAGTAGTCAACTTCGCTGCTGAGTCTCATGTCGATCGCAGTATTCTTGACGCTGCCCCCTTTATCGAAACCAACATCAAAGGGACCCAAGTGCTATTAGAGGCCGCTCGCACTCACTGGGACACAGATTCCCACCCACTACCCACCACTTACCACTCACCAGTATTCCTTCAGATCTCCACCGACGAGGTATACGGCGAGTTGGGCGAGACCGGATACTTTACCGAACAAACCCCACTAGCCTCCAACAGCCCCTATTCAGCCTCCAAAGCCGCTGCTGATTTGCTTTGCCGTGCATACTTCAAAACGTATGGCTGTCCGGTGATCATCACTCGATCCTCGAATAACTACGGGCCGTATCAGTTCCCCGAGAAGCTTATCCCGCTGATGGTCAGAAATGCCCTGGCCGGAAAGGAGCTTCCCGTATACGGAAAAGGCCATCAGGTACGCGACTGGCTGTATGTAGAAGACAACTGCCGTGCGATCGATCTCGTGTTGCAAAAAGGGCACGCGGGCGAAGTCTACAACATCGGCGGCAACTGCGAGAAGAAGAACATTGAAGTCATCAAACGGATCTGCGATATCCTCGAACGCAAGACTAAGCACCAAGAACTAAGAACTAAGATCCGCCAGATCTCTGATCCCCGCGGTGCAGCCCACGACTTCCGCTATGCCCTCGACTCTTCCAAGATAAAGAAAGAACTTGGTTGGGAATCCCAAATGGATTTCAAGGCCGGCTTGGAACGGACCGTGGACTGGTATCTGGAGAACCAGCATTGGGTCGAGGGCGTTATTACTGGAGAGTATCAGGAGTATTATCAGAGAGTTTACGGTACAGGTTAGGAGGGTTGTTCTCCGCTCGAGATTTAGACGAGTGATCGATAAGGAGGGAACATGAAGAACTACCGTTTTTCCGTGGTGATTGAGAGGGACGCGGAAGGTTACTACGCGTTCTGTCCTGAACTGCAGGGATGCTATACACAAGGCGATACATATGAGGAAGCTTTGGAGAACATCAAAGATGCCATTCGCCTGCATGTAGAGGATCGACTGGAAAGTGGCGAGGAGATTTCTCAGGCGGAATCGATCAGCCTCACTTCCTTGGAAATGGTCGTATGAGTGAGAAGTTGCCGCGGGTGACTGCTGATGAGGTGATCAAAGCATTGGAGCGCGTGGGGTTCTCCCTCGTACGCCAAAGTGGAAGTCACAAGATTTACAAGAATGCAGAAGGTAAGAGAGTGACAGTTCCTTACCACGCTGGAAGGATACTTCACCCCAAGGTTCTGAAAAGCATTTTGAGAGATGGATAGATCACCGTAGAAAGGTTCAAGGAGCTGCTGACATGAAGGCCAGCTTGGGACTGCAATACGTATATAATAGAGAGCCGCAAGTGAATTTCGAGGAATGGCTGGAGCAGACGGTTGAGTGGTACTTGGAGAATCAGGGCTGGGTTGAGGAAGTTATTACAGGAGAGTATCAGGAATATTACGAGAAGGTCTATGGCAGGGAGTGATCTCGGATCTTGGTTATCGGCCCAGAAGCAGCCCTGAGGCTCTTTGCCACGGCGTTTGGATTTGGGTTTGGCTGACACGCCATCGTGGATGAGGTGGCCAAGTGGGCAGGAGCGTTCAAGGACGTGGAGGAGTAGGTCGTGAGCCTTGTGGAGCGAAAGAACTGCACTCCATGACTTTGGACATTGGACTCCCGTTGACTTGAGTGGGGAAACAGATATATGTATGAATATTGCATAAATACCTCAAAAGACTTGCGAAAGGCACAAAAGGTCGATGGATTGGCAAAATTTGTAGATGCATAGAATATCATGGCAGGATAGCAATATGAGAAACAGTTTTTTGATAGGTGGGCTGAGGACGCCGATCGGCAACTTCGGTGGAAGTTTGGCAAGTATCCCTGCGCCGGAACTAGGTGGTCTGCTCATCCGTGAGTTACTTCAGCGTGGGATTTGTGCTCCAGATGATGTGGATCAAGTCATATTCGGCAACGTTCTGCAGGCAGGGCTGGGAATGAATCCTGCCCGTCAGGCCACAGTCAAAGGAGAGATCCCTTACGAGGTACCTGCCTACACGGTGAATATGGTCTGTGCTTCAGGTCTTTACTCGATTATCTTAGGCGATCAGGCAATACGCTCTGGGCAGGCGCGCACGGTGATCGCAGGCGGATTTGAGAATATGAGTCGTGCCCCACGTGCGCTGCTAAATTCGCGTTGGGGGAATCCAATGGGCCACGAGCAGGCAGTAGATTTGATACTTATGGACGGACTATGGGATGTATTTTACGATTGTCATATGGCCAATACAGCAGAAAGTCTTGTGAGACAATACGAAATTCCCAGAGAGGCACAAGACGAATTTGCCTTGGAAAGCCATAAGAGAGCCATTGACGCGATTCGTTTAGGCAAATTTGATGATGAGATCGTGTCCATACAGGTGGATGGGAAAGAAGTGAAACAAGACGAAAGGCCTCGTGCTGACACGTCACTAGAAAAGCTTTCTGGCTTGAAGCCGGTCTTTGATCCTAAAGGAACGATAACGGCTGGCAATGCCTCAGGTTTGAACGACGGGGCTGCTGCAGTAGTACTTTCTACTCAGAAGATTCCGTCAGAGGGGAGAATTTGCGCCGAGATCGTGGATAGCGCGCTAGTCGCGGTTGACCCGATGGAGATGGGCATAGCACCGGTTTTTGCCATACAGAAGCTATTGACTAAGACGAAGCTTAGGCTTGAAGATGTGGGGCTGTGGGAGCTTAACGAGGCTTTTGCAGGGCAAGTTCTCGCGGTGCTTAAGGAAGTTCCCTTACCAATGGAAAAACTTAACGTCAACGGTGGTGCTATTGCCTTGGGCCACCCCATTGGTTGTTCAGGAGCTAAGATCATGGTCACCCTCTTACATGAGTTGAAGCGACAAGAATTGGAATACGGAATAGCCGCTCTGTGTGTTGGTGGTGGACTTGGTCTAGCGGTTCTAGTGCGGTATATTGGATAGTGAGAGAGCGTTTTTTACTCAAACGGCACTACGCTCTTGAAGACCGGAACTTTGACACTACATCTGCTTGCGCGAAGTGTGACGAAACATGATGGTGATTGGCAACCAGACGGCATAGGAGAAGTTCTTTATGACTAAGAGAGTGGCGATAGTGCAGTCAAACTATATACCGTGGAAAGGGTACTTCGACCTGATAAACCTCGTCGATGAATTTATACTGTATGACGACGTGCAGTATACCAAGCGAGACTGGAGGAATAGGAATAGGATCAAAACAGCCAATGGTCCAATGTGGTTAACGATACCTGTGGAAGTGAAGGGAAGGTACGATCAAAAAATCAAGGAGACCGTCATCAGTGACCCAGAATGGGATCGCAGGCACTGGAAGTCTATAGTGTATGGCTATTCTAGGGCAAGATACCTCCAAGAGTATAGGGACATATTCGAGGACCTATACTTGGGTTGCAATGAGAGGTTTCTCAGCCAGATTAACTACCGGTTCTTAACTGGAATTTGTGGAATACTGGGTATAGACACCAAGGTATCCTGGTCAATGGATTATCGTCTTATCGAAGGGAAAACGGAAAGGTTGGTTGACTTGTGCAAACAGGCTGGTGCAACAACATACCTCTCAGGGCCCGCTGCGAAGGCCTACATCGACGAGGAGCTGTTTAGGACGGAAGGCATGACGCTGCGGTATATGGACTATTCGGGATATCCGGAATACAACCAACTTTTTCCGCCCTTCGAGCACCACGTAAGCATAATTGATCTCATCTTCAATGAGGGACCTAATGCCCCGAAGTACATGAAGAGTTTCTGATATGGAACTGTCGATTGTGACGACCTTGTATCAGTCAGCCCCACATCTGGAAGAATTTTACACCCGGCTTTGTGCTGCAGCGGAGACGATCACGAGGGATTATGAAGTGATCTTCGTCAACGATGGCTCGCCCGACGATTCACTGGAGATCGTCATATCCTTGTATGAGGAAAATTCCAAAGTAAGGATCATAGACCTCTCGAGGAACTTCGGACATCACAAAGCAATGATGACCGGATTGGCGCACGCACGCGGGGATCTAGTGTTCTTGATCGACTGTGATCTGGAAGTAGAGCCGGAGACACTATTTGATTTCTATCGAGTATACGAGAACACGCACGTCGACGTTGTCTACGGACTGCAGGAGCGCCGGCACGGGCGCATCGCCGATCGTATCGCGGGGCGCCTGTTCTACACGATTCACAACAGCTTGTCTACGACGAAGCTGCCGTCCAACCTCACAACCGCGCGTTTGATGTCTCGACGGTACGTGTCGGCCCTGGTCTCTCATCACGAGCGCGAGGTGCTGATCGCGGGCCTGTGGGCGATTACCGGATTCGATCAGATGCCAATCACAGTGACCAAGAGGAGCAAGAAGCGCTCTTCGTACACGATGCGGCACAAGGTTTCAATACTCGTCGATTCCGTGACGTCGTTTAGCACGAGGCCACTTATCTTAATGTTCTACGCTGGGTGCATGGTTGCGCTGCTGTCCGGCATCGCCGTGCTTGCACTTATCATCCGATGGACCTTCTTTGGCCGATTTCAAGCTGGATGGCCTTCACTCATCGCGTCGATGTGGCTGCTCGGAGGGTTCATCATCTTGTGTTTGGGATTGCTCGGGATCTACCTCGCCAAGGTCCTCTCAGAGACGAAACAGAGACCGTACACGATCATCAGGAAGATCTATAGGAAGGAGGAATGATCAACGATCAAGGCGATCTCGTGGCGCAGGTGAGGCAGTACTACGAAGACAAACTTGGTGCGTTTGGGGCGACGCCCAGAGGCGTAGATTGGAACTCACGCGAATCGCAGGAGCTGCGGTTTGAGCAACTGCTCAAGGTTTGCCGTTCGACGGAGGGGTTCTCGATCAATGACTTCGGCTGCGGCTATGGTGCTCTCGCTGAATACATGATCAGACGTGGCTACCTGTGCGATTACTTTGGCTACGACGTTTCCGAGAAGATGATCGAGACGGCGAAGCGGAAAGCCCCACACTCCGAGAGAACCTGCTGCTTCGTCTCGGACGCGGCCCTTTTCTCGCCCGCCGACTACACAGTGGCGAGTGGTGTCTTCAACGTCAGACTGGACTTCAGCGACTCGGAGTGGGAAGAGTATGTCCTGGCTACGTTGTCGAAGCTAGCCGATCTGAGCAAAGAGGGGTTCGCGTTCAATATGCTGACGCAATACAGCGACCGTCATTTGATGCGTCCGGATCTGTACTACGCGAATTCCTCATTCTTTTTCGATTTCTGCAAGAGAAACTTCTCACGATTCGTTTCACTGTTGCACGACTACCCGCTCTACGAGTTCACAATCCTGGTCAGGAACTGAGAGGTGGCGTCATGGCAAAAGTGGTCATCTTTGGTGCAGGAGACATTGCAAGGCTAGCTTATTACTACTTTACTCGTGACAGTGAGCATGAAGTGGTAGCCTTTACGGTAGACAGGCAATATCTCAAAGGTGATGTTTTTCTTGGTTTGCCGTTGCTTGATTTTGAAAGAGTAGCTGCGCGTTATCCTCCAGATACTCATAAAATGTTTATAGCATTAAGTTATGCGAAAATGAATAAAGTTCGAGCAGAAAAGTACTACAAGACCAAGAGTCTAGGATATGAGCTTGTTAGCTATGTGAGCAGTAAATGCTCTTTCCTGTCTGACAATCCTGTTGGAGAGAATTGCTTTATTCTGGAAGACAATACGATTCAACCTTTTGTGAAGATAGGGAACAATGTAACTCTTTGGAGTGGGAATCACATTGGCCACGACTCGGTTATTGAGGATCACTGCTTTATCACTTCTCAGGTTGTGGTGTCAGGATGTGTTCATATTCGTGAGTATTGTTTTATTGGTGTGAATGCCACCCTTCGAAACGGGATCACGATTGCTCCAGAAACTTTGATTGGAGCTGGTGCGATCATCATGAAAGATACAGTTGAGAAGGGAGTGTATGTTCCCCAAAGAGCCGAGTTGTTCAGTAAGAAGAGCGACGAAATTGAACTATAGGTAGAGCATATATCAGATGTTGAGGGAGTTGTAGTCAACACATGAGGTGGATAAAAAGGGGTTTGATCTTTGAGCCACCGGGAAGTCTTGACTGGATGGCTACGCATGCCGCGATTCCCTTTGCTGACAGAGGCGAAGATCAATATAGAGTCTATTTCAGTGGCAGAGATGAAAAAGGGAGAGCCCAAATTGGATACTTTGAGGTCGATATGGCTAATCCGAAAGCGATTCTTTGGGTAAGTGATAGGCCAGTGATTGGTTTAGGCCCAATGGGTTCTTTTGATGATAATGGCGTAACAAGCTCCTGGGTAGTCAACCATAACGGCAAGAAATACCAATACTACACTGGCTGGAGTCTTGGGGTCACGGTCCCATTCTATTTTTACATTGGTCTGGCAGTGAGCGAAGATGGAGGCAAGAGCTTCCACAAAATCTCCAATGCTCCTGTTCTGGAGAGAAATGAAATTGATCCCTATTTGACTGCTTCTCCTTGTGTACTTATCGAAGACGGCGTATGGAGAATGTGGTATGTTTCTGGTACCAAGTGGGAGATAGAAAATAATCAGCCGAAGCACTACTATCATATCAAATACACCGAGTCTTTTGATGGGCTACATTGGGATAAGAAGGATATAGTCTGTATAGATTACCAGTCACCGGATGAACACGCGATTTCTCGGCCTTGTGTCATTAAGGAAAATGGCATATATAAGATGTGGTATTCACATAGAGGCAAGAGTTATCGAATTGGTTATGCTGAGTCCAAGGATGGAATAGAGTGGGAGAGAAAAGACGAAGAAGTTGGAATCGATGTGTCCGAATCGGGCTGGGATTCGGAGATGATCGAGTATCCCTACGTTTTCGATCACGACGGGAACCGCTATATGCTATATAATGGTAACGGCTACGGCAGCACAGGCATAGGCCTTGCTGTCTTGGAAGAGAAGTAGTTCGAACAGCGGGGAGGCTACAATCAAGTTCGTCTACGTTCTCGGCACAGTTCTACTGACCACATACGGCCAGGTCGTCCTGAAGTGGCGACTCTCGTTGGCCGGCCCCCTCCCTGACTCGCTGGCACACAAGGTGTTGTTCCTGCTCTCACAGCTTCGAAGCCCATGGATCCTGTCTGGCTTCGCTGCCGCCGGTCTCGCTGCACTGTGTTGGATGGCGGCACTCACCCAGTTTCAGCTCAGCTACGCCTACCCGTTCATGAGCCTCTCGTTCGTGATGGTGCTTGTGCTCAGCACGGTGGTCCTCGGCGAGGCGATCTCACTGCCCAGAATCGTTGGGGTCCTCCTGATCCTCGTTGGAGTCCTCGTAGGCAGTCGCGGATGAGCCGCAGGGCGGGTGCGCTAGGGAGGTGGCTTATGGCGCACAAGCAGGACGCACTGGGCTTGGGACTCCTCGTCGCTTTGTCGCTCGGTCTTCTCGCGCCGGCGTTGAGTCACGCGATAGAGGGGACCTATCGACCCACGGACTATCAGGCACACATCCGGCTTGCCGAAAAGATGGAGACGACGGGCGAGATCTCCAGTCCGCACTTCCTCTACCAAGCGCTGATCATCCTCGCTAGGCGGCTGATCCCCGGCCTCACGTTCCGGAGTTCGGGCTTCCTAGTCGCCCTTCTCTTCTACACGCTCCTGGCTGTAGTAGTCTACACGTTCATTCGGCCCTCGTTCGTGAGCCTGAGAGCCCCCCGCAGCGCCGTTCCGTGCGCTGTACTGACCTCGCTCGCTATCATGTTTGTCACTCCAGTTACGCTGCTCACGTTGCCAAGTCGTAACCTCTATTTCGGATACGTTAACATGACCGTGTACCACAACCCGACGATTAACCTTCTCAAGCCACTTGCGCTGTTGCTGTTTATGTTGATCGGAAAAGCGATTGCAGACCAGGAAAGCCGCAGATCTCTTACGACGACGATCCACATCGGAGCACTCACGTTTCTATCCACAATGGCGAAGCCGAGCTATACGATCTGTGTGCTTCCCGTCGTTGCGTTCAGCGTGGTGTTCCGATTCGTTCGGAAGAGACAGGTGATGTGGCCGCTCGTGGCCGTGGGCCTCATCGGGGGGCTCGCTGTCGGGTATCAGTACATGTTGAGGTTCTCTTCACTCATAGCATCTTCAATTCAAGCCAGTATCGCGTTCGCTCCATTCGCAGTTCTCGGGCGGAATACCTCCCTCCTGCTCCCGAAGTTCTTCCTCTCGATCCTCTTTCCGCTCTATATTCTTGTTGTGTACCCGAAGGCGGCAATCAGGGATGTGTATACCAGGATTGCTTGGCTGGCCTTCGCTGTGGGAGCCTTCTACTCGTACTTCCTCGTCGAGCTGGAACCCAGTGGGAGCATCTCGTATGCAGGGAACTTCTGCTGGAGCGGACAGATCACGCTCTTCGTGCTCTTCGCGACGTCGGCTCGGCTCTTCATTCTCTGCAGGTCTGCGTGCGGCGCTGAGAGGGCCAGGCGAGGACGTAGGTTGCGATTCTACTTCGGAGGAGGTGCCTTCCTCCTGCACGTCGGGAGCGCCAGTCTCTTCTACTACGTCAATCTCCTCGGCCTGGGATACCAATGGCTGTAGCACGACGGTATCGCAGTAGAACCGTGATATGGGTCCTCCTTGCTGTTCTGCCCGCTGTTCTCGCCTGCTCTCTCGTCTGGGGATTGTTCCATTGTACCCTCCTTGACTACACACCTTACTATAGCGATGAGATTCACTACTGGCACGAGATTTTGACCTTCAGCAAAGCGGGCTTTGGGGGAGGTTACTATACTATTGATGAAACCGTAGCTCCTTTCCCCATGTTTCATTTTGGACCACACGGGCCGATATTTCCGATGCTGTATGGCACAATAGGGCGTGTGCTCGGTTGGCATCTCTACAGTGCACCCGTTTTCAACTTGGCCTTCATAACGCTAGCGCTCCTGCTTTTCCTACTAGTTACTAAGCCAGCGAAACCTCAGCTTCTGCTGCTGATGGGATTCTCGGTCTCGTTTTGGCCCTGGGTGCTCCTATCTCCTACAAACATGCAGGCGGGTCTACACTTTGCCTTATCGACGATTTTTGCGACTATGTTTTACGTTCTGCTGGATCAGAGTAAGAGGGCTCGTCGCTGGTTTCAATTTCTCTTTCTGACAGTTATCGTTTTCGCTTCGCTTCTAAGGCCTACTTGGACTGTGTTGTTTGTCCCTTTCTTTCTTCTTGCTGAAAAGCGCAATTCCAAATTGGGTGCTTTGCTCTCCCTTCTGAAGGCAGTCGCTTTAGGAGGCGCTGCTTGCGTAGGATTTTACGTGCTAGTTTCTCCCAATCCCTATAGCGTCATGTCCCGGTTTCTTCTGCTTGCTAGCAGTTCATTGTCGGACGGGATGGGGTTTCTTTTCCAGCATGTCCATCTCAATCTCATGAACTTTTTGTTTTACTACGGGCATCCATTGGAAATCCTTCAAAGGTATCAAGTGATTTTGCTGATGGTTGCTACAGGCGGGTTGACTATTGCTGTGGGCGTGAAGAATAGGGTATTTTCTGACAAACGTTTAGGATCATTCTGGAACCCAGGCAAAGACGCGGTGTTTCACCTTTACAACTTAGGAAGTATTGTTTTGTTCAGCGTAGCGTTCTACGACATTCACAGTTGGCGTGACTATCGCACGTTCGCACCACATTTGCTTCTAACCATACTTCTCCTGATTGAGCGAGGCAGGAAAAACTGGCGATCATGTTTAGTGACTCTAATCATTTTTGGAAATATCATATTGTGCCCTATGTTTTTAGACGTTTTTAAGGAATTCAGATCGCATAATTTCCAATACGATGCGTCACGGATTGAGTCATTCCGGTTCGTTGTGCATCGCCTACTTGTTTACGATAGGGAAAGCAGTCCCTGGTGCAATACGCTTCTCACGAGCACCTTCCCTCCGGAACTTACGGCTCTAACCGCTGGATTTGGGTTCTCAGCGGTCTTTGACTGGAACAGGATCAAGTTTCCATTGAAATCGCGGTATATCCTCTTGACGAGTGAAGATCGATCCATGCTTGGGAATCGGGCAGATCTTGAATTGCTAAGCACCACACCTATCGGTAACATATATCTGAATCTCGACTCAGGATGTAATGAGACAGGATCTAGGTAGTTGGGGGCTGTTCCTTGGATGATGACTCCCTGCAAGGATGCCCAAAGGATAGGGAATAATGCGAAAGAACTAGAGAGGGCGGAGTGTTACATATACCTTTCAACCGGTTTGCTATTACAGGGAGAGAGCTCGAGTATGTGCAACAGATTCTTGTAGAAAAGCACATCTCAGGTGATGGCGTGTTCACGAAGAAGTGCCAAACCCTGTTGGAAGAACAGATCGGCGCGCCGAAGGTATTGCTGACAACTTCCTGCACGCACGCGCTCGAGATGGCTGCCCTGCTTTTGAACATTCAGTTCGGGGATGAGGTAATCGTCCCATCGTTTACCTTTGTCAGTACGGTTAATGCATTCGTGTTGCGTGGAGCAAAGCCGGTGTTCATCGACATCCGGCCGGATACGCTCAATATGGACGAGTCGCAGTTGGAAGACCTGATCTCGCCTAAGACAAAAGCGATCGTTCCCATGCACTACGCCGGCGTGGGATGTGAAATGGATGCGATCTGCGAGATCGCATCTCAACATGGTATTCCCATTGTTGAGGACAACGCGCACGGGCTGTTTGGCAAATATAAGGGACGCTACCTGGGGACCTTTGGCTCTCTTGCCACTCAGAGCTTTCACGAGACCAAGAACTTTACCTGTGGAGAGGGTGGAGCGCTACTGATTAACGATGAACAGTACATCGAACGCGCCGAGATCATCCGTGAAAAAGGCACGAATCGGGCACAGTTCTTCCGAGGACAGGTGGATAAGTATACCTGGAGAGATGTAGGGTCGAGCTATCTCCCTTCTGACATTCTGGCGGCGTTCCTTTATGCTCAGTTGGAATGCAGGGACCGTATACAGTCAACGCGGCAACGGGTGTGGGAATATTACTATGAACATTTACACGACTGGGCCGAGACTAACGGGGTCCGCCTGCCCTTTGTCCCATCGTATTGCGAACAAGCATATCACATGTTCTATCTGTTCCCTCCGTCGCTCGAGAAGCGGACCGAATTCATCCAGTCTCTTAGAAATCAGGGCATACAGTGCGTCTTTCACTATCAACCGCTGCATCTGGCACCGATGGGCCGCCGATGGGGATATCAGGCCGGCGACTTCCCTGTTACCGAGGACGTGAGTGATCGGCTGGTGCGCTTGCCCTTCTACAATGAACTTAGTCCTGCTGACCAGGAGCAGGTTTTCGAGGCAGTCCGAGAGGCCGGTCAGGCGTGGTGAAAAGCGAGAGACGAACAGATGCCGCTTCGCTGTAAAGCGACAGCCAGAAAAGAGGAGACCATCGACCTCGCCAAGATTGAATGCATTCTCTGCTGCCCGGATTGCCGTGCGCACCTGCTTCAACAGAAAGACTCCTGGCTTTGTCGGAAGTGCGGGACTCAATACGCCATGATCGACGGGATCCCGCACTTCGTTCAGGTGGCAGCACCGTCCTCGCGTACTCACAATGAAGCATGGCTCAATCGCCTTAAGAACAGACTCAGGACACACCCCTGGCTTTATGAATTCCTGACAGTTGTGTGTAGTCCTGCAATGCCTACAGGTAAGAATTCCAAGGCCCTACTCAATCGAATGCAGCCGGATGCCGTGATTCTCAACCTGGGGTCGGGCACAAAACGAATCTCCAGTTCCATCGTCAATGTAGACCTGTTTCCGTTTGCAGGAGTCGATGTCGTCGCGGACGTCACGCGTTTGCCGTTCAAAGACAACTCCATCGACGGGATTATCAGCGAGGCCGCCCTGGAACACGTGCGACATTGCTGTGCTGCTTTCGACGAAATGCGCAGGGTACTAAAAGAGGGTGGTTATCTGTACCTCGTTGTCCCGTTCATCGTCGGCTATCATCCATCTCCCAATGACTATCGACGGTGGACCGTCCCCGGGATCATGGAGGATTTACCTGGGTTCAGGGTTATCGAAAGCAGGATCCGCGGCGGTCCGACGTCTGCACTGCTGTGGATCTTCCAGGAGTGGCTTGCGATGGCGCTGTCGTTCAATATCGCACCGCTGTATGTGGTTATCTGGATCGGTCTCATGGCACTGACATTCCCGATCAAACTCCTCGATCTCCTGCTCAGCCGGTACTCGATGGCATGGAAGATCGCCGCAACGTTCTACTACTTGGGAGCCAGACAGTGAGAGGAGGTGTCAAGAGCGCGTCCTCCCAGCACAAAACGGAGGGATCCGGTGCCAACAAGGGACGACGAAAAAAGCGTTGGGCACTGCTAATAGCGGATTCAAAGTATAGAGTTTGTGCTGTCATGGTGATCTTGTGCGTGTGCTTCTTCACGGCCTATCTTATACCGCCTGTCTATAGCTATTGCCATAGGAACTACTTCGCCTACGTCAACGCTTGGGACGAAGAGACCTATCTGTCCTACCAGAGTGCTGTCAATTCGATGCGAACTCCGGGGTACTTCTTCTCATCGACATTTGTGTTTCTAATGCACGAGATGGGGATTTCCGGCGGAGCTCAGAATCTCCTGCTGGATGTGATCGTTCCCTTGGCAATCCTGTTTTTGGCAACAGCTGCATTCTCGCATTTCGGCATTGGCAAGAGCAAAGCACTCTTCTATTCCCTTATCCTGGTGTTCGGATCTGTGCTTTTCAACCGAGCCAATCCTGCGATTAACAGCATCGTCTCCAGAGACCTGCCTCATCTTGTCTCCGCTTTGGAGAATTACCCGTCCATCTTGCGATCACCAAATCCGCAATTGAGTTACCTTCTTATTGTCATTTGCAGCTATCTGGCCATACGAAGAAGGAGCGTCCTTTTCCTGTGGATCCCATTACCCTTTATGTACTGGTCTGTGGCCATTCCGTATGCCTTCGCAATTGTGGCATATTCAGTCTATAGGCGATTGCGCCCCAAGCGGTATTATCAATTCTTGATATTGAATATTGCGGTGGGCCTGATCCTGGGAGGGCTTTCCTACGGTCTGCTAACTGTTGTGCTTAGGATTTCACCAGGCTTCCTTCCCAATGTGTTTGCGGAAGAATTCCATTCCCCAATGTGCTCCGTTACTCTACTGGCTAGTCTGTTTCTCTACGGCATTGCCTGGTTCACCGGTCTGGTAACTCAACAGCGCATGAAGCGTGATTTCCACTTCGTGTACATAATGCTCATATCCTGTTTGTTGTTCATCGTGAACCTGCAAGTGTTCACTCGCGTCCGTCTTGATCCGAAGAATCTGCAGGATTCGAGCGGCGTGTTTATTGCAAGTGCCATCTTGGCATTGACCATCCACCTTGTCTTCGACATGGCGAGAAGAGGCTTGAGCAGAAAGGTCTTTGTAGGGCTATCGGTGTTTGGCAAGTATGCGACATTGATCGTAATACTCTGCCTTGTTCTGATAACGCAAGGCTTTTCTTTCTCGCAGTTTCGATACAAGATCTTTCTGAACTTTGAGATCAGCAAAGCACAGCTCTCCCGTATCAAGCAAGACCCACTTCATGCGATCATCCCTTGGGACATGGTCTCAGCCAAAATGACCTTGATCGCACCCAAGATCAGTGCTCCCCCCTTTTCATACCAGTACCGTTTCGTAAACAAAACCTGCTCGCTGAACGAAAGTCTGATGAGACGTGCTTATGACTATGTCAAAGCCCACGTGGCTGAGAATGAGGCCCTGCAAGAAGCGTATTCGCACATCACCCGCAATGTGGAGCTTTACTTTGAAACAGTCAACGAAACGAAAAACACTCCGTATAAGAATAATAAACGGGTTTGTGCGGAAGGAGATTACTCCGGCGATGATTTCTACATCGTGAATCTTGACGACGAGAGTTATTGGGGTTTTTTCCTAATTGGTAGCTGCATGGCAACTCCACGGGTACTTGAAACTGCTCCGTTTGAGCACTAGAATGGAGGCGCTAAGGTTTCAAGGAGGGATGGTTCATGGGCGTTGAAATTGCAAAAGAACACGTGATATCCACTACGGATGCGCGAAGGAACCTTTCTAAGTATCTGGAGGAAGCTAAAAGGCATTCTTGGTTCATATTCAAGAATGCTACCCCTCGGGCGGTGATCCTGGATATCGATGATTACGAGGCCCTAAAGAGAAGGATCGACGAACTGGAGGAGCTTTTGGATCATGCCATCCTGGCCAAAGAATTAGAGGTCCGTCGGACCGCACCCGGCAAAGAGGAAGAGATCGACCTCGCTGCCCTCTAGATGCCCGAGCCAAGAGAGTATAGACTGGTATGGGCCAAACCCTTGGTCAAGGCCGACTATGAGAAGCTTGATCCCTCAATCCGTCAACGGGTCAAGGTCCAATTCCGCAAATTGCAGGAGAAGCCAGAGCTGGGCCAATCTTGCGGCCATAAGATGGGCTATGATCTAACCGGCTACCGATCACTCCACTTCTACGAGAATAAATATCGAATTATCTACGAGATCGTTGAAGTGGAGAAGAAGGTCAGGATTTTGGGGATCGGCAAGCGGGAGCAGGGGAGGGTTTATCGGATGGTTCACGAACGGGTGCGTGAGTCAGAGATATGAAAGTCCTAACAGTTTTTGGTACGCGCCCAGAGGCGATCAAACTTGCTCCGGTGATTAAGGAACTGGAGAAACATCCTGAGATTGTCTCGCGTGTATGCGTCACCGCTCAACATCGTGAGATGCTTGATCAGGTCCTAAGTCTGTTCGACATCAACCCTGATTGGGACCTTGATCTCATGCGTGATGATCAGAACCTGTTTGATATCACTGCCGACGGACTGCGGACGTTGGAAAAGGTCTTGAAGGAAGAAAAACCGGACATTGTGTTGGTCCAGGGGGACACCACGACTGCGTTTGTGGCAAGCCTGGCGGCTTATTACCTGAGGATAAGAATCGGGCATGTCGAAGCAGGTCTGCGGACCAATGATAAGTACAGCCCTTTCCCCGAGGAGATCAACCGAAGACTGGTAGACGCCTTATGCGATCTCTGGTTTGCCCCCACTGAGAGGGCTAGACAGAACCTGCTTCGAGAAGGTGTTCCCGAGGAAAAGGTCTTTGTCACGGGAAACACGGTGATCGATGCTCTGTTTCTGGTCCTGGGCCAGGCGTCACGAGTCAACAGTAAGCTTGCTTTAACTGGCTTTGGACTCCCGACCTCTGACTCCCGACTGATTTTAGTGACCGGTCATCGGCGAGAAAGTTTTGGAGAGGGCTTTGAACATATCTGCAAGGGCCTAAGAAAGATTGCGGAACACTACGATGATGTCCAGATCGTCTACCCTGTGCATATGAACCCTAACGTCAGAGAGCCGGTGTATCGAATCTTAGGAGAGATCGAGAATATCTACCTAATTGAGCCCTTAGAATACGATCGTTTCGCATTTTTGATGAACCAAGCTTGCTTGATCCTGACCGACTCAGGGGGGATTCAAGAGGAGGCGCCTTCGTTGGGAAAACCGGTCTTGGTCATGCGCGAAAAGACGGAGCGACCGGAGGCGATCGAAGCAGGGACCGCCAAGTTGATCGGCACAGACAGCGAGAGGATATTTACAGAAACGCAGCAACTTTTGGATGACCAAGTTGAGTATGAGAAGATGGCAAAAGCGGTGAACCCCTTCGGTGATGGGAAGGCAGCCGGCCGCATCGTCCAAATACTGCAGGACTATGCGGAGGGGTAGGGATGCTGAAGCGCAGAGGGGCAAAAGGGAGCGGAAGAGCAGGGTGATACAGAGCCATGAGGAACTTGAGAGTTAGTGTCACGGAGATCAAAGGACGTTGTCCGATATACAAAGCGGGTGATGTTTTCTACATCGTAGATGGCTATAAGCTGGAAGCCTCTCAGCCGGTCTGCATGCACTCGCTGGCTTCGATCATACCTTATTATGTTGCTTTGAGTCGTGGAATACCCCCTGCTGAGCTCGGCCTTGGCGAGGATAAAGCGCATGTACAATGTCTCGACCCATGCGATTATACGGGTGGCGGGACCGTGGTCTTTGAGATCAATAGAGAGGACGAGCATGAATAAGATCTGCGTTCTAGGTTTAGGCTATATAGGCCTGCCAACGGCAGCTGTACTGGCTACTCAGGGTTACTCGGTTGTTGGTGTTGATGTGAAATACTCCGTTGTTGATACAGTCAACAACGGAAAGATACACATTGAGGAGCCAGGACTACAGACGCTTGTGCAAGCCGCGTACAAGTCAGGGAACCTTCGAGCTCAATCCAGTCCCGAAGCTACTGATGTGTTCATCATAGCCGTTCCTACTCCTTTGAGGGACAAGAAGGCGGATTTGACAGCAGTGGAATCCGCTACTAAGTCCATCGTTCCCTATTTGGCAGAGGGGAACCTGGTCATCTTGGAATCGACGGTCCCACCTAAGACCACTGAAGAGTTAGTGGCTCCCATTTTACAGCAATCTGGATTGAAGGCGGGCAAAGATTTCTATTTGGCCCACTGCCCCGAACGGGTTCTGCCGGGCAACATCCTAAGGGAGATTATTGAAAACGACCGTATTATAGGTGGAATCAATCCTGAATCTGCTGGGAAAGCTGAGGAACTCTATGGCGAGTTCGTAGCTGGCAAGATCTATCTCACTGACGCCACAACAGCTGAGTTGGTCAAGCTTTCTGAGAACACCTTCCGAGATGTCAACATCGCGCTTGCTAACGAGCTTGCGAACGTTTGTGAGAATCTTGAGGTTGACGTCTGGGAGGTCATCGAGCTTGCAAATCATCATCCACGGGTGAATTTCCTCAAGCCGGGGCCGGGGGTTGGGGGACACTGCATCAGCGTCGATCCTTGGTTTATCGTGGAAACAACCCCAAAGGTAGCTCGGCTTATCCGGCTCAGTCGAGAGATCAACGATGGTCAACCCACCCGTGTCTCGGAGAAGATCCAAGAGATGACACTTGGTATTAACGATCCTAAAGTGGTCGTGTTGGGAGTTTCCTACAAAGGCAATGTCGATGACATACGGGAGAGCCCGGCCCTACCACTCATTCAGAAACTTGAGGAAGCGGGATACCGTCTGGAGGTTGTCGATCCTCATGTAAGGAGTTTCCCTTGGGAGCTCGTCAGTCTGGAAGAGGCGTTCTCAGAAGCTGATTTGGCAGTGGTGCTTACCGATCATAAGGAGTTCCAATCACTCTTCCCTGAAGAGCTCGGAAAGCTGATGCGCACCAAGCAGATCTTAGATACCCGGGGTTTTCTCGATCACGAAAACTGGAGTGATGCTGGATTTCGCGTAGTCCGGCTCGGGAGTGGGAAAACAGAGGGCTTTGGAAGAGCGACAAAGAAAAGTCGGGACCGGGCTTCATGAATCCCTTGGGTTCTCGTTTGGCCTATTACAGGCGAGTCCTTGCCGCTTACGTTACAGGGCGGAATAGTCAACTTACTTTTTGGCATGGGATACCCCAAGTGAATGGGCGGTCACCAACGGACGAGCTCGGCGAATACTATATGCTGTTTTCCTATAAGGCTGACTACCCAGGACCTTTTGCCCAAGGAGGAGTTCCTTTACTGGATTATCACGGTAAGGTTGGAAAGCAGTATAACCCGATCGCTATTGCCCAATATGGACTTGCCCACTACAACCGCTTTAAGCGGACGGCACAAAAGCCTTCCCTGGACATTTTCTTGAAGCAAGCAGACTGGCTGGTGGACAACCTAGAGGAGAATAGGTACGGGGTCAAGGTATGGAATCACCACTTCGATTGGGAGTATCGAGAGACGTTAAGGGCTCCCTGGTACTCTGCTCTGGCTCAGGGACAAGGGGTTTCGGCCTTAGTGCGTGCATATATCGAAACAGAAAGAGAGGACTATCTGGATGCAGCCAGTCAGGCTTTCGGTTCGTTCCAACATGAAATTCAAGAGGGGGGAATTAAGCACACTGACAGGCGAGGTTTTGTCTGGTTGGAGGAAGCTATCGTCGATCCCCCAACACACATTCTCAATGGTTTCATGTGGGCTTTGTGGGGAGTCTACGATTACTACCTTCTGACAGGTAACGAGTACGCCCGCACACTTTTTGAACAGTGCGTCTGGACGTTGAGGGAGAATCTAGGCAGTTACGACATAGGGTTTTGGTCGCTTTATGAACAATCTGGAACACGTCTGAAGATGATTGCAAGTCCTTTTTACCACAACCTACACATCGTTCAGCTACAAGTCATGTATCGATTGACCGGTGAAACCTTGTTCAGGAAATTTGCTGAGCGATGGGCTCACTACCAACAAAACTGGTTGTATCGAAAGGCAAGCCTCGCTTACAAAGTGGCATTCAAGCTGTTATACTATTAATAATAATGCGTATTCTGATTATTCACCAGTACTATTTGGGTAGTCAGGACGCTGGTGGATCTAGGTTTAATCAATTTGCAAAGTATTGGGCCCAACGAGGGCATTATATCACGGTTATTGCTGGCACGGTACATTATGCTACTGGGAAGAAGGGCAAGCGGTATGAAGGCAAGTGGATCGCTGAGGAAAGAGATGGCGATAAGATCAAGGTCCTGAGAACGTATGTATCGGAGGGATATAACAAGAACTTCTTGGGAAGGCTATGGGCCTATCTCTCCTTTACGATTTCCTCCACTTGGGCAGGGATATTTCGTGCTAGCAAGCAGGACTTAGTATTGGCCACCTCACCGCCGCTGTTCGTGGGAATAACCGGTTATGTTATAAGGAGGATAAAGAGAATGCCCTTTGTCTTCGAGGTGAGGGATCTCTGGCCTGAATCGGCGATTGATATGGGGGTATTAAATAACAAGCTGGCAATTAAGCTGGCTTATTGGTTAGAGAGATTCATTTATAGAAAGGCGAGCAAAATCAACGTACTGACCCCAGCCTTTAAAGAGGTCCTTTTAAAAAAGGGCGTGCCATCGGATAAGATCACTATGATCCCTAATGGGGCCGATCTCGATATCTTTAGTCCCGGGGCTAAGGATAACTGGGTGAGAAGGGAGTATGGCTGGGATAATAAGTTTGTAGTCATGTATATGGGAGCCCACGGTGTAGCCAACCATCTGATTCAGCTTATCGAGGTGGCCAGGAAGTTGAAGGATCACGAGGACATCCTGTTTGTGCTCATCGGTGATGGGATGGAAAAACCCCAGCTCGTCGCGAAGATCCAAGAGTATAAGCTGAAGAACGTCCAGTTCATCGAACCGCAACCCAAGTCCAGGATCGTTGATTTTGTCAATGCTGCTGACGTTTGCACCGCAGTCTTGAAGAAAGCGAAGACGTTTAAAACGGTATACCCTAATAAGGTCTTCGATTATATGTCCTGTGCTAAGCCCGTTATTATGGCTATCGATGGGGTAGCCAGAAAGCTAATAGAGGATGCTCAGGCTGGGATTTATGTCGAGCCGGAGAATATCAAGGAGTTTAAGAAGGCGGTCTTGAAGCTTTACAATAACCCCAATCTTTGTACTGAATACGGACAAAATGGCTACGAGTATGTAAAGAAGCATTTCTCAAGGGAGAGTTTAGCGGATCAATATGAGGTAGTCTTGCAGGAGATGGTAGGAGATGCAACTGTAGTGGACCCATGAAGTTGGACACATTTTCGGCCGTTCTTAGCAACAACGCACGCTCCACTTGGACCTCCTCCCAAGCCGCTTCAAACTCCACCGGCGTTATGTAGTCCAACGCGGAGTGAATGCGCTTCCTCTGGTACACCTCCTCGATGAAATGCCCAATCTGAGCATACGCATCGGCAAAGTCACTGTACTCGGATAGGTCCACTTCCTCTTCCTTGATCGTGCGTATCAGCCGCTCGGCATATCCGTTCTCCTCTGGATTGCCTTGGCTTGCCATGCTGATTTGGACGTGGCAGCCTTCCAGCAAGTCAATGTAGTCACTCGCAGCATACTGCACCCCTTGGTCACTGTGATGAATTGTTGGAACACGATTTGCCAACGCCCGCTGCAGCGCGGTCAGGGTCAGCTGCTGGTCCAACCAGCGACTCAAGTTCCAGCCACGAATCACCCGGGTGTACACGTCCATGATCACCGCCAAGTAGATGAACCCACTACCCAGTCGGATGTAAGTGATATCGCTGACCCAGACTTGATCAGGGTAGGTCACAACCAGCCCATCTACCAGGTTGGGATACCTGGGATATGGATGCTCACTGTTCGTTGTACGACACGTCCGACGTTTCATCGGCCGCTTGAGTCCCATCTCGCGCATCATCCGCTGTACCCGTTTCCGGTTGACTACCATTCTGTGGGGTTCACGCCGGAGTTGCTTGGTCACTCGGCGAGTCCCATACGTCGGAAACTCCCTCACAATCGCTTCAATAGCCTCTTTTAGCTCTTGCTCATCGACTCTTTTCTCCTCATGGTAGTAGGTGCTGCGAGGCAACCCCAGCACCTCGCACACCCTCTTCACCGGATAGCCTTCTCCCTTGGCTAACATTGTTGCCAACTCCCGTTTCCGTCCCGCCGAGAGGTCAACAGCAATGAGGTTTTTTTTGCAATCTCCAACTCCATGGTCAGTCGCCCGACCATCCGTTCCAGCTCACAGATCCGCTTTTCCGACTCATCATCGGCTTTCCCCTGGTCAAATACCCCTGGAGCGCGTTCCAGGAACGTCTCCTTCCAGCGCGACAACATCGAGTACCTGATGCCATATTCCTGGCATACCTGGGCAGGGCCTTTTGCCCCAGTTAGCACTTCCAATACCACCTGCGCTTTGAACGATGGGGTGAAGGTTAGTCTCTTACTCATCGTGGTCCCCCTTCCCGGACTCTACTTTTCCCTAACGGGCGTGTCCAATCTTGGGGGTCCACTACAAACGGCTCTTAAAACGACAGATTGATTTCTGGGGAGCAGTGATCGGGGTGATTTTCCTGGCAATCCCCTTCACTCTCATCGCCTTGGTGATCAAGCTCGACTCCGGGGGCCCAGTCTTCTTCCGGCAGGAGGGGACCAGAGGTTGTCTTGAGCATGGTGACTTGCTATCTTAAGAGGTGCCGTTAAATCATCGGCCTAAAGGAGGGAGCAATATGCCCTTGAAATTGATTAGAACTGAGAGAACAAGCGGGGAAGATCTGCAGAGGTTCAGGGCGGATCAGGAGGACTTTGAGTGGCTTCTCAGGCATTCGCGAGAGATTGAAGAGCAGTCTAAGGGGAAATATATCGCTGTCGTGAATAAAGAGGTCTTTGTGGGAGATAGCTTTGAGGAAGCGGAGCAGAAGGCCAAGGCAAAATATCCGGAGCGCGATCCCTATGTGGAATTCATCCCGCTGAAGCCGCAGGTGATGGTTCTATGATCTTCCACGGCCGATACTGCGTCGTCATCTTCGACAGGGGCAAAGATGATGTGATCCTGCTCGATCAGCCGGAAAGCTATCGAATCAAGCGCTCTCCTGAAAGATGAAGGGCTCCATTGGTTTGCCTGTTCAGCTAATTCTAAAACGACTTGTCGATATTCTAATAAGCTTTATCGGTCTTATCCTCTTGGCCCTGACCTTCGCCCTCATCGCCCTGGCGATCAAGCTCGACTCCAAGGGCCCGGTCTTCTTCAGACAAGAGCGGGTGGGTAAGGACGGCAGGATATTCAAGCCCTGGAAGTTTCGCACCATGGTCGTGGGGGCGGTAAAGCAGGGGCTGGGGTACAACGTCGCTCGGGACGATCCTCGGATTACCAGGGTTGGACGATTCCTACGCGAGTGGGGCCTGGATGAGCTGCCCCAGCTCATCAATGTCTTGAAGGGCGAGATGAGCATTGTAGGCCCGAGGCCGACCTTGCACTACCAGGTTGAGCAGTACAACGACTCCCAGCGCAGGCGGCTTTTGGTCAAGCCGGGAATTACCGGCTGGGCCCTGATCCACGGACGAAACCTTTTGACCTGGGAGGAGCGAATCAAATACGATGTCTGGTATGTAGAACATTGGACAATCTGGCTTGACCTTTGGATCATGATCAAGACTATATGGGTGGTGTTGATCAAACGGGAAGGCGTGTACGGCTTCACTGGGGTCAACGACGACTTCACTGGTCCAGCTCCCGGAGTAGAGGGCATTACGCAAGATGAAGGATAAAGTCCTGATCTATGGTGCTAGCGGACATGGGAAGGTAATCATCGACATTGTAGAGCGGGAGGGGGGATACAAGATAGCCGGACTCCTTGATGATGATCTCGCAATCAAGGGCCGGGATTTCTGTGGCTACCCCGTCCTCGGCGGGCTCGATCTGCGAAATAAAGGTGGTTATCACGATTGCAAGCTGATTCTGGCAATTGGTGACAATCAGGCCCGCAAGAAGCTCTGGGGAAAGCTAAAGGAGCTGGGATACGAGCTGGCCCGTGCCGCTATCCACCCCTCCGCCCAGATCGCGGAAGATGTTGTGCTAGGCGCGGGAACAGTGATAATGGCCAACGTGGCGATAAACTCCGGCGCGAGGATTGGAGAGAATGCCATCGTCAATACCGGAGCAACTGTTGATCATGATTGCGTAATCGGGGACTATGTGCACATTTCCCCAGGTGCCCATCTGGGGGGAAACGTCACGGTAGGAGAGCTTACCCACATCGGGATCGGCGTTAGCGTCATCCAAGGAACTAGGATCGGCAAGGGGATTATCATCGGCGCCGGTGCTGCCGTCATATATAATATCCCTGATAACGTCACCGCTGTTGGGGTTCCAGCGAAGGTGATCAAGGGGCGCGGCGATTTGACCTGAACCAACCAGTGGAGCATGATATAAAGGGTGATGAAAGCTTGCGGTGCGGATTTCAGCAGAGGTGAAACTTGAATAACCAAAGAGATGGTTGCTCCTCGTTTTCAAGAGGTCATCGAGGTGATTGAAGCGCTGCCACCGGATGACCAGGCATTGTTGATCGAAATTATCCGCCGGCGCTTGATCCAGCATCGGCGTGCCGAGTTAGCGGCAGAAATTGCAGAAGCGCGCGATGCCTACCGGCGGGGCGATGTCCATCGGGACACAGTGGCTGACTTGATGGAAGAAATAGCCGAGTGAAAAACCTGGTCTGGAGTCCGTCCTTCGTGCGCGCTTTTAAGCGAGCGGTTCGACGCCAGCTGAAATTACGTATTAAAATTGAACGGACGCTACACCAAGTTCCTAAGGATCCTTTTCATCCTATGTTGTACAGTCATAAGTTAAAAGGGGAGTTGGCTGGCGCATGGGCTTGTACAGTGGACTACGATAATCGCATTCCTTTCGAGTTCGCCCAGAATCCAGAGTCAGGAGAGGAAGAGATTCTATTGTTGACAATGGGCACTCACGACGAAGTTTACTGAGATAGCACCAACGTCACCGCGGTGGGAAAGCGTTTAACCGCGGAGGACCTGTCTGCCATCTGCCTGTCCTTCGGACGCAGACAGGTACTGACACAGGCAGGCGCAGAGAGCGCCGAGGGAAAAAGGACGTGATTATGATTTTAAATCTGAAGGGGGTTTTCTCAGCGTGCTCAGCGACCTCTGCGGTGAAAGTTTCTGTTTCTTAAGTAAAGGGAGTTTGTGCAACAGCCTCTTGAGCCAAAGCTAAAGGCTTTTGAGAAGAAAAGTGCTGAATACGCAGGCGTTGAATATGCTGTAGCCACCAACAGCGGCACAAGCGCGCTGCCCCTGATTGTTAGGTCGATGGAAATAGGTGAAGCTGACGAGGTGATTACAGCATCCTTCTGTTGTCTTCTCCTCTCTTGTGTATTATAATATTTGTTGCAGAGTAATACATAGGAGGTGGTTCTATGCCGGTGGTCACCGTACGCATGGACGAAGAGTTGGTCCGTAGAGTTGAGGAACTGGCCAAGTTGCAGGGAGTAACACGCAGCGCATTGATTAAGCAGTCCCTGCGAGAGGCTGTAGAGCGCCGCTCTGCAAGTCACGTTCGAGAGGCTGTCTTGGCCCTGCGCCAAGGGAGAAAGCCCGGTAAAGAGATCGATTGGGCAAAGATCGAAAAGGAGCTTCAAGAAACTGAACCGCAGTTCCCTACAGTCGAGGAAGCGATCGCCCACTCACGAAGAAGACCAACCCCGGTGAAGTGACTAGGAAAGCAAGAGTCCTGATCGATACGGACGTTTTCGTCATCGACCTCCGCTACCACCGGGATCCCAAGTATTCCGAGAATCGCGCTTTCTTAGAGCGAGTAAGGCAAGGGGAGTTCATAGGCCGGATCACCGTGTACAACTTGATGGAGGTATGCGGCATCCTCTCCTTTAACCTGAGCCCCCAGAGTTTGGAGGAGTTATTCATGGGCTTCGCGACAAAATACAATGTGGCGATCCTCTTTCCTCCCGATGAAGACGAGAGGATCTGCTTTGACCCTGTGGAAATTTTGGAGACGATGAAGCAGAAGTTCAGTTTTGGAGATGCCTTAATTGCAGAGCTGGCCCAAAGGCATAGGAAATGGTTGGACCTTTTTGTGACTTGGAACGCAGTTCACTTTGCGGACAAGCTGCCTCTTCGAGTGGCGACACCCGGTCAGATAGGAAGGAGATGAAGCTGTTGCAAGCGCTTTTTTCGATGGTCTTACTCTTCGCACGATTCCTGCGGTTGGAGAATGCAATTGGATCAGCCAGAGGTCCCAAAGAGGGCAGCCTGGGATATGTTCGGTCGTTATCCCCCTTGTTTTGGCAGTTCATCAGCGTATAATGATTATGCAACTTGCGTAACGTCTATTGCGTAACAAAGGGCGGATATGGAGAACCCGTTCGTCTATGGGAAGGTGGCACAGGGCGAGTTCTTCGCCGATCGCGAGGCGGAGAGCGAAGAACTGATGGCCGACATCGCCTCGGGGCAGAGTGTGATCGTCTTCTCCCGAGGAGGTATGGGAAGACATCTCTGATCCTGGAGGTGCTGGACCGCGCCAGGGGAGAAGGCCTCCTTGCCGTTTATCTCGACCTGTTCAAGGTGACATCGGAGGAAGGATTCATCGCCACCTATGCGAAAGAGCTGGCCAAGCTCCAGGCCGGCGGGGTGCGTTCCGTGCTCCGTAGCTTGAGAGAACTCCTCCCCTGGCTGGTCCCCAAGGTGGTGCTGAAGAGCTCGGCCCGTGAAGTACCTACTTCATGGGCCAAGAACGCCGGAGTGGAAGTGGAGTTCGAATTCGACCCGCGCAGTGAGAGAGCTCCCTTGCTCGACGATCTCTTCGATGCGGCGGCGACCATCGGGACGAAGAGTGGTAAGAGGGCTGTCGTGGTCTTCGATGAGTTCCAGGAGATCGCGGACTGGGACGGCGCCGGTAACGTTGAGCGTCAGATGCGGGCGCACTTTCAACTGCACCAGAGTGTTTCCTACATCTTCATGGGGAGTAAACGCCACCTGATGCAGGGGATCTTTCAGAGCAAGAATCGCCCGTTCTATCGGTTCGGAAAGCATTTCCCGTTGGGAAAGATCCCCAGAAATGAGTTCGCCGCGTTCATTCAGAAACGATTCGGGGAAACAGGCATTCAGGTAGTCGGCCCCGTCACCGATGAAATTCTCAACGTCACTGAGGACCATCCTTACTACACGCAACTCCTTTGTTACATCCTGTGGGATCGGACCCGCGAAGTGAGGGCCGTTACGACGGATGATGTCTCGTCTGCCCTGCAGGAGGTCTTCCTGCGGGAGGCGCACGCATTCCATGATCTGTGGGACATGTTGCCCCTCAAGGTGCGGCAGTTGCTGGTAGCGCTGGCCAAAGAGGAGAACTCCCAGGTGCAGGTCTATTCCAGTGACTTCTTGCAAAAGCATAATCTAGGATCGGCGTCCAGCGTGCAGCGGGCCGTTTCCCGCCTCATGATCGAGGAGATCCTGGAGAAGCTAACCGGCGGATACCAGTTCACGGATATCTTCTTCAAGCGGTGGATCAGAAATGAGGTTACATAAGTCTGTAAAGGAGTTTAGATGAGAATCCCCTTGGCAAGGCCGGACATCACCGAGCAGGAGATCGAGGCGGTAGTTGCGGTGCTGAGAACGCCTTACTTGAGCCTTGGCCCGAAGGTCGAGGACTTTGAAAAGCGGCTAGCTGAGTACGCTGGGGTTCGTTATGCCGTTGCCGTCAATAGCGGGACCAGCGCTCTCCATCTCATCATCCGTGCTTTGAAGATTGGGCCAGGAGATGAGGTGATCACTACTCCGTTTAGCTTCATCTCCTCGTCCAATTGCATCTTGTTCGAGGGGGCGAAGCCGGTCTTTGTCGATATCGAGCCAAAGACCCTCAACATCGATCCCGAGCTGATTGAAGCGGCGATTACCCCTCGCACAAAGGCAATCCTGGCAGTGGACGTGTTCGGCCATCCCGCTGAATGGGATAGGCTGAAAGAGATCGCTGACAAGCATGGCTTGAGGCTCATCGAGGACTCGGCGGAAGCACTGGGGGCAGAATGGCGTAGTCCAAAGTCCAAAGTCCATAGTCCAAAGTCGGAAAACCAAGAAAATCCACTGCGTAGCGAATGGAAGAAGGCGGGGAGCTTTGGCAATGCTGGTGTGTTCGCCTTCTATCCGAACAAGCAGATCACAACCGGGGAAGGGGGAGTGATCGTCACAGACGACGTCGAGCTTGCTCGGGTGTGTCGCAGCATGGCGAACCAGGGGCGCGGTGAGGGGGGAGAGTGGCTGCAGCATGTACGTCTTGGCTATAACTACCGGATGGATGAGATGTCTGCGGTGTTGGGGCTTGTGCAACTCTCCCGGATCGAGGAGATCGTTGCTTCCCGTGCGCAGGTGGCCGACTGGTACGCGAAGGCGCTGAAGGAGGTTGAGGGGATAGAACCCCCCTACGTCTCGCCGAATATCAGGATGAGCTGGTTCGTGTACGTCGTGCGACTGAGCGAGGCGTTCACGCAAAAGGACCGCGATCGTATCTTGCAGGGGCTGCAAGAGAAGGGGATTGAATGTCGCAACTACTTCGCGCCGATTCACCTGCAACCCTTCTACCGGGAGATTCTGGGAACGAAAGAGGGCGACTTCCCGGTGACAGAATCTATCGCCGCACGCACAATCGCTTTGCCGTTCTACAATAGGCTAACCGAGGGTGAGGTAGACTATGTTGTGGAGAATTTAGATGATATACTGAAATAGTCCAAAGTCTAAAATAAAGTCCAAGGTCCAGAGTCGCAACTTCAGAGTCAAGGATCGAGAGTTGTGAGTCGAAGATCTCAAATCAAAGCGCTCAGGCGAAACCCGGGAAAGAAGACTAGAACGTCGACCTTATGGTCCCGATTCGAGGATCCCGTGGTGGGGCTGAACCCTGGTTTGACAGAGTGCGAACGAGTGGGTAGGCTGAAGAACAAGGTGGTGGTCATTGTGCCTAAGGTTGAAGTCAATCTGGACCAATTAGCAAAGGCTTTGGAGGAGTTGTCCCCCGGTGAGCTCGAGACCCTGGAGATCCGATTCAATCCAGAGTTGAGGGCCGAACTGAAGGATCGCTGGGCAAAGGCTAGGAGGGAGCTCGAGGAGGGGAAGACTCTATCCAAGGAGAATTTGGTTGCAGAGTAATAGCCCATACAGGATCGAAACCTATAGCGGGGTCAAACGCGACCTTAAAAAGCTAGATAAGAGAGTACAAGAACAGATTCTGGAAAAGCACTATTCCAACATTGAGGCGGATCCTTACCAGGCTTATCCGCTCTCTCATGAATTTGGCGGTCTTTGGTCCTATCATGTCAGCTACCATGGAGGCGAGTACAGGATTGTCTATGAAATCTATCCTCAAGATGGGATCGTCTTGGTCATAATGATCGGCCCGAGAGAGGGGTTCTATAAGGCCTTGCGCAGGAGGGTCAAGGGGTAGCATTCACAGCTAAGCTTAACCGGGGGCAAGCCGAGCATGGGTCACAGGCAGTGCTGCAAGGAGGATTTCCCGATCACGGAATCCGTGGCTGCCCGGACGATTGCTTTGCCATTCTACAACAATCTAACCGAGGGTAAGGTAGACTATGTTGTGGAGAATCGGGCCGATATACTGAAATAGTCCAAAGTCTAAAATAAAGTCCAAGGTCTAAGGTGCAAAGTCCAAAGTCTAAAATGAAGACCAAAGTCCAACGAGAAAAGGAAAAACAATGGCCTTTAAGCGTTTTGAGGATATTGAGGCATGGAAAGCCGCTCGAGAGCTAACGCGAGCGATCTATCGCGCAACGGCTCAGGGGAAGTTTACTAAAGACTTTGGGTTGCCCCATGGAATATGGAATATCACTTATTCCACAGGGCAGGCGTGATCAGATCCAACGAGCCCCGTGGAATAAGTCCCAAGTTGCTATTCCATGGGGCGGGCCTCCGTTTCTATCATGGCAAATATCGTTTACCCCGTGAAATACATGAGATGGACATTATTTCACGGGGCAGGGGTTTCGATAGTAACTCGGATGACGAATTTGTCCGCTTTTTGAGGTATGCGTTGAGGTCAGGGACGGAAGTTCAATCACACTTATATGTGGCTGTTGACCAAGGCTACATATCGGGAGAAGACTTCGATCAGATCTACGAGCAAGCAACGGAGGTTAAGAAGATGATCAGTGGCTTCATCAAGTATTTGAGAAGTTAAATTCGGGCCTTGGACTATAGACGTTGGACTAGACTCACGCATTGTATGAGAGCGTAGAGATCACGGAGATGATGCTGAGGAGGCAACGCAACGCATGAAGCCGGGACCGCTTCGGGAATTTTGCATCAAGGATCACGCCCGTTTTCAGATGAAACGGCGCCAGATTTCCGAAGATCAGGTGCGTCAGGTACTGACAGCTCCCCAGCAGATTATTGAGAAGGAAGGCGGCCGTTATATCTATCAATCTAAGCTCTTCTTGCCAAACTCAGGTAAAGAGCGCCTCTTTCGCGTTGTAGTGGACACTAGGCACGAGCCGGTTGAAGTTGTTACCGTGTACCGCACGAGTAAAATAGCCAAGTATTGGAGGTAAATATGAAGCTTGTCTACGATCGGGATTTAGACATTCTGACGGTAATTCTCAAGGAGATGTCTGTGGAGGAGAGCGACGAGGTAAAAGAAGGCATCATTCTGGATTACGATGCCCACGGCAACCTTGTCGCGATGGAGATCCTAGACGCATCCCGGCTTATCGCTCAGCCCGCAGGCGTTGAGTTCCAGTTGGCTAAATAGCCTTCAGCTAGCTTAGAGCAGTTCTACCGCTTTTCGGAGGGTGGAGAACAGAAGAGGAACCCAACCTTGTGTCGGCACAATCGCCTTGCCCTTCTACAACAGTTTGACCAAGAAGGAGAGCGAATATGTTGTGGAGGATCTGGCTGATATACTGAGATCGATCGACTGAAGGAGGAGACGATGAGAAGGTTCAAGATTATTGTCCAAAGGAGCGAGGAGGGCTACGTAGCTTATCCTCCGGGGTTAAAGGGCGTTGTGGTGGGCGATGGAGATACGTTCGAGGATGTCTTGGATAACATTAAGTCAGCGATTGCGTTCCATATCGAGACCTTTGGAGATGAAGTTCTCGGACAGATTGCCGCACCAGAGGATATCTATGATGAATAGTCCAAGGTCCATGGTCAGACAGTGGACATTGAACCAAAGCTTGGGAACCATCCTTACACAGGCTGGAATCTCTAGGGATGACTTTCTAACGGCTTACTACAAATCATGAATATCGCAAAACGATTATTTCAGAAGACTCGCCGAAGGCGAACTGCGTTTTTCCTGCTTGCGGACATCGCTCTTATTGCCCTCTCGATGTATGCGGCCTTCCTCCTCCGGTTTGAGGGACGAATCCCTCTAAAATTCGTAGAGGACCTGTGGATTCTAATCCTGATTGCCGTGGCAGTGAAGGTTCCCATCTTCTACCTCCAGAGGCTCTATCATATCAGTTGGTCTTACGTAAGTGTTCGGGAACTAATGTCGGTCTTTAAGGGGGGCTTCTACAGTTCCCTTCTTCTGGGGACGGCTCTCTTTATCCTGAGGACTACCCCGGTCTTTATCGGCTTTCCTAGGTCCATCCTGTTCATCGATTTCTTCCTGACGGTTACCTTGATTGGGGGTTTCCGATCGGCCAAGCGGGTCTATCTGCAGTTTGCCAAAAGGTTCCCCATGGAGGGGCGAAGGACCCTGATCGTCGGTGCCGGGGATGCCGGGGAGCAGCTCCTGCGGAGTATGCTCAAGTCTGGCCATAGCGATTATTTGCCGATCGGATTCGTCGATGACGATCCGAGAAAGCTTTCGACCTCAATCCAAGGGATCAAGGTATTGGGTACAAGAAAGGAGATTCCCCGACTTGTAGAAGCCTATGACATTGAAGAGCTGTTGATTGCTATACCCTCCGTCTCCTCCAAGGTCATCAAGGAGACGGTCGAGATAGGCAGGAAGGCCAAGGTAAAGTCGATGAAGATACTCCCTGATATCAGCGAGATCCTTTCTGGTAGCGTGGGCTTAGCCAATGTGCGAGAGGTTAGGTTAGAGGATCTTTTGGGGAGGGAGCCGGTCAAGATCGATACCCAGGGAATCAGGAACTATTTGAAAGGTAAAACCGTTCTGGTCACCGGAGCGGCCGGTTCCATCGGCTCGGAGCTCTGCCGTCAGGTTGCCAAGTTCCAGCCTCGGGAGCTCATGATGTTGGATCATGAGGAGACGGGGCTCTTTAAGATCGAGCGGGAGCTTAAAGAAAAACTTCCCGGGATGGAGCGTATTGCCGTATTAGGGGATATAAGGGATGAGGGGAAGATGGAGAGAGTCTTCACCCAATACAAGCCGGAAGTGGTCTTTCATGCCGCTGCTTACAAGCATGTGCGGATGATGAAGGAGCACCCCGATGAGGCGGTGAAGAATAACATCTTTGGCACAAGAGTCCTGGGGGAGACCGCGATCACGGCCGGGGCAGAGAAGTTCATCTTGATCTCCACTGATAAGGCGGTCAACCCGGTTGGAGTGATGGGGATGTCCAAGCGGGTCGCGGAGATGGTTATCCAAGACCTCAACCAGAGAGGGATGACAAGGTTCTCGGCGGTGAGATTCGGGAACGTCCTGGGAAGCCGCGGGAGCGTGGTCCCCATCTTTAGAGAGCAGATCAAGAAACGTGGTCCGGTGACGGTGACCGATTCCCAGATGCGCCGCTACTTCATGATGACCTCCGAGGCCGTCCTTCTGGTCTTACAGGCGGGCGCCATAAGCGAAGGGGGAGAGATCTTTGTCCTGGACATGGGGGAGCCGGTGAACATCCTGGACCTCGCCCGGGAGATGATCAGGTTGTCAGGATATGAGCCGGATACGGATATCCCCATCACCATTACCGGCCCCGGTGAGGACGAGAAGCTCTTTGAGGATATCCTGACGGCAGAGGAGGGTACCGAGGCCACTGAGTATGAGCAGATCTTCGTGGCCCGGATGAACACTGGGCTCTCTTCGGTGGAGCTTTCGAGGCATTTAGAGAGCCTTGAGAAGCTGGTCGAACAAGAGAAAGACGCGGGTGAGATCAAAGAGGCGCTTAGGGGGATAGTGGGTGGGTGGTAGTGAATAGTGAATCGTAAATGGTGAATCGTAAGGCAGGGAATGAGAGATGAGGCCGCATAGGAAGCTCGATGTCTGGAAGGAGGCTGTCGAATTCGTCGTTGCCGTGTATCAAGCTACCAGGTCATTTCCAAAGACGGAACAGTATGCGCTCGCTGATCAGCTAAGACGTGCCGCCGTCTCGATACCGAGCAACATCGCCGAGGGAGCAGCAAGGCAGACGAAGAAGGAGTTTGTTCAATTCTTGTATATTGCCCAGGGCTCGGCAAGTGAGATCGATACACAGTTAGAAGTGGCTCTGAAACTGAATTACATAGACGAAAGCGAGAAAGATAGACTGGATGCCAAGTTGGACACGATTGGCAAGATGTTAACCGGACTGATTAGGTCGGTGAAGAATGAATCGTAAATGGGAAATCGTAGATGGTAAATGGTGAATCGTGATGAGTGATGAGTTCTAGGTTCGGCTCATTGGGTTCGTAGAGTTGGTGGAGTTTATAGGGTTCGTTGGGTTTGTAGCCCCGTGAAATAGGTGTGTTGGTTGCAATTGCACGGGGCAGGGGTTCGTAGAGTTCGTGGGGTTTGTTGGGTTGAGGGAGAGAAGCGGTTAAGTAGGGGAATAGTTAAGTGGTTGAGTGGGGAAAGCGAAGGAGCGGAGGGCCAGGTGAGGAAGGAAATGGTTAAGTGGAGGAGCGGTTGAGTGCAAGGAATGAACGAATGAAACCACGGCGTCTATATCTGGATACTAGCGTCTACAACCGGCCCTTTGATGACCTCTCACAAGCACGAGTCTGGCTTGAAGCGTTAGCCTTTGCTATCATACTGCAGATGATTGAATCGGGCGGCGCGAGATTAGTAAGCTCTGAGGTACTAGAGTTTGAAAACAGCAGAAATCCCTTTGCACATAGAAAGGGTTGGGTAAGTTTCTATCTTGGTTTGGCCAAAGATTACCAAGAATTGGACGAGTCGATCCGGAAGCGAGCGCTAGTTTTGGAAAGTCAGAGACTAGAACCACTCGATGCTTTACATCTGGCCTGCGCGGAGGAAGCTAGGGCTGAGTATTTCATAACCTGCGATGATCGGATCATAAAGAGATACCAAGGGGAAGCACTGAAAGTGATGAACCCCGTGAATTTTGTGATCAGTGAGGTGATGGGAGATGGTGGAGATCAAGGTAAACAGTGATCAGGAGATCCTTCGGGAGGCAGAAGAGGTTCTGCGAGAGCATCTGGGTCCGGCCAAAGCAACTCGCTTTTGGGTCGCTCTGGGCGGTGGGAGCGGAGACTACCTCCAAATTAAAGAAACGCTCTTCAAAGGAGAGACTGTCGATACCCTGTACGAGAAAATCCAAGGGCCGAAGAGAAGGGCAGAGCCCAATTCTGTTGAATAAGCTTGCGATGGGTTCGACACAATGGCTGCGAAAAACGATAGACATGGGTTTGAGTGAATCGAGTTCATGGAGTTCGTAGAGTTCATCGGGTTCGTAGAGTTAAAAACACTGTCAGGAGTCGGGAGTCCAGCGTCATGAGTCGAGTGCCGAGATTCAGTGCTCACTAGATTTTCAAGCTAGATAGAAGGATTTGAACTAGGGAAACTGGACGTGGTAAGATAAGTTTCCAGGGATGGCAGAGATTAGGATAGAATATCGTGAATCGGCGGAGGTGGGAAAGTATGTCTGATCAGGTAGATCTTGGAACACTCCTTAAGCGGGTTGATTCCTTGGAAGGGGAGATAGGACGGCTTAAGCGCGACTTGCTCCGCAGCTTAGTAGTCCAGCCACGGGGAAAGAAGGTGAAATCCTTGTTTGGTAGTGTACAGGGCGGTGATGTGACTGAAGAGATGATTGAGGAAGCGAAGCGGACCCTGTTTCGGCCCCTGGAAGACTTGTAGATCGTATGGAAGAGCCGACGCTTTATGTTCTCGATACCCATGTGCTCATCTGGTACTTCATCGGGAGTAACCGTCTGCGGCAGAAGTTCAAAGAACGCATCGATAAAGCTCGCCGACGAGGCGGTCGCCTGTTGGTCCCGACTATCGTGTTATCCGAAGCGCTGGATGTCGCTGAAAAGGGTCGAGTAGAGCTGGATTTTGTTGGGATGTATCGGTTGATTCGGGAAGAACCGGAGTTTGAGATTGTCGGCTTTGGGCCTGACGTTTTTGAGGAAACGATGCGAATCGGGGAGATTCAAGAGATTCACGATCGGATCATCGTGGCTACAGCCAGGTTTTATGAAGCAGGGATGCTAACAAAAGATCGAATCATCCGTGACTCAGGAGAGGTTGAAACTCTATGATCATGTACTGTTTTGACTCTATAAGCTCTGCGTAGCAGCGCTGAATCGGCGGGCTCTTGAGTTTTCCCATGTCTGTGGGGTCATGCCTTGGTACTGACTGTTGATCGCTGAATGCTGATGGCGAAAGCCAAAAGCTTATTGCTTGAAAGGGAAAGGCCATGATCGTTGCTCCGTTTTTTGTGTCCTTGTTGATCAGCCTTTTTTCTGTCCCCGTTTTGATTCGCCGGTTAAGAGGAGCGGGCATCTCCGGGAGTGATATTCACAAGACCGGTCGGCCTGAGGTCTCCGAGATGGGCGGGCTGGCGATCGTAGTGGGGTTCGGTTCCGGGATTTTGCTTGCCACAGCCATGGTGAGCTTCTTTCACGTTTTCCCTTCGGTCGATCTGATCGTCTTGCTAGCGATACTGTCTACCGTCCTATTGGCTGGGCTGATCGGGATAGTGGATGACTTGCTTGGGGGGTGTAGTAAGTCGAATCCAGTTACTACACCCCCCGAGGGGATGCGGCAGTGGATGAAGGCACTGTTGCCGGTGTTCGCGGCGTTACCGTTGATGGCGGTGCGGGCGGGGCATACGTTCATGAAGATCCCTTTTGTGGGCACGCTCAACTTCTGGATCTTCTATCCATTGTTTGTGATCCCTGTGGGAGTCACGGTCGCGGCGAACGCGGTGAACATGCTCGCCGGGTTCAACGGCGTGGAGGTGGGACTGGGAATCGTCGCAATGGGGAGCCTATCAATCATCGCCGCCATCCTGCATGAGACCACCGCGCTGATCCTTCTTCTCTCCGGCCTGGGCGCGCTTCTTGGCATTATCTACTTCAATTGGTATCCGGCGAGGATCCTGGTGGGAGACGTGGGAACGCTTTCGATTGGGGCCATCATCGCCACCGCGGTGATCGTGGGTAACTTCGAGACAGCGGGTGTGATCGTGATCATCCCATATGCGATCGATTTTCTGTTCAAAGCAGTGCACCGCTTCCCTACGAGGTTCGGCGAGCTCCGTGAGGATGGGAAACTGCATTGTCCTGCGGAAGGGCCTGTGGGGTTGGGGCAGTTCATCATGAAGGTTGCAGGAGGGATTCATGAGAGGACGTTGGTGATTGTTCTTATGGGGGTTGAGGCGATTTTCGGGCTAGTAGCTATTGCGTTGTATGTGTGGAGGTGAGGCGATTGCGGTTTACTTGATGTAATAGTTAGTTGGTTCATGGAGTTCGTAGGGTTCATTGAGTTTGTTGAGTTCATAGAGTTCATTGGGTTTGTAGGGTTTGTTGAGTTCATAGGGTTCGTGGGGTTTGAAAAGATCAAAGGAATAGACTAGAAATAGAATATGCCTCCAGCAGAGAAATTCGAAGATCTACGGGTTTGGCAAACGGCAAGACAGATTGTATCTAGTATCTATCGGCTGTCCTCGGTGGACGGGTTCTCCAAGGATTACGCCCTTCGTGATCAGATAAGACGAGCAGCTATCTCAATTCCATCCAATATCTCAGAAGGCTTTGCCAGGCGAAGTAACCGTGAGTTTGTCCAGTTCTTGTTTATCGTTCACCCCGTGAAATACATGAGAACGTTCTTATTTCACGGGGCAGGGGGTTCCGCGGCTGAAGTTGAAAACCAGCTTTATCTTGCGTTAGATCAGAGCTATATAACACAAGAAGAATTCGACTCGATCTACGAGGGACTCGAACTACTATCCAAACAGCTCTCGAAGTTCATTACCTACCTAAAGAAAGCAGGCTAACCCCACGAACCCCATGAACTCAACGAACTGGGTGACTCTGCTTCACGGATTCATTCGCTATTTACGCAAGTCGAAACCCTGGAAAGAAGACTAGAACGTCGAATTTAGGGTCCCGAACTCGATGATCTTGAGGGGCTGCCCCCGGGGACGAATCCCGATCAGAACATTGGGCATAAGTGATGTGATTGTCACAGCACTTGTTCCGGTTCCGAGCTTTCGTGATAATGTTTTCACTGGGTAATGTATCTAGCGAGGAGGTCAAAATGAAGGTGAAGGAGCTCTCGAGAGAGGAATTACAGGCGCTGATTCAAGAAGCGGTGGAGAATGCAATGTTTGAGCTTCTTGGCGACCCCGACCAGGGACTGGATCTGAAGGAAGGGGTAAAAGAGCGGCTCACGCGTTCCCTTGAAGGTGCCCAGCGAGGCGAGCGCGGCACACCAGCGGAAGAGGTAGCGAAAAGGGCAGGCCTCAATTGGTGATGGCCCATCGGGTAGAGTTTCTTCCCCAGGCTGCGGATGAGTTTGCTGCTCTTGACAAAGCCGTTGCCCAGCGCATTTTGAAGAAACTAAAGTGGCTGGATAGGAACTTTGACACCCTTACTCCTCAGCCTTTGGGGCATGGATTGAAAGGGCTTTATAAACTCCGCGTGGGGAGTTACCGAGTCCTGTATTCTTTCGATTGTGAAAGACAAGTCATCATTATCCATCTTGTAGGGCACCGCAGGGAAATTTACAAGGCCTCATGAGAACCGCCCGCGGAATTTACGCGCGGACGCTGGCGTTGATGGAGATTGAAGTGGTCTTTGGAGGGCTAGCGGTTGCAATTTATTTGATGTAGGGGTTCATTGAGTTCGTAGGGTTTGTAGAGTTCATTGAGTTCGTAGAGTTCATCGGGTTTGTTGGGTTCATAGCCCCGTGAAATAGGTGCGTTGGTTGTGATTGCACGGGGCAGGGGTTCGTAGGGTTGGGGGAGGGTCAATCGTGAGTGGTGAATAGTAGGAGCGAGTCTAGCGTCCAAAGTCCAAAGTCCAGAGTCAAGAGTCGTGGAGCCGGGGTTCGAAGTTCTGCGTTCTAGGTCCGAAGTCCAAAGTCAATGGTCCACTGTCGATCGCAAACCTTAACTCTCTCCTCTTCCTTTCTCTTCCTCATCTATTTCTACTCCCGCTTCTTGCACTCTCCTAATTGCCTGGGAGAGTTGAGGTTGTTCAAAACTTTCTCCCAAAGAGGCGAGTGTCTGAAGGAATTGAGGATCCTCCAGGACCATGATGTGGCGATTCCACAGCTCCTTCTCAAACCGGTTATACGAGATGCCAGCTATTGCTGCCCCTTCCCCGATGGAGATCTCATGCCGGGTGTAGGCGGCAATAGCCTTCTCCAGCTTGTAGCGGGTTAATCCTTCCAGAACCAAGCGCTTCATCAACGCCGACTCGGTGAATGGTTCCTCTTGACAGATCTTGGAGAATTCCTCCGCTTC
>Ga0307428_1000126_pt1 | contig 67003 bp, 54 predicted proteins | sample SalMarWE160240MG_FD_202161 | JGI IMG/M metagenome (GOLD analysis project Ga0307428, IMG submission 202161) | Salt marsh sediment microbial communities from the Plum Island Ecosystem LTER, Massachusetts, United States - WE1603-240 | ecosystem: Environmental > Aquatic > Marine > Intertidal zone >...
AACAAAACCCTCAAAATACGCCACTCGACCTCTGTCAGATCGCCGCGGCTCAAGGCTGCCTCCTCGAATCTGCAGCCTTGAATCAAAACGGGATCCACGCGTCAATGATTTTGTCCACGCCACCTAGTTTGCGACCGCGGTTCGCCGGGGCTGCGGGGGATTGAATGCTTTATCAGGCCTATCAGGCCCATTCCGACGTCATGGTGCCGGTGCGGGCGTTTGCCGGCATGGCGTTGGAACACACGCGCGCGCGGCTCAACGGCTCGGCGCGGCCCTCGCTGCTGAGCAATCTCACCGCGGCCTACGAACTGATCGCGCGTGCCGGGCTCACCCATGAGCGCCCGCCCTACGGCATCGACAGCGTCACCGTCGGCAACCGCGAGGTGGCTGTGACGGAGGAGGCGGCCGACCGCACCCCGTTCGGCACGCTCTTGCATTTCAAGAAGGACATCGACGCGACGCAGCCGCGCGTGCTGGTGATCGCGCCGCTGTCCGGCCATTTTGCCACGCTGTTGCGCGCGACCGTGCGCACCATGCTGCCCGAGCACGACGTCTATATCACCGACTGGCACAACGCGCGCGACGTTGCGCCTGCGGCCGGTCGCTTTGGCTTCGATGACTATATCGAGCACCTGATCCGCTTTCTGGAGAAGATCGGGCCGGGCGCGCATATGGTGGCGGTGTGCCAGCCCTGCGTCCCCGCGCTGGTGGCGGCGAGCGTGATGGCGCAGGGCCAGCACCCGGCGCAGCCGCGCTCGATGACGCTGATGGCGGGGCCGATTGACGCCCGCATCAATCCGACCAAGGTCAACGAGCTCGCCAAGTCGAGAGATATCGGCTGGTTCGAGAAGCATCTGATCGCGCGCGTGCCCGCCCGCTACGAAGGCGGCGGGCGCAAGGTCTACCCCGGCTTCGTGCAGCTCGCCGCCTTCATGAGCATGAATATCGAGCGCCACGTGAAGGCGCATCAGGAGCTCTATGAGCAGCTGGCGAAAGGCGAAGAGGCCAAGGCCGCCCAGACCAAGGCGTTCTACGACGAATATTTCGCCGTGCTCGACCTCACCGCCGAATTCTATCTGGAGACGGTGCGGCTGATCTTCCAAGAGCACGTGCTGCCGCTCGGGCAACTGACCTACCAGAATCAAAAGGTCGAGCCGGCGGCGATCAAGCGCACCATGCTGTTCACGGTGGAAGGCGAGAATGACGACATCTGCGCGGTCGGTCAGACGCTGGCCGCGCACGATCTGTGCTCGTCGCTGCGGCCCTACCGCAAGCGCCACCACATGCAGGCCGGCGCTGGGCATTATGGGGTTTTCAGCGGGCGCGCCTGGGCGAACCAGATCTATCCGATGGTGAAGAACGTCATCTAGCAGAGCGATTAAGACCGGGTACCATGAGGTCGCGGGCGGCGGGCCCGATGTGCCTTGTCACCCGAGAAAAATCGTGAAACGATTCCTGACGGATCGGTATCGCCGTCATCACCGGAGGACGTACTCCATGATCACCGCCATCGTGCGCTACAAGCTGCCCCCCAGCATCGGCAAGAACGAGTGCCTGGCGCATTTCCACAAGATTGCGCCCGGCTTTGCCGACGTGAAGGGGCTGATCCGCAAACAGTTCATGTGGGGCGAGAACGGCGTGGCCGGCGGCGTCTATCAATGGGACAGTCTCGCCGACGCCAAGGCATTCTATCAGGGGCCGTGGCTCGACGGCATTCTCGCGCGCTACGGCGTCTATCCCGAGATCGAATATTTCGTGACTTTCGCGGTCACCGAAAACCCGGGCGGCCAAGTCATCTATACCGAGCCGCCGGTGCGGGCGGTCGCCAAGCCGGCAGCGGCCTGACCGCCGCTAGAACTGACCGCACAGCAGACGGTGCCGCCATGCACAGGTCAACATTGCCGTGGCTCACGGCCGCGACGTTGCCGCCTTGAGGTGCACTAACCTTTAGCCTTGAGCGAATTGAACAGGTCCAGCGCCGCTTTCGGCTTGGTATTCTGGTGTACCACCGCGTTGACGGCGGCGAGCATCGCCTTCGGCGCCTCCGACTGGAAAATATTGCGGCCCATGTCGACGCCGGCGGCGCCCTGCTGCACCGCGTTGTAGGCCATGGTCAGCGCCTCGAGCTCGGGCAGCTTCTTGCCGCCGACCATCACGATCGGCACCGGACACGATGACGTGACGGTCTCAAAGCCCTCCTCGACAAAATAGGTCTTGACGTATTGCGCGCCGAGCTCGGCGATGATGCGGCAGGCAAGGCGGAAATATTGCGCGTCGCGCTTCATGTCCTTGCCAACCGCGGTGATGCCCATGACCGGAATGCCGAGCTTCAAGCCCGCATCGATAAGCCGCGTCATGTTTTGCACGGTCTGGGTTTCATATTCGCTGCCGATATAGACCTGCACACCGACGCCAACGGCATTCAGCCGCGCGGCGTCCTCCATATCGAGCGCGATCTGCTCGTTCGACAGATCCCTGAGCACGCTCGGGCCCCCGCTGGCGCGCAGGCAAATGGGCTTGGTGCAATCGGCCGGGATCACCGAGCGCAAAATGCCGCGCGTGCAGAACAACGCATCGCACTGGGGCAGCAGCGGCACGATAGAGAGGTCGACGCGCTCGAGGCCGCTGGTCGGCCCTTGCATATAGCCGTGGTCGATGGCGAGCATGACCGTACGGCCGGTTTCACGGTTGAAGGTGCGGGCCAGCCGGTTCTTCATGCCCCAGTCGAGCTGGTGCGAGCCTTTGAGAAAAAAGCCGGGCGCGGCTTGTGGGCGGTCGGCGTGGTAGCGCTTACCCTCCTGGTCAGCTTCCGGCATGGCTGCTGGCGGTGCGGCTACTGTTTCTGCTGGTCCGGCGGGGCGGCGGCCGGTGCCGCGGGCGCTGCCGGTGTCGGCGGCTTGGCGGATGTCTTGGTCTTCTTCGCCGCCGGCTTTTTCTTCATGGCGTCCTTGCGCGCGGCCGGCTGGTAATTGCCCTTGCCCATGCACTTCTTGATGAAGGCGGTGCGCTTGGTGCCTTCCAGCTTCTGGTCGTCGGCGCCGAACTTGCAGGTTTCCATCTTCTCTTTCGAGGTGATCGCCGACACCGGGCTCGCCAGCAGCAGCAGTGGAAGGCTGATGAGGCCGATTCTTCGCAGCATGGTCATCGCTCCTTGTGCGTTTCTTCGGGGATCACGATAGCACGCTTTTTGTGGCCGGGTCAGCGCAAGGCCGCCGCAATGTTGCCGCCATCGACGGTGGTGACGTCGGCGGTGGTCTTGAGCGCCAGCGCCTGAGCGAGAAAGGCCTGCGCCACATCGTCGGCCGTGACCTCGCGGCCCAAAAGATTGCCGCTCATATACTCCTTCTCGGACACGCCGCGCGCCTGGGCGCGCTCCTTGATGAAATCGGAGGTCAACAACCCGGAGCGGACGCGGTCGGCATTGACCGCGTTGGCGCGGATGCCGTCGGCGCCATAGTCGAGCGCGTATTGGCGGACCAGGAATAGGGTGGCGGCCTTGGGCAGGCCATAGGGGCCGAAATTGGCGCCCGGATTTACCGCCTGTTTGGAGACGTTGAACAAGAGGCAGCCGCCGGTTGATTGGGCCAGCATGATCCTGACCGCGGCCTGCGCCACTTTCTGATGGGCGAAGAAATTCAATTCGAAGCTCTCGCGCAGCGTCGCCTCGTCCACTTCGCCGATGAGGCCTTGCCAGGCCGCGCCCGCGTTTGACACCGCGATGTCGACGCCGCCAAATACCGCGACCACCTGGTCGAACGCGGCCTGCACGGCCGCCGCGTCGGTGACGTCGCAAACCAGCGCGATTGCTCCGCCGCCGAGGCGCGCGGCTTTTTCCTGCGCGGTTTTCAGGTCGAGATCGAGCAGCGCCACTTCGGCGCCAGCATCAGCGAAGGCGCGCGCGGTGGCGGCGCCGATGGCGCCAGCACCGCCCGTGATCGCCGCCACTTGCCCTGCGAGCGGCAATTGCTTGCGCTGCCCCAGTTTGGCGAGCTCAAGCGGCCAATATTCGCAGTCGAACATGTCGGCCTCGGAAATGGCGGTGAAGCGGCCGATCGCTTCGGCGTCGGTGATGGCTTCGGCCGCCGCTTCGGCGATATCGGCGGCGATCTTCGCGTCCTTGGTGCTGGCGCCCAGCCCGAACAAGCCCGATCCCGGCACCAGCACCACGCGGGGTAAGGGATCGTGCATGACAGTGCCGCTCGCGCGTGTCTTGTTGCGCTCGAAATAGGCCCGGTAGTCCGCGACGAATTGCTGCGCAGCCTCATGCGCGGCTTTTTTGAAGTCGTCGAGCTTGCCGGCCTCGGGCGCCGGCACTATCAGCGGCCAAGATTTTACGCGTATGACATGATCGGGCGTGATCACGCCGGCGCGGGCGTAGCGCGCGACATCCTTGCCGTTGACGTAGTTGGCGATCGCGTCGCTGCCGCGGAATTCCAAGATCGGCCGCCGGTGCGCGCCTTCGCCATGCGCGTCGCGCAGCGTGCAGGCGCCGCGCAGGATCGGCGCCACCAAGCTCACGGGCGCGATTTGCGCCGCCGGTTTGGCGGCCGCGAATGCCTTGCGGTTCTTTTGCAGACGCCGCTCGGCCAGCGTCACCATTTCGATCATGCGCTCGTAAGCCTCGCGCGCATGCGCGCCGAAGGTGAACAGGCCGTGCTTGTCGACGATCAGGCCTTCGACCTTTGGGTTCTTGTCGAATACGTCGGCCGCGAGCTTGGCAAGACCGAAGCCCGGCATGCGATAGGGCACGAAGCCGAGCCGGCCGTCATAGACCTCGGCGCAGAGCTTCTCGCTGTCGGGCTGGTCGATCAGGCTCAGCACCGCGCTGGCGTGACTGTGGTCGATGAATTTCGCCGGCATGAAGGCGTGCAGCAGCATCTCCACCGACGGAGCGGGCGCCAGCGGATCGATCAGAAATGCGCGCTGCGCGCGCGCCATGTCGTTATCGGACATTTTGGCGAGCGCGCGCAATTCGCGCAGCGCCGCGAGCCGCACCGCCGAAAAACCTTCCGGCTCGATCGCGGCCATGTCCGCACCCGATGCCTTGACATGGAGCACCTCGACCGTATTGCCGGCGAGGTCTGGCGCTTGCGCCTTGAGGGATGTGTTACCGCCGCCATGCAGCACCAGCTTGGCATCGCTGCCGACCAGGCGCGTGGAATAGACGCGCAATGCCAGCTCAGGCGCGATGCCGGCCTTGGCGTAACGATCGACCGCGGCCTTGGCCTCGCGCTCGACCCAGGCGGATTTCATTTTGAGCGGCGCATGAGCAAGCCCGAATCCACGCCTCCGGCAGTCATGCGCTAGTCCTTGTCGCCCAAAATCCGCTTCGCCCACCAGCCGCGTTTGGGCGTGCCGCTTTCTTCGCTTGCCGTACTGGAGACGACCGGCGCCGGAGGCGGCAGGGGCTGCGAGGGCGATACCCCCTCGACGCCGAAGGGCGCAGGCTCACGCACGGTCGAGCGCCGCCGTGGCGGCTCGTGTGAAGGTTTGGCCTCGGCTGGCGCCGTATCCGCCGGGGCGGCCTCGGGCTCCCGATCGAAGGGCGGCGCCATGGCGTCCGCGTCCTCCTCGCTGACCGGTGGGAAATCCCTGCCCGCGTGCAATTGGCGCTCGGCTCCGACGCTTTCGAACGACGCGGGCGGCCGGTCGAGATCCTCGACCGCATGCTGCAAGGTGGGCTCGACTCCACCCTGATTGATTTGGAGCGGCGTCTCGCCGTCGACGTTGCCGTTGTTGCGGCGCCGGTTGCGGCGTCCGCCACGGCGGCCACGCCGGCGGCGACGGGCTTCGCGCGGCCCGCCGGCTTCGGCGCCTTGGCGCTCGGCCCGCTCGCCGTCGGCGTCCTCCTCGGGCGAGCCGGCGTCGTGATCCTCGTGCGCGACCGCGTGCTCGGCCACGGTCTCATGGGTAAAGCTCTGCTCGGGCTCAATACGCTCGCCGCGGCCCCGGCCCCGTCCACGGCCGCGCCGGCGCTTGCGGCGGCCGCCGTCACGTTCGCCGTCGTCGGCCGGCACTTCTCCCGTGGTCCCGAGCTCGGCAGCCTCCTCGGCGATTTCGGCTTCGACTTCGGCGGTTTCCTCGATCGGCATTTCCGCGCGCGCCGCCGCGGCCAGGCTTTTGGCGACTTCCAGCGAATGCACCTGCTCGCCGCGGTCGATAATGTAGGACTGCTGGCCGGTCACGGTCGGGTCGGCCGAAATGGTCAGCACGACGCGGAAGCGCTCTTCCAGCCCGCGCAGATGCGCGCGCTTGTGGTTGAGCATGTAGAGCGCGACCTCCGAACGCGTGCGCACGATCAGATTGTGGGTGGCGCCCTTGATCAGCGTCTCCTCGAGCGCGCGCACGCATTGCAGCGCCACCGAGGACACCGAGCGCACGTGGCCGGAGCCCCCGCAGATCGGGCATTTCTCGGTCGACGATTCCAGCACTGAGGAGCGGATGCGCTGGCGCGACATCTCCAGCAAGCCGAAATGCGAGATGCGGCCGACCTGGATGCGGGCGCGGTCGTGTTTGAGCGCTTCCTTCAGACGCCGCTCCACCGTGCGGTTGTTGCGGGTCTCGTCCATGTCGATGAAGTCGATGACGATGAGCCCGGCAAGATCGCGCAGGCGCAGTTGCCGCGCGATTTCCTCGGCCGCCTCGCAATTGGTCTTGAGCGCGGTGTCCTCGATGTGGTGCTCGCGCGTCGCTCTGCCCGAGTTGACGTCGATCGCCACCAGCGCTTCGGCCTGGTTAATCACGATGTAACCGCCGGATCTGAGCTGAACGACCGGCGAGAACATGGCGTCGAGCTGACTCTCGATCCCGTAGCGCGTGAACAGCGGCTGCGTGTCCTTGTACAGCTTCACGTGCTTGACGTGACTCGGCATCAGCATGCGCATGAAGTCGCGCGCTTCCTTGTGGCCCTCTTCGCCGGCGACGACGATCTCGTCGATGTCCTTGTTGTAGAGATCGCGGATCGAGCGCTTGACCAGCGAGCCTTCCTCGTAGACCAGCTTGGGCGCGGTCGATTTGAGCGTGAGGTCGCGCACGGTCTCCCACAGCCGCAGCAGATATTCGAAGTCGCGCTTGACTTCGGTTTTGGTGCGGCTGGCGCCGGCAGTGCGCAGGATCACGCCCATGCCCTCCGGCACTTCCAGCTCCTGCGCGATCTCCTTCAGGCGGCTGCGGTCTTCCGCTGATGTGATCTTGCGCGAAATGCCGCCGCCGCGGGCGGTGTTGGGCATCAGCACCGAATAGCGGCCGGCAAGCGACAGGTAAGTGGTCAGCGCCGCGCCCTTGGTGCCGCGCTCTTCCTTGACCACCTGCACCAGCATGACCTGCCGGCGCTTGATCACTTCTTGAATTTTGTACTGGCGGCGGAAGCGCGGCAGGCGCTCCTGCACCTCTTCGAGCGCGTCGGCGCCGCCGACGGATTCCACGGCATCGTCCTCGCCGCGGTCTTCGCCGTTGCCGCGATCGGTTTCCACCTCGGCCGTTGCCTCGTCGGGCGCCGCCTCCACGGGCAGATGGTCGTCGGTTTCGGCATGGTCCTCGCCGTGCTCCGGCTCGTCACTGTATTCCGGCGTTTCGCTGCTTTCTGCCTCGGCCGCCCGTTCAGTGTCGGACGCTTCGCTCGCCTCCACCGCTTCGCTTGCCTCCGCCACAGGCTCTGCCATCTCTTCGCCGGCCGGAATTTCGGCGCTTTTACCCGCCTGCTCCTCGGCCTCGAATTCGGCCGTCGGCGGCGTGGGCTCGGGCATTCCGGCGGCGCCGGTGGTTTCGGCGATCTCGTCCGGCGTCGGGTCACTCAGCATCGCTTCGCCCGCCGGGAGTTCGGCGGCCTCGCGCGCCAATTCCTGTTCGGCCAGCGGCTCGCCGCGCTTGATGTCGCGGCGGCGTCCGGCGCCGCGGTGACGATGACGGCCGGCGCGCCCGCGCCGTCCGGCGCGGTTGTCGGCATCGGCATCAGCGGCGCGCTGGGCGCGCTCTTCCTCGGCGATCAGTGCCTGCCGGTCGGCGACCGGGATCTGGTAGTAGTCGGGGTGGATTTCGGAAAACGCCAAGAAGCCATGGCGGTTGCCGCCGTAATCGACGAAGGCGGCCTGTAGCGACGGCTCTACGCGCGTAACCTTGGCAAGATAGATGTTACCGCGAAGCTGCTTGCGGTTGGCGGATTCGAAGTCGAATTCTTCGACGCGGTTGCCGCGTAGGACCACGACCCGGGTTTCCTCCGGGTGGGCCGCATCGATCAGCATTTTGTCGGGCATATGAAAATCTCACTGGGGCGGAGGTCCCCGCGCGCTCGCGCGAAATCGACGGCGCAAGGTGGCGCGTGAGGCAGTCCGCCAGATTGGTGTGGAAGGAAAGGGGCGCGTTTTCACGCGAAAGCTCGGCAAGGCCCGTAGCAAAGCGCGCTGTCACGATGGTTTCGCGAGAGCGGGGGACCTCGAATTGCCTTTGCTGCGTTATCGGCAGCATGAATTTGCGACCCGTAGCGCTGCGGCTGCGCCAATCGAAGCGCAAGCCCAGGTTTCTCGTCGCCGGCGGTCTCAAATAGCGGGCGGCCGATGGGGCCGCGTGCTGATCCGACTGTCCATTCACTTAAGGGTTTCGGCGCGTTTCGCTTGTCCGTCCGCCGGCCTCATCGAGGGGGCGGTCCTGGAACAGCGTGCCGGGCACCCGAACGCGGCACAATCGGAACTTGACCGTCAGCAAACCCTACATACGGTCCTAACCCCTTGATGGCAAGGAGCCTGTGCAGGTCGGCCACACCGCGGCAAGGAACGGCCCCCGCCGGTTAAGTTCCGTTAACCGAAGCAGCCCTAATGGAGTAGAAAGGGCAATAAAAGGGGTCCGCAATTGTGACATTGCGCGCGCTCGTCGCAGCCTGTGCCTTGGGAGTGGTGCTGCTTAGTCAGCCCGCGCTGGCGGCCGAGCAGGGCGTGGCCGTGCGCCCGCTGGCGCCGCCGACAGAATCGGCACCGGTGGCGACCGACGTGCGGCTCGGCGGCGACGGAAAGCAGACCCGTTTCGTGGTCGATCTCAACCGCAAGATCGACATCGCTACCTTCACGCTCGCCGACCCTTACCGCGTGGTGATCGACCTGCCGCAGGTCGCGTTCAAGCTGCCGGCGCATGCCGGCGAGCACGGGCGCGGCCTGGTCAAGGCCTTCCGTTACGGCCTGATCATGCAGGGTGGCTCGCGCATCGTGCTCGACACCAAGGGCCCGGTTCGGGTCGAGAAGGCCTTCGTGCTTGCCGCCGGCGACGGCCAGCCGGCGCGCCTGGTGCTTGATCTTACGCCGACCGATCGCGTCAGTTTCCTGCACAACATCGAAGTGAGCGCCCGGCCGCGTCACCTCGCCACCCGGCAGAGCGACCTCTCGCGGCACGCCGACAACGATCCGCGTCCGCTGGTGGTGATCGATCCCGGCCATGGCGGCATCGACAACGGTACTAAGGGCCTGGACGGGCAGAACGAAAAGGACGTCGTGCTCACCTTCGGCCTCAAGCTGCGCGAGACGCTCGAGCGCAGCGGCAAATTCCGGGTGGCGATGACGCGCAGCGATGACACCTTCATCCCGCTCACCGGGCGCGTGCAATTCGCGCGCGAGCGCAAGGCAGGATTGTTCATCTCGATCCATGCCGACTCGTTGCCGCGCAGCGAGGGGCGGGCGGAAGGGGCAAGCGTCTATACGCTGTCCGAACATGCCTCGGATGCCGAGGCTGCGAGCCTGGCCGAAAAGGAAAACAAGTCGGACATCATTGCCGGCGTCGACTTGAGCTCGGAGCCCAATGACGTCGCCAATATCCTGATCGACCTCGCCCAGCGCGAGACCAAGACCTTCTCGGTGCAGTTCGCGCGCGCGTTGGTAAAAGACATCAAGCCCACGACGCCGCTGCACCTTCGCCCGGTCAAGTCGGCGGGCTTCATCGTGCTGAAGGCGCCCGACGTGCCCTCGGTGCTGGTGGAGCTGGGCTACATGTCGACCCGGCGGGATCTCAAGAACCTGACCTCGTCGGCTTGGCAGACGCGCACGGCGCAGGCGATGGCGCAGGCGGTCGAGGATTTCTTCGCAAGGCGGCTAGTGGGCACCAGCGTGGGGGCGCGTTGAGATGGACTACTGGCCTCAGTTTCAACATAAAAACGGGCCACCACGCGCTATCTGGAACATTTGCGCATGAAGCTCATCCTCCGCTTCTTCGGCCTTTTGTTCGCTGCCGGCACCATCCTTTTCGTGGTGGGCGTGGCCGCGGTCGCGGGGCTGATGTGGCACTTCTCCAAGGACCTGCCGGACTATTCTCAGTTGCAGGACTACGAGCCGCCGGTGATGACGCGGGTGCACGCGGCCGACGGCTCGCTGGTGGCCGAATATGCCCGCGAGCGCCGGCTGTACATTCCGATTCAGGCGGTGCCGAAGCGGGTGATCAATGCCTTCCTCGCCGCCGAAGATAAGAACTTCTACGAACATGGCGGGCTCGATTTTACCGGCATAGCGCGCGCCGCAGTCATTTACCTCCAGAACTACGGCTCCAACCGCCACCCGCAGGGCGCTTCAACCATCACCCAACAAGTCGCCAAGAACTTCTTGTTGTCGAACGAGGTTTCCTTTGCGCGCAAGATCAAGGAGGCGCTGCTGGCGCTCAAGATCGAGCGCACATATTCGAAGGACAAGATTCTCGAGCTTTACCTCAACGAGATCTATCTCGGCCTTGGCGCCTACGGCATCGCGGCCGCTTCGCTCGTCTATTTCGACAAGGCAGTGAACGAACTCGCCATTTCGGAAGCCGCCTATCTGGCGGCGTTGCCGAAGGCGCCGAACAATTATCACCCGTTCCGTCAGCGCGAGCGCGCGGTCGAGCGGCGCAATTGGGTGATCGACCAGATGGCGCAGGATGGCTTCGTCTCGACCGCCGTCGCCGAGCAGGCCAAGCGGAGCCCCCTCAATGTAACGCAAAAGCCGACCGGCGCTCATATGTTCTCGGCGGAATACTTCGCCGAGGAAGTGCGGCGCGAACTTTACGACCGCTACGGCGAGAAGAAGCTCTACGAAGGCGGCCTGTCGGTGCGCACCACGCTCGACACCAAGCTGCAGGTGCTGGCGCGCAAGACCCTCGTCGACGGCTTGGTGCGCTACGACGAAGCGCGCGGCTGGCGCGGACCGGTCAGCAAGATCGACGTCAGTGCTGACTGGGGCCCTAAGCTCGCCGAGGTCAAGGGGCTGGCGGACGTTTCGCCCTGGCGGCTCGCGGTAGTGCTGGTGGTGAGCGACAAATCGGCGCGCATCGGCTTGCAGCCCGGACGCGAGCCGGGCGGCTACGTCAGCAAGGAGCGCGACGTCGGCATCATCCCACTCGACGGGGTGAAATGGGCCAAGGTCAAGGGCCGCGCGCCGAGCAAGATCGGCCAGGTGCTTGATGCCGGCGACGTGATCTATGTGGAGCCCACCAACGACACCGGCCAGTTCCAGTTGCGCCAGGTGCCGCAAGTCTCCGGCGCAATCGTGGTGGAGGATCCCTGGACGGGCCGCGTGCTCGCCATGGTCGGCGGCTTCTCGTACGATCAGAGCCAGTTCAATCGCGCGACGTAGGCGCTGCGCCAACCCGGTTCATCGTTCAAGCCGATCGTCTACGCAACCGCGCTCGACAACGGCTACACCCCCTCTTCGCTCATTCTTGACGGGCCGATTGAGATCGACCAAGGCCCGGGGCTCGCTACCTGGAAGCCGGAGAACTATGAAAACAATTTCTACGGGCCGTCGACGCTGCGCTTCGGCGTCGAGCATTCGCGCAACGTGATGACGGTACGCCTGGCGCAGGACATCGGCATGCCGCTGATCGCGGATTACGCCAAGCGGTTCGGCGTCTACGACAGTCTGCCGCCCTATTTGTCATTTGCGCTGGGCGCCGGCGAGACCACGCTGCTGCGCATGGCCACGGCCTACGCCATGATCGACAATGGCGGCCGGCGCATCAAGCCGACGCTGATCGACCGCATCCAGAACCGTTACGGCCACACCGTTTATCGTCACGACCAGCGCGAATGCATCGGCTGCGACGCCAAGCAATGGGCGGACCAGCCCGAGCCCTCGCTGATCGACCGGCGCGAGCAGGTGCTCGACCCGATGACCGCCTACCAAATCACTTCGATCATGGAGGGAGTGGTCCAGCGCGGCACCGGAAGTGCGCTGCGCAGCCTCCGGCGGCCTGTCGCCGGCAAGACCGGCACCACCAACGAGGAAAAGGACGCCTGGTTCATCGGCTTCACGCCCGACATCGTGTGCGGCGTCTATATGGGCTTCGACAAACCGAAACCGCTCGGCCGTGGCATGACCGGCGGCCGGCTGGCGGCGCCGGTGGTGCGGGATTTCCTCAAAGAAGCGCTTGCCGGCAAGCCGCCGGTACCGTTCCGCGTGCCGCCCGGTATCAAGCTCATCCGGGTCGACCAAAAAACCGGCACGCGCGCCGGGCCCGGCAGCGAGCGGGTGATCCTGGAAGCCTTCAAGTCCGGCACCGCGCCGCCCGACAACTATTCGGTGGTCGGATATGGCGACGACCGCCGCGGCGGGCGGTTTTTCGGCACGGTGCCGCCCGACTCCGGCCGGGCCGTGCGCTCGGGCACCGGCGGACTGTACTAGGCGCGCGAGAGTTGCGCCGGCACGGGCGCGACGTTAAATCCCTGTCATACGGAATCGAAACACCGCCCTCGGCGGCCATGGACTTGCACGATGCGCGCGGAAATCCAAAGCCTCATCGACGAGATCAAGCAGTCGCTCGCACTGCTGAGGAGGCATCTTTGACGTCGATACCGCGACTCGGCGCCTGGCCGAGCTGAACAAAGAGGCCGAAGACCCCAATCTCTGGAATGACCAGTCCCGCGCCCAGCGCGTGATGCGCGAGCGTGACGCGCTCGAGGACCAGCTCGCGGCCATCGGCCGCATCGAGCAGGAGCTCGACGATCAGCTCACCATGATCGAGCTCGGCGAATCCGAAAAGGACGACAAAACCGTCGCCGAAGCGGAGGCGGCCCTCAAGCGGCTAAGGGCGGAAGTGGCGCGGCGCGAGCTCGAGGCGCTGCTGTCGGGCGAAGCCGATGCCAACGACTGCTATTTAGAAGTCCATGCCGGCGCCGGTGGTACCGAAAGCCAGGATTGGGCCGGCATGCTGATGCGCATGTATGTGCGCTGGGCCGAAGCGCACGGCTACAAGGTCGAGTGGATCGAGGAAAGCGAGGGCGAGAGCGCCGGCATCAAGTCAGCGACCGTGGTGGTCAAGGGCCACAACGCCTATGGCTGGCTCAAGAACGAGAATGGCGTGCACCGGCTGGTGCGCATCTCGCCGTTCGACGCCAATGCGCGGCGGCATACCTCGTTCGCCAGCGTCAACGTCTTCCCGGTGCTCGACGACAGCATCAAGATCGACATCAATGAGAACGACGTGCGCACCGACGTCATGCGCGCGGGCGGCGCCGGCGGCCAGCACGTCAACAAGACCGAGTCGGCGGTGCGGCTCACGCATATTCCGACGAATATCGTGGTGAAGTGCCAGCAGGACCGCTCGCAGCACCGCAACCGCGCCATGGCCTGGGACATGCTGCGCGCCAAGCTGTTCGAAGCGGAGATGAAGAAGCGCGAGGACAAGGCCGTGGCCGATCAGGCGGCCAAGACCGATATAGGCTGGGGTCATCAAATTAGAAGCTACGTGTTACAGCCCTATCAGATGGTAAAGGATCTGCGCACCGGCATCTCGACCTCCAACACCGGCGCGGTGCTCGACGGGGATCTCGACGAATTCATGCAGGCGGCCTTGGCGCAGAAGGCCTTCGGCGGCGAGCCGGCGCAGGTGGAAGACGTGGAGTAGCGGCTTATTTCTATAGCCGCTGTCCCTTCTCCTCCTGCCACGCCGCGAGCCATTGCCGGAAGCGCTTGCCGCCAAAATGCAGCGCGGCGAATACGGGCCCTTCTTCGGAAAACATCAGCACGCCATCGAGCCCCTTGGATCGGCGCAGCGTGTCGAGTGCCTGCGGCGGCGTCAGCGCGCGGGCGCGAACCCTTCAAGGTCGCTATCGATTGGATAGGTTCTTTTTGCCTCGATGAGTAGATTTCGGCAGTGCGATTTATCATTTCGAGTCGGGCAAAGCCGAGAGACTGCAGCGCGTCGATTCGAAATCACGGCCTTTCAGGCGGTGGAATAAGCCACCTTGGTATGGAGGCAATGACAAATAGGTACGCAACGAGCCCGACGGAAGCGAGCATTTCGCCAAATGCATGCTGATCTTCGAGGGTGTAAGCCGAACAAAATAGTGTAGCCTGGGAGGCATAGAGCAACCCGAACGCTACGATCATGCTCGAAAAATAGAGGGCACACGCCGCTCTCGCGATCCCAGGCAAAAGTGGAAAATAATGTGACAACAGAAAACCAGCGGCGAAGAGGCTGACGATGTAAAGCGCGTTAGCGCTCAAATAGATCTGGGTTAGGTCGATCGAGCGAGGAATCATCCAGAACAGCAATAGCAGTGTCGCGGCCACGACGGCGGAAGGCGCATAGGATGCCGTTCGGCGCTCATGACAAAGCCGGGATACGACCCAGCCGCAAAGCAAGAGCAACAGAGGCTCGACCAGCGCCTTTCGCGGCATCGTCGCACTGAAAATCGCATCGATGCGCGGCAACAGTAAGAGCGCAGGCAGCAGGAAGACGGCCAGCAGTCTAGAGATATTTTTCAAGATCGTCTCTTATCCGATCGCTGTTCGACTGCGGTGAAATCACGCGAACGATGCGTCCGTCCGGATCTATCAGAAACAGATCGGCCGAGTGATTGATCGTCCCGTCGTTCTTGGCGAAAACCCAGATGCCGAATTCCCGCGCGACCTTATCGATCGAGCGATCCGCAGGCTGCGCCATGATCCAGCCCGCGAATGCGCCTTCGTTGCGCCAAAGATCGAGCAATCGTTCGGTGGTATCGCGCGCCGGATCAACGCTGATGCTCAGAATGACGAGCTTGTCCCGCTGCGCGGCATGCAGATCGGCATAGACCTCGCGCAGTTGTTCGATAACAATCGGACAGATGGTGAGACAGGACCCGTAAAAAACATTTAGCAATATGTGACGTCCCCGCAACGACGCGAGACGGCGCTCGTTGCCGAATTGATCAACGAACGAGATTTCAGGGGCCGCGCGCGGCACCGGGCCAGCATTGCTGAGCGTATAGCTGTACGAAGTGAATGCGGAGAGGCCCAGCGTCCAGGCGCAGACGACACCGCCACCGCCGCCCAGGATCAAAATGCCGGCCAGCAAGCTAATGAAACGTTTGGTCAGAATCATGGCTGCTTCGCGACTGCTCGCCGCAATGCTTCCTGCACGACTTAATGAACCGGCGAAGCAGCCTTGCTGGCGGAGGATCTGTTCGCCAATCCCGCATATATGACGCCGAACACAAAAAGCAATCCGATGATGAGGAGCACAACGAAGGCGGACGCTATAAGGGCAATGCTTTGGCTGGATGCCGCCAACGAGGCTATCGGAATGCTGCTGTAGGTGGCAAATCGCCTGGGCACGCCGAGCGCACCGCCCAAATAGAACATGAAGAGGAATCCGTATGCGCCGGCGACCAGCAGCCAAAGTCCAATCTTGGCGAGTGTCTCACGTGCAGAGCCGGAAAACTCATAGAGAAGGCCCCAGAGCATTAGAAAGTATCCAACGAGAAAGTACGTGTGAAAATGGGCCGGAACCCACAATGTGTTGTGGAAAGCCGAATTTACAGTGATCGTCGAGTCGACCACAGCGGCGAAACCGCCGATAACCCAGCCGATAACCCCAAGAAAGAAACAAAGCGGAACGAAGCGCCACTGTATTCCTGAGCGGTAGACCTGTCCAATGACGCCGAAGACCGTGACCACGGTGGCCGGAACGGCGCTCAGATATGAGGCCACCTGGCCGATGTACTGGAGCGAAACGGGCTGCGCGAAATCCATGTAGAGGTGATGGAAGAAGGCCAGCAGCACTAGGAACAGTACGGCGTTCCACGCGATGGCCACGATCGCGTTGGTTTTCCAGGGCCTACCCGTGTACTTCGGCAGGAGTTCGTACACCATGGCCACTCCCAGATACATGGTGATGTTGACGAGCGTATGCCCCCAGAGAAACACCATGTTCTTGAGGAGTAGTGGATTGAGCGTAAGCGCGGGACTGAACCACTTGAAGAGATAAAGCATCAACAGGACCGCACCGTCGATTGTTGTGAGAATGCCGGGCACGAGGCAGCCCGCCGTCGAGATGAGAACGATCGGTGGAATTTCCACCCTGCCAGTGCTCTCTTTCCCGAAATACTGCCACGCCAATACGTTCGTCAGACCGTACCTTGTAACCAGTGCGCGGAACACGTCGATCTGGCCCAGAAGCCAAGCAACGCCAAGCACAATTAGCGACGCCACAGCGAGTCCTAATGCCCAATGCGGCCATGCGCCACCGGCGAGAAACGGCAACGGATAAAGCAAATACCAGCCGGGACCGAACCTACCGATCAGGCATGCGATCACAATGCCGACGACGCCAAGGACCGTGAGAGCGTACATCAGCCAGGCGACCGCGAGATTGACGCGCACATAACGCGCAAGCAGGTAGGTCACGCCGGCAAAGCCAGCAACAAACGCGGCCCCCGCCATGCCGAGACCATGGAGTGTCATGACGGCATAGAAAAGGTCAGCATCAGTATCGATGATGCCGGCCTGGCCCGCACGCAATATCAGTCCCAGCAACACAAGCACGAGAAAGAGAATCGGAACAGTCCATACCCAGAGCTGCGTGACGCGCCGGATCGCGTGCGTGTATCGCTCGTCATCCATTGGTCCCGGCTCCCTACTTCACGTCGAATTCGCTGTACATCGCGTGATGAGCAACGCCGCAATATTCGAGACAGAGTACGTAATAGTGGCCCGGCACATTGAACCTGTGGAACAAGTGGTTGGTATAGTCCGGCATGGCTTGAACCTGGGCGACCAGTTCACCTGTCGAATTGTAGATCGCAAAATTATGATTGACGTCCTTCGACGAAACCTCGAAATCCACGACTTTGCCGACTGGCAAGACGAGGTTGCCCTCGGCAGATCGAGCGCCTGGACCGGGTGTCAACGTCCAGCTCCACATTTCGCTGAGGACTTCGACTGTAACGTCCGGCTTTCCCTTGCCGTACGTGTTGGAATAGGGAGTGATGGGAAGCGTGAACGCCAATACGATGATGGCCACGCCGACGATAATAACGAAATAGATCGACCTGATTCGGTAAACCGTCGATGTCGCCGCAGCAGCGGCGGCCGAAGGAAAGCGTTTACTGCTCACGAGCAAAGCGAGGGCAATGATCGCGAGGCTTGCGAGCAAAGTCACAATGGCAGCGTAGTAGGCGGTCATTGGATAAGAAACGCCCCAATTAGCGGCTAACTTACCAATAATTTCAGTGAATGTGAAGCAGCGAGAGTGATTTGGCTGGCGCAACAACAAGTGCAAAGGCACTCAATATCGCAAGGACCTTCACCGGCCTATAGTTCGCTGTACGCTGGACTGCTTGGCTAATGACCGTCTCGGATAGCACCGCTTTGCTTGATGCGCTATTCACCGCATCGGGGCGCGCCGACTCATATCACCAGCCGCTTTCCCGTCTCCGCCTGCCATTCCGTTAGCCATTGCCGGAAACATGCGCCGCCCCCGCTTCCAATTCCAGCGTGGAGCGCAGCGAACACCTGACCGTCATCGGAAAACATCAGCACGGCGTCGAGCCCTTTGGAGCGGCGCAGCGTGTCGAGCACCTGTTGCGGCGTCTGCGCGATCGGCCCTGCGACGTTGAACGAGGTGTTGACCGCGACCTCGACGCCGATGCGGTGGCCGAGCGCCTTCAAATATGCGTAGGTGAGGGGATCGGTGGCCTCGCGGACGATCTGCAAGCGGCCGGTGCCGTCGGCGTGCACCACCGCGGGAATGCGCTTGCGCGCCAGCGCGTTCGCATGCGCGGTCAACACCATGTAATTATAGGCGTTGTAGTCAGCGTCGCTGGCGCCCTCCGCCAGTTCGAATAACTGCTTGGCCGCGTCCAGCGTCAGCATCGGCGCCAGCGGGCGGATCGCCTCGCGGTATTTGACCCGCGCGTTGAGGTTCTCGCGCGTGGCCGGATTGCACGGATTGGCCAGGATCGAGCGGTGGCCGAGCGCGCGCGGGCCGGTCTCGGCCGCGCCCTGATAGAGCGCGAAGACGGCATCCTGCGCGGTCATGAAGGCCATGAAATCGGCGTAGTGCGCGCGGACATCCGGGCTGTCAGCCGCAACCAGCTCGATCCATTCCACGTCGGTGCTGGCGTCAAGCGCCGTGCGAATATCACGCGCCTTGGGCGGCACGCCGCAATAGAAGGCGTGCTGGAGCGGCGGACCCAGCCCGTGGCCGGCGAGGTAGGCGCCCATATAAGCCGCGCCCATGGTGACGCCGGCATCGTTGGGCGTCGGCGGCACCCACAGGTGCAGCCGTGCCGTCCGTCCGATCTCGCGCCGGTAAAAGTCGCCGTCGAAATGCTCGAGCAGGCGCATGTTCGCGAGCGCGTTGAGCCCGATGCCGCCGGTCAGAACCAGCTTGTCGCTGCCGGTCGCGCGAACGACATGGCCGATGACGTGGATGAGCGCGTCTTCGAACACCATCTGGGTCGCCGCCGCCTTGTCGAGGCGCGCTTGCGTGTTCTCGCTGTGCCGGATGTCCTCGATGCGTAGCACCGCGTCCGGGTTCCACATTTCCTCGGGTGCGATCGGCTCGCCCAGGATGCGCACCAGCGCGGCGGTGTAGGGCTTGTGTAGAATGTCGCGCGGCCAATTGGCGAGGTCGCGGTTGAGCAAAACGCGGCCCTCGGGCGCCAGTGTGAAAACCTCTTTCAACGCGGCGTAATAGGGATTGGTCTTGCGGTCGTTGTTGCCATAGGCGGTGGCGCCCATGTAGCGGCCTTCGCTCGACAGCCAGGTCCAGCCTCCCTGGGTGGAGCTGATCACGGCGTAGAAGATGCCGAGCGAGTCAAACACGCTGTTGTTGGCGTATAGCCGGCGCATATGGCCGCGCTCGACAACGTAAAGCGAGATCGCGCCCATGTCGCCGAGCCCGTCAAGCACCGCCACCATCACCGGCTGCGTCTCGCGGGCGAAGGGCGAAACCGCAAAGGAGAACCAGGCGTGATTGTCGTGATGCGGCGTGCCGATCAGCGCCACCGACTCGTCTAAGCCGAGCTGGCGGCCGATGTGACGTGAGGCACGCCGGCCGCGGTCGAGGTCGCGCATATTGAACAGCGGCGTTGCTTGGCCGTGGATCATGCTGAAGCTCGCCGGCGCCTCTTCCAGCAGCGTGCGGATGAGCGTGGCGCCGAACGCGGCATAATCCCAGGATGCAAACCAGGCATCGATGCGCTCGGGCCCGAGCCCGTTGGAGGCGAGCCATGCGCGCATCGCCTCGATCGAATGCTGCGGATAAGCGTTGGTGTGTTTGACGCCTGAGAAGCGTTCTTCCTCATTGTTGAAAATTAACTCGGGACCGCCGGCGCGGGTGACCGTGACGAGCGCGACACCGGAATTATGGGTGCCGGTGGCGGAGACACCGGCGAGATAGATGGTCTCGCCGCGTTCGATCTTGTCCTTGATGGCGGCTATACGTGCGCGCGCAAAAGCGCTGCCTGCACGGTAAATGTGCCGCTTGCGGTGGAAGTGTTCGAGCAGCGGCAGCGCGATGTGAAAGCCCGCCGCGCCGAGCCATGGGTGGCGTGGCCCGATCGGCATGAGGCGGCGTCCCCCTTTTAAGAATCCCGTTGTCAGCGATTCATCTTATAGGACGGCGCTGATGGCAACCGGCCGCCGCCGGGCTTAGACCCTGCCGAGGCGCAAGCCCGCGCGCAGGAACTTCTGTGGATTGACCGGTTCGTTGTTGATGCGCGTCTCGTAATGCAGATGCGGCCCCGTGGAGCGGCCGGTCGAGCCGATCTTGCCGAGGACCTGCCCGATGCGCACCGCCTGGCCGACCTTTACATCGATTTCCGAGAGGTGACCGTAGCGGGTGGAGAAGCCATTGCCGTGGTCGATTTCGACCATTTTGCCGTAGCCGCCTTCGCGGCCGGCGATCGAGACCTTGCCGTTGGCGGTGGCGTGCACCAGTTCGCCGGTCTCGCCGCGCAGGTCGATGCCGGTATGCATCGCCGGCCGCCCGAGAAAGGGATCCGTGCGCACCCCGAACGGCGAGCTCATGTCGACTTCGCCGGCGACCGGCTTGCGCACCGGCACGGCGAGCAGCGTGTGTTTATAACGATCGATATGCGCGCGCGCGAGATTGATGCGGTAAAGCTGATGGTCGAAGGCGCTCGCTCCCGGCTTTGGCGGCTTGACCGCCACGAACGGGCCCCCGACTTTTGAATCGCCCGGTCTCTTGCCGGTGACGACGCCGAGATCGCTGAGCACGCTGCGGATGCGCCGTGCCTTGCTGTCGACGTGCTCTTCGAGGTCGGTCAGCGCCGCGGTCTGCCGATGCGCGACCTTGTCGAGCGCGGCGGAAACGCGCGCCAGCACGCCGGTGAGCCCGCCGGTATTGGTGCGGGCTGTAAGACGCGTCGCGCTTGCCGGCAGCTCGCGCGATTCAAGACGCGCCTCGCGGTCGGGCGGCGCAACCAGGATCGCGGTGTCATTGATCGGGGAAGCCTTCAACGATCTGTCAGCCGGCGCCGGCTTCGGCGGCGCGTGGTGGGTCGGGCCGATCGAGCCGGTGGTCAACATGTCGCCGGCCAGCGCATTGGTGCGCTGCTCGAGCGTGGCCTGCCTTTGCAACAGGGATTTTAGTCTTTGTTCGAACTGCTCCTGGTCGAGCAGTTGGCGGCTGGTGATACGGTCGACCTGCGCGCGCAATTCGGCGATGCGGTCCTCATAGGCGAACTGCATCTGGGCTTGGCGCCCGATAAGGCGGGTGAGCACGTCTTCGCGGAAGGCGAAATAGGTGCCGGTCGCGATCGACCACACCGCCATTACCACCAGCGTGCCGACCACGATCCAGAACGCGATCGGGCCGATGCGGACCTGCCGTCCCCCATGCACCAGCGTATAGCCGTTATAAATGCGCTGGACGTGGCGAGAGATGATGGCGGCCGATTGAGCGCGCGGCTGTGCGGGTCGGCCGGTTTGTTTGGTGGTCTGGAAATAGGACGTGAAGGAATACGACATCGACGCTCAAACCGATGGACCAGCTAGAGGCGATATCAACCGGATATGGTTAAGAAACCGGTAATTCGCGCGCCACAGCGGCGCGATTCGGCAGGAAAAGCAGAGGATTACAGGGCGCGGGCGGCTTCGAGCACCGCCTCGGCATGGCCGGGCACGCTCACTTTCGGCCAGATCCGGGCGATACGGCCTTGCCCGTCGATCAGAAAAGTCTTGCGCAAGACGCCCATGTATTTGCGCCCATACATCGATTTCTCGCCCCAAGCCCCGTAGGCCCGCAACATTTTCTTGGTCTCGTCGGAGGCGAGCGCGATCTTCAGTTTATGCTTGGATTTGAACTTGTCCTGCGCCGCGACGGGATCGGCCGAGACGCCGAGAATGTCGGTGCCGGTTTTGGCAAAGCCAGCGCGAAGCTTCGAGAATGCCATAGCCTCCCTGGTGCAGCCCGGCGTATCGGCCTTCGGATAGAAATAGAGGACCAGATTGCGGCCCCGGAAGTCCCTCAACGATACGGTCATGCCGCCGTCGCGGGGCAGGTTGAAAGCCGGCGCCTTCGCGCCTGCTGCCATTTCGCGCCCCATATGCCTTCCTTTCGTCGTTTTCGAGCCGTCAAAGTCGCAACTGCCATTTGCGTCGGGTGGGCGCAAGCGGTTCCACGGATGCCTGCCACGGGCCGTCCGGCCGAAGTGCCGGCTGGCGGCAAAGGATGCGCTTAACGCCGAATGAGGGGCGCCCCTTAGGGCATGACACGCAGCGACCACAACAAGCCGAGACATCCGGGCCACCAGGGGGCAGGCCACGGCCATTCGTCTCAGCATCAGCAGCACCCGCACGGCCAACATCCCCACCGGCAGCATCCGCATCAGCCGCAGCATCACCATACCGCCAGGCATGCCGCTCACCACCCGGCGTCTCACAGCGCGGCGCGCCGCCAGTGGAGCAGCATGCGCCGCGGCTTGGTCCGGCTACTGCGCCGGCCGTTCATGCGGCGGATGTTCTGGGGTGCGACTATCACTATCGCGGTCGTCGTCGTCGCCGGGCTAGGCTTGTGGTGGCGCTTGGCGAGCGGACCGATCGAATTCGACTTGGCGACGCCGTGGCTGAAGTCGGCAATCGAGGAAAATTTCGGCGGCAAGCACACCGTTTCGGTCGGCGGCACCCAGCTCGAGCGCGACGAGAACGGCCGCCCCTCGTTGCGCGTGCGCGACGTCGTGGTACGCGCTCCCGACGGGACCATTGTCGCGAGTGCGCCAAAAGCGGAAGTGGGAATTTCCGGCATGGGCCTGCTGCAAGGGCAGGTGCGCGCGCGCAGCCTCAATCTGGTGGGTGCCGAAATGGCGGTGCGCATCGAGACCAACGGCACGGTTACCGTGTACGCCGGTGCCAACAATCGGCCGATTGCCACGGCCTCGCCGGCGCCTATGCCTGCGCCTGCGGCGCCCGAAAAGAACGCACCGCAGAGCCCGTTGCGCGCGGGTGTCGCGGATCTGACCGGGCTGCTGGCGTGGATTGAGGGTCTCGGCGCCACCGGTCTCGATGGCCATGATCTGCGCGAACTTGGCCTGAAGAACGGAAATCTGATCGTCGACGACCATCGCAGCGGCAAGCATTGGACCTTCAGCCGTATCAACGTAAGTCTGATGCGGCCGCATCAGGGCGGCTTGACGTTCCGCCTATCGTCGGAGAATCCAAAGCGGCCCTGGGTGCTGAGCGCCGCGATGCGACCGCTCGATGGCGGCGTGCGTGCGATCGGCCTGGAAGCGCGCGATGTCTCGCTCGCCGACATTCTGCTGGCCTTGCGTTTTAATGAAAGCAAGATCGAAGCCAACTTGCCGTTGTCAGCAAGCGTGCGCGCGGAGGTCTCGTCCGTCGGCGTGCTCCAGCGCTTACAGGGTCAGGTGGTCGCAGATCGCGGCGATGTCATCGATCACAGCGAGGAAGGCATAATCGTGCCGGTCGACAACGCCGACATCCGTTTTAGTTGGGAGGCGAATCAGCGCGCCTTGATCATTCCATTTCAAGTGCGTTCGAGCGGCAATCAATTCACCATGCGCGCCACCCTGCAGGCGCCGGCCGATCAGAGCGGCATCTGGCAGTTCAACGTGACGCGTGGTGATTCAGTTATCGATCCCGTGATTCTGACCGGGCTGGGGACGCGAGACGCGGAAGGATTTGCCATCAATCGGGTGGCGATGCACGGGCGCATCGATACGCTGCACCAACGCATCGATCTTGTACAAGGCGACTTGGGCCGCGTCGATACGCGGCCGTTGTACAATATTGGCATCGCGCTGACCGGCAGCCTCGATTTCTCTGGCACCGAGCCGCATTTGGCGTTTGGCGTCGCCTGCACGCGCATGCCGGGGTCGGTGTTGAAACGGCTGTGGCCGATCTTTGCCAACTATCCGGTGCGGAAATGGGTCGAGGAACATGTTTTCGGCGGCATCGTCGAGCGTGTCGTGATCGCCGGCAATGCGCCGCTGGCGGACTTCCGACATAACGGCCCGCCAATGCACGCTGACGGGCTTTCCATCGACCTCGAGACCAGCGGCACGACTCTGCACCCGCTCCCCACTCTGCCAGAGATTCACGACGCCGATCTCACGCTTCGCGTTTCCGGACGGCATGCCGTTGTGAGCCTGGGGCGAGGCACCGTGGACGTGGCGGGCGGCCGTAAACTCAATGTCGCCAACGGCATTTTCGATGTGCCGGACATGCATCCGAAACCAGCGCCGACGCACACCCGCTTCCGCATAGACGGCGCGGTGCCGGCGATGGCGGTGGTGCTTTCAGGCGAAGGTATGCGCGACAAGGTCGGAGCCCTGACCCTCGATCCGGCCTCGACCCGCGGCACCGTCGCCGCGCGGGTCACCGTCGACCTCGAGATCGCGACCAAGATGCCGACGAAACCCGCGACCTATGCCATCACGGCCGACCTGACCAATTTCACCGCCGACAAGATGCTGATGAGCGATAAGATCGAAGCCTCATCGCTGCGGGTGACCGCGTCCAACGATGGCTACCAGATCAAGGGCAACGCCAAGGTCAACGGCATGCCCGCCGTGCTCGACATTCATAAACGAAAAGACAGCGACGCCCAATTGCAATTGCTGGCGAAGCTCGATGACGCCGCCCGCCGGAAGCTCGGCATTAAGTTCGGCGATTCCGTCAGCGGCACGATCCCAATCAAGATCACCGGTCAGATCGGTGAAGACAGCAAAAATAATAGTTTCAGCGTGGATGCCGATCTCACGTCGGTGACGATCGACAATCTGCTGCCGGGTTGGCTGAAGCCGGCCGGCAAGCCCGCGCACGCAAGCTACACGATGCTCAAGACCGCCAAGTCGCTCCGCATCGACGATCTTGAGATCGACGGCGCGGGCGCGAACGTGAAAGGCTCGATCGAGCTCGACAATTCGGGTGAGATCGTATCGGCCAATCTGCCGGTGTTCGGCATTTCCAGCGGCGACAAGGCGACGCTCAAGGCCGATCGCGGCAACGACGGCGTGCTGCACGTCGCAATGAGCGGCGACGTTTATGACGGGCGCAATTTCGTGAAATCATCGCTGGCCGGAAGCAAGGCGGATAAGATCCCGCATAAAGAGACCGATCTCGATCTCGATATCAAGCTCGGAACAGTGGCCGGCCACAACGGCGAAACGCTGCGTGGGCTCAGCCTCAAACTGTCGCGCCATGCCGGGCACATACGCAGCTTCACGATGACATCCAAGATCGGCCGCGACACGCCGCTGAACGGGGATTTGCGTTTGCGCGCTAGCGACAACCACCAGGTCATCTATATCGAGACTGACGATGCCGGGTCGCTGTTCCGCTTCACTGACATGTATCCGCGCATGCAGGGCGGACAAATGTGGGTGGCGATGGATCCGCCAACGCAGGACAAAAAGCCAAGAATTGGCACTCTCCATATCGGCAATTTCGCCGTGCGAGGCGAACCCGCGCTGGAGCGGGTGGTCGGCGACGCGCCCGGGCAGCCGCGCGGTAGCGTACAGTTTTCCGAGATGCATGCGAATTTCACCCGATTCCCCGGCAAGATGGCGATCCGCGACGGCGTGGTGCGTGGGCCGGTCGTGGGCGCGACAGTCGAAGGGCAGATCGACTACGTCAAGAACGACGTGCACCTGCGCGGAACCTTCGTGCCGTTCTACGGCCTCAACAACATGTTCGGGCAAATTCCGATCGTCGGGCTGATTCTCGGCGGCGGCAGTAACGAGGGCCTGCTCGGCATCACCTACGAGGCCACCGGACCGCCGAGCGCCCCGCGCATCACGGTCAATCCGGTGAGCGCGATCGCGCCGGGAATCTTGCGCAAATTCATCCCGTCGCCGGGGCAGTTCGACCCCGCTTTCATTCCGCCGAAGCAGTGAGCGGGAGACGGCGGCCGGCTTCATTCCGGCCGCAGCAGCACATGACGCTTCTTGCCGAGCGAGAGCTTGATCACGCCTTCGGGCGTGAGGTCTTTCTCGCCAATCAGGTGCTTGTCGCTGGTGATGCGCTTGTCGTTCACCGCAATCGCGTTGTTGGCGATTGCACGGCGTACCTCGCCGTTGGAGGCAGCAAGGCCAGCTGCCACGAAGGCGTTGAGCACGCCGAAGCCGGCGTCGATATGCTTGCGCGGCACCGATACGGTCGGCAGCGTTTCGGAGAGCGCGCCTTCCTCGAAGGTCTTGCGCGCGGTCTCGGCGGCTTGCTCGGCTAAGGCGCGCCCGTGCACGAGGGCCGTGGCTTCAGTGGCGAGCACCTTCTTGGCTTCGTTGATCTCTTGATCCTTCAAGGCGGTGAGCCGCGCGATTTCGTCGAGCGGCAGCACCGTGAACAGCTTGAGGAATCGTGCGACGTCGCCGTCTTCGGTGTTGCGCCAGTACTGCCAGTAGTCGTAAGGCGGCAACATGTCCGGGTTGAGCCACACCGCGCCTGCAGCGGTCTTGCCCATCTTGGCCCCGGATGTGGTGGTAATCAGCGGGGAGGTCAACGCGAACAGCTGCGCGTTCATCATGCGGCGGCCGAGGTCGATGCCGTTGACGATGTTGCCCCACTGGTCGGAGCCGCCCATTTGCAGGATGCATTTCTCGCGCTTGTAGAGCTCGACGAAGTCGTAGGCCTGCAGCACCATGTAATTGAATTCGAGGAACGACAGTTCCTGCTGGCGGTCGAGCCGCATCTTTACGGAGTCGAACGACAGCATGCGGTTGACCGAGAAGTGCCGACCGACGTCGCGCAGGAAATCGATGTAGTTGAGGTTATTCAGCCAGTCGGCATTGTTGACCATGACGGCATTGCCGCCCGCGCCCTCGAATTTCAGGAATTTCGCAAAGATCGCGCGGATGCCCTTGAGGTTCTGCTCGATCGCTTCCTCGCTCAGGATGCGCCGGCTTTCGTCCTTGCCGGAGGGGTCACCCACCCGCGTGGTGCCGCCGCCCATGAGCGCGATCGGCTTTTGCCCGGTCTGCTGCATCCAATAGAGCAGCATGATCGGCAGCAGCGAGCCGACATGCAGCGAGGGTGCGGTGCAATCGAAGCCGATATAGCCGGCGATGCTGCCCGATTTGGCAGCTGCGTCGAGCGCGTCGGGCTCCGACACCTGGTGGATGAAGCCGCGCTCGGCCAGAACGTTAAGAAAGTCGGATTTATAGGCGCTCATGGGCAGTCTCGGGCGGCGGCCTTGTCGTGTCCTTGTGGCGCGTGGTGTAACAGGTCCGGCAAATATATGAAGGGGCGGGCGTTGGGGGTGGTGCGGGCGATTGGGCTGATGAGCGGGACCTCGCTCGACGGCGTCGACGTGGCCCTGCTGGAGACCGACGGCGAGCGCATCGTCACGTTTGGGCCAACCGGCTACCGGCCCTATACCGAGGAAGAGCGGGCGCTGCTGCGGCAAGCGCTGGCGCAAGGCGCAAGCCTGACCGACCGCGTGTCGCGGCCGGGTGTGCTGGCCGAGGCCGATGCCTTCGTGACCCGGGTGCACGCGGAAACGGTCGAGACTTTTGTCGCCGATCATCGAATCGACCGCGTAAGCATCGCGCTGGTCGGGTTCCACGGCCAGACCGTGCTGCACAAGCCGGCCGCTCGTTTGACGGTGCAGATCGGCGACGGCGGGCGGCTTGCCGCGCGGCTGAAATTGCCGGTGGCCTGCGATTTTCGCGCCGCCGACATCGCCGCCGGCGGGCAGGGCGCGCCGCTGGTGCCGGTCTATCATCAGGCGCTGGCGCGCGATTTGAAACGGCCACATCCCATCGCGGTGCTCAACGTGGGCGGCGTCGCCAATGTCACCTTCGTCGACGGCGGCGATCCGATCGCCTGCGACACCGGGCCCGGCAACGCGCTGATCGACGACTTCATGCGCGCGCGTACCGGCGTGCCTTACGACAATTTCGGCGACGTGGCGGCGACCGGAAAACCGGATCAGGGTTTTATCGACCGCGTGTTGGCCGATGGCTTTTTCGCGCTCCAGCCGCCGAAGTCGCTCGACCGCAACAGCTTCGCCTTCGCCAATATCGGGCTGCCGGATTATTCGGTGCCGGATGGGGCGGCGACGCTGTCGGCGCTCACCGCGCAGGCGGTCGGCCTGATCGTTGCAAAATTACCGGCGGTACCGAAAGCCTGGATCGTCGCCGGCGGCGGCGCGCGCAACCGCACCATGGTGGAGATACTGACGGCGCGCATGGCGCCCGCGACGGTGGAAACCGCCGACGAGGTCGGCTGGTCGGCCGACGCGCTCGAAGCGCAGGCGTTTGCTTATCTGGCGGTGCGCGTGCGCAACGGCTTGCCGCTGACCTTCCCGACCACCACAGGCGTCAAACAGCCGATGCCGGGCGGCGTGATCGCGCGGCCTTAGCACGTTTTCGCGAAGGCTTCTTCAAAAACGCCGCGCAAAATCCCTCGCCGAATTGGCGGTAATCGTAGGTGATTTCCTCGCCCTTGCGAATATTGCGGCGCGCGATGGCGAAGCCGTTTTTCAGATAGGTGTTGGGATTTTCCGAATGATTCATGTAGGAATCGTGGTCGGCGGAAAAGAGAATTTCGCGCCCCCAGCGATAGCCGTAATGCTTGATATAGTCTTTGGCTGGCTTGGGTAGTTTGGCGAATGTCTTGGCGTTGTAGAAGCGGTCGAAGCCGATGACGAACCGCCAGACTTTTGTCTCCTTGCGGATGAACTCGCCCGCAAAGACGCCGAGACCGTGAACACGGCTTTTGTCGAGATAGGTTTTGACGAGCAGCATCGGGCAGTTCGGCTGGCGTTTGGACGCGAATCGCAGCGAGAGACGATAGCGGATTTCCCGCTCAGGTCACCATCCGGGATTTTGTGCGTTACGCAGCGCTCGGCTTGCGGTCGTTCTTGAGGCGCTTGTCGAGATAGGCGCCGATCGAGGTGAGCAGCGGCTCGACCTTGCCATCGAAGAAATGGTTGGCGCCTTGCACCACCTTCTGCTCGATGACGATGCCCTTCTGGGTCTTGAGCTTGTCGACCAGGGTGGTGACGTCCTTGTGCGGCACCACCGCGTCCTTGTCGCCGTGGATGATCAGGCCGGACGACGGGCAGGGCGCCAGGAACGAGAAGTCGTAGAGATTGGCCGGCGGGCAGATCGAGATGAAGCCTTCGATCTCCGGCCGGCGCATCAGCAGCTGCATGCCGATCCAGGCGCCGAACGAGAAGCCGGCGATCCAGCAGCTCTTGGCTTCCGGATTGATGGTCTGCGCCCAGTCCAGCGCGGCCGCGGCATCGGACAATTCACCTTGGCCGTGGTCGAAGGCGCCCTGGCTGCGCCCGACGCCACGAAAATTGAAGCGCAGCGCAGAAAAGCCCCGGTGCACGAAGGCGTAGTAGAGCTGGTAGATGATCGGGTGGTTCATCGTGCCCCCAAATTGCGGGTGCGGGTGCAAGATGATCGCAATCGGCGCGTTTTTCTGCCGCGCTGGGTGGTAGCGGCCCTCGATGCGTCCGGCGGGGCCGGTGAAGATGACCTCAGGCATTGCTTAGACCTCGAACTGGGCCAGCGGGGTCCTTTTTAGAACTATTCTAAATATGGTGTTTTCCGCTGTGCAGCGCCGAAACTCGCGCTATAAGCTTGGCCAACGCGTCGGCTTCTAACACGATCCGTAGGGCAAAAAGCAAGGATTTTGCGGGGGCTGGCGCGCAATGGTAACGAATTACCACGGGATTCGATGAGCGAGCGCGTCTATTTCGACTGGAATGCCACCGCCCCGCTGCGCAAGCCGGCGCGCGCCGCCATGAGTGCAGCGCTGGAGCTGACCGGCAACGCTGCGTCGGTGCATGCGGAAGGGCGGGCGGCGCGCGGCCTGGTCGAGGCGGCACGCGCGCAGGTCGCGCAACTCGTTGGCGCGGAAGCAAAAAACGTCACACTCACCAGCGGCGCCACCGAAGCCAACATGCTGGCGCTGACGCCGGCGCTCGAGACGGCAAGCGAAAAGCGCCCGCGCGACAGGCTTTTTGTGTCGGCGGTCGAGCATCCTTCGGTCGCCAGCGGTGGCCGCTTTGCATCCGAAAACGTTGAGGTGCTGCCGGTCGATGCCGACGGCCTGGTCGATCTTCATGCTCTTAGAAGGGCCATTGCTCGGGCCGAGCGGCCACTGATCTCGGTGATGCTCGCCAACAACGAGACCGGCGTCATCCAGCCTACGCCTGAGATTGCCGACATCGTGCACGCTGCCAACGGCATGCTGCACGTGGACGCGGTGCAGGGGTCTGGCCGCGTCGACTGCGGCATCGACGCCCTCGGCGCCGACCTGATGACGCTTTCCTCGCACAAGCTCGGCGGGCCGCAAGGGTCGGGTGCGCTCATCCGCCGCGGCGACATCCACATCGCCGATCCGCTCATTAAGGGCGGCCGGCAGGAACGATCTTTACGTGCCGGCACCGAGAATGTTGCGGCGATTGCCGGCTTCGGCACCGCCGCTTCCGCTGCGGCTGACACCTGGCAGGCGGACGCCCGTCACATGGCCGAGCTGCGCGGCCAGCTCGAAGCCGGCATCAAGGCGGCGACGCCGGATGCGGTGATCTTCGGCGCGGCTGCCGCGCGGCTGCCCAACACGACGCTGTTTTCGGTTCCCGGGATGAAGGCAGAGACGGCTATAATCTCTTTTGATCTCAATGGCATAGCCGTGTCCTCCGGCTCTGCCTGCTCGTCCGGCAAGGTCACCGCCTCACACGTATTAGCGGCCATGGGGGTGGAACCGCAGCATACGCGGGGCGCGGTGCGGCTCAGCCTGGGCTGGAGCAGCACCGAAGCCGAGGTAAAGCGGTTCCTGGAAACTTGGATTATGCTGGCGGGATCATTAGTTAAGGAGAGGCGCGGGATCGCCGCGTAAGCGGCGGCCGCGGATCATCAGAGCAAACGCAAAAGGGTAAGCTAAAGCGAACAGCGCTCAGCCACCATAACCGACAAATCCAACCCGCGGTCCTTGCAACCGTGAGCGGAGGGAAGAATGCCGGCCGTACATGAGACCGTCGAGCAGGTCCGCCGCATCGACGTTGATCAATACAAATATGGATTCGTCACCGATATCGAATCCGAAAAGGCCCCCAAGGGCCTCAACGAAGACACCGTCCGTTTCATCTCGGCCAAGAAGAACGAGCCGGAATGGATGCTGGCCTGGCGGCTGGAAGCCTACAAGCGCTGGCTGACCATGCGCGAGCCGACCTGGGCGCGCGTCAACTATCCGAAGATCGACTACCAAAACGCTTATTACTATTCGGCGCCGAAGAAGAAAGCGCTTGCCTCGCTCGACGAGGTCGATCCGGAAATCCTGCGCACCTACGAGAAGCTCGGCATTCCGCTGAAGGAGCAGGAAATCCTCGCCGGCGTGCGCAAGCAAAGCGAGCCGAGCGCGCTCGACGACGAGACAACCGGTGGCGAATTCAGCTCGGGCCGTGTCGCGGTCGACGCCGTGTTTGATTCCGTTTCGGTGGCTACAACCTTCAAGGAAGAGCTGAAAAAGGCCGGCGTCATCTTCATGCCGATGTCGGAGGCCGTGCGCGAGCATCCCGAATTGGTGAAAAAGTATCTGGGCTCGGTGGTGCCGACGTCGGACAATTTCTTTGCCACGCTGAATTCGGCGGTGTTCTCCGACGGCTCCTTTGTCTACGTGCCGGAGGGCGTGCGCTGCCCGATGGAACTGTCGACTTACTTCCGCATCAATGAACAAAACACCGGCCAGTTCGAGCGCACGCTGATCATCGCCGACAAAGGCGCTTACGTGTCCTATCTGGAAGGCTGCACCGCGCCGATGCGCGACGAGAACCAGCTGCATGCCGCGGTGGTCGAACTGGTGGCGCTCGACGACGCCGAGATCAAGTATTCGACGGTGCAGAACTGGTATCCGGGCGACGCCAACGGCAAAGGCGGCATTTTCAACTTCGTCACCAAGCGCGGTGATTGCCGCGGCAAGAATTCGAAGATCTCCTGGACGCAGGTCGAGACCGGCTCGGCCATCACCTGGAAATATCCGAGCTGCATCCTGCGCGGCGACGGGTCACGCGGCGAGTTCTATTCGATCGCCATCTCCAATGGCCACCAGCAGGTCGACAGCGGCACCAAGATGCGCCATCTCGGCAAGAACACGGTGAGCCGCATCATCTCCAAGGGCATCTCGGCCGGCAAGTCCAACAACACCTATCGCGGGCTGGTGTCGGCCCACCGCAAGGCGACCAACGCGCGTAACTTCACCAATTGTGACTCGCTGCTGATCGGCCATGAATGCGGCGCGCACACCGTGCCCTATATCGAGGCGAAGAATTCCTCCGCCGTGTTCGAGCACGAGGCCACCACCTCGAAGATTTCCGAGGACATGCTGTTCTACTGCCGGCAGCGCGGCATGTCGGCGGAGGAGGCGACCGCGCTGGTGGTCAACGGCTTCGTCAAGGACGTGTTGCAGCAGCTGCCGATGGAATTCGCCGTGGAAGCGCAGAAGCTCATTTCAATCAGTTTGGAAGGAAGTGTGGGTTAATCGAATGGCGTTTCTGGAAGTCAAGAATTTGCATGTCGAGATCGAGGACAAGAAGATCCTCGACGGCCTGACGTTGTCGGTCGAGAAGGGCCAAGTCGCGGCCATCATGGGCCCGAACGGCTCCGGCAAATCGACGCTCGCCTATGTTTTGGCCGGCAAGGACGACTACAAGGTCACCGAGGGTGACGTTAAGTTCAACGGCGAGAGCATCCTGGAGATGGGCGCCGACGAGCGCGCGGCCAAGGGCCTGTTCCTCGCCTTCCAGTATCCGGTGGAAGTGCCGGGCGTCGCCACCATGACCTTCCTGCGCACCGCGCTCAACGCCCAGCGCAAGACGCGTGGGCAAGCGGAAGTCTCCACGCCGGAATTCATGAAGCTGGTGCGCGATACCGCCAGCCATCTCGGCATCAGCCAGGACATGCTGCGCCGCGCGGTCAATGTCGGCTTTTCCGGCGGCGAGAAAAAGCGCAACGAGATTTTGCAAATGGCCGTTCTGCAGCCGACGTTGGCCGTGCTCGACGAGACCGATTCCGGGCTCGATATCGACGCACTCAAGATCGTGGCCGACGGTGTCAACCGCCTGCGCTCGCCCGAGCGCGCCATGATCGTCATTACCCACTATCAGCGGTTACTCAACTACATCGTGCCCGACGTGGTGCACGTGATGGCCAAGGGCAAGGTGGTGAAATCGGGCGGCAAGGAGCTGGCGCTCGAACTTGAAGCCAAGGGCTATGCGCAATACGCGGGCGTGGCAGCGTGAAACCATGAACGCGGACATTCGCGCCATGAAGACTTCCGCTGAGCAGGCACTGAGCGCCGCCTACGAGTGCGCGCGCGCGACGCTGCCCGGCAAGGGCGCGGTCGCTACGTTACGTGCCGACGCGTTCAAGCAGTTCGAAACGCGCGGGCTGCCGCACCGGCGCGTCGAGGAATGGAAATATACCGACCTGCGCGCGCTGATGCGCGAGGCCTATCCGATCGCTCCGCCGCCCGACGCGGCGGCAAAACAACACGCCAAAGCCGCGGGCGATATTCTGGCCGGTACCGATTGCCGCCGCTTGGTTTTTGTCGACGGTGCCTTCGCGCCCGACCTGTCCGACCTTAAGCCCGAGCCAGGCTTGAGCGTCGAATCGCTCGCCGAGTCGTTGGCAAATGGCGATGCGCTGGTCGCGCAACATGTCGGCAAGACCTTCGCGAGCGACGACGCGGCGCTCGCGCTCAACACCGCGCTAATGGGCGACGGCGCCGTGATCCACATCGCCAAAGGCGCCGTGATCGCGCGGCCGATCCATCTCGTGTTCGCGGCCGGCAGCGAAAAGCCGGGCTCGGTCTTCATCCGCTCGTTGGTGGTGGTGGGCGAGGGCGCCCAAGCGACGATCATCGAAGACCACGACAGCGGCGCGGCCCAGGTCAATGCGGCGCTGGAACTGATCGTGGGCGATGCAGCGCAAGTCGATTACCTCAAGATCACCCGCGCGCGCGCCTTGCACGTGGCAAGCCTGCTGGCGTCGGTGGGCGCCAAGGCGCAATTCAACACCTTCGCCTTCACCAGCGACGTCGCCGTCGCGCGCAACCAGAACTTCATCCGCTTCGCCGGCGAGGGCACCAGCGCCGGCATCCGCGGCGTTAGCCTGTTGCGCGGCAAGCAGCATGCCGACACCACGCTACTGATCGAGCATGCCGCCGGGCATTGCCAAAGCCGCGAGCAATTCAAGTCGGTGCTCGACGACGAGGCGCATGGCGTGTTCCAGGGCAAGATCGTGGTCAAGCCGCACGCACAAAAGACCGACGCCAAGATGATGACACGCGCGCTGCTGCTGTCCGACGAAGCGGAAGCCGACAACAAGCCGGAACTGGAAATCTTCGCCGACGACGTGGTCTGCGGCCATGGTGCCACTACCTCCGCGCCCAGCGAGGCGCTCAAGTTCTATTTGATGTCGCGTGGCATACCCGAGACGGAAGCCGAGGCGCTGCTGATCCAGGCGTTCATCGACGAGACCATCGAGGAGATCGCGCATGAGGGTATTCGCGACGCGCTGAAGTTCGCGGCGCTGCGCTGGCTGGGGGCGCGGGAGTGACCATGCATCCGGCGGTTTCCAACGGCTCCTACGACGTTGCCCGCATCCGCGCGGATTTTCCCGCGCTGGCGATGCAAGTCTATGGCAAGCCGCTGACCTATCTCGACAACGCCGCTTCCGCGCAGAAGCCGCAGGCCGTGCTCGATCGACTGCACAAGGCCTATACCGAGCAATACGCCAACGTGCACCGCGGGCTGCATTTTCTCGCCAACGAGGCGACCGAAGCTTACGAAGGCGCGCGCGAGAGCGTGCGCGGCTTCCTCAATGCGGGACGCACAGAAGAGATCATTTTCACGCGCAACGCCACCGAGGCGATCAACCTGGTCGCCTATACCTTCGGCCGCGAGCGCATCAAGGAAGGCGACGAGATCGTGCTCTCGATCATGGAGCACCATTCCAATATCGTGCCCTGGCATTTCCTGCGCGAGCGGCAGGGCGCCGTGATCAAATGGGCGCCGATCGACGACGACGGCAATTTTCTCATCGACGAGTTCGAGAAGCTGCTCGGGCCCCGCACCAAAATGGTGGCCATCACCCACATGTCGAACGCGCTCGGCACCGTGGTGCCGGTGAAGGAAGTCACCAAGATCGCGCATGCGCGCGGCATCCCGGTGCTCATCGACGGCGCCCAGGCGGCGGTCCATCTGGATGTGGACGTGCGCGATATCGGCTGCGACTTCTACGCTTTCACCGGCCATAAGCTCTATGGGCCGACCGGCGTCGGCGTGCTCTACGGCAAATACGAGCACCTCAGCGTCATGCCGCCGTTCAACGGCGGTGGCGAGATGATCCAGGAAGTGTTCGAGGACCGCATCACCTATGGCGACCCGCCCTACCGGTTCGAGGCCGGGACGCCGGCGATCGTGCAGGCGATCGGGCTCGGCGCGGCAATCGATTACGTCAATTCGATCGGCAAGGAACGCATCCGCGCGCACGAAGGCGCGCTGGTGAATTATGCCCATGAGCGGCTGGGCGCGATAAATTCGCTGCGCATCATCGGCAATGCCAGGGGCAAAGGCCCGCTCGTCTCATTCGAGATGAAGGGTGCCCATCCGCACGATGTCGCGACCGTCATTGACCGCCAGGGCGTGGCGGTGCGCGCCGGCACCCATTGCGTGATGCCGCTGCTGGCGCGCTACGGTCTGACGGCTACTTGCCGGGCCTCGTTCGCCCTTTATAACACCAAGGACGAGATCGACGCTTTGGCGGCGTCGCTCGCCAAGGCGCAGGAAATGTTCGCATGACCGACGACACGCAAACCACCGGCCCAGTCGCGGAAAAGCCGCCGGAGAACGCCGCCGTCACCGGCTCCTCGGAATTGCCGGCCGACGAGCTCAACAAGCTCACGGACGACATTGTCGCCGCGCTCAAGACCGTTTACGACCCGGAAATTCCGGCCGACATCTATGAGCTCGGCCTGATCTACAAGATCGACATCGGCGACGACCGCGGCGTCAAGGTCGACATGTCGCTGACCTCGCCGAACTGCCCGGCGGCGCAGGACCTGCCCATCCAGGTGGAGAATGCCGTCGCCAGCGTGCCGGGCGTCAAGGAAGCCCGTGTCACGGTGGTGTGGGAGCCGCCCTGGGACCCAAGCCGCATGTCGGATGAAGCCCGTCTCGTGCTCAATATGTGGTAATCTTTAAGTGAGACATTAGATCAAGAATAGATGAGAACCGCCATGGCCACAGCAAGACCCCGACCCCAGGTGATGCGGCTGACCGACGCCGCCGCCCAGCGCATCAAGGATGTGATGGCGCGCGCCGACAAGCCGGTGGCCGGGGTGCGCGTCGGGGTCAAGAACGGCGGCTGCGCCGGCATGGAATACACCATGGAATATGCCGTCGCGGTCAATCCGAGCGATGAGGTGGTGGAGGACAAGGGCGTCAAGATCCTGATCGACCCCAAGGCGGTGCTGTTCCTGCTCGGCACCGAGATGGACTACAAGACCGAGAAGCTGTCGGCGCAATTCGTCTTCAACAATCCGAACCAGACCAGCGCCTGCGGTTGCGGCGAATCCGTGCAGCTCTCGCCGGCAAAAGACGCCGCCGAATAGGCCGCCGCGGGGATGATCCCGTGGACTCCGACACTATCCAGGAGCTGTTCGCGGTTTTCGGCGCCGTGCAGGTACGCCGCATGTTCGGCGGCGCCGGCCTCTATGCCGATGGCGTGATGTTCGGCCTCGTCTCCGACGGACAGATTTTTCTGAAGGCGGACACGGCAAACGCACAGGATTTCGCGCGCGAGGGCTGCGCGCCGTTCGAATACGGCACCAAGACCGGCAAACGCGCGATCATGTCTTATTGGCGGCTGCCCGACCGGCTTTATGACGACCCTGACGAGCTTGCCCAGTGGGCAAGAAAATCTTTGTCGATCGCGCACAAGAGCGCGGCGGCAAAGCCGAAAGCCCGCCGTAAGGCCGCGCGAAAGAAGCGTTGAGCGTCAGGCGACCTGCGCGTCTGCGGGCCCGCCGGCGGTGAATTCCGGATCGGTCTCGCTCATGACCCGGTTGCGGCCGTTGCGTTTGGCCGCATAGAGGCAGCTGTCGGTGCGCTCGATCAGCAGCTGCGCGTTGTCGCTCCTGCGCAGGGTGGCGACCCCGATCGAGATCGTCACCCGCCCGAGGTGCTCGCCGGTCGAGCGCTTCATCAGTTCCTTGGTCATCACCGCGCGGCGGATGTGGTCGGCGACGGTGACGGCCGAGCGCAACGCCGTGTTAGGCAGAATGACGGCGAATTCCTCGCCGCCGTAGCGCGCCGCGGTGTCCTGGCCCTTGACGTTGTTCTTCACCGACGTCGCCACCAGGCGCAGCACCTGGTCGCCGGTGAGGTGGCCGTAACTGTCATTGAAATTCTTGAAATGGTCGATGTCGGTCATCATCAGCGACAGCGCCTCGTTCTTGGCGCGCGCGTCGGCGATGGCCTCCTCGAGCGTCGCGTCGAAGAATTTTCGGTTGGCGAGCTGGGTCAGGGGATCGGTCAGGCTTTCGGTGTGCACCGCGTCGAGGTGTTCCTGCAGCTCGCTGATTTCCTGTTTCGAGGCGCTAAGGCTCGCTTCCAGCTGCTGGTTGGCGAGTTCCATTTCCTTCGTGTTCTGCACCAGGCTTTCGACGATCACGCGCAAGGTCGCGCGGTCCTTCGAACTTCCGAGTTTTTCGCTCATATCGACGAGGCTCTCGGTGTAGTGCGTGGCGGAGCCAGCGGCGACGTCGATCATCGCCATCACCTGGTCGATCTCGCCTATCACCTGGCTGCCGAAATTGTCGATCTTGTCGGACAGCCGGACCGGCGACAGGTAGGAATCGTAGAGTTGTTCGAGGTCGGATTCGGACAGCGAGCCGCTTTGCTTGAGCGCCTCGTTGATTTTCTGATTGAGCGAGGGCTTATAGCCGGTGGCGTAGGTGTACCAGATTTCGAAGTTGCGTGGCGTCGCTTCCTGGCGCAGCGCCTTGATCTGGCCAAGCGCGATTTCGGCGAACGCCAACGTTCGTTCGTGTCCGTCGGCGCGCCCGGTCATGGCGAATCCTTGCCTGCACGCGCCCGTTCTGGCCGCGCGTCCCTTGGCAAACGTATTCGACGGAGATGAATCGGCGGTAAATTCGCAACCGGGGCGCTACAACTTCATGTTGCGACAACGCCCGGCTTCCCGTAAAGCCCGCCGCCGTCAGGCCTTGGCCGGTAACGGGCGCAGCAGGAAAGCGGGCAGGTGGTTGCCGTCGCTCTCTTCGGCCGACGGAAGTTGCAGCCGCGGTGGCGGCTGGTCGCCGGCGCGCACCGGCTCGCTGTCCGCACGGCGTTGCGGGCGGCGGCCGCGGCCGCCGCGATGCCGGCCGGAGCAGGGGCCGCGTTCGCCTTCGCTAGCGCGGCTCTCGCGCGTCTCGGTGGGCGCCGGTTCATGACCCATCCAGGGGATGGTCTGGCCGGTCAGGCGTTCGATCGCGCTGACGGCTTTCCGGTCGATCGGCGCGACGATCGTGATGGCGGTGCCGCTCAAGCCAGCGCGGCCGGTGCGGCCAATGCGGTGAACGTAATCGTCCGGGTGATGCGGAACGTCGAAATTGAAGATGTGACTGACGGCGGGGATATCGAGGCCGCGGGCGGCGACGTCGGAGGCCACCAGCAGCGAGACCTCGCCCTTGCGGAACGACTCGAGCGCGGCGGTGCGCGCCGATTGGTCCATGTCGCCGTGCAGCGCCGCGGCGTTGAATTTGTGGCGCAGCAGCGAGCGGTGCAATTGCGCCACCTCGCGCTTGCGGTTGCAGAAGATGATGGCGTTCTTGAAACCGTTGGCGGAGCGGATCAACCGGCGCAAGGTCTCGCGCTTTTCGGCCGGATCGCGGCCGGTTGCGACCAGCATCTGATTGATGTTGGCGGCGGTGGTGGCGGGCTTGGAGACTTCGACGCGCACCGGATTGTGCAGGAAAGTATCGGCGATGCGTTGGATTTCCGGCGGCATGGTGGCGGTGAAGAACAGTGTCTGCCGCGTGAACGGCACCAGCTTGCCGATGCGTTCGATGTCGGGGATGAAGCCCATGTCGAGCATGCGGTCGGCTTCGTCGATGACCAGCAGCTCGACGCCGGACAACAGCAGCCTGCCGCGCTCGGAATGATCGAGCAGCCGGCCCGGCGTCGCGATCAGCACATCGACGCCGCGGATCAGCTTGGCGTCTTGATTGTCGAACGATACGCCACCGATGATCAGCGCCACGTTGAGCTTGTGGTTCTTGCCGTATTTCTCGAAATGGTCGGCGACCTGGGCTGCGAGTTCGCGCGTCGGCTCAAGAATGAGGGTGCGCGGCATGCGGGCGCGCGCGCGGCCTTTCTCCAGCATGGTGAGCATCGGCAGCACGAAGGCGGCGGTCTTGCCGGTGCCGGTTTGCGCGATGCCGAGCACGTCGCGCCGCGCGAGCACGTGCTGGATGGATTGTTCCTGGATGGGAGTGGGGGTCTTGTAGCCGGCCGCCGCGATGGCGCCGAGCACCTTGTCGGACAGGCCGAGATGGGAAAAGGGCATAGAGCCTCAGTGCAGGGCCGCCCGGGACCGCGCCGGACTAAGAAAACCAGTTGCGTTGCGCGGGAGACGGCCGAATCTTCATTCGAACCGGTTGGGCGCAACATGGGGGCTGGGTGGTTTAAAGTCAATGCTTCGCGGACGCGATAAGTCATATAAATTATTAATGTTTTCGGCCCCGCGGGAATGAAATGGCAGAATCAATACCGCTCGTTCTGGTGCCCGGGCTGCTGTGCAGCGCCAGGCTTTATGCGCAGCAGGTCGCGGCGCTGTGGCTGTTCGGGCCGGTCACGGTCGGCGACCACCGGCGCGACCACGACATCGGCGCGGTCGCCGCGCGAATTTTGTCCGATGCGCCACCACGCTTTGCGCTCGCCGGTCTGTCGCTGGGTGGCTACATCGCTTTCGCAATGTTAGGACTGGCGCCCGATCGCATCGCCAGACTCGCGCTGCTCAATACTTCGGCGCGGTCCGATACGCCGGAGCAGACCGCGGCGCGCCATGTTTTGATCAACATGGCCGAGTCCGGCCGCCTCGACGAGGTGACGGATATGCTGACGAAATTCTATCTGCATCGCAACCGTCACAGCGACGAGGCGCTCAAAGGCGTCGTGCGGGCGATGGCCGCCGACACCGGGCCGCAAGCCTTCGTGTGGCAGGAGCGGGCGATCATATCGCGGCCGGATTCGCGGTCGCTGTTGGCGCGCATTGCTTGCCCGACAATGGTGCTGGTGGGCGACGGCGACGAGCTGACGCCGCCGGAGCTCGCCGAGGAAATCGCCGCTGGCATATCTGGCTCACGGCTGGTGATCGTGCCCGACTGCGGCCACTTGTCTACGCTCGAGCGACCCGACGCGGTCAATGCTGCTCTAGCAGAGTGGCTGCGCGCCTGACATGCCGGCGCACGACCATACGCGCGACACGGCCGGCGTCATCGCGCCGCCGCCGCTGATTGCGCTGGCGGCGGTGCTGATCGGTCTTACACTCGACTGGCTGCTGCCGGCCTATGTGCTCACGGAGCTGTTGTCGCTGCCTGCGCGAATCGTCACCGGTGGGGCGCTGATCGCGGCTGGCGCAGCGCTCGCTTTAGCAGGCGAGCGCAGCTTCGTGCACGCAGGCACAGAGGTAAAGCCATGGAAGCCGTCAACGGCGCTCGTTACCGGCGGCATCTACGCCTATGTGCGCAACCCGATGTATGTGGGCCTGGCGCTGCTGGTTGCCGGGATCGGAATCGCGCTCGCCGCGGACTGGACTCTGGTGATGTTGGTCCTGCAGATAGTGGTCATCCATTTCGGAGTGATCAGGCGCGAGGAGCGTTATCTCGAAGCGAAATTCGGCGACGCCTATCGCCATTACAAAGCGCGCGTGCCACGCTACGGCTGGCGGCCGGTTTGATGGGGCTTCGAAGATAATTGTGCCAGCCTTTCCGGGCTTCGTCCCTTTTTCGTGAACTCCGCGAACCCCTATAAGTGCATCGTTCGCTGATAAGCCGCCGGGAGACCAAACTTGCGCACACAAGTCGGCATTGTTGGCGCCGGCCCCGCCGGCCTGATGCTCTCGCATCTGCTGCATCTCGCCGGCATCGAGTCGATCGTCGTCGAGGACCGCAGCCGCGCCTATTGCGAGGTGCGCGTGCGCGCCGGCCTGATGGAGAACTGGGTCGCCGAGATGCTGATCGACACCGGTGTGGGCGCGCGGCTGCAGCGCGAAGCCATGGTGCACGACGGCATTTTTATTGGCTTCAACGGCGTGGCGCACAAACTCGATTTCACCAAGCTGATCGGCAAGCACGTTTTCGTCTATGACCAGAAGGAGGTCGTTACCGATCTGATCGCGCATCGCCTTGCGCAAGGCGGGCAGATCCTGTTCGAGGTTGCCGACACCAGCGTGCACGATATCTCAAGCGAGCGGCCGACGATCCGCTTCAAGCACGAAAGGCGGGCGCAGGAGATTGCTTGCGATTTCATTGCCGGCTGCGACGGCTTTCACGGCGTCTGCCGGCCGAGCCTGCCAACGGGCTCATGGACCGGCTACGACCGTGTCTATCCATACGCCTGGCTCGGCATCTTGTCGGAGTCGCCGCCGCCGGAGAAGGAGCTGATCTATTCCTATCACGAGCGCGGCTTCGCGCTGTTCTCCATGCGCGCGCCGGACCTGTCGCGGCTCTATCTGCAGGTTGCGTCGGACGAGGACGTCGCCAACTGGCCGGACGCGCGCGTCTGGGAGGAGCTGACCACACGACTGGGCAGGGTGCGACCGTTGCAGCAGGGCGAGATCGTGCAAAAGGGCGTCACGCAAATGCGCAGCTATGTGACCGAGCCCATGCATTACGGCCGACTTTTCCTTGCCGGCGACAGCGCCCATATCGTGCCGCCGACGGGGGCCAAGGGCATGAACCTGGCGATGGCCGACGTGGTATTTCTGTCGCGGGCGCTCGAGCGCTTCTACCGCAGCAAACAAAGTGATGGGCTTGAAAGCTACTCGGCAACCTGCTTGCGCCGCGTCTGGAAGGGCCAACGCTTCTCGTGGTGGATGACTCAGATGCTGCATCGCCAAATCGGCGGCGAGTACGCCGAATTCGACATGAAGCGGCAGCTGGCCGAGCTCGACTATGTGACCTCGTCGCACGCGGCCTCGGTGTCGCTGGCGGAAAACTATGCCGGGCTGCCGCTCGATTAGTCCTGGAGCAGCGCGCGCAGCGGCCGGTTGAGCAACGCAATTATCAAGCCACCCGTGGCGGAGATGATTGCCAGCAGCAAAAAGAAATCGCCTTTGGTCATGCTCGACCAGAAGGTGCCGAGATAGCCGGCAAGGAAGTTGCCGATGAAGCTGGTCGCCAGCCATACGCCCATCATCATCGACAGCAGCCGCAGCGGCGCCACCTTGGTCACCAGCGAGAGACTGGTGGGCGACAGATAAAGCTCGCCGGTGGTGATGACGACAAAGAAGGCGAACAGCCAAAGCCAGCTTGCCTGGCCGGTGCCTGTAACATGCGCGGCGGCCAGCATGATCAGCCAGGACGCGGCGTTGAGAAACATGCCGATCGACATTTTCGCCACGGTCGAGGGCTCGCGCGCGCCCTGCCAGCGCCACAGCGAAACGATGAAGGGCGTGAAGGCGAAAATCATGAAAGGATTGAGGGCCTGGAACCAGGTGACCGGAATTTCGAAACCGCCCAGCAGATGACGATCGGTGTATTGGTTCGCCCACAAAACGATGGTGTTGCCCTGTTGCTCGTAGGTGGCCCAGAACAGGCTGACCGGAATCATCAAAGCAAGGATGGTGCCGATCGCCTGCCAATCGCGACGGCCGAGCGATTCGACTGCTATCTCGCGCTTGGCGAAAGCATCCTCCGGCAAATCCGGCGTGGCGAGGAGATAAATGACGAGGCCGATGGTCATGCCGACGCCGGCGGCGGCGAAGCCGTAGTGCCAGCCGATCTCTTCGCCGAGCGTGCCGCAAACCAGCGGAGAGAAGAAGGCGCCGAGGTTGATGCCGACATAGAAGATCGAGAAGGCGCGGTCGCGACGGCGGTCGCCGGGGGCATAGAGTGCGCCGACTTGGGTCGAGATGTTCGGCTTGAAGCAGCCGTTGCCAAGAATGAGCACGGTCAGCGCCAGCAGGAACAGATGCTCGAAGGCCATCATGAAATGGCCGATCGCCATGAGCGCGGCGCCGAGGATGACGGTGCGGCGCTGACCGAGCACGCGGTCGGCGAGCAGGCCACCGAAGATCGGCGTCAGATAAACCAGCCCGGTGTAGAAGCCGTAGATCTGCGAGGCGAACGGCTGCGGGTCGAGCGGGCCGAACACGGCTTCGAGCGTGGCCTTGAACGATGCAAGCCCTAGCACGCTGTCCGCCTGCGCCGGCTTGAGCAGGTACTCGACCATGTAGAGCACGAGCAGCGCGCGCATCCCGTAATAGGAGAAGCGCTCCCACATCTCGGTCGCGAACAGAAAGCCAAGCGCGCGCGGATGGCCGAACAGCTCGCCGCGCGTGCGCGGTTTTTCGACGGTCGTTGCGGAATTTTCTGACATGCTGGGCGCGCGCGGAGTTCGTCGCCGCAACGATAGCACGTCATCCGAACGGCGCATTGCCGCGAAGCGGCGCGCTGCCTATGGTGGCTGCGGGCGACTGCTGTCGTGAAGCGGTAAGGTCATGCGAATTGTGGCGGTTCTGTTAGCTTCGTTCGCAGCCGCCCTGCCGGCTAGCGCCACTGGCGAGGGTCCACCGCCCGAACAACTGTTCCTTGAGTTCGGCCTGTTCGGCACCTGGGCGAGTCATTGCGCCGCAGCCGCCTCGCCGGCCAATCCCCACGTCATGATCAGCCAGCCGACCCCGGGCCTCATCCTGGAGGAGCATCATCTTGGGCCCGACTACGCGCTCAACCGCTACAGCGTGCTTTCCGCCGAGCGCTTGTCGAAGACGCGATTGTCGGTGGTGGTGCTGTTGCATCCCGGCGCCGAGGACCAGGAGCGGCAGAAACTGATCTTCGTGATCCACGGTCACACCCGGCGCACCATGTTCAATCAGGCAGATGGTGGGGCGGTGCGCGTCAAGGACGGCATCGCGCTGGCGCGCGGCAGCAAGACGCCGCTGCTGCACAAGTGCGAGTAGCCGTCCGCCTCATCCTGAGGCGCGGTCCGAAGGATCGCGTCTCGAAGGATGAGGCGGCCCCATACTTCGAGACGCCCGCCTTCGGCGGGCTCCTCAGCATGAAGCCGATAAAGGTTAGTGCGCGCTGGGTCCCCGCCTGCGCGGGGACGACCAGATAGAGCTAGACGTCCAGCAATTCCTCGCCGGCGAATTCTGCGTGCTCCTGTATGAAGGCGAAGCGGGTTTCCGCTTTCGTGCCCATCAATTGCTCGACGATTCTTGCGGTGGGCTTGCGTTCCTTGTCCACCAGCACCACGCGGAGCAACGTCCGTTTGCCCGGGTCCATGGTGGTTTCCTTCAGCTGCGCCGCCATCATCTCGCCCAGGCCCTTGAAGCGGGACACCTCGACCTTGGCGTTGGCGTTGAACTCTTTCTTGAGCAGCTGGTCCTTGTGCTTGTCGTTGCGCGCATAGACGATCTTGCCGCCGTGCGAGAGACGATAAAGCGGCGGCACCGCCAGATAGAGGTGGCCGGCGTCAATCAGCTTCGGCATCTGGCGGTAGAAGAAGGTGATCAAAAGCGAGGCAATATGCGCGCCGTCCACGTCGGCGTCGGTCATGATGATGATCTTTTCGTAGCGCAGGTCCTTGTCGTGGTAATGCGCGCCGGTGCCGCTGCCGAGCGCCTGCACCAGATCGGAGAGCTGGGCGTTCTGGGCGAGCTTGTCCTTGCCGGCGGATGCGACGTTGAGAATCTTGCCGCGTAAGGGCAGCACGGCCTGGGTGCGGCGGTCGCGCGCCTGCTTGGCCGACCCGCCGGCTGAATCGCCTTCGACGATGAAAATCTCCGAGCCTTGCGCGGCCGAGTTGGTGCAGTCGGCGAGCTTGCCGGGAAGCCGCAGTTTTCGCACCGCGGTCTTGCGCGCGATGTCCTTTTCCTGCCGGCGGCGCAGCCGCTCCTCGGCGCGCTCGACGACGAAATCCAGGAGCTTGTTCGCCTGCATCGGATTGCCGGCGAGCCAATGGTCGAACGGATCCTTGATCGCCTGCTCGACGATGCGCTGCGCCTCGGCGGTGGCAAGCCGATCCTTGGTCTGGCCCTGGAATTCCGGTTCGCGCACGAACACCGAGAGCATGCAGCCGGCGCTCGTCATCACGTCCTCGCTGGTGACGGGGGCGGCGCGCTTTTCCTGATTGACGCGGGCGGCGTGATCCTTCAGGCCGCGCAACAGCGCGGTGCGCAGGCCGGATTCATGGGTGCCACCGTCCGGCGTCGGGATGGTGTTGCAGTAGGAATTCAGGAACCCGTCGCTATCGGCGGTCCAGGCCACCGCCCATTGCACCGCGCCATGCGCGCCGGTTTTGCCGTGCGAGCCGGTGAAAATATCCGGATGCACCAAGGTGGAGCCTGCGAGCGTCTCCGACAGATAGTCCTTCAGGCCTTCCTCGAAATGGAAGGTGGCTTTCTCCGGCACGTCGGCGAGGCCCTTGAGCAGCGCCTTGTCGCAGTACCAGCGGATTTCGACGCCGCCGAATAGGTAGGCCTTCGAGCGCGTCATCTTGAACACGCGCTCGGGCTTGAAGGCGGCCTTGGGCCCGAAAATCTGCGGGTCGGGCCGGAATCGAATTTTGGTGCCGCGCCGGTTGGGCGCGCGGCCGGCTTTTTCCAATTTGCCCTTCGCCTTGCCGCGCTCAAATACCATTTTATAGAGCGTCTGTTCGCGCGCAACCTCGACCTCCATGCGCTCGGACAAGGCATTGGCGACCGAGACGCCGACGCCGTGCAGACCGCCGCTCGTCTCATAGACTTTGGAATCGAACTTGCCGCCGGCGTGCAGCATGCACATGATGACTTCCAGCGCCGACTTGCTCTTGAACTTGGGATGCGGATCGACCGGGATACCGCGGCCGTTATCGGTGACGGACACGAAGCCGTTCGCCTCCATCTCCACTTCGATCCAATCGGCGTGGCCGGCCAGCGCCTCGTCCATGGAATTATCGATCACCTCGGCGAACAGGTGATGCAGTGCCTTCTCGTCGGTGCCGCCGATATACATGCCGGGGCGACGGCGGACCGGCTCGAGGCCCTCGAGCACCTCGATGTGCTTGGCGGTATAGCCGCTCTCGGCGCCCGCGCCGCGTGTGGCTTTGCTGCGCGCCGGCGATTTTGCGGGTTTGCGCGCGGGTGCCTTGCGGGCAGCCGGCCGCTTGCGCGCGCCCGATTTCGCGCGCCTTTTGGGCGTGTCGAACAAGTCGCGTTGCAGCGAGGGCTTTTTCTTGGTTGCGGTCTTGGCCATGGGCTTGAGGTCGGCGCTGGCGGCAGGGCTATGGGCGATAAATAGGCGCCCGACGAATCGATTGCCACCGACTATGCCACGACCGTGCCGGAATGGTGACAGTGGCGCCTGCCGCATGTGGGCGAGCGGCCTTGCGGCGTTTGCGCCACGCTGGCTCTGGCGCAGGGCCAGCCGGCGGGCTAGATACGAAAACCGCGCATCCGCGCGCCGGGCGTCCTATGGATTTTCATGCCATCGTCCACGACATCGTCGCGTTCGTGCACGAGCATAGGGCATGGGCGGCGCCGGTCGTGTTTGTGCTGGCCTTCGCGGAATCGCTTGCCTTCATCTCGCTGCTGGTGCCGGCCTGGGGCGCGCTGGTCGCGATGGGCGCCATGATCAAATCAGGCGGTCTTGATTTTTGGTCCGTATGGATCGCGGGTTCGATCGGCGCCGCGCTCGGCGACTGGCTGTCCTATTGGGTCGGGCTCAAGCTCGAACATTCGGTTGCCCACATCTGGCCGCTGTCCCGCCACCCCGACCTGATTCCGCGCGGCGAACGCTTCATGGAAAAGTGGGGCATTCCTGGCATTTTCATCGGGCGCTTCTTCGGGCCGCTGCGCGCCTCGGTGCCGTTGGTCGCCGGCATTTTCGAGATGCCGTATTGGCGGTTCCAGTTCGCCAATTTCATCTCGGCTTTCGTATGGGCGGCGGTGCTGCTCACGCTCGGCGACGTGATCTCGATGGCCATCAATTGGCTATGGCCATGAAAAATCCGCCGGGATTTTGGTCCCGGCGGAGTCTTTGAAGAGCTAAGGCGCGCACTATTTGCCGAGCTGCACCAAACGGATCTCGCCCTTCACCAAATCCGCGACCGCCACCAGATAACCTTGCTTGTTTGGCACGACGGCGAAATCCGCCGGACCCTTGAAGCCGGTGGCGAGCTTATGCACCCCCGTCTTCTTGTTCCACTGCACCAGTGAACCGGTCATCCAGTCAGTCACCAGCAGGTCGCCATTTTTCAACAGGTAGACGCCGTCAAGCAAACCGAACTTCTTGGAGATCAGCTCTGGGGCACTGCCCGGCCGCATCGAATAGATGCCTTGCGGATTGTCCTTGTTGTGGAAGCCGACCATCAGCAGCGTGCCGCCTTTGCCCGCCCCGAGCCCGTTCGGATAGACGCCCTTGCCGGAGAACACCATCGTGATCTTCGGGTCTTTTTTCGCGTTGAGGAAGTCGGCCGGCTCAACGCGTGCCAGCTTGTCGTTGCGGTTGTCGCTGACATAAAGCGCGCCGCCCATCACGATCGGATCGTTGGCGAAGCCGATGTCGGGCAGGTCGAGCTTCTTACCTTTCTTGGTCTTCAGATCGAACACCCAGACGGAATCGATGTCGGTGACCCACAGCCGGCTACCTTTGATCCAGATGCCCTTCGGCTTGTTGAGCACCTGACCCTTTGCGGGCAGGAAGCCGTCCTCGAGGATTTTTCCATCCAGCGAGACCTTCGTGATCTTACCCTTACCGTCTTTTAGGGGAGGCTTGAGCTCGGGGCCGAAGTCGCTGGTGTAGAAGGCTTTGCCCTTGGCGTCGTAGCCCACGGATTCGACGTGGCCGAAGCCGGTCACGGTCTTCTCCGAGAGCACTTTGAGTTCTTTTGCCGACAGCGTGGACGCACTCACCATTGGCAGAGCGGCGATACCGATCGCCAATGCCACGGTTAGCGAAGTTTTTTCATCGCGATGTTCCTCCCATTTGCCCAAACATCGTCGGCCAAATCGGCGAATTCGGTTTCCAATCGTCAAATCCGTTTCAGCGCATCAATCCTCCCAGCGCAGCGATACGGTATCGGCTTTAGCCCTTGCCCTGGCCGATTTGGTGCGGGATGATGCCGCGTCCATCTTAGAGGGCCGCCGTGCCGCCGCCTTTAGGCGGCCGGTAAGGCTGAAATAAATTCGCACTGCTGGGGTTGCTACCGGCGACAAAGTAGGTTGCCATTCGACAACAAAAACGACGCACCTTAGGGAGGAACATTATGACAGAACTGACAAGACGCCGTTTATTTGCAACGGCTGCCGCGGCCGGTGCAGCGACCGCGCTTTCCCCGCTCGCGCCCGCGCGCGCCGCGATGCCGCAATCGGGCGCCCAGGTTCCCGGTTTTTACCGCTACAAGGTCGGCGACTACGAAATCACAGCGGTCATGGAGGGCGTACGCCGCTTCCCATTGCCCGATGCTCTGGTCTCCAACGTAAAAAAAGAGCAAGTCTCGCTCGCCCTTGACGAGGCCCATCTGCCAAAAGACCAGATGACGATCACCTATGCGCCGATCGTGGTGAACACCGGCAAGAAGCTGATCGTGATCGATACCGGCAACGGCGAATTGGGCGCCAAGGCCACCAAGGGCGCCACCGGCAAATTCATCACCAATTTCAAGGCGGCCGGTTTCGATCCCGCCAAGGTCGACACCGTCATCATCTCGCATTTCCATCTCGACCATGTCGACGGGCTGCTCACTCTCGAGAACAAGCCGGTGTTTGCCAACGCGGAAGTCATGGTGCCGGAAGTGGAATGGAAATGGGCGATGGACGACGCCAACATGGCGAAAGCGCGCAAGGTTGACGTTGGTGCTCTTTTCAGTCGCGCCCGCCACAATTTCGGCGTCATCAAGAATCCGACGCGCTATGCCTGGGGCAAGGAAGTCGTGCCCGGCATCACCGCGATGGGCACGCCCGGCCACACCATCGGCCACACCTCGTTTACGTTGCAGTCGGGCTCGGGCAAGCTGCTAATCCAGTCCGACGTGACCAACTTGTCGGCGTTGTTCCTGCGTCATCCGGATTGGCACTTCCTGTTCGACATCGACGCGCCGCTGGCCGAACAGTCCCGCCGCAACTTCTTCGACATGGCAAGTTCGGAGCGCACGCCGATCCAGGCCTTCCATCATCCCTTCCCGGGGCTGGGCTATGTCGAGAAGGACGGCACCGGCTATCGCTGGGTTCCGGCAATGTGGATGCCGACGATCTGAGGCGATTCGCGATTAGCAACGAAGGTCGGGGAGGCCGCCGGTTCCGGCGGCCTTCTTGTATGCGGGCGCCTTGACCACCCGGCGGGCACCTTCTATATCGCCGCTCCATGACGATGCTTGTTGCAGCTTTGAGGCTCCGCCGCCGCCGTGCCGCCAAGGCACGGGGCTAGCATCGTCGCCCCGTGCCGCCGGACTTAAGGCACGCGGCACTTTTCCTCTCTAAACTCCGTGCTGTTGGCCTAGCTCCGGTAGTCCTTTAAGACTCTGGATGAGGAATTCGTCATGGCCAGCAGATCAAGGATCGGTGTTCTCGGCGCCTCCGGCTATACCGGCGCGGAGCTGGTGCGCGTGTTGCTGCGCCACCCGCGCGCCGACATCATGCTGCTCACCGCCGAGCGCCGTGCCGGCCAGGAGATGCGGGCAGTGTTCCCGCAGTTTTCGCCGTTCGATCTGCCGCAACTCGTCGCCATTGAGGGGCTCGATTGGGCGAAGGCTGGTTTGGACGTCGTCTTTTGCGCGCTGCCGCATGCGACTACGCAGAAGGTCATCAAGCAGCTGCTCGCCGCTGCGCCGGCCACCAAGGTGATCGACCTGTCGGCCGACTTCCGGCTGGCGGACACCACGGCTTATGCGAAGTGGTACGGCCATGAGCATCACGCGCCGGAACTGCAGAAAGAAGCCGTCTACGGTCTCAGCGAAATCCACCGGCGCGACATCAGACATGCGCGGCTGATTGCCAATCCGGGCTGCTACACCAGTTGCGCGGAATTGCCATTGATCCCGCTGATCAAGAACAAGGCCATCGATCTCGACGAGATCGTGGTCGACGCCAAGTCGGGCATGACCGGCGCGGGCAGGGCGGCCAAAGAAGCCATGCTATTTTCCGAAGTGTCGGAAGGCTTCAACGCCTACGGCGTGGGGCATCACCGCCATATGGCCGAGCTCGACCAGGAATTTTCGCTGGCAGCGGGGCGGGAAGTGATCGTGACCTTCACCCCGCATCTGGTGCCGATGAACCGGGGCATTCTGTCGACCATCTATGCACGGGGCCGGCGCGGGCGGACGCCGCAGGACCTTCATGCAATACTTTTAAAGTCCTACATGAGGGAGCCGTTCGTGCACGTGCTGCCGTTCGGCGAAATGCCGCAGACGAGGCATGTGCGCGGTTCCAACATGATTTTTATCGGGGTCGCTAATGACCGCATCCCCGGCCGCGCGATTCTGATCTCGGCGCTCGATAATCTGGTCAAGGGCGCTTCCGGTCAGGCGATCCAGAACATGAATTTGGTGATGGGCTGGCCGGAAACCCTGGGGCTGGAGCAGGTGGCGTTGTTTCCCTGATTCGGCTGGTAGAATGGCGGCACCTTCGCCGGAGACCGCGACCCATGTTCGAGGTCGAGAACCAGCCGCCGCCGCTCGAACCCTACAATCCGTTCGCAAGCGACACCGTGCTGCGCGACGCCGTCAAGCGCGAGCAGGCGGGCTGGGCGGAAGAGGGGCTTGCCACGCTGGGCGCGACGCTCGGCAAGCCGGAAACCATCAAGCTCGGCTTCGACGCCAACAAATATCCGCCGTTCTTGCGCACCCTCGACCGCTATGGCCACCGCCTCGACGAGGTTGAATTCCATCCGGCCTGGCACGAGCTCATGGCAATTGCGCTGCGCGCTGGTTTGCATGCCAGCCCGTGGTCGGAGCCGAAAGCCGGCGCCCATGTGGCGCGCGCCGCCGGCACCTACATGCTCACGCAGGCCGAAAGCGGCGTTTATTGCCCGATCGCAATGACCTACGGCTCGGTGCCGACGCTGCGGCAGGCGCCGGCGATCGCGAAGGAATGGCTGCCGCGCATCTTCGCGCGCGATTACGACCGCTGCTTTATTCCGGCGCGCGAGAAGAAATCCGCGCTCCTCGGCATGGGCATGACCGAAAACCAGGGCGGCTCCGACCTGCGCACCAACTCGACGCGCGCAGAACCCGCGGGCGACGGCAGCTTTCGCCTCACCGGCCACAAATGGTTCCTGTCGGCGCCGATGTGCGACGCCTTCCTGGTGCTCGCGCAAGCGCTGAAAGGCCTGAGCTGCTTCCTGCTGCCGCGCTGGACGCCGGACGGACAACGCAATGCCATTCAAATCCTCCGCCTGAAGGACAAGCTCGGCAACCGCTCTAATGCCTCCGGCGAAGTGGAGTTTGACGGCGCCTACGCCCAATTGATCGGCGAGGAAGGCCGCGGCATCCCGATCATCATCGAAATGGGCAATTACACCCGGCTCGACTGCACCATCGGTTCCTCCGGGCTGATGCGGCAGGCGGTCACGCAAGCCATCCACCATGCGCGTTTTCGCACCGCTTTCCAGAAGAAACTGATCGACCAGCCGCTGATGACCAACGTGCTGGCGGACCTCGCGCTCGAATCCGAAGCCGCGACCGTTCTGACGATGCGGCTGGCGCGCGCCTATGACGAGAGCGACGAGGCGGCGCTGATCTATCGCCGCGCGGTGACGCCGGCGGCGAAGTTCTGGATCTGCAAGCGCACGCCTTATCTCACGCAGGAGGCGATGGAGGTTCTGGGCGGCTCCGGCTACATCGAGGAAAGCATCATGCCGCGGCTCTACCGCGAGGCGCCGGTCAATTCGATCTGGGAGGGCTCGGGCAACGTCATGTGCCTCGACGTGCTGCGCGCCATCGCGCGCACGCCGAACGCGACCGAGGTGTTGCGCGCCGAGCTCGACACCGGCGATGCGCGGCTCAAGGCCTTTGCGGGAAGGTTGTTGGATCGCCTTGCCGGGCCGGACCGTAGCGACGAAGCGCAGGCCCGCGCATTGACCCGCGATCTGGTGCTTGCGCTGCAGGCTGCATTACTCATCAAGCACGCGCCGGTGCCGGTGGCGGATGCTTTCTGCGCCGCGCGTCTCGAAGGCGAGAGCAATGCTTTCGGCTTGTTGCCACGCGGTCTTGAGCTACGCGCGATTGTGGAGCGCGCGGGGTCGGTCTAGAGCTTCCCGAAAAGCGCAATCACCAGCGCAACCTGCGCCAGGAAGCCGACCGCAAATGACAGTGTGCGCAGCACCGGCACACCCATGGTGTAGATGATCGCATGGGCAAGCCGCGCCCAGAAATAGACCGCGCAGGCGATCACCGTGCTTTGCGTCGAATGGTGCATCGCGTTCAGGACCAGCACCAGCGTCGCAAAGATCACCAGGTTTTCGACTGCATTGGTGTGGGCGAAATAGAGCCGCTGCGCCCAGGGCGACTGCGGCTTGTCGTTGCGCGACGGGTTGGCCATGGCAGCCATCAGCCCGCGCACCATGATGCGGTCGAGAATATACGGCACCCACATGAGCCCGGTCAGGATGACCGTGAGCGTCAGCCACAATAGTTCCTTGGACATCGCCGTTCCCCAATCTTGAATTGTTGGTGGGCGGCAAGCTTAGTGGATGGAAATGCGGCTGTCGCGCCCCGTCGCGGTCACGAGGGCGTTATCGCACGGAGGACCGGCGTCATTACCAGCTCCGCACCTTGACGTAGGACCCCGGCGCATCCTCGATAGCTTCAAGCTTGCCGCCGCCAGGCGTGCGGGCGGGGACCGTCTCTTTGTCTTGCGCCTTGATCCAGTCGAGCCAGTCCCGCCACCAGGAGCCGGGAAATTCTTGTGCCGTCTTCAGCCATTTGTCGATATCGGAGCCGACCGGCGCCTCGCCGACCCAATATTGATATTTCTGCTTGCCCGGCGGATTGACCACGCCGGCGATGTGGCCCGACCCGGCCAGCACGAATTTCACCGGCCCGCCGAAAAACTGCGAACCGAACAGCGCCGATTTTGCCGGCGCGATATGATCCTCGCGGGTGGCAAGATTGTAGACCGGGATCTTGACCTTGCGCAGATCGAGGGTGACGCCGGCAATTTCCATCTCGCCCTTGGTGAGGCGGTTATCGAGATAGCAATTGCGCAAATAGAATGAATGGTTGGCCGCCGGCATGCGGGTGGCGTCGGAATTCCAGTAGAGAATATCGAACGCGAACGGCTTCTTGCCGCGCAGGTAGTTGTTGACGACATAGGGCCAGATCAGATCGTTGGAGCGCAGCAGGTTAAATGCATTGGCCATGCTCGAGGCTTCCAGATAGCCCTGCTCCTTCATGTGCGCTTCGAGCTGCTTGATCTGCTCCTCGTCGACGAACACCATCAGGTCGCCGGCATAGGTGAAATCGACCTGCGCGGTGAAGAAGGTGGCCGACAGCGCGTGGTCTTCATTTTTTGCCGCCAGATAGGCGAGCGTGATCGCGAGCAGCGTGCCCCCGACGCAATAACCGATGGCATTGACCTTGCTTTCGCCGGTCACTTCCTTCACCGCATCGAACGCGGCGATCACGCCTTCGCGCATGTATTGCTCGAAGCTTTTTTCGGCGAGCTTGGCGTCCGGATTAACCCAGGAGATCACGAAAACGGTCAGCCCGCTGTCGACGCACCACTTGATGAAGGATTTGTCGGGCGTCAGATCGAGGATGTAGAATTTGTTGATCCAGGGCGGCACGATCAGCAGCGGAACCTTGAGCACCTCCGGTGTCGTCGCCTCGTATTGAATGAGCTGCATCAGCTCGTTCTGGAAAATCACCTTGCCGGGCGTGAGCGCAAGATTACGGCCGACTTCGAACATCGAGGGATCGGACTGACGGATCCGCAAATGTCCGTGGCCGGACTTAATGTCCTCGCCGAGCATGTGCATGCCGCGCACCAGGTTTTCGGCGTTGGAGGAGAGCGTTTCGCGCAGCAGCTCCGGGTTGGTGAGCACGAAATTTGACGGCGAGATCGCGTTGGCGATCTGCCTGACGTAGAACTCGGCCTTCCGGCGGGTGTGCGCATCGACGCCCTCGGCATCCTTGACCAGATGCTCGGCCCAATCGGTGGTGAGCAGATAGGCCTGCTTGAGGAAGTCGAAGAACTGGTTCTGCGACCAATCCGGGTCGGAAAAGCGCTTGTCCTTGGCGTCGGGCTGGGCGACCGGCTCGGTCGGCTCGCCGGCCATGCGTTTGACCGCGCTCGCCCATAGCTCGAGGTAGGCGCGGCCGAGGCTTGCCTGCAATTCGGTGGCGCGTTTGGGGTCGGTCAGCCAATATTCCAGGACCTGGCCGATGGTCTTGACCACCTCGCTGACCCCGTCGGTCACGTCGCCCTTGATCTTGCCTTCCTCGCGCGGCTTCAGATAGGCGGCGAGCGCATGGCCGCCTTCCTCTATCAGGCGCGCGACATTGCGCGAGAACACCTCGACATCGACGCTGCCGATCTTGGCCGGTTCGGTGCTGGGCTTTTCCATGCGCATGGGGTCGCTCCCCGTCTCACAAGTGACCCGAACTTGGCTTGGCCGCAAGGCAGGTTTTGGTTCGATGGTTTCACCACCATTTCGCCTTGCCAAGCGCCCTTGCGGCCGCCGACTTGCTGCGGCCATATTAGCCGGTTAGCGGGACTATGTTATAATTCATTGAGTCTGCATCGATTTCCCGGTCAGACCACAGGCCAAGCAAAGCATGATGCGCGCCCTCGGACGATCGCTTTTGGTTGCCTTGAGTTTGGGCGTCGCCATCGCCCTGTCCGGCTGCTCGTCCGGGCAGGTCATCGACGACTTGCCAGCCCCTGTGGGGCTGCCTGCCGACGCCCCGACGCGGCCGGCGGCGCCCTACCAGTTCCCGGCCGTGCACGACATGCCGCCGCCCCGGAACAGCGAGCCGATGTCCGCTGAAGAACAATTGAGGCTGGAGAAGGAACTCACCGCGGTGCGCAACCGGCAGGAGGGCCGTAAGCCGCAGGACGAAAATGCTCTCCCGGCGGCGAAAAAGAGCTCTAAAAAGGCCGCAATTAAGAAACCGGCGGACGGCTCAAGCGGCGAAACCGCTGGCGCGAAGACCAACCCATGATAAAAGCCAGCCGGGGCAACGCCTGTCTGAGAGGGTAGCCGGCCTTTAAGGTTTGAGACGATGGACGATTTCTACCGCATTCGCCGCTTGCCGCCTTACGTGTTCGAAGAGGTGAACCGGGCCAAGGCGCTCGCTCGCAATGCGGGAGCGGATATCATCGACCTCGGCATGGGCAATCCGGATTTGCCGGCGCCACAGCATGTCATCTACAAGCTCAAGGAAACGTTGGGCAAGCCGCGCACCGACCGCTATTCCGCGTCGCGCGGGATCGCCGGGCTGCGCCGCGCGCAAGCCGCCTATTACGATCGCCGTTTCGGCGTGAAGCTCAATCCGGAAACCCAAATCGTCACCACGTTGGGGTCGAAAGAGGGCTTCGCCAATGTGGCGCAGGCGATCACCGCGCCGGGCGATGTGGTGCTGGTGCCCAATCCGAGCTACCCGATTCACGCCTTTGGCTTCCTGATGGCGGGCGGCGCCATCCGCGGCGTACCGTCGGAGCCGACGCCGAATTTCTTACATACGCTTGAGCGCGCGATCGTGCATTCGATCCCGAAGCCGACCGCGGTGGTGGTTTGCTACCCGGCCAATCCGACGGCTTACGTCGCGAACCTCGATTTTTACCGCGAACTCGTGGCTTTTGCGAAAAAGCACGAGATCTTCATCCTGTCGGATCTTGCCTACGCCGAAGTCTATTTCGAGGACAACCCGCCGCCCTCGGTGCTACAGGTCCCCGGCGCAGTCGACATCACAGTGGAGTTCACCTCGATGTCGAAGACCTATTCGATGCCGGGCTGGCGCATCGGGTTTGCGGTCGGCAACGAGCGCATCATCGCGGCGCTGGCGCGGGTGAAGTCCTATCTCGACTACGGCGCCTTTACCCCCGTTCAGGTGGCGGCGACCGCGGCGCTCAATGGTCCCGACAATTGCATCAAAGAGATGCGCGCGACCTACAAGCGCCGGCGCGACGTGTTGGTGGAAAGTTTTGGCCGCGCTGGCTGGCAAGTGCCAAGCCCACGCGCCTCAATGTTTGCCTGGGCGCCGCTGCCGGAGCCGTTCAAAAGCCTCGGCAGCGTGGAGTTTTCCAAGCTGCTGGTCGAAAAGGCCGACATCGCGGTGTCGCCCGGCATCGGCTTCGGAGAATACGGCGAAAGCCATGTGCGCATCGCGCTGGTCGAGAATGAGCAGCGCATCCGCCAGGCCGCGCGCAATATCCGCCGTTTCCTGGAAAGCGCGCCCGAACAGCTTCATAATGTCGTCCCACTGGCGACGCGGCGCTAACCCTCCGACCGGATCAAGCGCGTTTCATGGCTGCAGCGTTGAAAGTAGGCGTCGCCGGTTTGGGCACGGTCGGCGCCGCCTTGATCGCCCAAATCGCGCGCCAGCGCGCGGCGTTGGCAGTGCGGTGCGGCCGGCCCATCGAGGTCGTTGCCGTCTGCGCCCGCTCGAAGGCCAAGGATCGCGGCGTCAGCCTGAAAAAGATGGCGTGGTTTTCCGATCCGGTGCAGCTTGCGCGCGCGCCCGGCATCGACGTGTTCGTCGAGCTGATCGGTGGCGCCGGCAATCCCGCAAAAGCTGCGGTCGAGGTAGCGCTCGCCTCCGGCAAATCGGTGGTCACCGCCAACAAGACGCTGCTCGCCAAATACGGCATCAAGCTCGCAGCTCTTGCCGAGAAACATCACGCCGCGCTCAATTTTGAGGCCGCGGTCGGCGGCGCCATTCCGATCGTGAAGACCTTGCGTGAGGGGCTTGCCGGCAATTCGTTTGAGCGTATCTACGGCATCCTCAACGGCACCTGCAATTACATCCTGACCCGGATGGAGCAGGACAGCATGACGTTTGCCGATTGTCTGACAGACGCGCAGCGGCTCGGCTACGCCGAAGCCGACCCGACATTCGATGTCGAGGGCCATGACACCGCGCAGAAGCTCGCGATCCTGGCCAGTCTCGCTTTCGGCATCCGCGTCGAGCAGGATGCGATCTATGTGGAAGGCATATCATCGATCACGCCGGCCGATCTCGCCGCCGCCGACGAGCTCGGTTACCGTGTAAAGTTGTTAGGCGTCGCCGTGAAGACGGCGAAGGGCATCGAGCAGCGCGTGCATCCGACCATGGTGCGCAAGGATTCTGCCATCGCCCAAGTGATGGGTGTGACCAACGCCGTCACCATCGACGCCGAGGGGATCAATCCGCTCACGCTGGTCGGGCCCGGCGCCGGGGGTGCTGCCACCGCCTCGGCGGTGCTTTCAGACATCGGCGATGTCGCGCGCGGCGTGCGAACTTCGCCGTTCGGCCGGCCGGCCGCGCGGCTTGTCGGCGTCCACAAGGCGCCGATGCAGCGGCACGAGGGCGGCTACTACATCCGTCTGTTGGCGCGCGACAAGCCGGGAACCGCGGCAACGATCGCCAAGCGGCTCGCCGAGCAGGAAATTTCGCTGGAGTCGATCGTGCAGCGCCACATCGGGCCGAGCGGGGAGGTCAAAAGCGGCTCCGTCCCCGTTATCCTCATTACCTACGCCACCACCGAGGACGCCGTGCGCAAGGCCCTTGCCGCGGTGGGGCGCGATAGGGTGATCTCAGGCCGGCCGCAAGTGATCCGGATTGAGAAGAACTGACAGGCTGCGGCCGAGTTGAGGGGGGGTGTAAATCATGGCGTCGATCACCATCCAGCCGGAATTCCTGCTGGAGCGCATACTCACCCTCGAAATCGTGCGGGTGACCGAGCGCGCCGCGGTCTCGGCCGCGCGCCTGCGCGGGCACGGCCAGGAGAAGGCCTCCGACCAGGCCGCCGTCGATGCCATGCGGCGCGAGCTCAACCGGCTGCCGATCGACGGCACGGTGGTGATCGGGGAGGGCGAGCTCGATGAGGCGCCCATGCTCTATATCGGCGAGAAAGTCGGCACCAAGCAGGGACCGAGAGTCGACATCGCCGTCGATCCGCTGGAGGGCACCACGCTCTGCGCCAAGAACATGCCGGGTGCGATCGCGACGCTGGCGATGGCGGATGCCGGCACATTGCTGCACGCGCCCGACGTCTATATGGACAAGATCGCCATCGGCCCCGGCTATCCGAAGGGCGTGGTCGATCTCGATGCGCCGCCGCAGGAGAACATCCTCGCTTTGGCAAAAGCGAAAGGCGTCAAGCCGGAAGCCATCACTGCCATCCTGCTCGACCGGCCGCGCCACGCCGACATGATTGCGGCGGTGCGCAAAACCGGCGCCGCGGTGATGCTGATCAGTGACGGCGACGTCGCTGGCGTGATCCATTGTGCGGAGCCGAAGACCGGTATCGACATCTATCTCGGCATCGGTGGCGCGCCGGAAGGCGTGCTGGCGGCCGCCGCGCTACGTTGCATCGGTGGTCAGATGCAGACCCGGCTGGTGCTCGACACCGAGGAACGCCGTGAACGGTCGAAAAAGATGGGCATCAAGGATCCCAAGAAGAAATACGACATCGAGGACATGGTGAAAGGCGATTGCCTGTTCGCCGCCACCGGCGTGACCAGCGGGGCCATGCTCAGCGGCGTGAAATTCGGCAAGGACGTGATCGAGACCGAGACAGTGGTGATGCGCTCGGTCACCGGCACCGTGCGCCGGGTAATGGCGGAGCACCGGCAGCTCGATAAATTCTATCTCGATTGAGCGGCTAGGCCGCGCCGCACGAAGCGGTGGACGAATTCGTTGCTATTGTTCTCTTGCGTATCCGATTCGGAGCGAAACCGGGGCGTTTCGCGCGGGACTATTGAGCGATGGCGTTGCCGGCGACTGTTCTGAACGAGAGCGAGCGCTGCTTTTTCGGCGTCGACCGCTCGGCAAGCGCGCGCGCCTGGAGCGACCGGCTGGACGAGCGTGGGGCAGCGCGCGCGCTCGCAATCGCGCAACGCCATGGCGTTCCGGAATTGCTGGCGCGGGTGCTTTCCGGCCGCGGTGTCGAGGTGGACGCGGTCGAAGCCTTTCTCGACCCCAGCATCAAGCGGCTGATGCCCGATCCGCACACGCTCACCGGCATGGAGGCAGCGGCGGCGCGCATTGCCGACGCGGTCGTGAAAGACGAGAGCGTCGCCATCTTCGGCGATTACGACGTCGATGGTGCGACCTCTTCGGCGCTGCTGTGCCGTTACCTGCGGCACTGCGGCCTCGATCCGATCGTGCATATCCCGGACCGCATCTTCGAAGGCTACGGCCCGAACGTGGACGCCATCGGCTCGTTCGGCGAGAAAGGCGTCAAGCTTTTGATCACCGTCGATTGCGGCACCACCAGCGCCGAGCCGCTGGCGCAAGCCAAGCGCCTGGGTCTCGACACCGTCGTCATCGACCATCATCAGGCCGACGAGGAGCTTCCGCCGGCGCGGGCCATCGTCAATCCCAACCGGGCAGACGATCTCTCCGGGCTCGGCCATCTGGCCGCGGTCGGCCTGGTTTTCCTCACCTTGGTCGCGGTCACGCGCGAACTGCGCCAGCGCAATTTCTGGAGCGGAACGCGCGCGGAACCCGATTTGTTGGCGCTCTTGCATCTGGTCGCGCTTGGAACCGTCGCCGACGTGGTGCCGCTCACGGGGCTCAACCGCGCCTTCGTCGCCAAGGGGCTCATCGCATTGCGGCGCCGCGATCAGGTGGGCTTAACCGCGCTGATGGATGTGGCGCGGCTCACCGGCCCGCCGGAGCCCTGGCATCTCGGTTTTCTGCTGGGGCCGCGCATCAATGCCGGCGGCCGCATCGGGCGCGCCGATCTCGGTGTGCGCCTGCTGCTGGAGGAGGGCCCGACCGAAGCCGCCCGCATCGCCGCCGAGCTCGACCGGCTCAATCACGAGCGCCGCGCCATCGAGCAAACGACGCTGGCACAGGCGGAAGCCGAGGCCATGGCGGCGCTCGGGCTGGAGGAGAAGGGCGCGGTGGTCGTTACCGCGCAGGAAGGCTGGCATGCCGGCGTGGTCGGGCTGGTGGCGGCGCGGCTGAAGGAGCGCTACGGCCGGCCGGCCTTTGCCATTGCATTGGAGCGCGGCGGCATCGGCACCGGCTCGGGCCGCTCGATCGCCGGCGTCGATCTCGGCCGCGCGGTGCGCCAGGCGGTGCGCGATCGCCTGCTCATCAAGGGCGGCGGTCATGCCATGGCAGCCGGTATCACGCTCAGGAAGGACGCACTGGCGGCGTTCCGCGCCTTTCTTGAGGATACTTTGGCGTCATCGGTGGAAGCGGCGCGGCGCGAGCACGCGCTGCTGATCGACGGCGCGGTCAGCGCCGGCGCCGTCAACCTGGCGCTCGTCGATTTGCTTTCGCGCGCCGGTCCCTATGGCGCCGGTAATCCGGAACCGCTCTTGGCGCTGCCGTCGCACACCATCGCCTATGCCGATCCGGTGGGCGAGAGCCACATCCGCGTGCGGCTGAAATCCGGCGACGGCAAAATGGTCAACGCCATCGCCTTCCGCGCCGCCGGCCAACCACTCGGCAAGGCGCTTATCGACTACCGCGGCCGCGCCGTGCACGCGGCCGGTTACGTCGCAGTCGACCGCTGGCAGGGCGAGGAGCGGGTGCAGTTACGGCTTGCCGATATTGCAGTACCTTAGCTAGAACGACGAATGGCAAATGCGATCCTGCCGTGGTTACGAATTGCCGTGCGCTGCCTCGCCTTGCTCGGCTGCGTTTATGACAGCGCCGCTGTCGCCGGCGCCACGACGAATGTCGAACGCTGTCTCGCCATCGCCGTAGACCTGAACCTCCGCGCGCCGCTGCTGCGCACCCGCGCCAAATTGCGCGCCGGCCAGCCGGTGACCATCGTCGCGCTCGGCTCATCGTCGACGAGTGGTTTCGGCACCTTCGGGCCGGGATATCCGGAAGTCATGAAGGCGGAGCTTTCACGGCTGCATCCGTCCCTGCACCTCAAGGTGATCAACCGCGGCCGCATGCTCGACACGCTCGGCGGCATGATCGCGCGGATCGACACGGATGTATTGAAATACAAGCCGGACCTTGTGGTGTGGCAGCTCGGTACCAACTCGGTCGTTTGGCACGGCATCGCCAGCAATGCGAAGCAGTCGCTGCGCAAAGCCATCGTGCGGCTGAAAAAAGCAAATGCCGAGGTGATCTTGATGGACCTGCAAGACGCACCGGTCGTGCGCGCCAGGCCCGCGCGCGGCGCGATGGAAAAGATCATTGCCGACGTCGCGCAGGAGGAGGCGGTGGGGCTTTTTCCGCGCTACCGGCTCATGCGGCGCGCGCTCGAGAACGGGGTCGGCGGTCTGGTGTCTTGGGATGGCCTGCACAATTCGGGCGACGGCTATCTCTGCATCGGCCGCGCGCTGGCGCGGATGATCGACCGCTGAGTCGCGCATTAGTCGGCGCACGCGCGCGGCAATTCGTTACCTTTTATTAACCATACGGGGTGAGCTTGGGCGCAGGCCACCAAGCGGGCGCTGGCAAAAGCCGCGCCCGGTTTCGTTTATCGGGGCGGTGCGCACAAGGGCTGATGACATGCGGTCGTCAACGTCAAAAGCGCCGAGCAGCGACGCGAAGCTGTGTCGCTATGCGACGCGCATCGGTCTGGCGAAGCTGTCGAAAATGGCCTTTGACGGTGGCGACCTTCGCCCGCTCTGGCATGAACTCGTGGCCAAGGTTGGAGCCGGCAAAGCAACCGCTGGCGAGGGGCTAGACTTGTCGGTTATCACTCAACTGCTCGGCGACAAGGATCTCGGCCTCGAAATTCAATCCCAAGTGCTGGCCCAGCAGCAGCTATTCCGGTCGCCTTGTGCGAGCGCGGCCCCGCGATTGCGCGTACTCGCGCTGGCGGCCGCCATGGACATGGGCGGCAATACGCCGATCGAGTTTCTGCTGGAGGGTTCCGATATCGAGCTGATGACCTTGTACATCGTGCCAGGCATCGCGTTGCCCGACCCCCTGCCGGATCACGATATCGCCATCGTCATTGCATCGGATTCGGATGACTGCCGCGAGGCGCTTCTCGACATCGCCCGGCTGTCGATGTCTTGGCCGCGCCCGCTGCTGAATGCGCCGGGCCGCATCTGCAATCTGGATCGCGACAAGCTGCATCGCCTGCTGCGCGACGTGTCCGGCCTGGCGATCCCTGCGACGGCGCGGGTAGCGCGCGCGCAGCTTTCGGAGATCGCGCGTTCCAGCGCGGGGCTTGCTGATATTGCCGACGGTCTGGCGTTTCCGATTACCGCGCGGCCGATCGGATCGCATGCAGGATTCGGACTGGCAAAGCTTTGCGATGCTCGCGAAATCGAGCGCTATCTCCTGGAGCAGCCCGAGCCTGATTTTTTCGTTTCGCAATATATCGACTATGCGAGCGACGACGGCCTGTTCCGTAAATATCGAATTACCTACGTCGATGGGCGGCCGCTCGCGGTCCACATGGCGATATCGGAGCAATGGAAGATTTGGTACCTAAACGCCGAGATGAAGACGAGCGCTGCCAAGCGCGCCGAAGAAGCCGAATTCATGCGGACATTCGACGATAGCTTCGCCGCGCGCCACCGCTGCGCGCTTAGCGAATTAGCTGCGCGCATCGACCTTGATTATTTCACGATCGATTGTGCGGAAACCAAGCAAGGCGAACTCCTGATCTTCGAGGCTGACAATACCAGCATCGTTCATAACATGGATCCGCCCGATATCTTTCCCTACAAGCCGCCGCAGATGCGCAAGATTTTCAACGCCTTTGCGGCGATGCTGATCGGCAGGGCGGGCATACCGGTTGAATCTTCCAAGGAGATTGTGGCGGTATTCGGCGATTAATAAAGATTAAGTCTAGAACGCTAATTTGCCAATTCTTAATGCGGATCAAGCGCCTGGAAGAACGGCGGGTGTGCAATGATTTTCGACGACGACCGTGCCTGATTGTGACCTTTTGATGCCGGTGTGACGGCCGCAAACGCGCCTCATTCGCGTTTTGTGACATTGACCCTAATCAAGGAAATTGCCGCAATTAAGCGCTCTTATCGCTTCGCACCGAACCCGCCGCTTGCCAGAATGAGTCCTTCGCCATGAATGTCGTGCAACCGGTGGTCAAAGCGCCGCCCGCGGCCAAAGTACCGCCGTCGCCGACAAGCGTGCGCGGTGTGGACCTGCCGTCCTTTGAAACGCTCAACCACGTGACGCGGGCCTTGGTCGCTCGGATCACGCAGGGCATTTCGCCGCATGCCTTGTTCGCCGCCTGGCACGATTGGCTGTCGCATCTGTCAGGCGCGCCTGGACGACAGCTGGAGCTTTCGTTGCAGGCATTGGTTTTCGGCGCGCGCCTATTTGGCCTGGCGAACGGACGTGCCGCGGAAATACCTTTCCCGCCCGAGGATTCCGATCATCGCTTTACCGACCCGGCCTGGCAGAAATTGCCTTACCTTTTCTGGCAACAGGCCTTTCTCGCGCAGGAGGAATGGTGGCGCAGTGCAACCCGTCAGGTTCGCGGTCAGAGCGCCAAGGACGCCGACCGCGTTGCTTTCATGGCTCACCAGTTGCTTGACGTGGTGTCGCCGTCGAACGTGCCCTGGCTCAATCCGGCGATTATCGAGCGGACCGCGAAGGAATCGGGCGGTAATCTGGTCCGCGGCGCCAACAATTTTGTCGAAGATTTTTATCGCTTGCTGACGATGAACCCGGACGGGTCGGGGGAGGGCTTTCGCGTCGGCGAGGACATCGCCATCACCCCGGGCGAGGTCATCTATCGCAACCACCTGATCGAGCTCATCCAATACCGGCCGGCCACCGCCGACGTGATTGCGGAACCGGTGCTGATCGTGCCGGCCTGGATCATGAAGTACTATGTGCTCGATTTGATGCCGGAACATTCGCTGGTGCGCTATCTGGTCGGGCGCGGCCACACCGTCTTCATGATTTCATGGCGCAATCCGACCGCGGCAGACCGCGACATCACATTCGACGACTACCACACCGACGGGCTGATGGCGGCGCTTGACGCCGTCAACGCGGTCGTTCCCGGCCGCAAGGTGCATGCCTGCGGCTATTGCCTGGGCGGCACGTTGCTCGCCATCGCCGCCGCCACCATGGCGCGCGACGGCGACGATCGGCTGGCGACGGCGACCTTCTTGGCGGCGCAGACTGATTTCAGCGGGGCCGGCGAGCTCATGCTGTTCGTGGACGAAAGCCAAGTCGCGTTCCTTGAAGACATGATGTGGGACCAAGGCGTGCTTGATACGCGGCAGATGGCCGCCGCCTTCAGGGCGCTTCGCTCGAACGACCTGGTCTGGTCCAAGATGACGCGCGAATACCTTTTGGGCGAGCGTGACCAGACCACCGATCTCACCGCCTGGAATGCTGACCAGACGCGGCTGCCCTTTAGCATGCAATTACAATATTTACGCGGGCTGTTCCTGGAAAACCGCCTGACCGCCGGCCGCTATGCCGTGGAAGGCAAAGTGATCGCGCTCAAGGATATCCGCGTGCCGATGTTCGCAGTCGGCACCGAGACCGACCACATCGCCCCGTGGCGCTCAGTCTATAAGCTACACCTTTTCACTAATAACGAATTGACGTTCGTGCTGACCAATGGCGGCCACAATGCCGGAATCGTATCCGAACCGGGCCATCGCGGCCGGCACTACCATTTCGCAACCCGGCAATCGGGCGACCGCTACGTCGATTCCGCGACGTGGCTCGCCCACGCAGTGCAGGCGGACGGTTCGTGGTGGCCGCAATGGTCATCATGGCTTGCGGATCGAAGCGATGCTCAACGGATTGAGCCGCCGCCAGTCGGTTCACCGTCGCGGGGCTTGATACCGCTGTGCCGGGCGCCGGGAACCTATGTTCACCAGCATTGACGGTGCGCCGAACGGCTGCGCGCTAGCGCTTGCGCCCCTTGCGGCAGAACACGTCGTAGATCGCGTCGATGATGGTGCGAGCTTCGTCGCTGGCCACGCTGTAATAGATGATTTTGCCATCGCGCCGGGTGGCGACCAAACCGTCGGCGCGCAGGCGCGCGAGCTGCTGCGACACCGTCGGCTGCCGTAAACCGAGGTCTTGCTCCAATTCGCTCACCGACTTTTCGCCCTCGGCGAGAATGCAAAGGATCATCAGCCGGCTTTCGTGCGCCAGCGCCTTGAGGAAGCCGCTGGCGCGCTTGGCATTGTCCATCATGCGGTCGATGTCGTTCGAACGGGACCGGGTAACGATGCGCTGCAATTCCATTGATGCACCTTGGTCGCGGCGGGCAACGCCAGAATACAGGAGATCAACAATGCACGCGCAATGTTTTTCGCGTCGTTGCGCGCGTTCTCCAGCCGATCCGGCCTTGCCCAGCTTCTGAGCGCGTCATTATATCACACAAAGGGAATGTGTCGATGTAGCACGGGACAAGTTCGTTATCCCCAAAAGTGTGAACCGATTTTCGTATAGCCTCACGTCCAAGGAAAAATTTTACCCAAACCGGTGCGTCAGCAGATTATCGAACGAGCGCAATTGGATGAGGACGCGATGCAGCAGGTTGGTGTCGCGCGTCTCGATCGCTTTCGGGATCAGTGCGAGGCTCCGCTTGGCGCCGTCGATCAAGCGGCGATATTCGGGTTGCTTGCGCCGCGCCGCGCCCGCCGTCGCATCGCAGCGGTCGAGAACATGACCATAGGTTGCAGCTCTATTGGCAACATCGATGCGCGTTTGTGGGTTCGCCCAGTCGAGATCGCGCTTATTGTAGATCATCAACCTGTCCATGGCGGCGTTGGAATCGCGGATGCAGTCGGCCAGCACCACGACGTGAGCTGATTTGCGCAAGGCGTAGAGGTCGCCGCGAATGGCGTCGAGTGACTGGCGCGCAGAATCGAGCCGGCCGGATTTCAGCATCAGATCGGCGCCGACCAGGCGGGCGCTGATGCCGACCAGCGTTTTGCCGTAGAGCACGCTGCCGTTGAAGGCGGTCGGTCGCTTGCCGGAGAATCGCGCGACCAGCTTGCTCCAGGCTGCACGCATCCGGTCGTTTTCGAGCGCGGCGAGATCGGCGTTGCCGGCGTGCAAATAGCCGATCGCGGCGCGGCTATGGGAGGCGGCGGCTTCGACCGCGGCATTGAAATCCGCCAAATCGTCAGCCTTGGCGACGGTGCCGGTCGCCAGCACAAGGAGGGGGCATGCAGCGCGTGCCAGGCGGATCAGCATCAATATTCACCGGGTTGCCGACGTGATTTAGCTATTTGCAAATATAAGCGCGGGCAGGGAATCGGGCGAGGCCAGCTTGGCGGCGTGGTTTACAAATTGACGACGGCATCAAGACCCTGAAGAGCGGACGAATATTGCCGGCCGAACTGAGTTCGGCGCACTTTGCCTTGGCGCGCCGTTTCGCTTATGACTGCGCCCGGACCAAATTTTAGCCGGGCGCATCATGGCCAAGCTCAATCTTTCCGTTGCCGTACGCGACTATGACCGCACCCGACCGCTCTCCGACGGGTTGGTGCAGATCGACGGGGTCGATCCGATCTACATGGCGCTCGATCCGGAGGAGATCTTCTTCCGCGCGTTTCGCCGCGCTGAATTCGACATCTGCGAATTGTCGCTGTCGAGCTTCACGGTCAAGACCGCGCAAGGCACATGCCCCTATGTCGGCGTGCCGGCCTTCGTGTCGCGCGCTTTCCGCCACACCTCGATCTATGTGCGCACCGACCGCATCAAGCAGCCGGGCGACCTCAAGGGCAGAAAGGTCGGCGTGCCGGAATATCAATTGACCGCCAATGTGTGGGCGCGCGCGATCCTCGAAGACGACCATGGCGTGAAGCCCTCCGACATTCACTGGATCCGGGGCGGGCTGGAGGAGGCGGGACGGCCGGAAAAGATCGCCATCACGCTGCCCAAGGATGTGCAGCTCGACGACGCGCCAGCGGGACGCACACTGTCGGCTATGCTGGAGGCGGGCGAGATCGACGCATTCATCGGACCTCGGGTGCCGTCGTGTTTTGCGCGCGGGGCGCCGCATGTCGCCTGGCTGTTT
>Ga0307428_1000130_pt1 | contig 66259 bp, 67 predicted proteins | sample SalMarWE160240MG_FD_202161 | JGI IMG/M metagenome (GOLD analysis project Ga0307428, IMG submission 202161) | Salt marsh sediment microbial communities from the Plum Island Ecosystem LTER, Massachusetts, United States - WE1603-240 | ecosystem: Environmental > Aquatic > Marine > Intertidal zone >...
CCCCCCCCCCCCCCCTTACAATTTGGAGAATTTGGGTATAAAATCTAAACATATAGATGGAAAGGGGGAGTAATAATGATGAAGGTAGGGAAGATACACCATTACTTGGCTTATGCAGCGGCGGCAGTGGCTGTGGTGAGCGTAATTCTGGCTGGAATCTCAAGGCTCGCAGGGGCAACCCTGGGCATCACGGCAACCTCATACATGCTCTTGGCTACTGTGGCAATCCTGTTCGCCATCTATTTCCTGGTCGAAGGAGCAGTATACGCTGCTAAAAAATAAGCGCAGTTGAGGCTCAAGCCTCACTGGCAAAATAGGCTTATTATCCTGACAGGCAAGTCTCTCTGGCTTACCTTCAGATTATGTTGTGACCTCACCCCCTCAGTTCCCCTCTCCTTTGATGAGGAGAGGGGAAAGTTGTTTTTTGAAGAGGGGCAAAGCCCCTCTTAGACACCCCCTTATGAAGATGGAGAGTTAAAGAGAGGCGAAGCCTCTCTTATATAAATAAATTCCCCTTCCCCTTGCTAAGGGGAAGGGGATAAAGGGGATAGGGTTACATGAATGAATAAAAACAAATGAGGATGTAATATCAACTGGATTTAAGCTGAACGTGGGTTACGCTTCATTCTATTCCAATTTCTTAATTGGCTAAAACTGAACTTGTCACGATGTGCATCTGTATGGCAGTTAGGACATAAGGCTATTAAGTTCCAGAACCTGTTGTCCCTGTTGTTTCGGTTGATGTGGTGTACTTCTGGTTTACCCTTATATTTGCAATCAGGATTCTGACATCGATTATCAGCACGTTGCATTACTCGATTGTATAAATTCTGAGGTATTGGTTCTCTACCTGGAGCCTCATCTGTAAATACTGCTTTCTTACTCGTACTTACTCCTTTTTTAAATACCCACCCTCTAAATGCAGGAAATCTATATAATGAAAATAAGAAAATAGCTATTATAACACCAATAATCGCCCATCCAATAACTGCATGCTCTTGCCACCAATCTAATACTAATGCCAGTAGAATTATGCCTATAAACGCTGAAGCAAAAATGACCCCTTCTCTTACTCTACGTTTACCCTTTGCCATTAGTATGACCTCCTTCCATTTACCCCTCCCTCGCCTTCTTTTGCAGTTCGTAGAGTTTGGTGAGAGCCTCTAGTGGGGTGAGGGAATCTATGTCTAGCTTCTCCAGCTCCTCTAAGAGCGGCGGTTTTTGTCCGAAGAATGATAGCTGCTGGGCTGGCTCTTGCTTACGGCGCCGCCCTTTGGACACTACCCTCGTTCGACTGCTATCCCCCTCCAGCTCTTCTAAGACCTCCTGGGCACGGTGCACCACCGATTTAGGCAGCCCGGCTAGCTGAGCCACATGAATGCCGTAGCTCTTATCAACGCCGCCGGGCACAATCTTGCGCAGGAAGATAACCTCTCCCCCTTCCTCGGTTACCGCCACATTGAAGTTCTTTACCCGGGGCAGGAAGCTGGCTAGCTCCACCATTTCGTGATAGTGGGTAGCAAACAGCGTTTTTGCTCCAAGCCCCGAATAGTTATGGATATATTCAGCCACGGCGCGGGCGATGGAAAGTCCATCGTAGGTGCTGGTGCCCCGTCCAATCTCATCAAGGATGATTAACGAGCGCGGTGTGGCATTATTCAAGATATTGGCTGTTTCTACCATCTCAATCATAAAGGTGGATTGTCCTGCTGTCAGGTCTTCCCTGGCGCCAACCCGGGTAAAAATGCGGTCAACTACGCCAATAGTGGCTGAGTCTGCCGGCACGAAGCTGCCAATCTGTGCCAGGAGCACAATCAGGGCTACCTGTTTTAGGTAGGTTGACTTTCCCGCCATATTGGGACCGGTAAGGATGATAAGCTGGGCGTCATTATTAGACAGGTAGGTATCATTGGGCACAAAGCTGCTATCAATCAGGCTCCTCTCTACTACCGGGTGGCGTCCCTGACTAATAACTATCTCGTCATCCGTAGTCAGCTCAGGGCGGGCATAGCTGTAACGCACGGCTACCTCAGCCAGACTGGAGAAGGCATCTATGTTGGCTAGAGCATTGGCTACAGCCAAAATGCGCTCGCTGGCGGTGGCTATCTGACGGCACACCCGGTGAAAGATATTGGTCTCAAGCTCGCTAATCCGGTCACGAGCATTTAGAATCAGCGATTCATACTCTTTTAGTTCCGGGGTGAAGAAGCGCTCACCACCGACCAAGGTCTGCTTCCTGATGTAGTGCTCGGGTATTTGGGGGAGATTAGGTTTAGATACCTCAATATAGTAACCGAAGATTTTGTTATAGCCTACCTTTAGCGATTTAATCCCGGTTTTTTCTTGCTCCTGGCGCTCTAGATTAGCCAGGTATTGCTTGGCGTTCTGAGATACCAGCCGCAGATTATCTAGTTCCTCGGAGAAGCCTTTTCTTATTACATTGCCTTCACCCAGGCTGGAGGAAGGTTCATCAGCTATTGCCTCCCCAATCAAGTCAACAACATCCTGGCGTGGTTTAAGCTCGTCCTTCAGCCAGTTTATCGGGCTATTACTGCTGCCACCCTCAATTATTTCTATCAGCTTGGGTATTGCCTCCAGACCACGCCGTAAGGCGACTAGCTCGCGCGGGGTGGCTATATTGCCCCTCACCCGGTTAATCAGCCGCTCAAGGTCAGCCGTCTTATTCAGCAAAGAGAAGGTCTGATTACGAGCCAGCGTATTATCGTAGAACCAGCTAAGGGCATCCTGTCGCTTGACCAGCTCTGTAATATCAAGGAGGGGCTGACCCAGCCATCTCTTTAGCAGTCTGTCCCCCATGGCTGTTTTGGTCAGGTCAATGATTGACAGGAGTGAGCCCTCGGCGGTTCCGGAGCGGGCACTGCGGAAAAGCTCCAGGTTACTTTGGGTCTCAATGTCCAGCGCCATAAATGAATCAGTAGAGTAGGTAGAAAGCCGTGTCAGTTGTCCCAGAGCCCCTTTTTGCGTCTCCTGAATATAGTGAATAATGGCGCCGGCGGCTCTTATCGCCAGGGGTAGATGGGCACAACCATAGCCGTCAAGGGTAGCTACCCCAAAGTGGTCAAGCAGCGTTTGACGCGCTATCTCCAGCTCAAACTGGTAATCGTCAAGGCGAGTTACTGTAGCAGTTAGTTCCCAACCGGACAGTTCTGAACCGTCGGCAGTAATTATCTCCGAGGGTCTGAGCCGCTCCAGTTCCGGGAGCGTCCGCGGGAGAGGTATCTGGGTAGTGGCAAATTCGCTGGTTGTTATATCAACATAGGCTATGCCGGCTTCTTCATCACCTAAAACCAGACTGATTAAATAATTGTTTGCCTTACTGTCGAGAAGGCTGGGCTCAACTACGGTGCCCGGTGTTACCACACGGATGACTTCGCGCTCAACCAGACCCTTGGTCTCACCGGGCTGAGTTATCTGCTCGCAGATAGCCACCTTATAACCGCGATTGACCAATCTGGCCAGGTAGTTATCAAGGGCATGATAGGGGATGCCAGCCAGCGGCACCCGATTCCCCTTGCCCATCTCTCTGGAGGTGAGGACAATATTAAGCTCTTTAGAGACAACCTTGGCGTCCTCGTCAAAGGTCTCATAGAAATCTCCCAGGCGGAAGAAGACAATAGCCTGGGGATACCTTCGCTTGATTCTGAGGTATTGCTGCCGGATAGGGGCTGTGCCTTCTCGCATCATTGTCTATTCTACTAGAGTTATTGGCTAAAAGAAAAGGGGGGTATTTTGCCCTAACTTTTGGTGAGGAAATTCGTTGTAACTCTATGTAAGAATAATCAGGAAATCGTGAAAGGAGGGCAATGGATAAAATGGCTGATTACATAATGATGATTTTGTTCCGGCTAAGATGGGTTTTTATGTCTCAGGAGAGGAGGTATGTCTACCTGTGGAATCGGACAAAGAGTGTGATGTAGACACCTCTCGTTGTCGATTTCTACCTCACCCCCTTAGATAGTTATTTATATGGTAACCCTATCCCCCTTTGTCCCCCTTCCCCTTGATAAGGGGAAGGGGGAACTGTTATATAAGAGAGGCGAAGCCTCTCTTCGACTCTCTTATGGTCTATCTCCTTCAAAGGAGAGGGGGAGATATAAAAAGAGGGGCGAAGCCCCTCTCAGACACCGGCTAACCTTAACACTTCAGCGAATTATATTCCTTCCAGTATTTCTTTTATACCAGGGGCTTCTTGGGTGAGTTGGTCAAGCGAGATTTCTTCTCCGCTTATGCGGAAAGCTCTCTTGGCTTGAGGGGAAACCACCACCACACTAACTGGCTGCTTAATGCCAAAAAACGAAAGACGCCCCTTACTCTGCCAGCAATTTAGCCAAGCCTTTACTACCGGAACTAAAGTTACTCCAGCAACGGCAAAGGGAGCCTCGATTCTTATTTCTTCTTCCATTTACTCAAAACCAGTATTTTCACCACTCTTAACGCCGCCGGTGAAAAGACAAGCCTTATAAAAGGCCCGACGAGTTTAATAGGCCGCAATCTTAATACCCCGTGAAGATAGCCTTCGAAAACAGTCTCATCAGACAGAGAGGGCTGCACTTTTATCTGGTATTGGGAGGGGAGACTCAGGAAGGGTGTAGTTGACCCGATTAAGGCGAAGAGAAGTCCTGTATCGGCCGGGTCGGCCAGTCCTAGGTTGAGCTTCACTGCCAACTCTTTAATCTTAAGCTGGCCGAGGAGGCTCTTCACTAAGTCTTTGAGTTGTCTTAGCAGTCCTCTGGTTCGCAGGATTTTTAATGTATTCCTGAACCCTATTCCTCTTTTCTTTTTCAGCTTCTCTTCAGGCTTTTTCTTTTCTCTGCTTACTTCCTTGCTGATTAGCCCGAAGAGCCATACCAGCCTCAGCTTGAACTTTGGTCTGCCAGACGCGTCTATGCTAAGTGCCGCATCAAGCGGTACGCAGAGGACAAAGATGATGAGTCCAACCAGGCCAGCTAGTGTAGCGATGACCCACAACTGTTTTTACCCTTCCTTTTTCTTTTCCCACCATTTTTCCATACATTTTTCCAACAGATTGGGTATCGTTTCGCCTAACTTTTCTACGGTGGTTGCTATACTGCCCATGATTGGCTCTATCCTCACGCCCTCCTTATCAATGATAATCACAGCGATAGGCTTTACCCAGGCGCCGCCTCCGGTGCCACCTCCTTCTCCCTCCCCCTTTTGTTTAGCCTCTCCTTTACCCGAGCCGCCTCCGGCGCCAAAACCAAAACCAACACTTATCAGGGGCACCAGGGTCTTATCTTCAATAGTAATTGGCTCCCCGACTACGGTTCTGGTAGTAAGCACCTTTTCAATTTCCCCGAGGGTGGTCTTGGTCAGATTCTCCACTACCTCCATAGTTACTCACCTCCTTGACCCTTATTTTGACCTTTAGTTATAGATATTGGGCTTACTAATACAATGGTAATACCCTTGGTGGGGTAAGTCAACAACTATATTTGGTAACCCACCCCCTTTGTCCCCCTTCCCCTTGATAAGGGGAAGGGGGAGATATAAAAAAGAGGGGCGAAGCCCCTCTTAGATGCTCTTAGTAAATGAGGTTACCTTCAGTTACTTGTGCCCGTTCTTCTCTACCCTTACTGCGCAGACCTTGAATTCAGGTATTTTAGCCACGGGGTCGAGAGCTGGATTGGTAAGCTGGTTGATTGGGCTTTCGGCAAAGTGGAAGTCCATTGAGACTACCCCTGTCGGTGAAACCTCGGTCACCTTGGCCTTAGCCACTACCTCTCCCCTCCGGGAGGTGACCTTTACCATCTCGCCATCAGCAATGCCTAATGCTGAAGCATCGCCGGGGTTTATCTCAACCAGTTCCTCTCCATGGATTATATTGAGTCCCTTCACCTTTCGGGTCATGGTGCCGGTATGAAATTGATACAGGCTTCGCTCACTGGTCAGGATTAGGGGATACTCGTTATCGGGAAGTTCCATAGGTGGCTTATATTCCAGGGGTGTAAACCGGCCCTTGCCCCGGGTGAATATTTCGGTATGGAGAATGGGGGTTCCCGGATGCTCCTGAGTAGGGCAGGGCCACTGCAAGCCGCCATCTTCCAGGCGATTGTAGTTAATACCTCCGTAGCTAGGGGTGAGGCTGGCAATCTCGTCCATAATTTGAGACGGATGCTCAAAGTCAAAGCCCTTAGCCCCCATTCTCTGGGCAATCTGGCAGGTAATCTGCCAGTCAGGCCTGGAGTCACCTACTGGTTCAATCGCCTTCCTTACCCGCTGCACCCTCCGCTCGGTATTGGTGAAGGTGCCATCCTTCTCGGCGAAGCTTGTCGAGGGCAGGACAACATCAGCCAGCTGGGCTGTTTCAGAGAGGAAAATATCCTGAACTACAAAGAATTCCAGCGCTTTTATGGACTCCCTGACATGGTTAGCGTCGGGGTCGCTCAGCACCGGGTTTTCCCCTATTAGATAGGTCGCCTTTATTTGCCCCTTATGGGCAGCCTCAAACATCTCAATGAGGGTTAGACCTGGGGAGGGATTCAGGTTACATCCCCAGGCATTCTCGAATTTTTCCCTGATAGCCGGGTCGGCTACTGCCTGGTAGCCGGGATATACATCGGGCAGGGCACCAAGGTCGCAGGCACCCTGTACATTATTCTGACCTCGTAGGGGATTAACCCCGGTCGATGGCTTGCCGATGTTCCCGGTGAGCATCGCCAGATTAGCCGTAGCTATTACGTTATCAGTACCGTGGGAACTTTGAGTGATGCCCATAGCGTAGAGAAGAGTTGCCGGTTTATTGGTGGCATACATCCGGGCGGCTTCGGCTACCTTTTCACCAGGCACCCCGGTAATCCGCTCCACAGAATCAAGTTCAAAGTCTTTGAGTGACTCCTTGAAGACGTCAAAGTTCTCACAGCGCTCCTCGATGAAGGATGAGTCAAGCAATCCCTCATCCACTATCACCCGCATCATCCCCATAAGCAGGGCGACATCGGTGCCCGGGTTATGCCTCAGCCACAGGTCAGCGAAGCGAACCAGCCCAATCTCACGGGGATTGGCGACAATGAGCTTTCCCCCGTTGAATACCGCTCTCTCTACCTCCAGCGCGATTACCGGGTGAGCTACCGTGGTATTGGTGCCGATAGCCAGGATGCAGGCGGCATCGCCGATTTCCTGGATAGAGTTGGTCATGGCTCCGCTGCCGAACGCTGTGACCAGACCGGCCACGGTGGGGGAATGGCAGAGACGGGCACAGTGGTCAATGTTGTTGGTGCCCAGCACCGCTCGGCCAAGCTTCTGGGCAACATAGTTATCCTCATTAGTGCACTTGGCTGAGGAGATTAGGGCTACCTCGTCTTTGTTGTAACTGGCTAGTTTACTGGTAACTATGTCCAGTGCCTCATCCCAGGTTGTCTCAACAAACTTTCCGTCTCGCTTCACCAGGGGACTGGTCAGACGCTCCGGGTGTTGAACAAATTCAGCAATACCAAAGCGACCCTTGACACAGGCTTGACCTTGATTTACATCATTTTCTTGCTGGGGGAGAACTTCGATTATCCTGTCCCCTTTCAGTTGTAGCGCTAATTGACAGCCAACCCCGCAGTAAGGACAGGTGGTAACTACCTCACGCTCAGCCGAACCCCGCCATTTTATGCTCCGCTCCATTAGCGCCCCGGTGGGGCAAGCATCAATGCATGCCCCACAAAATTGGCACCCCGATTCCTGTAGAGGCCGGTCGAAGGCAGTCCCAACCAGTGTCTGACTACCACGGTAGGTGAAGGCTATTGCCCCTATTCCTCTTACCTCCTGGCAAACTCTGACACACCGTCCGCATAAAATACACAGGTTGTAGTCACGGTCAAGGAAGGGGTCTTCCCTGTGTATCGGCAGTTCCTTATAAGTATAAGGTAACGTTATCTCATTTATCCCTATGTAGTCGACTACCTGCTGTAGCTCACAGCGCCCATTCTTGGGACAAAGTACGCAACGTTCAGTTATTGACACACTGCGCAAACATATATCAAAAGGTTCACATCGTTCTTTGCGGTCACAGATGAGACATGCATGAGGATGCTCGCTTAGAATGAGTTCTAATACACCTCGTCTGAACTCCTGAAGCTGCGGTGTGTCTGTCTTTACCACCATGCCGTCGCCAGCCAGCGTAGTGCACGAAGTAGGAAAGCCGCGCATCTTCTCAATCTCCACTACGCATAAACGACAGCCCCCGTAGGGAGATAGGGAAGGGTGATAGCATAATGTCGGGATATATATGCCAGCCTCTCTGGCTGCTTCTAATACCGTCATTCCTGCTTTGGCTTCAACTTGCTGGTCATTAATGGTTAAAGCAATCTTATCCATATTTACCTGTGTATCCTCCAGATGACACTAATTTAGTGTATTAGCAATCCCTGTTGCCTCAGTGCTCCTCCAAATCACACCTCAGACAGCGTTTTGTTTCCTCAATTGCGTTTTCTTGCTCAAAGCCGAGAACTACCTGAGCGAAACCCTTAAGCCTCTCATTGAGTGGCAGCATTTTCATTGGCGGCCGATATTTCTCTCCTTCAACTTCATCAACGTCAATTGGTGCCACCTCCTCTTCGGGTGGTATTAGCACCTCGTCTATGTTCCCTTCACCACCAAGATATTTGTCGATAGATATAGCCGCCTGCCGACCAGCGGCGATGGCCTCTATCACTGATGCCGGCCCGCTTACCGCATCACCCCCGGCATATACTCCCTCCCTTGAGGCAGCCAGCGTCTCAGGGTCTACTTTAATTCTCCCTCCCCTTTCTACCGCTAATCCGTATTCATCAGGTACCACGGACTCCTGCCCGATAGCTTTTATCATCAGGTCATACTCGCCGGTAAACTCACTGCCGGTTACTGGTACCGGTCTCCGCCTACCGCTTTCGTCCACCTTGCCTAACTCCATCCGTATAAACTCTACCTTCAACCTGCCATCCACACTGGTAACCATAGTCGGTGTAGCCAAATATACTATCTCTACCCCTTCCTCAAGCGCTTCATCTATCTCCTCCTCACTAGCCGGCATCTCGGCACGAGTCCGACGATAGGCAATGGTTACCTCTTTAGCGCCAAGACGAAGGGCAGTTCGTGAGGCATCTATAGCTACATTACCCCCTCCCACCACCGCTACCTTGTCCCCTACATTTACTTCCTTGCCCAGGTTGACTTCCCTGAGGAAATCTACACCATCTACTATGCCGGGAGTAGTTTCTCCTTCTATCCCCATGTTTATGCCTCGGTGGGCGCCCACACTGGCAAAAGTAGCATTATAACCCTGCTCAAATAGCTCATCTAGCGACTCTACCCGGCTATTTGTTTTTATCTTCACCCCGACATTCTCTATTTCTTTTATCTCCCTGTCTAACACTTCTACAGGTAGTCGGTATGATGGTATTCCTACCCGCATCATTCCACCGGCCACTGGTAAGGCTTCAAAAACCGTTACCTCGTGCCCTAGCTTGGCTAAATAATAAGCTGCCGTTAGCCCGGCTGGTCCTGAACCCACTATGGCCACTCTCTTCCCTGTTGGAGAAGCTATCTTAGAGTTCTGTTTCCATAGTCCAGTGTCATGGTCGGCGGCAAAACGCTTCAGCTCCTTTATGGCTATTGCCTCTTCTAATTGACCACGGCGACAGTTGGCTTCGCAATAGTGAACGCACACATAACCAAGCACTGTCGGGAACGGGACCTTCTCGCGAATCACAGCTACCGCTTCACCAAATTTGCCCTCACCAATTGCCCGAATGTAGCGAGGAATATCTATTCCTGCAGGGCAGGCATTCTGGCAGGGAGACTTGACCAGTTTTCTACATACACCTGCTCGGCAGTAGCCCTTTTTTATATGTTCCTCATATTCCTCACGGAAGTAGCGAATTGTAGTCAGCACTGGATTAGGCGCTGTCTGCCCCAAGCCGCATAAGGCGGTAGATTTAACGAGCTGGGCTAATTGCTCGAGGTGCTCAATGTCACCTGGCTGTCCCTCACCCTGGGTAATACGCTCCAGAATATTAAGCATCTGTCTGGTGCCGACACGGCAGGGAACACACTTGCCACAGGACTCATCTTGACAGAAAGCAAGAAAGAACCTTGCTATATCAACCATGCAGGTATCTTCATCAGCAACCAGCATTCCTCCCGAACCCACTATGGAACCTGCCTGGGCTAAGTTTTCATAATCTACAGGGAGGTTTAACAAACTGGCAGGCAGGCAACCACCCGATGGCCCTCCTGTTAGCGTTGCCTTATAGTGCTTACCCCCAACAATTCCCCCACCAATCTCATAAATAATGTCGCCCAGCGGGATACCCATTGGCACTTCTATTAGTCCGGTGTGAGCTATCTTGCCAGCTAGAGCAAAGGTCTTAGTCCCTTTACTTGTCTCGGTGCCGAAACTGGAATACCACTCGCCCCCTCTCTGCAATATGGCCGAGACATTACCCCAAGTCTCCACATTATTGATGTTAGTCGGCTTTCCCCATAAGCCGGCTTGAGCTGGAAAGGGAGGACGAGACTGGGGCATTCCTCTCTTACCCTCAATAGAGGCCATCAGGGCGGTTTCCTCTCCGCAGACAAAGGCACCAGCGCCTTCCTTTATCTCTATCTGAAAACTGAAGCCGGAGCCGAGTATGTTATCCCCCAGCAAACCACACTCTACCATCTGCTTTAGGGCAATGTTTAGCCGCTCTATTGCCAGGGGATACTCTGCCCGGCAATAGATATAACCCTGGCTTGCCCCGATGGCGTAGGCACCAATAAGCATCCCTTCTAACACTGCATGCGGGTCGCTCTCCAGTAACGCCCTGTCCATAAAGGCACCTGGGTCACCCTCGTCAGCATTGCAAATCAGGTATTTCTCCTTACCCGGTGAGCGCCGGCAAAATTCCCACTTCTGACCGGTGGGAAAACCAGCTCCTCCTCGACCCCTTAACCCTGATTTCTTTACCTCCTCGATAACCTCTTCGGGAGTCATCGCCAACGCCTTAACCAGACCACTGTAACCATCATTGGCGATGTACTGCTTTATATCAGTGGGGTCTATGTGTCCGCAATTGCGCAATGATATACGCACCTGGGGTTTAAACACGGGTAGTTCAAAAAGTTTGGGAATGCCATTAATGCTATCTTCGCCTATGGTGCCCAGAGCCAGTTCAGGACGAGGGTTATCATTGATAATATAGTCTTCTATTAGCTGGGGAACGATTTCCGGGGTAACGCTACCATAACAGATGCGAGGGCGATTTGGCTTAATGATATCTACCAAAGGTTCGGCATAACAAATCCCGATACAGCCAACCTGCGTTACTGTGGCATCAATACTTAGCCGGGACAATTCCCTATTAATGGCCTCTAAGACAGCCATAGCTCCGGCTGCCCTACCACATGTTGCGGTACCTACAAGAATGCGGGGCTTCTCACTACGCTGCAAAGCCCCCCATTCTGACATGGCTTGGTTTTGGATTTCATCAAATGACATAACTATCCCTCTTGATACTCAGCTAAGAGTTTTCTTGCCTTGGCTGTAGTCATTCTACCGTAAACAGTCTTATCCACTACCATGACTGGAGCTAAAGCACACGAGCCAAAACAAGCAACCCGCTCCAGGCTAAATCTGTAGTCCTCAGTAGTCCCCCCAGGTTGAATGCCAAGTTCCTGCTCCACTGTCTCTAGAATGCGCCGCCCACCCCGCACATAGCAGGCAGTGCCTTGGCAAACCCTTATCCTGTGTTCACCCTGCCGTTCAAATCGAAACTGGGCATAAAAGCTGGCCACACCGTAAACCTCATTCTTAGTTAGACCTAAAAATTTGGCTACCTCTGAGATTGCTTCCTCAGGAAGATAGCCTATTTCCTCTTGCACTTTCTGTAGAACGGGGATTAAAGCTCCTCTCTGCCCACGGTAAGGAGCCAGGACCGGTAACAATCGCTCGTGCAAACTCAACCTCCCAAGTGGATTCAAGAACCAGTTTATAATTTACCATCAAACAGTGTATAATACAAGCCCTGGTAGTTGCCTAATTATCATTAAGGGTATAAGATGTAGGACGTATGCTATGGTGAAAGCCGTGCTATTTAATAGCATATGAAGCTCAGGATTAAGCAATAACGTATGAAAGGGGATTGATATGCAGCGCTAATTATCAAAGTAGAGTTGATAAGCCTTGATTACGTCTATCGGGGCGTTCAGAAAGTGTACAGGTTTGGCAATAAAAGCCTAACCTAAATTTATTAGAGTAATTTACTGGGGTGAAAAGAATGAGCATAGCACTAGTTCACATCGGATTTAATAACATAATAGTAATGAATAGAGTTATTGCCATAGCTTCGCCGAACTCGGCACCAACCAAACGCACCATCCACGAAGGGAGAAACAAAGGGCTACTAATTGATATGACCAATGGCAGAAGAACCAAGGCGGCTATCATCATCGATAGCGGGCATATTATTTTGGCTGCCCTGGCCCCGGAGACTATTGCTGGCAGGTTACAGGCAAGTCGGCCGGAAAGCTCTGCAGAGCGAGGAAGCTCATTGCTGAGACTAGAGCAAAGCGATGAAAAAGGCGACTGATGGAAGTCAACTCCCGTTCAACCCGCCAATAAAACCATTGTTCATAATTATCTCCGGTCCCTCGGGAGTAGGCAAGGATGCGGTTTTAGCCAGGATGAAGGGATTAGGCTACCCTCTTAAATACATTACTACCTTGACCACACGACCTCGGCGACCTAACGAGAGAAATAATATAGACTACCGCTTCGTCTCAATGGAGAGATTCCAGGAGATGATTGAAAATAATGATTTATTAGAGTGGGCGAAGGTCTATGGTAATTGGTATGGCGTACCTAAGGAAGAAGTCAAACAGGCACTAGACAAGGGGCAGGATATAGTAGTAAAGGTTGACATTCAGGGAGCAGCTACCATTAAAAAAGTCCTGCCCCAGGCGATATTTATCTTTCTCATGCCGCCATCAATGGAGGAGCTTCTCATTAGACTCGAGCAACGCCATACCGAATTACCCTCTGACTTGGCCTTACGCCTGAAGACCGCCGAGGAAGAAATGAAACAACTTCCTCTGTTTGACTATATAGTAGTCAACAGGTGGGATGAAATTGACCTGGCAGTATCGGGAATTAAGGCTATCATTACTGCTGAAAAATGCCGGGTAACTCCCCGGGAAATCGCTTTGTAAGTTAAAATACTGGTTTAAGTAACCAGGCGAACAAGTAACCCAGTCCACCACAGATAGGGAAGGTTAGTATCCAGGCAGCAATGATATTACCGGCTACCCCCCAGCGCACCGCTGAAAGCCGTCTGGTAGCCCCTACTCCCATAATAGATGAACTGATGCAGTGGGTAGTGCTTACTGGAATGCCGAACTGCGAAGCTATCTCAATAACGGTAGCTGCTGAGACTTCAGCGGCAAAGCCGTGAACTGATCGCAGGGTGGTAACTCTTAACCCCAATGTTCTAATCACCCGCCAGCCTCCAACAGCGGTGCCTGAGCTGATGGCTAAGGCTGATAAAACTATTACCCACCACAAATCACCATACGGAAGTTGCTCCCACAGACCAGGCTGCCCATAGTAGATGACCAGTGCCATAGTGATGACCCCTATAGGCATCTGACCATCATTCTTGCCGTGGCTATAGGCCATAAAGGCGGCAGAAAGGATTTGCAAATTGCTGGAAATGCTGCGTATCCTGGCTGGGGCGGTTCTCCGTAACACCCAGAATAGAATAACCATCAGCACAAAGCCACCGGCAAAGCCCAGCAGAGGAGCTATACCCACTGCCAGCAGGGTTTGCGACAAACGGTAACCCCAGCCCCACATCACCGCCCCGCTACCAGCCAGAGCTATCCCGGCTGACGCTAGTCCAGCAATAAAGCCGTGGCTTATGCTTACCGGTAGACCATAGTAGGTGGCTAGGGTAGTCCAGATAATGACTGCGGCCAAAGCAGCAATCATTGGCACATAGCTGAACTCTGAGATGATTTCTGGAGTTAAAATCTCTCTACCAATGGTCATGGCAACGGCTGTGCCAGTAGCGGCGCCAGCCAGGTTAAAGAAGGCAGCCATTATTATGGCATTTCGGGGGGAAAGAACACGGGTGCCAATCACCGTAGCTATGGCATTGGCAGCATCGTTGAAGCCATTAACCACACCAAAACCAATAGCCAGAGCAACAATCAATATGAGGAGGCCGAGAGATGACTCAGGCATGCTTGAGGGCTACCCCTTCTAGGACGTTAGCCACATCCTCACACCTATCGGTGGCGCTCTCCATATGTTCGTAAATCTCACGCCACTTGATAATCTCAGCAATATCCGTAGTGTCAGTAAACAGCTCAGCCATAGCTGAGCGGAATACCCGGTCAGCCTCGTTCTCCAGCCGGTTAATCTCCACACACCGCTCAAGAATCTGCTTTAACTGAGCACGGTGACGCAGTTGAGGCATTGCTCTTTCTACCTCAGCCGCCGACTGGACTATGATATCAGATAGCTCCTTAGCCCTCTGGCTGGGACGGTCTACCTTATATATAAACATGGCATCAGCCGCAGCGTGGATAAAGTCGGTCACATCATCCAAGGTATGAGATAAGAGAGCTATATCCTCCCTGTCAAATGGGGTGACAAAGGTGCGGTGTAACTGCTCCATAATCTGATGGGTAATCCTATCCCCTTCGTGTTCTAGTTCAGTTATTTCACTTACCCCTTCCCCAACATTCTTCCAGGTATCAACCAACTGTTTTAGTTTCTGAGCTGTTTTTACCATATTCTGGGCACTCGCCTCAAAAAGGTCAAAGAACTTCTCTTCCCGGGGGATAAAAGGAAGCCTAAACACTGCTAATCCTCCTTTGCCACAAAGGGCACGCTAAAGTAACACCGACTAGAGATTGGGAGTGCGAAAAGAAAGGTTTACCATATTACTTCCACTGTGAGTTTAGATGAGGTATATCTGATTGTCAAGCTTAAACACGGTCTAGCTAGTCCAGCTTTCGTAGCCGAGGAATGAAGGCTAATGCCAGGATGGACAGGAAGACAAGAACTATGGCGAACCCGCCAACTGCCCACTGCACCCCTATAGCCTCTGCTATCAGCCCCGCGGTGAAGGTTCCAAAGCTCATCAGGCCGAACTCCATCAGGTAAACGCTCATTACTCGTCCCCGGTACTCATCCTCTGTGTAGTACTGGAGCAGGGTGTTGCCCAGTGTCATCCGCCCCGTCTGCCCCAGTCCAACGAAGATAATCAGGGCCAGAGACAGATACCACGAGCTGGAGAGGGAGAAGCCCACTAGAGCTAGGCCCAGAATGATACTGCCGACCAGCAGCATGGTGCCCCGCTTCTTGTTGGGTAGAGAGGCGAGGGTGAGGGAGCCGGCGATGGCACCAATGCCGGAGACACTCAGCAGTATCCCCATCCCGGTGGCACCGACTTTGAGGATGTCATCAGCGAAGATAGGCATCAGCAGAATGTAGGGCATCGATAATATGACGGCCAAGAGGGTGAAGAGCAGGATGAGGAGGATGGTTCTCTCATGACGGATATATTGTAACCCTTCTCTAATAGATGCCAGAGCGCCGATGCCGCGGACGGTCATTGTGCCGGTGGGCGGTATAAAGGCAATGAAGACCACAGCCATGAGGTACATGCCAGTCATGGCATAATAGACAGCCTTAAAGTCGAAGGCGTCGATGAGAAAGCCTGCTGCCGCCGGAGCCAGCAACCGGAGGGTGTTCATCCCCAGAGTATTCAGGGCCACGGCGTTCATCAGCTGCTCCTCGCTGACAATCTCACGGAGGATAGCCTGGCGTGAGGGCATCATGAGACCCAGAATAGTCCCCTGGAGCACGGAAGCCACTATCAGTATCCACCACGAGCCGGCGTGTTCGGGGCTCAGGTAGCCCAGGCTTAGGGCAAGGGCGATGCCCAGGGCGACCACGGCCGAGCTCGCCTGGCCGGCAATCATGACATACTTCTTTTGCACCCGGTCGGCGATTACTCCGCCGAAGAGGGACAGGAAGAGCAGGGGTAAGGCGGTGGCTAGAGCCATTACCCCCAGAATAGCGGCCGAGCCGGTCAGGCGATAGATGAGCAAGGAGCGGGCCAGCATCTGCATGTTCCTGGAAGCCATCTGGCCCAGCAGGCCGCCGTAGTAAAGACGGTAGACCGGGTTCTTCAGGGAGCTGAAGGTTCTCTGATTGAATAGGAAAAGTCCGCCCCCACCTCCAGCCACCTCCAGCTCCACGTCCATGCCCCGGTATTTATCTGCTTCCTTCTTCACTCACTACTTCCGCGCTTTCAACTTATAGCTATAGAAGGAAAAGTTGCTCCCCGGGTGGGGTTCGAACTTCTTCCCAAGGGTTCCCTTTTGTGCCTATAGTTTACGCCTATAGTTCTAGGAGGGCAAGTCTCACCCTTACTCAAACCCAATGCTATGGTGTAGAATGGAGATGGCTTTAAAAATGTGCCTAGTAGACCAATCTATTGCTGGCAGGAGGGTAGGATGATTGATGCCAACGGTCAGGTTAGTTCCAGCAGGGGTAGTATCACCATGTTTGCCGGGAAAGGTGGCGTCGGCAAGACAACCTGTGCTGCGGCAGCAGCGCTTCACTATGCTTCCTCCGCCGAGCAGACCCTGGCTATCTCAACTGATGCCACCCCATCCCTATCACATATCTTTGAGATAACAGGCGACAGGAAACCAGCCAGGGTTGTTGGGTCGTTGTACATTAATGAACTTGGGGCGGAGGAAGTTAAAGAGATGTGGGATAAGAAATTTGGGGACGAAGTATACGGAGTCTTTTCCTCTTTTGTGTCCATTGGCTACACGGAATTTGTTGAATTCATGACCTCTGTGCTGCCAGGGCTAAGCGATGAATTTATGGTTGACTACATCAGGGAATTGAGCATGAAAGGCGAGTATGAGACTATTGTCTGGGATACAGCTCCGCTGGGTCAGACGCTCACCTTGCTTAAAACCCCGGCCCTGCTGGGGAAGCACTTGAAAATGGCTCCGCGCATCTATTCTAAGCTGAAGCTTGGTCAAAGGAGCAGGGAACCGATACTGGATATCATCAAGCGGTGGGAGAGGTTATCCGCTGATAATATGGATTTTCTCAGGAGTGAAGTGAGATTCATCCTGGTTACTATACCGGAGGCTCTCGCCGTTGAGCAGCTTGAAAGTATTTTCGGTGAGCTGAACGAATATGGTCTCAAGGTGAAGCAGTTGATAATCAATAATGTAGTCAAGGCGGGGGGCTCAGATTTTTTGTTAACCAAGGCCAGGCAGCAAAAGAATTACCTTGAGGTTATCTACGATAGATATTCAGACCTGGAAATAATCGAGCTGCCGATGTTTCCCTACGAACTGAAAGGCTTGGACAGGCTGAGGGAAGTTGAAAGAATACTGTTTGGCAAGAATGCCCTCAATTCCTCATAGCTTATACTTATCAGCTACATAGGCGGTTAGCCCACGCTCAAATTCGCTGGGAAATTCAAACCCTTTACTGACCAGCTGCACCATTTCTCTGCCCAGTTCCCAGGCTGCCTTCATGTCCCGTTCGTTCTTCCTTATCGCCCCTTTCTTGGAAGCATAGGCGGCAACATAATCGGCCGGAACCATGTGGTTAATGGCGATATAGAAATACAGGTCTTTAATGGCATCTATAATGCCAAGTGCACCGGCTACGGCAATTACCCCACCCACCTTGTTGGCTAACCTGATGCCGGGGAGGCGCAGGGCAAGAGTCCGGTCGATGAGAGCTTTGGCCTGGCTTGTCATGGAGTAGAAGTATATCGGGGTGCCGAAGATGATTCCGTCGGCTTCTATTAGCTTTTGGTAAACGGCCTGCATATCGTCATTGATGTGGCACTTACCTGTCTTGAGGCAGGTATAGCAACCATCGCAGGGTTTTATCTCTTTGCCCGATAAACTGAAGAGCTCTACTTCCGCTCCTTCTTTTTGGGCTCCATTAAGCGCTTCACCTACTAGGATTTCGGTGTTACCCGATTTTCGCGGGCTGCATGAAAGACCCAAAATCTTCATTATTTACCTCCGTCTTAATCAGAGGGAATTATAACACGCCCTGTTCCCCTCGAACAATAGATAGAGGTTGTCATTTTGCCGTAGATGCTCTATTATGATGCAGTCGAGAATTCAAACAGCAGATAGCTCAGTTTTTGAGGGCTTAACGGTTTCTTTCATACCGGCGATGCGCTATTTTGCCAGTGGCGTCAGTTAAAAAAATCGGCGATGTATTATTTTGCTTATGCCTCCAATCTAAATCAAAAGCAAATGCGGGAACGCTGTCCAGACAGCAAGCCTGAGTTTACAGCCACCCTGCCCAATTACAAGCTGGTATTTGTCGGGTGGTCCAGACAATGGCGAGGCGGAAAGGCCAGCATCAGGCCTTTTCAAGGGGAGAAGGTTCCTGGTGCTGTTTATGATATTTCGGAGCGATGTTTACGGCAACTAGATAGATATGAAGGCTATCCTGATGTCTACGGCAGATTTAAGGTCACGGTATTTAATGAAGATGGTGAGCCTATCCAGGCAATAACCTATATCAAGGCTGGTCGGTCAGAGGAAACACCGCCTTCGGCAGAGTATTTATCTGTTATTCAGCAAGGCTATAGAGATTGGGGAATCGTCTAAGCAAAGAATTACCTAAAGGTATAAGATAACAGAGGAGGTGAAAGGTTTGCCCATCTACGAATACGAGTGTACCTGCTGTTCGTCCCGGTTTGAGCTAAAGCAGAGCTTTAGTGAGAACACCCCGGTTTCCTGCCCTCAGTGTGGAGGCAAGGCACAGCGTGTCTTCTCGGCAGTGCCCATAATTTTCAAGGGGTCCGGGTTTTATTCTACCGACAGCAGGGAGAAGCATAAGCGCCGGCCACACAAAGCTGGCACTGACAAAGCTAAGACTGGCAGCACTGGCGAAGCTAAGGCTGACAGCACAGAGGAGAAATAGTTAGTTTCTAGGGAGTTTTGAGGAGGCAAAATGGCTTTTGCCATCTTATATCGCCCGGAATTAAGGGAATATGATTTTGGGCCAGGTCACCCTTTTCGCGGAGACCGATACCGAATGTTTCCTCAATTTTTGCGAGAGAATCTAGCTGAGGGTGATAATTACCGAATTATCCAGGCGGAGCCGGCAACAGACGCAGATTTGCTCCTAATCTGCCAAAAAGAATATATCGATTTCACCAGAGACTATTACCGGGCTGCTAATGTTGGTTTGAGCTACCCTGGTCAATTTTTTCGGTATCATAGCGGGGATAACAGTCCGATTGGGAAACCGGGAAAACTGGAAGAGGCGGCGAGACTGATTATCGGACAAGCCAAGATGGCCTGCGATTTGGTTCAAGGAGGTAAATTTCAAAAGGCAGTATCCATAGGTGGGGGGATGCACCATGCCAAGTCTGCTTATGGAGAGGGATTTTGCATTTATAACGATGTTGCCTTCTGCGGCTCGTATTTGATGCAGGAATATGAGTTAGAAAGAATTCTAATCTTGGATACCGACGCTCATGCGGGAAATGGGACCAGCGAGTATTTTTATGGGGAGCCGAGGGTCTTATTTATTGACCTGCACCAAGACCCCAGGAGCCTGTATCCCGGGACCGGTTTCGTTCATCAGACTGGTTCTGGCAGCGGGAGAGGCTTTACCATCAATGTTCCAATGCCTATTTATGCTGGCTATGATTCTTACCGGCTGGCTTTTGAGTCTATAGTTGAGCCGGTAACTCGGGAATTCAACCCGCAAATTATTATCCGAAATGGTGGCTCAGACCCTCATTTTGCTGACGGGCTGACTAGCTTGGGACTACCAGTAAGAGGCTTCAGGATGATTGGGGAGAAGGTCAGAGAAATGGCCAGGGTCTGTGATGGTAAAGCTATTGATTTGATTGCCTCTGGTTATAATGAAGAGGTCTTGCCCTATGCATGGCTGGCTTTGCTCTCCGGACTAGGAGGCATTGAGCTTGAGATAGAAGAACCGGAGCCGATTCCTCAAAGGTTCAGCACGGATTCCTCCTTCGCCGCGACAGAAAAGGTCATAGAGGAAGTTAAAAGACAGCTAAAAGATTACTGGACATGCTTGAGATAAAATGTACTAAAAGGAAGGACACACCCTGCTGACCTTGTCTCAAAATACGGTCTTAGATTAAGGTAAGATAATTCTGAGCCTGTCGTACTCAGTCACACGCCGTGGCTCAGTCGAGACACCAGGCGCATAGGTAATCCATGGGCTACCATCTTGTCTTGAGTGGAACGGATATCATAAGGAACACGGTAGAGCCTAATCAGCCTGGTTTCACTATCATAAATAGCATAGCTGGCTCGGGGGTCACCATCTCGGGGTTGTCCCACACCACCGGGGTTGATAATCAATCGGTTCCTGCCCAGGGCAAGCCTAACATTAGCCGAGAATTGGCTAGGGGAACAAGCGCCGCTTTCATTATGACTGAACACTAGTGGCATATGAGAATGACCCACCAGGCAAAATTGCGACTTGAAGTAAGCAAAATTTTCCTTGGCTATGCTGCTTGATATGAGGTACTCCCAGATAGGCTCCCTGGGACTACCGTGCACCAGAGTGAAATCATCTTCCTCAATAACCAGCGGCAGGTTCTCGAGGTATTTTACATCTGCCGAGCTTAATTGCTGGGCTGTCCAGTGACAGGCGGCAGCAGCATCAGGGTTAAACTTAGCAGTATCAATCTTGCTGATTGCTGCCCAATCATGATTTCCGGCAACACAGACGTGGTTGGTTTTGCGCAGAAGCTCGATGCACTCATGTGGGTCTGGGCCATAGCCGACAATGTCTCCCAAGCACCAAATTTTTTCCACTCCTCCCCGGTGCTCAATGTCGTCCAGCACTGCGGTAAAAGCGGCTAGATTAGCGTGCATATCGCCAATGATTGCGTAGCGCATATAAGAACTATAACAGCTTTTATCCAGTATGACTAGAGTAGTCTTGCTGGTGAGGGCAGAGGCCTAGGATTAGTCTGGTTGTCGGGGAATCGAAGCTGTGCCTGACCGCTTTTGAGGGTTAAGCGAGGGCAAGGGCAGCGGCAAATCTAAAATTGGACCTTCGCCCTCCCATCCCTTTGAAGCTTTGGACTTCCCTGAGGCTAACCCCGAGGTTATTGGCAGAATAGAGGCAGTTATTAGAAATAAGGGGCGCTTGTAGCTTAATGGTTGCTATCGCCGACGTGCACCCTTCCCCAAATGGCTACTGCCCGTGCCAGGGAATCAATACTGGCCGACTTCGCTTCGCCACCTTTGCGAAAGCAAATCTTCATGTAATTGTTTAGCACCAGTGCGCCAGCGCTCTCGATAGCAGAACGGACAGCCGCCAGCTGAGTAACTAAGCTCTCACAGTCACGGCCATCAACAATCATTTTCTCGATGCCGCGGACCTGCCCCTCAATCCTTTTCAGCCGTTTCAGCAACATCTCCTGTGATGTTTCTTCTGTTTCTTCTTTCTTAGCCATTGCACCCTCCAAGAATTTCATCTTAGCTCTTGATATACCATACCCCCACAGGGTATAATAAGCTTCGACTACTAATAGCCACTGACCCGCCGGTCAATATATTTTAGCACCGATCAATCTGGGTGTCAGGTCAGTCTACTCAAAGGAGGGATAAGTCGTGGAACTGAGCCGAAGAGATTTCCTTAAGGCATCTGGAGCTGGGGCTGGTGGTTTTTTCTTATATAGTATCTTAAAACAGGATAAAGCCATTGCTCTTCCCAAGCAGCTACCCCTGAAGAAGAAAATCGGGGAGAGGACTACTATCTGCCCCTACTGTGGGGTGGGCTGTAGTGTCATCATGGCAGTGAAAGATAGGAAGATTATCAACCTTGAGGGTGACCCTGATTCTCCCATCAATGAAGGTTCTCTCTGCCCCAAAGGTGCTTCCTTATATCAGGTAGCCAATAGCGAAGAACGTTTGACTACGGTCAAGCACCGTGCTGCTGGAGCTGTCGGCTGGGCAGATATAGACTGGGATGATGCCATAACAAGCATTGCTGCCAAAATCAAGGCAACCCGTGACAATAATTTTATTGAAATAGACAGTAGCGGCAATACTGTTAATCGTATTGAAGCCATAGCCTCAATAGGCAGCGCATTCCCTAATAGCGAAGAAGCCTATCTGATGAGCAAGATGTTGCGTGCATTAGGCTTGGTCTATATTGAGAACGAAGCCCGAATATGTGTTTCGTCAGCAGTGGCTGCTGACGGGGAAACAGTGGGTAGAGGCCCGATGTCGAACCACTGGATAGACCTGGGTAACAGTGATTGCATCATGGTTATCGGCGGTAACATGGCTGAGACCTTTCCTATTGCCTTCAAGTGGGCTACTCGGGCTAAGGAGAAGGGAGCCAAGCTTATTCACATTGACCCTCGCTTCACCCGTACCTCAGCCAAGGCTGACCTATATGCCAGTGTAAGACCCGGCACTGATATCGCTTTTATCGGTGGCATCATAAGGTATGTCATTGACGATATGGAAGCTAATCCCAGCAACTACAACATGACCTATGTCAAGGAATACACTAATGCTTCCTTCCTTGTCCATCCTGACTTCACTGGTCCGGCTGACTCGCTGGACGGGTTATTCTCAGGGTGGGATGGCAGCAAGTATGACAAAAAAACCTGGGCTTATCAATCGGATGCGACTCAGCCTGATAAGATAAAGAAGGATGCCACGCTCACTGACCCTAGCTGTGTCTTCCAGCTTCTGAAGAAGCACTTTGCCCGCTACACTGATGATAAAGTAGTTGAAATCACCGGCACGGACAAGGCTACCTTCAGGCAGATTTGCCAGACTTACGCTGCAACCGGGCAAATAGGTAAGGCAGGAGCCATTGTCTTCTCTTCCAGCGCCTGTCAGCGGAGCACCGGAACCCAGACGGTTCGAAGCTTTGGCATATTGCAGCTTCTCCTGGGTAACATGGGGGTAGCTGGTGGTGGGTTGGATGGTATCACAGGGGCGGTAAATGGGCTTGGCTGCACCCTGCAGGGTCTGGTCAATCACTGGGGACCCGGGGCAGGGAGTGTTCGTCCAGCCAGCAGTAGTGAACAGAGTTTTTCTGCCTATGGTAAAAACAAGGCTCAGTTCGCCAGCATACTCAAGGCATGGTATGGTGACACAGACCATAATACCAGCTTTAACTATCTACCTAAGAGAGATGGCGACTATTCCTGGCAGCCCCTTTTCAAGGCAATAGATGACGGGGCAATAAAGGGGCTTATCTGCTGGGGAATGAATCCCGCGGTGAGTGGACCAAGCAGCGCCGCGGCGCGCCAGGCATTGGGAAAGCTGGAATGGATGTTAGTGATTGACCTCTGGGAAACAGAAACCGCTGCCTTCTGGAAGCCAGAGGCAGGGGCTAATCCCGCCAATATTGGGGCGGAGGTCTTTCTCCTGCCAGCGGCACACTCACTGGAGAAGGAGGGGAGTGTCTGCAATACCTGCCGCTGGAATCAGTGGCGCTACCAGGGAGCAGACCCCCCTGGTGAGGCTAGGAGTGACCTGTGGATAATAGACAAGCTGATGTTAAAGCTTAAAGAGCTTTATACAGGGCAGACGGAAAAGAATGCTGAAGCCATTACCAATCTGACCTGGGATTATGGTAATCCTCCAGACGTTCACAAGGTAGCCAAGGAGATGAACGGCTACGACCTGAGCACAGGTAAGCTACTATCAAGCCCAGGCAATCTCAAGGACGATGGCACTACCACTTGCGGCAATTGGCTGTGGTGTGGGATGTATACTGAAGAGGGCAATATGGCGGCGAGGCGAGGCACTGCTGACCCTTCAGGAATTGGACTCTTTCCTAGTTGGGGATGGGCCTGGCCGTTGAATCGACGCATAATGTATAATCGTGCCTCAGTTGACCTCGACGGCAAGCCTTGGGACGACGCGCATCCTGTTATCTCATGGGATGGTACCAGTTGGGCAGGGGATGTTGCCGATGGGGGCGCATCGCCGGTAAGTCAAGGCGGGGGATATCCCTTCATTATGAAGCCTGAGGGGAGAGGGCATCTTTTTGGTTCCGGCAGACCTGATGGTCCATTCCCCGAGCATTATGAGCCCTGGGAGAGCCCAGTGTCGAATCCAATGTCATCTCAGCAGAATAACCCAGCCATCGAGGTCTGGGAAACCATTGCCAAAGGTACTGTGGCAGACTACCCCATCGTGGCTACTACACACCGTGTGGTGGAACACATGCATACCGGAGCGATAACTAGGCGCCTGCCGTGGCTGGTACAGATGATGCCGGAAATGTTTGTCGAAATGAGCCGGGAACTAGCAGCCGAGAACGGGATTGCCAATGGCGACACCGTTATTGTGGAGTCGGCCCGCGGCAGTATGACAGGAAAAGCTGTGGTCACCGCTCGTCTTAAGCCTTATCAAGTGAATAGCACTAAGGTTCACTACATCAGCTTGCCATGGAATTGGGGATATATGGGACTGTCTAAAGGGGATAGTGCCAATCGGCTTACCCCCCGCATAGGAGACCCAAACAGTGGAATTCCTGAATTTAGGGCGTTCCTGTGTAACGTTCGGAGGGGATAGCGAACCACTGATAGCGCGAGATTTGGTGTCATGGAGGAGAGCTAGTGGTATCAGAAGTTACTTCAGTAAATCTTGTAGCTGGGTAAGGGGGACGGTTTTTTGCTGGGCATTGGTCATATCCCGTAGTATCACGGTGCTCGTCTTTATCTCTTGCTCACCGATAATCACCGCATAATGGACACCAAGAGTATTTGCCTGCCTCAGTTGAGCTTTCAGGCTCTTGCTGCCGATAGCCTCTATTACTCCAATACCAGCCTGCCTCAGCCTGGATACCAGCTTTATTGCCTCGTCCTTGGCTGCATTGCCCACATGGGCGATAAAAACCTGTGGTCTGGGTAGAGGCGGGATGGATGCCTTTTGTTTCTTTAAATTAAATATTATCCGCTCTATACCAGCAGCAAAGCCAATAGCTGGGGTAGGCTTGCCGCCCAGTCCCTCAATCAGGTCATCATATCGTCCCCCGCCACCGAGGGTGCTTTGGGCTCCTTCTGCCTCAGGCTGAATCTCAAATACTGTTCTGGTGTAGTAGTCCAGACCACGAACCAGGCGGTGGTTTACTTCAAAGGGAAGTTCAAGTAAGCCCAAGTATCTCTTCAACTGGCTAAAGTGCTCATCACATTGCCGGCAAAGGTAGTCAATACTTTTAGGAGCCGAGTCAGCTATTGGCTGGCATGAGGACTTTTTACAATCGAGCAGGCGAAGGGGGTTTCTCGTTAGCCTGGTTTTGCAGTCTGAACACAGCTCATCAGCGTAGTTAGCATAGTAATCCTTCAGGGCAGTGAGATATCCTGGTCGACACGCTTTACAGCCGATGCTATTTAGGCTCAGTGACAGGTGGTGAAGGTTTAGAGACTGGAAGAATTGCCATGCCATATCAATAACTTCAGCATCAAGGGCAGGGTCATCATCGCCAATAGCCTCATAGCCAAACTGGTGGTGTTGTCGGTGTCTGCCTGCCTGAGGTCTTTCGTATCTGAAAATAGAAGCAAAATAATAGAGCTTTGCTGGTTGTGGCAAATTATGCAGGCCATGTTCCACATAGGCTCGGCATATTGACGCGGTGCCCTCTGGTATCAGGGTTAGTTTGTTTCCTCCTCTGTCCTCAAAGGTGTACATTTCCTTTGCTACAATATCGGTTCCTTCTCCCACACTGCGACTGAACAGCCCGGCATCCTCGAAGGCTGGGACATCAATGCGCTCGTAGCCATAGAGTTGACAGACATTAACCGCCTTTTGCTCTACATAACGCCAGTATGCTTGTTCCTGGGGTAGAATGTCTGATGTTCCGCGTGGTGCCTGGTACAACCTGATTTCCCCCTGCCTTTATTTTTCTGGGTGCATTTTAGAGCTAGAATACATTATTAACGCTGGACTTGTAAAGGCGAAGCGATGTATATCTTCAAATCAGTGGGGAATTTAAGAAAGAGAGCTTACAGAGTGCCGAGATAGCAGTAACCAGCCTACCACACAAGTTGCGGGACAAGTTAAGATTTGCTAAACTGGGCTAGATACATGGGCCGTTAGCTCAGTTGGCAGAGCACCTGACTTTTAATCAGGGTGTCACAGGTTCGAGACCTGTACGGCCTACCAAAGCTAGTAGACCTTCCCTGCTAGGGAGTTTTGAAAAGAATCAGGGTGTCAAGATACCAGGTCAACCGACACCCTGATTTTATTATTTCGCAAATAAAATATCAAGCTACATCTGAAATATTGATTGCGGGGTGTGTATGTTTGTGACTCTGCGTATAACACTACTTATACGCGAATATTCAAGCAAGGCTATCACAGTAACAAAAGCCCCTTTTGTTTCACAATGAAGCTGTAAAAACAGGAAGCCAGAATGTGTGATTACCGGATTGGGCTTTCAAGGTGTTAAAATATCAGGTAGACCTGAAAAAGCGGCTAGATTTTGATTGCAGTGCGTCAGGTCTGGAACCAGTTCAATTTTAAGCATATTGTATTCTTCCCTTTGTCTAGGATATACAAAACAATGCGAGGTTCCAGCCCACGACTGCCGCCATTACTATATTTAACCACTGTAGCATCTGTAGTTTCTGTATATGAGACAATAGAACTATAGCCATAAAGGTAAGAGCTATCTTATAGCCCACCAACCCAGCGATGTTCTCTCCAATCAAAGCCGCAACCGGATTGCCCTCAACGAACCCCCCATCCATAGCCTGCATAGTTACTATGGTCACCATCAAATCAGCTAGATTAAGGCTTATCCATAGGGCAATACGAGTTGCCTCTCTCCTCCAGTTTGCCTTCTGTGGATACCCGCCTTCAAAAAATCCCATCTATTAACTCTTCGTCCTTATCCGACTCTCCCAACTTCTCTACGCTCAAGTTTTACCTCAATACTTCCATTTTAGACTGCTGACATTTATTACTCATAAAGCTACCGTTAAAATCTCGTTAAAAATCACACAGTTTTGTGATTTCTTTTTGAGCTTCTGAGGTCTTTTTGTGATGTGAATGTGAGTTGGCTCCCGTAACCTGAAAGCAGATAAGGTGAAAGGACGGCTGCTACAAATGGAGGACAGACCACGCATCATGGTGGTAGATGACGACCGAGAGATGCTGCGGCTGCTTAAGCGTGTTTTTGAACTGGAAGGGTACGATGTTACCATAGCTGCCGACGGCAGTTCAGCACTAGCCCTGCTGGGAGAGTGTAAGCAAGACTTAGTTATCCTGGACATTGTGATGCCTGGTCCCGATGGTTATCAAGTTCTTGAGGCTATACGGCAAGGCTCTGATATTCCTGTAATCATGCTCACCGCAAGGTGCGACGTGACCTCATTACACAAGGCTCTGGCGCTCGGTGCGGACGACTACGTGAAAAAGCCGTTCCGCCCGCTGGAACTTATGGCTCGCGTTCAGGCGAAGTTGAGGCGTGCCAAACACTGGGGCGAGCGTCTCGAACCTACATTCTATTCCCATGACCTCGTAATTGACTTTGTGAGACACAGGGTCACCTTAGGCAACAAAGAAGTGAAACTGACCGCTACCGAGTACAGGCTGCTATCCTATCTAGTACACAACGCTGGACAGGTCGTTACCCCTGACCAGATTCTGAAGACGGTCTGGGGTGAGAAGCACAGCGGTGACAACCACCTTCTTCAGGTGAATATAGCTCGCCTCAGGCAGAAGCTAGGGGATGACGCCGGGAACCCCAGTCACATCTTGACCAGACACGGCCAAGGATACATGGTTGTGAAGCAAACATGAACATATAGAGAACGTCCTTAAAGCAACACGATACTCATTAAAGGAGCCTTCCTAAAACCCGAAGGTTCTTCTTTTATTTTGCTCCCCCAGGGCATCTGAAGGTACTTTACATCCGTGACCTTTTTGTGAGGTTTAACAGGTGTCTTGTGATACGGTTGTGATTCGGCTCCTCTATGATTCAAACAGGATAATCATTGATATCATTGAATATGTGATAACTGCCAACATTCAGTCAACTACTAATTAATAAGGTATCGAAGGAGAGTGAACTTGGGAAGCAGGTTTGAGGAGTTGTATCCAGAATTTATGACTACTGGTTTTGTTGCCGAGCACTGCGGGGTCACTAATGCAACAGTATTGCGGTGGATTGAAAAAGGGCGTCTGCCAGCGTTTAGGCTCCCAGACCGGCATTATCGGATACACAGGGAGGATTTCGTCGGATTCCTAACAGAGTATAGTATACCAGTACATCGCGGAGCATCTGGTAACAAAAGGAGTGGTGGACATACACAATAACGTGGGGAAAACAAGGGTTGGGAAATGTAGGATAACGATATGGGTAAACATATCTGGATAGCTAAGTCAGAAAATATTTTAGGGGGTGAGTTATGAAAATAGTAAATGCAAGGAATAGAAAAAAAGGAGGTAGAACCATGAACCGCTTTCTGAAAAGGTTTCAGCAGGACAATAAAGGCTTCACCTTGGTAGAACTACTTGTTGTCATCGGCGTTATGGCAATACTGGCATCTGTCGTTCTACTCAATGTCACCGGGGTCATTGGCGAGGGTGAAACAGAGGCAGCAGCGACCGAACTGGTAACCATCCAGACAGCCATGGATGTGATGATGGCGAAGAATGACCTAAGTTCAGTGGCAGCTACTTCTTCAACCAATGATATGTCGACCTTTCCTACTGGAAACCCGTTATATCCAAACTATCTGCGGACGGAACTGACCTCGGCGAACTACTCCTGTAGCACTACTGGATTGGTTACACCAGACTAGCTACCGGCGGCTAGTAGTGTCCCAGCTAAATGTAAAAGGTTGATGACAAGTCTATAGCTCACACCGGGAGTGGTTCTCATGGATAAGAAGATTTTAGTTATTGAAGACGACCCGGCTAGTTTGAGGCTCATGGTGTACACCCTCCAGCATGAGGGCTATCAAGTGATTACCGCAGCCAATGGACTGGAAGGACTGAGAAAAGCTTTGAAGGAGAAACCTGACCTTCTCATCCTAGATGTCATGCTGCCGGGTATAGATGGCTTTGAGGTTTGCCACCGTCTGCGTGCTGAATCTCAAACTGCCCATCTGCCTATTTTGATGCTCTCAGGCAAAGCGCAGGAAATAGATAAAGACACCGGGCTCAAGGTAGGAGCTGATGACTACGTCACCAAGCCAGTAAGTCCTTCAGAGACAGCAAGTCGGGTGAGGGCATTGCTGGCACAGCAAAAGTGACCAGAACCCAAAAAGAGACAGGGGAACATGATTATTACTCAGCATAAACAATAAGGATTCCTCTTAAGCTCAGGAGAAAGGGTTGGACATAAACGAATCGGTAAGAGTTACTGACAAGGTACAACGCAAAAAACTGGGCGAAATGCTGGTCGAGGAGGACCTCATTACTGCTGAGCAATTAGAGAATGCTCTGGAGTTGCAGCGGAGGCAGGGGGGGGAACTCAGTGAGGTCTTGGTAAACCAGGGGCTGGTCAAAGCTGAAGACTTGGCAGCAGTGCTCAGTGTCCAGCTGAATGTGCCTCTAATCGACTTCAAGAGGCACATGGTTCAACCCAACGCCCTGCGGTTAATCCCTCAAGATATGGCCAGGAAACACACCCTTATTCCTCTTGATGTGGTCGGTGATGTCCTAGTGGTGGTTATGGCTGACCCGGAGGATATCCGCACTATAGAGGACATCAAGGCTCAGGCTAAGATGAGGGTTGAGGTAGCCCTTGGTATTCCTGCTGATATTGAGCAAGCCATTGACCTTAACTACAGGTCTAGCGTTGAAATAGAGAAACAAGTAAGCCAGTTTGCACCTACCGTCGAGGAAGAGGCTGAGGTTACCCCAGAGCTTATTGCCAGGACACCTATTGCTCAGAGTCTGGACTTAATCATGGCACAGGCAGTACGGGATAGAGCCTCGGATGTCCACCTTGAACCACAGGTGAATAGGCTACGGATACGCTACCGCATTGATGGTGTTCTGCATGATATGTTTTCCTTGCCACTGAGTGCTCACATGCAACTGGTGTCCAGGGTTAAAATTCTGGCTGAGATGAACATTGCCGAGCAAAGACGCCCTCAGGATGGTCAATTCTCAATCAAGGTAGGTGATAGAGATATTGACATTCGTGCTGCCACTATGGAAATGGCTTACGGGGAGAGACTAACATTGCGGATTCTGGATAAGTCTCTCTCTCTTTTCACCTTGCCTGAGCTGGGTCTCTTACCTGATGCTCTCGAGAAGTATCGGGCGATGCTGAACAGTCCCTTCGGTCTGGTACTGGTGGGCGGCCCTACTGGCTCAGGCAAAACGACCACCCTTTATGCATCGATTAACCAGCTCGACCGAAACGAGCGTAATATCCTGACAATTGAGGACCCTATTGAGTACCGTTTTATGGACATCAATCAAACCCAGGTTAACTCTAAGGCTGGGATAACCTTTGCCAGTGGGCTGAGGTCTATCATGCGGCATGACCCTGATGTTATTCTGGTAGGCGAGATACGGGATAAAGATACGGCAACGACAGCAGTTCAAGCCGCTCTCACTGGACACCTGGTACTCTCTTCAATTCATGCCAATGATGCCGTTGGTGTGCTTTTCCGGTTAATGGACCTGGGTGTTGAGCCGTATCTTATCTCCTCGACGCTGGTTGGTATTGTTGCCCAGCGGATGGTTCGCCGTGTCTGTACTCACTGCCGTGCTCCCTCCCAACCCTCGGTGGAAGAGCAAGTAGCCTACGATGAGGAAATGAAGGAACAGCCAACTACCTTTTATAGCGCGGTAGGGTGTAACCTCTGCGCCAGCACTGGCTACCGGGGACGGACAGGACTTTTTGAAATCCTAGTTATGAGTGAGAAAATCAGAAGGATGTCACTTAGCAATGACAGTGCCAGTGATATTAGAGCAGAGGCACTCAGGGAAGGAATGGTAACCATGAAGCAAGATGGGATGCTGAAGGTAAAAGAGGGCACTACCTTGATAAGTGAGGTGCTACGCAGCGTTTTTTCCCTTGGCTGACGATGCATAGTCAAACTCATGCTAGAGGGAATCATGTCATATCAATATACAGCCTATACTCTCGATAAGCGGATTGTGCAGGGTGCGATTGATGCCACTTCCGAAAGTATGGCTGAGGAAACCTTATACCGTGCAGGGTATCAGCGTGTCCTCAGCCTGAAAGAGGTACGCCCCGGCCTGAGCTTGGCAGAATTGATGCCCACCTTCTTTGGGGTTAAAGCTCAGAGTGTGATTGATTTCTCGCAGCAGCTAGCCACCCTAGTCGAGTCCGGTATTGGTCTTCTCATTGCTTTGCAGCTGCTTGAGGGGCAGGCCTCTAAAGTTGCTCTCAAAAAAGTCATCGCTGGATTGATTGAGGAGCTTCAGAGAGGCATCTCACTTTCCCAGGCGCTCAGCAAGTACCCAAATGTATTCTCCTATACCTACTGCCAGGTGATAAGAGCCAGCGAGCAGGCAGGGAATCTTGAAGTCGGTCTCAGGCAGATAGCTGGCTACATGGAAAAGCAGGCAGCAACGACGAAAAAATTGACACGCGCTATGTCATATCCCACCTTGGTTGTACTCATGGCAATCGGGGTTTTCGCCATAATGGTTACTGTGGCTCTACCGCCGCTGGTTGGACTATTTACCTCACTTGGTGCTGAGTTACCCTGGACGACAAAACTAGTCATCGCTATGGCTAGTTTCCTCGGCAACTATAAGCTGTACCTTCTAGGAGGACTACTTACCCTAATTATTTTAATCGTTGGCTACGTGAGGTTACCGGCCGGAAAACTAACCATGGACAGGTTGATGTTGAAGGCGCCGGTAGTTGGTTCTATCAATATACAACAAAATATGTACCGCTTCTGCCAGTCAACGTCAATGATGTTAAAAGCCGGGCTACAGTTGCCTAACATAATGAATATCGTAATTGAAACCGTCGGGAACGGGATTATCCGCCAGGCATTACAGGATACCCGAGATAAACTGCTTCAGGGGCATAGTTTGTCTCAGTCGATGGCTGCCACTAACCTATTTCCCAAGCTTCTGGTGGAGATGATAGTCGTGGGGGAGAAAACGGGTAACCTGGACTCCACTCTCGCCACCCTTGCTGATTTTTATGAACAGAGGGTTGACCAGAGGATTGATACCCTCATATCGATGATAGAGCCCGCTTTGACGCTAGGTATTGGGCTGGTGGTTGCCTTCATCGCCCTCTCAATGATAACGCCGATGTACTCCATACTGCAGTCTCTATGATAACTGGCTACGGTAGGTGTGAGAAGATGGTAAGGACAATAAAGCAATGGGTTGGAAAGGTAAAAGTCCGACTTCAAGATCAAAGAGGACTAAGTCTGGCTGAGTCTGTAGTCGCGGTTGCCATCATAGGGATCGCCGTGGTTGCTTTTGTAACAGCACTATCAGCTGGGTCAATTGCAGCGCGTGAGGGAGGACAGGAAGTTGTAGCGCAGAGATTAGCGCGAACCCAGCTGGAATACATCAAAAGCTGTCCCTATGATACCACCTATTCTACAGTCGATACACCAGAAGGCTATACCATTTCTGTTGGGGTTGATTCTACCCCTGATAATGATGCTGACATTCAAAAAGTAACGGTAACTATCTTCCGAGCTGGTGACAACATTACGGCAGTCGAGAACTATAAGGTGAACCGATGATGAAGTGGCAGCGAGGGTTTACCTTAGTTGAACTGCTCGTATCCACTGCTATTACCGGCCTTATCCTTAGTGGACTGGGTACGGCTATCTACCAGATTATTACCGTTACCGAGTATGGCAACGATAGGCTAACAGCCATGCATGAGCTTCAAAACATGGCTCACTGGTTTAGCCTTGACGGGCAGAGGGCGAGCGCGGCAAGCGGCGGTAGCGAGCTGGTGCTTACTCTATCCGACGACTCGTCAGTTACCTATACCGTGGTGGGCACTGAGCTTTACCGCACGGCTGATAGCTCAAATATGACGCTGGCACGGAACATCACCAGTGCTAACTTCTCCGTTGAAAACCGCTTTATCACCATGACCATAACCTCGTCCCCTCAGGGCAGATGGGGAGTGAGTGAGAATGGAACTTACAAGGTTTACCGCCGACTTACAGAGGAGCAAGAGTGATGGATGGCGAAAAAGGACAGGTTCTTCCTCTAGCCCTGGTTGCTCTGGCTATTGGCTCAATGGTCATAACGCCCTTCATCAGTCACGCCAGCAGCAGCCTTATTGGCTCTCGAATCTACGGGCAGGCGATAGCCGAGCAATACTCTGCTGACGCCGGGGTGGAGCACGCTATCTGGCGCCTGACCGACGGTGGTCTCGCAGATGAGTTGCCTTCCCCGGGAGACAACACTATCTATCAGGTGAGTGAAACGGTTAACGGCGTAGCACCTAGCATCACGGTGACCAGAGATATGGTGACTATAGCCAGCGATGACTTCGAGAGCGTGGGTTGGTCCGGTGGTAGTGGCTGGCTTGATGCCTGGTATTACGAGGGTGATGCAAGTATTGTAACTGAGAGAAGCCCTTACCAGGGAAGCTACCACCTACGGCTGAGAAGAAGTAACGGATATGTAAAGCGGGCCGTTGACCTTTCTGGCTATTCCAGCGCCAGCCTCCAATTCTGGGCCAAGACTAGGTCATTTGAGCGTGGTGAAGAAGCAAGGTGTTTGGTCAGCTCCAACGGGGCCGACTGGACGGTAGTTAAGACCTGGATAAATGGAGATGACGACAATACCTATTACTTCTACGAGATTGATTTGTCTTCGTACACGCCCTCCAGTGAGTTCTGGATTGCCTTTCAGGCTGATATGTCAGGGACAGGAGACCAGCTTTATGTTGACGACCTGAAGGTGGTAAGTGTGTTCACTGGTGCTGCCCTGGGATTGCCGAGCGACGACTTCGAAAGTGGCGGTTGGTCTGGAGGTTCAAGCTGGCTGTATGGCTGGTATCACGAGGGCACTTCGCAGGTCACAAGTAGTGGTAACCCTTATGAAGGAAACTACCACCTGAGAATGAGGAGAGGGAATAGCTATGTGGACCGGGCGGCGGATTTATCCGGCCAGTCTAACCTCCGCCTCCAGTTCCGGGCTAAGGTGAGTTCTTTTGAAGGTAGCGACTCTATGGAGTGCCTGGTAAGCTCTGATGGCGAGACCTGGACTACCGTCCAGACCTGGACCAGCGCCGATAGTGATAATACTTATCACTTCTGTGACATCGACTTATCGCCCTACACCATGTCCAGTGAGTACTGGGTTGCCTTCCAGTCGGGGATGAACAACAGGAATGATTATTTCTACGTTGATGACCTGAAGATAACAGCGCCTTTTGTCGTCTACCAGATTGTATCTACCGTCGGCGACAGAACTATCAGCGCCGTCGTTAAAATTTCGGACACAACCGTTTCTATTCTCTCGTGGTAGGTGGAATAGTATGAGCGCAGGAGACACTGGTGAAGGGTAAGTTAATGATTACGCTCGTAGTAATTGCTTCAGTAGTAGTCTACGCTTATTTCGGCATGGGCTATATGAAACAGCGCAATGAGCGTGAGGTGCTGATTTCCCATATTACCGACGTCAGCCAAACACTTGCCCAAATGCCCAAGCCTCCGCAGGACCTGGAGCAGCGATTAGCAGCTGCTCAGGCTAGTCTGGCTGCCGAGCAAGGTACATTCCCCGGCAAGATGAACAGCACCCATATCATCAATAGCATTCTCAAGCTGGCCGATGACTGCGATGTTAAAGCCATCCCTTTGATAACTCGACCGTGGTCAATAGAGAATGTTGGGAAATATGGCTATCATGTTTTCCGGTTAGATGTAACCGTTGAGGGAAGTTTCTCACAAGTGGTCAGTTTCGTTAGCAAATTGGAAAATGGGGAGTTTAGGACACTTATCGTGGAGGACCTGAGTGTCACCAGGGTTACCGAACAGTCCGAAGGAGAAACTGTTACCGAGGGAATCATGGCTAGCTTGGGTCTGGCTATCTATACGCAGTCTGCGGCTTCTGAGTAGAGGCGAAGGGTTTGTTTACATAATGTATGCAACGCTAAATATCAGTGCCACCAGCATGAGGCTCCTCTCCGTGGAGGGAAGTCGGGTAAAGAAGTGGGGGGATGTATCTCTCGCACCGGAGCTGGTCAGGGATGGACTCATTTTACAGCCGAAAGCGGTAGGGGCAGTCATCGACGACCTGTTTGAATCAATGAAAGTCCCTAAGGAGCGAGTTATCATTACCCTGACTGGCTTGTCCTTTACTTACCGCATCCTGAGCTTGCCCCGGATGAAGCCCGACCTTTTAGAGGAGGCTATCCTGCGGGGGGCAAAGAGAGAAATACCACTGCCTCTAGAGGAACTTTACCTTTCATGGCAAGCTATCGGTAGTAAAGACGATGAGATGGATTTCTTTGTTTTAGGTGTGCCGCGGAATCTTATTGATGCCATGGTTCAGACGCTGGAAGAGGCTGGAGTGAAGCCTTATATCATGGGTCTGAAGCCGCTGGCATTGGCTAGAGCAGCCAATCGAGGAGATGCCCTAATAGTAGATTTGGAGCCCGATTGTTTCGATATTGTTCTAGTAGCTAATGGTATTCCCGCTATTATGCACACAATAACTCCGAGAGGGGAAGGGGCGGATGATATGGAGGACAACATTCGGCGGCTAGCAGATGAGTTGTCAAAAACAGTAAAGTTCTATAACAGCAGCCACCCAGAAAACCTTCTTAGTCCAACCACACCTTTGTTGCTGACTGGAGAGCTCTCAACCAATGCCACCGCCAGCAAGATTATCCAAGCCGAGATAGAATACCCAGTCGAGCCCTTAGTTCCACCACTGGAATTCCCTACGGACTTACCTATTGCTTTATATGCAACCAATATGGGGCTTGCTCTTAAAAAGGTGCCATGGAAGCAAGGATTAAAAGGAGATGCTACCCGTTTCCACGATATAAACCTTAATATATTGCCTGGTAAAAAAGAAGCTAGAGCCTTCTCAGTATCAATACGAAACATACTTCTCACTCTGGCTTTAATAATTATTATTGGTCTCCTATCTCCTCTGTACTTGGTTAAGAGTCAAGCTGATGCTGAAACTGTGCGATTGCAAGCTGAGTTGAGTGGCGTTAGCCAGGAACTCCGTCAAGCTCGGCTCGCTATCGATGAGGCAAAGCAAATCGAGGACACTATAAATGAAATAGCAGCCGATGTGGAAACCCTGAAACAGGAGCATCAAGGCATTCTCAGCAAAGAAGATAACTTCGCCAGCAAACTGACATTGGTTACCGATGCCCTTCCATCTGGAGCGCATTTCACCTATATAGAGGTAGGAACTGGCCAGCTCACTGTAAAGGGTGAAGCTGATAGCTCCTTCACGGTCATCAGCTACGCAATGGCTTTGGAGTCACAAGGGGTGTTCCCTGAAGTTCGCGTTGCTGAGATTGGTGAGAATAGGAGTACTGAAGATGAGACCACAGAGGTGGAGAGCAGTGGAGTATTCTTCACAATTATTATTAGCTTCTAATCAGAGAGGCTGGTTACCCAGCCTCTCTAACACCCTTGATAGCTATAAAGTTAGCTTTAGCTCTTCCCTATTCTAAACATCTTGGTGCCACATACGGGGCAAACACCCTGGGTCGCTGGCTTTCCATTCTTCATGGTTATGGCTTTGGCATCCCGCATTTCTCTCTTGGCACGACATTTCACGCAATAGGCTTGCATCGAGTCTACCTCCCTTTTTGTTATGAACGATAAACTATTTCCGCCGTGGTGTCAATACCCACAGACGCTTGATATGCAGGTCACACTTCGATGAATTGTGACTAGGATGACTTGCGCAGAGCTTGTTCTCACTCTTAGGTCTTTTTCACATAGACCTTGATTTCCCTACCCTCCTCTTCCACTCCTAGAAACTCGTGTCCGGTGGCCTGGCACCATGCCGGCATGTCCTGAGTAATCCCCTTATCATCAGCCACCACCTCCAGAACCTCACCCTGCTTGAGCTGTTTAATCTTCTCCGCAGTTTTGACAATAGGCATAGGACAGTAAAGCCCTATGCAATCCAAGCTCTGGTCTGCCTTCATCTCCTCCTCCTTGATTTGCCTCAGCACAATTCTGGTTAGATGAAGAGGGTCACCTTTGACTGGCGAGCTTCGCCCAGGAAATAGGCAGCGCCAGCCAGACTCTCCACTTCACTGCGGAAAGTGTCTGTTACTGGAGGCAAGCCCATCACCCCACACGTAGTGGTGCAAGCAATAAGTTTTACCCCCATTTGATGTGCCATAGCGATAAACTCGTCGATGGACGGCATATTAGTATCCTTCATCAGCTGTTTCATCATCCAGGTACCGAGGCCAAACATATTAAACTTGGAAAGCTTTAGCCGCCTGGAGCCGCCCCGGTTTATGAGGTTCAGCATCTTCCTCATCAGCCCTTTGCTCTTAATGCTACCTTCATTTCTTTTAATAATGTTCAGTCCCCAGAAAGTGAAGAACATGCTCACCTCCATCCCCATACTGGCGCCAGTTACCGCCAGCATAAAAGCAGCCAAGGCCCGTTCCAAGTCCCCGCTTAAGACAGCTATGGTTAATTTTTCCTTCTCTGCCATTTAGACCTCCATTTAAAGCAACCTCAACCCTTAATCTCAGTCCCACAATGTGGGCAGACCCTATTCTCCCGGGGCACAGGTTCACGGCACTTAGGACAGTAAAATATGGTTACTCTGCAAGCCTGGCAGTATGGGAAATTGGCCTCCATTATCTCCGTATCACAGTAGGGACAGAAAATAGGCTTTCTTTCTTCTTTTTGTTCTGTCATCACTCCTTTCCTCCTCCTTTCGCCTTCTTGCTCAGGTAATCTTGTATAGCTTTATGCAAAGCTTGGGCACCCAGATTGGAGCAGTGAAACTTGTTTTTGGGCAATCCCTCAAGTTCATTAGCCACCGAGCGGGGAGTGATTTTCATCGCTTCTTCCAGTGTCTTGCCCTTAGCCATTTCACTGACCATACTGGAAACGGCAATGGCTGCGCCACAACCGAAGGTCTTGAACTTAACATCCTCCAGGTGGTCATCTTTAACCTTTATGTAGAAGGTCATCATGTCCCCGCATACCGGGTTGCCTTCCTCACCAACTCCGTCTGGATTTTCGAGTTCCCCTACATTGCGGGGATTCATAAAGTGTTCCATTACCTTTTCGCTATATACCGGCATATTACTTGCCTCCTTTACTTTCTTTTATGAATTTGGCGTAAAGTGGCGACATCTGCCGCAGTCTGTCTACGATGGGAGGCAGTACCTCAAGGACATAGTCTATATCTTTAGCGGTATTATCTATGCCCAGGCTAAAGAGGAGGGAGCCCTGGGCCAGCTCGTGAGATATCCCCATGGCGATGAGCACGTGTGAGGCTTTAAGAGCCCTTGAGGTGCAGGCTGAACCACTGGAGACGGCGACTCCTTGGCTATTTAATAACATAAGCATGGATTCACCCTCGATAAACTCCACGCAGAAGCTGGCGTGTCCGGGAAGGCGATTTTGTGGGTGACCGGTAACCACTACGTGGTCAATCTTACCTGGCAATTCCGTTAGCAAGCGGTCACGGAGTGGAGTGAGATGCTCTACTTGAGCCGCCACATTCGTTGTAGCCAGTTCAGCAGCCTTACCCAGACCGACAATAGCTGGGACATTCTCTGTGCCGGCACGCCGCCCTCCCTCCTGCACACCACCATCAAGAAGAGGCATAATGCGCACTCCCTTTCGCACCCAGAGGGCACCTATTCCTTTGGGACCGTAGAACTGGTTTCCGGCCAGGCTCAAGCTGTCCACCCCCAATCTCTTTACATCTACCGGTATAGTTCCAGCCGTAGCCACGGCATCAGTATGGAAAACCACGTTATTCTCTCTGGTTATTCTGGCAATCTCCTGTATTGGCTCTATGGTGCCCGCCTCGCCATTGGCATGCATCACTGATACGAGTATAGTATCTTTCCTCAAGCTTTTTCGCACATCCTCTGGGTCAACTAGACCATGCTTATCCACCGGCACCAGGCTCAGCTCAAAGCCCCATTTCTCCAGAGTTCTGGCTGAGTGCAGTACTGAGAAATGCTCAATAGCCGATACGACCACATGCTTACCCTTATTTTGTTTAACTAGCGTCAGCCCCTTAATGGCGAAATTGTTGCTTTCAGTGCCGCTGCCGGTAAAGATTATCTCCTCGGCATCGGCACCGATAAGTTGAGCCACCTGCGCTCGAGCAACCTCCACTGCTTCCCGCGCAGCATCACCCCAGTTGTGAAGTGAGGATGGGTTGCCATAAGTCTCACCCAGGAATGGCGTCATTGCCTGCCAAACCTCAGGGTGAAGTGGAGTAGCGGAGGCATTATCCAAATAGACTTTTCTCATATCGATACCTCCTAGCCATACTATTATTCTAACGCGCCTTGCTCATACAAGCAAAAGAAACTATTGCTAAACCCACCTTCAGTAACCAGTCCTCTCGAGGCAGGTATTTCTAAATTATTATGATATGATTATTAAAACAGGTATATGATTTAAATCATAGTCGGCAATGCCAATAAGTCTTACTATAGGTGTAGGAGTTAAAACTCAAGCGTCCACCGCTAGAGGAGGTGACAGGAGTGACGAGCAAATGTCCTGGTCAGGATTTCAGGAAGCTGCGGGTGTCACTACACAAATGCCCCCACTGTGGTGCTGAGGTTGAAATCTTCTCTGACGAAATAAAAGTGAAGTGCCAGAAGTGTGGTGAGATGGTCTACCAGGAGAAGATACCTTCCTGCATTGACTGGTGTGCTTCCGCCCGCCAATGCCTGGGGGAGGAGAGGTGGAAGGAGTTGAGAGGCGAGGACTAGCCGGGCGTATTCTATCAAGAACTATTCATGTCCGATGCCGTCGGGATTTTCGAGCTCCCCTACATTCCTCGGGTTCTTGAAGTGCTCCATCACCTTCTCGCTATACAGTGACCACACATCACCCACCACCCACGTTTTCCTCTCCTATCTGTGGCTTTTCAGGAGTGGCGACATAGCTCTGAGCTTGGTAACAATTCTGGGCAGGATGTCCAAAACCCGCTCTATGTCCTCCTCAGTGGTCCACTTGCCTAGACTAAACCTTAAGGAGCCATGCGCCTGCTCATGGGAAAGGTTTATTGCCAAAAGAACATGAGATGGTTCAAGGCTTGATGAGTTGCAGGCAGAGCCGGTAGAAACGCAAATGCCTGCCAAGTCAAGGTTCAGGACCATTGATTCGCCTTCAACATAATCAATACTTATGTTGACATTATTAGGTAGCCTCATTGTGGGATGACCGTTTAAGCGGGCGTGGTCAATCTGTTCCAGAAGTTCCTTAACGAGCCGGTCACGAAGACAAGTCAGCCGCTCCGCTTCCTCACTCATTTCCTGCCGGGCAAGTTCTACCGCCTTACCAAAGCCTACAATTCCAGGCACATTCTCAGTGCTAGCTCGCCGTCTTCTCTCCTGCTCACCTCCATGTATGAAGGGAGCCAGCTTGGTACCTTTTCTGACATACAGTGCTCCAGCTCCCTTGGGGCCGTAGAGTTTGTGCGCCGACATAGAGAGTAAATCCACTTCGAGCTTATCTACATCCACCGGGATATGCCCCACCGTTTGCACAGCGTCAGTGTGGAAACAGATTCCTGCCTCCTTGGCGACCTTCCCTATCTCAGCTATCGGCTCTATGGTGCCTATCTCGTTATTGGCGTGCATCACTGAAATGAGGGTGGTTTTGCCTGTGATGGCCTTTTTGACATCGTGGGGGTGAACCAAGCCATACTCATCTACTGGTAGGTAGGTTATCCCGAATCCCCTTCCCTCCAAAAACTTGCACGTCTCTATCACCGCGTGGTGTTCGATGGAGCTGGTAATGATGTGATTTCCTCTGTTCTCGTTGGCGTAAGCTATACCCTTTATGGCGAAGTTATCTGCCTCAGTTCCACCGCTGGTAAAAACAATTTCTTCATCACGGGCATTAATAAGATTGGCAACCTTAACCCTCGCCTCTTCAGTAGCTCCTTTTGCCTCCTGCCCATAGGAATGGATGCTCGAAGGGTTACCAAAGGCATCGGTAAAATACGGGAGCATTGCCTTTACCACCTCAGGGTGTATCGGCGTGGTGGCAGCATAATCAAGGTATCTCCTTCTCATCTTTCTTAGCCCTCCACAATGTCTCCAATGACAGGGTCAATCCTCACCCCTTTGCTAATCGCCCAGGTGATGCCATCCTCTATTTCCTTCTCTTCTCCCTCCAGTTCCAGCACCACCCAACCCTTATCCTCGGATACATCAGCACGGCGAATATTGGTCACCACCTTGAACTGGTGACTGAGAGTATAGATAATGGGCTCCCTGATTAGCTCTTGGGGAAAGGTAAACATTACTTGTCTTTTGACCATCTTAGCCCCCTTTATCTTTCCTTGGATTAGTATAGCACGGGTGAGGTATGACAGTCTCAAACTTGCGCCCCGAGCACTTCTTCAAGTTTTACGGAGTATCGCTTGTCACCTCCTCTCATTAGGTTTGTTTCTGATTTCGACCTTTGAGCCTGGGTAAGCACCTACCATACCTGTCTAGGGTGTTATTCTGGCTAACCTAAAGAGCACTACTCCAGTCCCGCCAAGGGCAATTCCTGTGACAATCATAAAGACGCCACTCGCCTTTACGACGGTGAAAATGCCGAAGGATGCTACGGCAAGATATAGGTAGTTCTCAAGATTGAGAGCTTGGGCGTAGCTCAACTGCTGGAGGTCTGTAGGGTCGAAGCGTCCTTCGCCTAAAAGGTCTCCATAGGTCGGGGCTATACCATGACGATGCTCCCTAACGATATCACCCGCAGTCTGTGCTTTCTCAGGAGTATCAACGATGCCTTCAACACCATCAATTGTTATTTCCTCTTGCTGCATAGCCTCAGTCAGGAAAGCTTCTTTAGCAAATCCCTGCTGAATAAAGACTATACCAATAGCTAAGGATATTACTGCACATATTATTACAACTATTGCTAGATATCGGCTTGTACGTCTCATAATTTACTTTTACCTCCTTTATTTTGCCTATTTTTGTTGAATTTCCGCTTGTCTCTTACCAAGCGTCTTCTTAATTATATATTATATGCCTGGTGCAACCTAGTAGAGCTCTTGAAAAAGCCAGGTGGACAGATAGCGCTCGCCGGTATCAGGCAAAACTACCACTATAAGCTTACCCTTATTGGCTGACCTTTTGGCTACCTCTAATGCTGCCCAGGTTGCCGCTCCCGAGGATATACCGGCCAATATTCCTTCCTCTTTAGCTAATCTTCTAGCCGTTATTCCGGCATCTTCATTGGTGACCTTAATAATTTCATCGACCAAATCTGTCCGCAACACGTCAGGGATAAAACCAGCCCCGATGCCCTGAATCTTGTGGGCCCCTGGCTTCCCCCCGGAGAGAACCGGGGAATCGACAGGCTCAACGGCGATTGCCTCAAACTGCGCCCTCCTGGGCTTGATTACTTCGGCTACTCCGGTAATCGTTCCTCCGGTTCCTACCCCAGAGACTAGAATATCTGTCTTGCCATCGGTATCTCTCCAGATTTCCTCGGCTGTGGTCAGCCGGTGCACCTCTGGATTTGCCGGGTTCCTAAACTGTTGGGGCATAAGATAATCGGGGTTCTCCGCCACCAATTGCTCGGCTTTCCTGATTGCCCCTGGCATCCCATCTGCTCCTGGTGTTAGCACCAGCTCAGCGCCGAAAACTGATAGGAGCCGCCTCCGCTCCAGGGACATAGTGTCCGGCATGGTAAGGATGAGCTTATATCCCCTGGCAGCGCAGACGAAGGCAAGAGCGATGCCTGTATTACCGCTAGTAGGCTCGACGATTACTGTATCCTTATTGATGAGCCCCATCTCCTCAGCAGCAACAATCATTGACATTCCTATCCTGTCCTTCACGCTGCCTAAGGGATTAAAGGACTCAAGCTTGGCCACTACCTCTGCCTTCAATCCGCCGGTTATTCGGTTCAATCTGACAAGGGGCGTATTCCCGACTAGCTCGGTAGAGTCCTTGGCTATGCCTCTGGTTAGCCTGGGTATGCCTACCGTCTTGTAATGGAGTTTATCTACTTTTTGCATTGTCTCTGGTATCTTCACTATTTCCTCCTTTTGCACACCTCGTTCGAGTTATCAACTGTAAACTTATATGTAGTACATCACCTCTTCGGGGCGCCCTTTTCTTTTTTGCCGCTCAACCAAATCCTGTAAGGTTGTAGATTCCAGAACTCCGTTCACTGCCTTTTTCATTTCACCCCAGATATCCCGGGTGACACATAATTCAGAGCGGCTACATACTCCTGGATTGTTAATGCACTCCACCGGAGCAACTGAGCCTTCAAGAAGTTGGATGACCTCGCTCAATCTTATCTCTTCGGGAGGCTTGGCTAACGAGACCCCACCTCTGGGACCCCGAGTACTCAGCACCATACCCGCAGCTATAAGGGGGGTAATTAAGTGTTCTAGATACTGTAGTGGGATCTGCTGCCTCTGGGAGATATCTTTTAATAGAACCGGTCCTTCTCCCTGGTGAAGGGCTAGCTCTAAGAGTGCCCTAGTTCCATATCGTCCTCTAGTGGAAAGCTTCACTGCTCTATCCTCATTGTTTACTATTATGACCAACAAAGTATACAATACCATAAGACGGGGTTTTTGTCAATAGTCTTTATGACTTTTAATAGAATAAAGATTCGTCAATAAAGCCAGAGAGGATTGGATAGATGCTATAAGGCACAAAGAGGCTTACGTTTCCTGAAAAAAGCGTTGACAAAGTATTCCCCAATAGTTTATACTTCTATTCTGGAGTGGAGAGAGCTTGTTTTTTATAATACTATTCTACATGTTTTCCTGAAGGAAAGCAGGGCTTTCCTTTTTTTGTAGTAGGTAGTTAAGCTGGTAAATTTGGGGAAAAGGGACGTAGATATTAAGGAGGTGCTATGGAGCTAAACCGGAGAGATTTCCTAAAAGCCTCGGGATTTGGGGTGGGTGGTATTTTTCTGCTTGGAGCACTTGACCCTAGTGTAGCCTTAGCCGGAGTACCTAAAGTCTTACCACTGAAAAAAAGGATTGGCGAAAAGAGCACTATCTGCCCCTATGATGGTACCGGCTGTGGTTTCATCATTGCTGCCGAGAATGGTAGGGTGGTAAACATCGAGGGTGACCCTGACCACCCTATTAACCGTGGAGGTGCCTGTGCCAAGGGCGCTACGTTACGCCAGCTATCTGCCGATAATCCCTGGCGGTTGAGCAAGGTTCTTTACCGACAGCCGGGTGGAACCGAGTGGGAGGAAAAAGAATGGGACTGGGCAATCGATAGGATTTCTCACAAGATTAAAAACACAAGGGACGCCAGTTTCATCGTGAAGGATAGTAAGGGTAATCTAGTAAACCGTACCGAGGCCATCGCTAACCTGGGAGGTTCAGCCCTGGATAACGAGGAATGCTACCTTCTGGCGAAGCTAACACGGGCGTTAGGTTTGGTGTATATTGAGCATCACGCCCGGATATGACATTCCCCCACCGTCGCCAGTTTGGCGGAAAGCTTTGGTCGCGGGGCAATGACCAACCACTGGAACGATATTGCCAATAGCGATTGCATCCTGGCAATAGGTTCCAATGCTGCCGAGAATCACCCGGCCTCTTTTGGCTATATTATGAAAGCCCAAGACAAGGGTGCTAAGCTTATTAGCGTTGACCCCAGGTTCACCAGAACCTCATCCAAAGCAGATATATATGCCCCCCTGCGGTCCGGGACTGACATTGCCTTCATCGGTGGCATGATTAAATATGTGCTCGATGATATCGAGCGTAACCCCGACAACTACAATATGACCTACATTACGGAATACACCAATGCTTCTTACCTCATCGACCCCGGTTTCAAGGGTCCTGCCGAGCTTGAAGGTCTATTTTCTGGCTATGCCGGCAGCCTAAATGAAACTGACGGCGGAAAGAGGAAGTATGATAAATCTAGCTGGCAGTACCAAGTGGATGCACAGGGTATCCCCAAGAAAGACAAGACTCTTAAAGACCCGAACTGTGCCTTCCAACACCTGAAGAAGCATTTTGCCCGTTACACTCCAGAAAAGGTGAACAGTATTTGCGGCGCTCCTACTGATACCTTCCTTGAGGTTTGTAAAACTTATGCTGCTACCGGTAAGACGGGTAAGGCAGGTACTATAATGTATGCCATGGGGACTACCCAGCATACATATGGCGCACAGAACATACGGTCTTACTGCATACTACAGCTACTCCTGGGTAACATCGGAGTCTGTGGCGGTGGCATTAATGCCCTGAGGGGTGAATCCAACGTGCAGGGTTCTACTGACCACTGCCTGCTGTTCCATATTCTCCCTGGATACTTGAAGGTACCCATAAACACGGATACCTCGCTTGACACATACCTAGAGCGGACTACCCCCCAGAGTAATGACCCTAATAGTGCTAACTGGTGGCAGCATACGCCTAAGTATGTGGTCAGCTTGTTCAAAGCCTGGTACGGAGATGCTGCCAATAAAGACAACCAGTTTAGCTTCCATTACCTGCCCAAGATTGAGGCCGGCAAGAACTATTCCCACATTTCTCTGTTCGAGGCCATGAACTCAGGTGTAATTAAGGGCTTAATGTGCTGGGGGCAGAACCCGGCAGTAGGCGGCCCCAATGCTAACCTGGAACGAAAGGCACTGGACAAACTAGACTGGATGGTGGTCACAGACCTCTGGCATACCGAGACAGCTGATTTCTGGAAGCGTCCGGGCGCAGACACTGCTAATATCAAGACCGAGGTCTTCCTACTTCCAGCTCTGAGTTCCTACGAGAAAGAAGGAAGTGTTACCAATAGTGGTCGCTGGAGTCAGTGGCGATACAAAGCTGCTGATGGTCCGGGAGATGCCAAGGAGGACCTGTGGATGCTGACCGCAATCGCCCTCAAGTTAAAGGAACTCTACGCTAAGGAGGACGGGCCCAATGCCGAGGCGATTACCAAGCTTACCTGGGACTATGGAGCGCATCATCCCGATGTGCACAAGGTAGCCAAGGAAATAAACGGCTATGACCTGACCACAGGTAAGTTACTTCCAAGCTTTGGTAAGTTGAAGGACGACGGCACCACCACCTCAGGCAACTGGCTCTACTGTGCCAGTTACACCGAGGATGGAAACATGGCTGCCCGCCGTGACCCGACTCCCGGCCCGTTTAATGTTGGTCTTTACCCAAAGTGGGCTTGGTGCTGGCCAGTGAACCGGCGGATTATCTATAACCGAGCCTCGGTTGACCTCAACGGAGTGCCGTGGGATAAGGAACACCCGGTTATCTGGTGGCAGGATGGAAAGTGGGTAGGTGATGTGCCTGATGGTGGTTGGCCACCGATGGCAGTCGACCCGGAGAAGACCAAGCACCCGTTCATCATGAAGCCAGAAGGGCATGCTCGTCTCTTTGGTTCCGGCATGGCTGAGGGTCCGTTACCGGAGCATTATGAGCCCTGGGAGGCCCCAATACAAAATCCCATGTCAAAACAACAGAATAACCCCGCCTTCAAGGTCTGGCATCCTGAAGAGCAAGGTACTGCTAACCGCTTTCCGATAGTGTGCAGCACCTACCGGGTCAGCGAGCACTGGCAGGGAGGGCAGATGACCCGTAACTGTCCCTGGTTAGTGGAGATGATGCCAGAGCCCTTTGTTGAAATGAGCGAAGAGCTGGCGGCAGAGAAGAGTATCGTTAATGGGGAAAAGGTTATTGTGGAATCAGCCAGGGGGCAAGTGACGATGGTAGCCATGGTCACCAAGCGCTTCAAGCCGTTCCATTTGAATGGACGCACGGTGCATCAGGTAGGTATGCCATGGCACTGGGGCTACACCGGTCTATCAACCGGGGACAGCGCCAATGTTCTCACACCCCATGTTGGTGATGCTAACACCATGATACCGGAGTATAAAGCCTTCCTGGTTAATGTCCGTAAGGCTTAGTCAAATAGTAATAGATGAGTCTTTACTTGGAGGTAATAATGGCAGATAAAGCAATCTTGTACGACGCGACAAAATGCACTGCCTGCCGCGGCTGCCAGGCTGCTTGTAAGCAGTGGAACGAGAACGATGAGGTTATACCTGAGGAGGAAAATGGCGTAAAGTCAGTTAACTGGGGCAGTTATGAAAATCCCCCTGACCTCTCCCCCCAAACTTGGCTCAAGATGGAGTTCCGTGAGGTAGAGCGAGAGGGGAAGGTGGACTGGCTCTTCACCCGTCGAGCCTGCATGCACTGCTCAGATGCCGCCTGTGTTAAGGTGTGCCCCACTGGTGCCCTCTACCATCATGAACTCGGCTTTGTTGCTTATGATAAGGACCTTTGTAGCGGCTGTGGCTACTGTGTAGACTTCTGCCCCTTCCATATACCGCGGAGCCAGCGTGATTTGCTGACCGGTGTCGCTAAAATGGACAAGTGTACCTTCTGTACTACTCCCGGCTTAGATCGAATTGCTGCTGGCTATGAGCCAGCTTGCGTCAAAACCTGTCCTACCGGTGCGCTGATATATGGTGACCGCAATGAGTTGGTGGCAGAGGGGAAGAAACGAGTGCAGTCTCTTAAAACTAAGGGGTATAGCAATGCATACTTATACGGCGATAAGGAGCTTGGTGGCTTGCATGTTATGTATGTCCTGAGTGACTCCCCTGAAGTTTACGGGCTTCCCGTAAATCCTCAAGTTCCGGCGGCAGCTATCGCTTGGCAGGATGTAATTCAGCCATTGGGCTGGGCGGTAGGCGGATTAACCATTCTCGGGTTGGGATTAAATTACCTTATCGCCCGAGAAGCAAAACTAACCAAGGAACTACCTGGTAAGAAGGAGGAATAGGATGGAGACAGAAATTGAACGCTATCGTAAGCCAACCCGGATTTTACACTGGATACATGCTGGTGCTTTTGTAGCCCTGTTTCTCACCGGTCTTATATTGTTTGTTCCCCCTCTGGGGTTCCTGGCACAGGATAGCTGGACCCGGGTCATACACCGTGTCGCAGCAATTCTCTTTGTGGTAGCACCTCTCATTTATATACCTCTCAACTGGAAGGCAACTTTGAGAGGGATAAAGGATGCCTTCTCCTGGGGAGGAAAAGACATGGGCTGGATGCAAGCAGCTCCCCGCTACTATTTTCTGAGCGATGAAGAGGCAATGCCTCCGCAGGAGCATATGAATACCGGCCAGAAGCTATGGTGGTTAATGGTTATTGTCTTCGGAGTAATCTTTGCCATAACCGGGGTTATTATGTGGTTTGCCAAGACAGCGGCACCGATTGCGCTTCTGCAATGGATGGTTATCATTCATGATGTAGCCTTCATTGCTACTGGCTCTATGCTTTTTGTCCATATTTACCTCTCGGTGGTTCATCCCCTGATGCGCCCGTTGCGGACTGGGGCATGGAGTTCTATGGCTCGGGGCAAAGTATCAGCCGACTATGCTAGGTCACATCATGCTAAATGGTACGATAGAGTTTCTAAGGAGAAGGAGGCAGAGCTCCATTGACCACGGGAACAGATAGCAAAATCCTTAGAAAACTGGAGGAGCAGCAAAAGAAAGAAGGAAGTCTATCACAGCTTTTGGAGTTCTATCAGAAGTTACTTCGCATTCAAACTAGGGTTGGGAAACGTATAGACGTGCCCAACCTTAGTTTTACTGATGATGATATCAATGCACGAGCAGAGCAGGGGAAACCATTAATAGGATTTAACGACCTTGTCCTCAATTGGTCACTACTGCGCGATGTGTTTGTGGAAGTCACCGCCGTCTTTGCCGACTACCCCGAACTTTTTGGTAGGCTCCCCAAAAGCCTGAGGGAGCCAAAGTCTCACCCATCACTCCCCAAGAAAGTGGTTAAGGCATGGTTCGAGGGAGCCAAGTTGCCTTCTACGATAGCAGTCGATGATGTTAATGAATATCTTCTCCTAGAAGCTATAATCCAGGCTGCTCTCAGGCCTTTCTTGATAAGCCATTGCAAAGCCCTGCTTGGCTTCGTGAAGCAGGAGCAGTGGTGGCGTGGATATTGCCCAATTTGCGGAGGTAATCCCGATTTCGCTTTTCTGGACAAAGAGCGTGGGGCTAGGTGGCTATTATGCTCTCGATGTGATGCTGAGTGGCTTTTTCGACGTTTAGAGTGCCCATATTGCGGCACCCAAGACCAAGGTGTCCTAGCCTATTTCACTGACGATGAAGGGCTTTATCGGCTCTATGTATGCGAGCGATGTCAGCACTATTTGAAAGCCATAGACCTCCGGCAGGCTGGGGGTGAGGTCTTGCTGCCCTTGGAGCGTTTTCTTACCCTCGACATTGATATTCAAGCCCACAAGAATGGATATAGTCCTTGTGCGAAAGCTGGAGGAGGTGAAGGGATGGAAAGGCAGTGGGGGGGCAACTCTACTGGCAAGGGAAGAAAGCTAAGATGAATGCTAAAGAGCAGGTATCAATCAAAGATGTGCGTTAGGAGCAGAGGTGTGGAACTAAGCCAGAGAGGCTTTCCTCCCAACCCAGTTTCTGCCGTGATACCTATTTCTAACTTACAAAAACAGCTAAACCGCCTGCCTTCACCTAGTGCTTTATGCCTAGGCGTTACTGCCTAAAATTAGGTATAAGTGCTTATCCACATACTTATTTGAATTAAGGCTGGCGTTAAACTATATATTCAGTCGGCCAGTCTGGCAACTCCTTCAATGCAGGATGCTCTTTCCACCCCGGAATCTTGGCAATTCTTTTAGCGGTGGCTTTATACTTTTCCCAATCAGCGGCAGCATACATAGCCATTTTCTGCGCTGCTAGAGAGCCTTCCGTATGAATAAAGGCACCATCGTGGCCGTGACCTACCAAGTCCTTTACCAGCCTTATGGCCTTAAGCCGGTGCTCGGTTGGTATGCCATCTTTGCCGGCAAGGTACTTTTCAATATAAGGCCTTTCTTCAGGGTTCATCCAATCCTTGTAGGAGAAGACAGTGCTTGCCAGCCCACCGGCGACATCGGCAACGAGCTTGGAAGTCTCGTGCTGGTCATTAGCGAAAATATACTTGGCTATATTGGTGTACATTAGATTGGGAGCGGCTAAGCCTATATCAGGGAATATATCAGGGTGCTCACAACCTGCCTTGGACATGACATCGATTAACACAGCGTGCATGGCAAGCCAGGCCAGTTTCTCCTGGATATGAGAATACCGGTCAATACCATTATATTCAGCCATCAGTGCTGCTATGCCGGCATCTTGTTCAGTTGATATCACTTTGTGGCAGGAGCCGAAAAGGCGATGGAAGACGCCAAACATCCAGGCGATGTCTCTGGAAAACTGCCATTCACCGCACATAAACACCCGGTTCCAGGGGACGAAAACATCATCAAAGACAATCATGCACTCACTAACCCCGGCACCACGTCCGGAGGCAGGCCAGTTCCACTCAGCTTCCTCGCCTGTTTCCTCGAAATACCCCGGCGAAGTTAAAAGTGTAATGCCTTTAGCATTTACCGGGGTAGCAAAGACCACGGCATAGTCCTTGTCCTCTTCACGGTGAGCCCGGCACGGTGAAACGATTAGTTCATTGGCGGTGGGGGTAGCACTTATGTGCATCTTGGCTCCCCTTACTACTATTCCATCCTTTTGCCGGTCAACAACCCTGACATAGAAATCCTTATGTTGTACCTGCGCTGAAGGGCGCATGCCCCGGTTCCCCTTAACATCGGTAATGGCTCCAGTAATAGCCGGGTCGGCTGCTTTCAGATGCTTACGATAATCCTCAACAGCATCGGTATAGTGGGTGCCCAATTGCTTATCCATTCTGGCAGCGACAACCCCTGAGGCAGCCAGGGCATCAGGACCCATGCCACTCATAGCTGCACCCCATCGCATGCAGGTTATATAAACGTCCCTCCGTCTCACCAGCTCTTCAGCGTTTGTGGGCTGCTTCCACAGGAACAAGTATCTATCCCCGTCCTCTTCTATAGTGAGCAGGTCTTTAAACTTAGGGTGATTATAAAGGACATAACTCGTGGCTCTAGCATTGATGGGTCCCTTCATTTTTGGATGCTTTGTTATATCTGGTATCTTCTCCCCATTGAGATAAATCACCCTTCCATCGTTCAAGCTTTCCACATACTGCTTCGCTGTCCTAATCATAATAGCCTCCTTTAATTAGATTTTAACTCCCTTGCCTGCTCCACAACTTCTACATAATAATAATACCTCCTTGCTACCGCCTTTGTCTCTAAACTAACCGCTACCCATCTTTCTTGGGATAGCTACCAGGATAAGGTGATAGTCGGCAGGTGCTAAATTGCGAAGGGTAAACAGCTCCGTGCTGCCTAAAAACTTTGGAGGGCGTATAGATACCCTTATTTCTTCAGCCTCCTGAAGCTCCCTCTTCTCAATCGTTCCTCTTTTTACTGCCCCGCCCAGTCGAATTGCCTCCGATTGTATTTGCTCAAGCAGTTTCTGGCTTTCCACGTCAAGCATTTACCCTCCTTATTTTGTCTCCAGTTTCCCTTATTGCTGGCTGTACCCGCTCCCTGGTCGGTCAATACCAAGCCCCTTGCCCTCGTCTCTCCAGCCAAACTCTTTCAGTATTGCCTGGCTGTAGGTGACGCGGCCGGCAACTTTGCCCAGCGGCTCGGTGGCCAGGAGGAGGATTGCTCTTGCCATTATCTGCGGGGGCTCACCCCGTGGGTCGTCCAGGCCAGTGACTAATTTGTGGTACACGGTGCCGGGGGTAGGCACGACCAGGGAAGGCGATACGCAGGTCACTGAGATGCCGTACTGGTAGACTTCGTTGGCTAACCCTTGACTAAACCGCTCCAACGCCGCTTTTGTTGCGCCATACATCGTGCCACCAGTGCCGGAGCTCGTATAGGGACCGTGTCCCGGTCCAATGGCAGCTCCCGATGAGACATTGACGATGGCACCACTGCCTCGCTCAATCATATCCGGCAATACCTTCTGACTCAGCATGAAGGGACCATGCACATTCACTGTGAAAGCGCGGACCCACCGCTTGATGGGATAGTCCTTGATGGGGATGAAGTAGCTCAAGGCTGCGTCGTTTACCAGCACATCCACCGGGCCAAAAGCCTGTTTGGCAGTTTCTACAAGCTGGGCACAGCTCTCCTCGCTGGACACGTCGGTTTGGACAGCCAAAGCGGTGCCTCCAGTCTTCTTGATTTCTGAAACCGTGGTGCTAAGCGAGCCCTCCAGCATGTGTTCACCTTCACCAAGGGTGCGGGCGGCGCAAACGACTTTAGCACCCTCAGTGGCGAAAAGCTGGGCTGTCGCTCTGCCAATACCGCGGCTGGCTCCGGTCACTATTGCTACCTTGCCATCGAGTTTGTCCATAGCAGACCTCCTTTACTTTACTGTTAATCGGGACTTCTCATTTTAACTCAGATTGAGAAACCTGTAAATAGGGGCGTGAAGTAGGGAAAAGGAACTTGGTGGCCAAGCCCACTAAAGCATAGGCCTGTTTAAGGTGCTGGCAGCATGTCCCAGAGTTTATTTGAAGGATACTTTTAACAGGTGTGCCGAGCAGGAAATACAGGGGTCGTAGGCTCTAGCCAGCATCTCTAGAGTGAGTCTGATTTATCCTCAGGCAGGCCCTAGGCTCTGGATGAACTGTGGTCTATCGCTATGATTCCTGCCGAACTTATGCAGTTTAAGAAGGCCACAAATCCTTGGCGGCGTCCTCCAGCCCCAGTTCCATTAGCTTCTCTCTCGTCGGCTTGCCCGTGCTCCAGTCCCACTTCCTGAAGTTATAGTAGTCCCTGAGCAGCAGGTCCATATCTGGAGATTTGCCGGCTGTGCTGCCTTCTTTCAGTGCCTTGATGCATATACTGGGCAATTTGTCGTCTTCCCGGCTCACTCCAAGTTTATTATTGATTGCCCTTTTGATGTTAACCGACCTCTCACCAGCCGTATTGATGTCAGCCGGGGTGTAATCCCATCCGGTGATATTGCTGAGTATCTCGCTAATCTGGGTTACGGAGAGCGGAGCAAATTTGCAGAGAAGCAGGGAATCAAACATATCCCTGAAGTTCTGGAATTTGGCAGCCGGCTCAGCCTTGCCCTCGGACTGGAACCTGTCTCCAGGCTCGATACCCAGCTCAGGTATGGCTCTACCCATATCTACTCCGTAGTAATCACCCTTGAGGTGGCAGGCTCCCCTGGGTCCGGTAGCGTAACTTATTGCCATACCACTATATGCTCTGGCATCATGCATTGGCATCTCCAGTCCTTTGACATGGGCTGCTTCGCTGGGGTCAGCACCAAGCTCTTCAGCCATCTTTCGTGTTCCCTTAGCTAACAACTCACCTATCCCTTCCTTCTTGATAATCATCTCCACCAGCTTAACGATGCATTCACTATCACCCCACTCGATTTTCATTCCTGCTCTGTTCTTATCTAGGGTGCCCTTTTCAAAGAGGTGCATTGCATAGGCAATGGTGACGCCTGCCGATATTGTATCTATACCATGAGCATTGCAGAGATGATTGGCATATATAATGGAATCAAGGTCGGAATTGCGGCACAGAGGACCGAAAGCGATAGCTGTCTCATATTCAGGCCCATTGACCTCCTCTATGTCCTTCCTGAAGTGTTTCAGCAGACGACCGCAGCCCACCGGGCAGCCAAGACAGGCATCACTCTCCACAGTGTAAGCCTGCCTTAATGCCTGACCGGTTACCTTATTTGCCGGGAACACACTCTTGGTGAAATACTCTGCCGGCGCATCACCTGTGAACATGGCCATATCTGAATACATCAATGTGCCGTACTCTCGATAAGCAAAGCTAGTCGCGTTTGACGAAATTGAATCCCTTGCCTGCCTGGTAAGCTCTCGAATCTTGGCTTCATCTGCAATCTCTGCCTTCTTATTTCCGGTGACAGCTATTGCCTTAAGCTTCTTGGAGCCCATAAGTGCCCCTAAACCACAGCGACCGGCAGCCCTACCGCTGTCATTTATTATCCCGGCATACGTCACCAGGTTCTCGCCTCCTGGCCCAATACAGGCAACACTCAGCCCACTTTGCTTAATCTCAGCCTTCAGCATTTTCTGAGTCTGGTAGATATCCTTACCCCATAAGTGGGATGCATCCTTTATCTCAGCGGCACCATCTTTTATATACAGGTAAACAGGCCTGTCTGATTTGCCGGTAACAAGGATGCCATCAAATCCTGAAGCCTTGAGTCTGAATGGAAAGACACCACCACTCGTTGACTCACCCCAGATGCCTGTCTGGGGTGAGATGCCGCATACAGCGTAGCGACTTACCATAGGGATTGTTGACCCTGTGAATGGACCGACGGCAAATACCAGAGGGCTATCGGCACCCAAAGGGTCCATACCACCCTTAACCCGGTCATAAATCAACCTCGCCGCCAAGCTAGCACCGCCAATGAAATTCTTTAAATCCTCCTCCTTAAGTGCCAGGTTTCTGGTCTCTTTAGTGCTTAAATTTACTTCGAGGAAATTACCGTGGTAGCCAAACATAGCATTAACCTCCTTAAAAGTCTATATCCTTACCTTCGTATGCATACCTGAAGAACTGCTTACATTGTTCTACTGTAATCGGCCTCGGGCACGAGAATGTGTCAGGGTCCTCTAAGGCATCAAGTGCCAGCTTGTCTATGTTATCCTCGAGCTGCTTCTTGGTAATACCTAGGCCTTTCAGGTCTAAAGGCAAATCCAGCTCCTGGAATAGTGCCTTGAGCTTCCCAACCAGGCTAGCCAGACTTTTCTCCTTGGTTCCATCTTTGATATCCAGTGCCTTACATATATCCAGATACTTGTCCGTTACCGGGGAATAGAATTGAAGGGCGTAGGGGATTATGATGCCTACCGAAACACCATGGTGTATGCTGAACACCTTCCCCAAAACGTGTCCCAGGCTGTGAGTTAAGCCAAGGCCAGCATTGCCAAAGGCTATTCCGGCCATACTGGAGGCAATATGCATTCTGAACCTTGCCTCTCGGTCTCCGGGATTCCGGTAGGCTCGGGGGAGGTATTTGAAGACCATCTCAATAGCCCTAAGCGCCAGCGCATCCGTCATGTCATTGGCTGATGGAGACATAACACAGTCCATAGCGTGTGTCAGCGCATCCATCCCGGTGCCTACGGTCAGTTTGGGGGGCATCCCCATGGCGAAGGTAGGGTCAATCACCGCAAAGTCGGGGAAGAGTTCACGCGAGGCTATCGGCACTTTTCTCTTTGTCTCCTCATCGCTTAGCACGGAAACACCGGTGCACTCAGAGCCGGTGCCACTGGTTGTTGGCACAGCCACCAGAATGGCTTTCTTTCTTAATCCAAGGGTTCTAACGGGTAGGAGCATCCCCAGGTCAGTTATATCGGGACGCTCATACAGTATCCAGGCTGCCTTGGTTATGTCCATAACTGAACCGCCGCCAACGGCTATTATCAGGTCGGGTTCAAATTGCGTCATTGCTTGGGCGCACTCTTTGGCATTTGGCAACGGCGCCTCTGGCTCAGCTTTGTCCCAGGTCTGTGTTGTAAATTGACCATTTTTCATAGCCCTGGACACCCTGGCAGCAAGACGATTGCTTGCGTGCCCACCGCAGACAATAAATGCCCTTTTCTTGGGGCACATAGCCGATAGAATTCTAACAATGCCACGGCCTCCTTCAGGGATGACATTGGCACCCATAAAGATTTTGGGGACGGTAAAAGTGGTAGAAAGTCCCCTCATAGCACTGCTACTGGCTAATGGCATAAGTCCTTTTACTTGGGGTATGGTAAACCAGTAGGTCATAGTTACACCTCCCCTTTATGTATTTCCAAAGGCAATCATAGCATACTACGAGCCTCATTTCTAGGGGGTTACCAGAGATTTTTTAGAAAATTTAATCCCCCAGTAATTGAAATGGTAAATCCCGGCTGTAATTATCGATGGTAAGCTAGTATAATTACGCTAGTGGATGTGAACGCGCCAGTTGCGTTATGCGAGGTGGGCATAGGATGAGCGCAAAGTCGGGTTTTGAAGCTATACCAGTTGGACTGGATATGGGAACGGTGGAAATGACCCTGGACGAGGATACCGTTAACGATAGACTCGAACTTGTTCAATGGGAGGCCAGAGAGCTCGTAGATAAGCTTCACCTCGCTCCGCCTGGGATAGGCATTGTTCAACATGCCGTGATGAAATTCATAAAGCTTCCTGATATGAAGGCTAGCATCTGGGCCAGAAGCGAGCACGAATTCCTGAAGCCGATGAAGATTGGCAGCAAGATATTCATCCGGGGCAAGATTGTAGATAAGTACGTTAAGCGGGGTAGGAAGTATCTCGTAACCGACTTTGAAACTGTTGATGAAGCCGGCGAGGTGCTGTTGAGGAGCCGTGAAACCAGCGTATACGTTGAATAGGGAGGAGAAAAAAATGGAGAGGGTTGCCAGAACCATAAGAGTAGGCGAGGAGATTCCTAGCTTAACCAAAACGGCCTTTATGCCTATCGATCCGGAAGCACGCAATGTCATCCATACCGATGACTACACCAGGAGATTCGGCGGGCGAGGTGCGTTGATTGGAGGCTCCACCTTGCTTAGCTATGTGCTGGAGATGCTATACAACTACTTTGACCAAAGCTGGCTATACCATGGGAAGATAAGCGTGTCATTCATTGGCGGGGGAGCGATAAATGGTGATGTTCTCACTGCTCATGGGCTGGTCACATCGGTAGAGCCAGAGGAAGCCGGCACTAGGCTCAATCTTGATATCTGGATGGAAAACCAGACGGGGGCTAAGATTGTAGTAGGCGATGCTAGCTGCATCCAATAGCAACCACTCCCCGACACTACAGACAGTCAGTAGAAAATGAGATAGCCAGCAACGAACTGGCTGATTATTTACTCATCATGGGAGCAACTCGACCAGGCTATAAGAAGGAGGCACAACTGGTGAACGGAGCACAATTCAGGAAGCTTTTTGAGCCAACTCGGATAGGACAAATGCAGCTAAAGAATCGTATAGTGATGCCACCCATGGGAACTGGCTTTGCTACAGAGCAGGGCTATGTCAGCCAGCGACTTATCGACTACTACGAAGCACGAGCCAGGGGTGGGGTGGGGCTGATTATTATTGAGGTTACAGCTCCCGATTTACAATGCAGGGGGTCAGGTTCCCAACTAACCATCGGTGATGATAGCTATATCCCCGGGTTTCAGGAATTGGTAGGGGCGATTCATCAACATGGAGCCAAGGTAGCCCTGCAACTACAGCATTCCGGCATGGAGATTAGAGCCGGTGAGCGTATACAGGTAGCCCCCTCTCCGATTGTGGTGCCAACACGTGTCGTGGGGGTCTCAGGTAAAACTCCCCACGAACTCACCACTGATGAGATTGGGGAAATCGTGCAGTGGTTTGCTACGGCAGCGAGACGAGCTAGGGAGGCTGGGTTTGATGGGGTAGAGGTACACGGTGCTCACCAGTACCTTATCGCTTCATTTCTCTCTTCAGCAACCAATATACGTAAGGACCGGTATGGTGGCACAGTGGAAAATAAGGCGAGGTTTCTTGTTGAGGTTCTTCAGGCTATCAGGAAAGCAGTAGCCCCGGACTACCCGGTATGGCTACGACTCAATGCTCAGGAATATGGAGTGGAGAACGGCGTCACCATCGAGGAGACCAAACAGGTAGTCCCGATGGCTGTAGAAGCTGGTGCTCAGGCTATTCACGTATCAGCCTATGGTGCCGGCTCCTATGTTACGAAAGCCCCAATAGCAGATACGCCAGGTTTCCTGGTGCCGTTGGCTGGCGAGGTCAAGAGGGTTACCAATGTGCCGGTGATTGCTGTGGGAAGACTTGACCCTGAGATTGGAGAGCAAATTCTGGAGGAAGGTAAAGCCGACCTGATAGCTATGGGCAGACGCCTGATGGCTGACCCCGAATTACCCAACAAGGTAGCTGAGGATAGGCTGGATGAGGTCAACCCCTGCACCGGGTGTATGGAGTGTATCGAACGCATGATGTATGACGGTCAGGGGGTAGTGTGTACAATCAATGCTGCTATGGGCAGGGAGAGGGAGTATCAGATTCAGCCAGCCGAGAGGGTGAAAAGGGTTGTGGTAGTTGGCGGGGGGCCGGCGGGGATGGAGGTGGCCAGGGTGGCGGCGCTAAGGAGTCACCAAGTTGTGTTATTTGAGAAAGAGTCCAGGCTGGGAGGACAACTTAATGTGGCTGCTATCCCTCCATATAAAGGCGACATTTTGCCCCTAATTAACTATCTGGCAAGCCAGGTAGAGAGGGCTGGCGTCGAGATTAGGCTGGGCACTGAAGCAACTTCGGAGGTTATTATCGAGAGCCAGCCAGACGCCGTCGTTGTTGCTGTTGGGGGCATTCCCACAGTCCCTGAGATTCCTGGCGTGGATAGACCAAATGTGGTCATTGCTAAAGATGTTCTGTCCGGCAAAGCAGAGGTTGGACAAAATGTGGTCATCATAGGTGGAGGAATGGTCGGCTGTGAGACGGGTCACTTCTTAGCCGAGAAGGGGAAGAAGGTAACCATCATTGAAGTATTGAAGCGGATGGCAGCCGATATGCTGCTCATGGTCAGGCGCCGACGCCTTGACGGGCTGAGGGGGAAACAGGTCGCCATGCTGACCAGTGCAATATGTGAGGAAATAATGGAAGGCAGCGTGATTGTAACCACCGGTGAAGGCCAAAAGGAAACTATCCAGGCTGATACCGTCATCTTAGCTGTTGGCTACAGGACAAATGATGACCTATTCAAAGAGTTAGAGGGTAAGATTCCCGAGGTTTATTGCATTGGCGATTCTTCCCAGCCGCAACGAATAGTGGAAGCCATTAATGATGGCTACCGCACTGGGCTTTCGTTATGAAGGTATTCACCAGGGTGGAGCTAGGCTATGAATCTGAAAGAGTCAGGTGTCCAGGCTCATAAGTCGAGTAAAGGGTAGCTAGAAATCCTGTGTGCTAGTCCACCCACTGAGTAGCATAAGGCTCATATTTAAAATCCAGATAGGAGGGAAAAAGTGAACATCGCAACACTGGTTGAGGATAATATCAAGAGATTTGGGGAACGGGAGACCATCTATTTTGAAGGGAGATGGTATACCAATGTGGAGCGCAATAGAAATGCCAACCGACTGGGCAATGCCCTCAAGACTTTGGGCATAAAGAGGGGGGATAAGGTAGCTGTTCAGCTCGCCAACTGCCCCCCGGTGCTTTGGGCTTTTCCCGCCATTTTGAAGATTGGGGGCGTTGTTGTTCCCCTTAGCCCCGTGCTGCGCCCCGATGAGGCTGCCTACATCTACCAGGATTCGGGGGTGGTGGCGGTGATAAGCAGCAGTGACTACCTGGAACGGATAAGAGAGGCCCAGAAAGAGGTAACCGGGCTCAAGCATATAATCCTGGTGGATAAAGAGGACGAACCAGGCACCATTTCGTATGAGAAGATAATGGCCGGAAGCTCGGATGAGCTGGTCATTGAGGAAAGGGATAATGACGACGTAGCTACCCTCATGTACACGGCGGGCACCACGGGAAAGCCCAAAGGGGTGATGCATACCCACTATTCCCTCTATACCAACTGTGCCGGGCTCTTAGAAACGATAATGGTGTCACGCTCGACAACGCTGAAGACTGTCATCGGAACTAGGGAACCCGAAACAGGCCAGCTTGTGGAAGAGGTGCAGGAGGTCAATGGATTGGATACAGACCAAAGCTCGCTTGGCGTCCTTCCTCTTTCCCACTCTTTCGGGATAGCGGTGATGAATGTTGGCTATCTCGTTGCGGGAAGGAGCATTCTGATGAAGTGGTGGAACGTGGAGGAGGCGTTGAAAGCCATCGAGCACTTCCGCATTACCACTTTTGCTGGTGTTCCCACTATGTATGTGCAGGTTCTCAACTTCCCCGACCTTGACAAGTATGACCTCAGTTCTATTCAATATTGTGCCTGTGGCTCCGCACCTCTGCCTGTGGAAGTGATTCGTGCCTGGAAGGAGAAATTCGGCCTGGATATTGGCGAGGGGTGGGGCTTGACCGAGGCGGGGGCAAACAACTCCGGCCAGCCCGCGGGCCGCCCACCTAAATACGGCTCCATTGGTAAATGCCTCCAAAGGTGCAATACGATGAAGATATTCGATGAGGAGGGAAAGGAAGTCCCCCAGGGCCAGGTGGGTGAGATTGTCATCAAAGGCCCCACTATCATGAAGGGATACTGGAACATGCCTGAAGAAACCGCCGAGGTCATCAAGGACGGCTGGCTCTACACTGGAGACATCGGCTATGTAGATGAAGACGGCTATTTTTACATCACAGAGAGGAAGAAAGACCTCATCATCAGGGGAGGTGAGAACGTCTATCCAAAGGAAGTGGAGGAGATACTCTATCAGCATCCCAAGGTCATGGAGGCAGGGGTAATTGGTATTCCCGACAAGGTTTACGGAGAGGAGATAAAGGCTTTTGTCGCTCTGAAGCCCGGTGAATCAGCTACAGCCGAGGAGCTCATCGCCTTTTGTAAAGAACGGCTGGCCACTTTCAAGACGCCGAAGTCGGTGCAATTGATGGATTCCCTGCCGAAGAGTCTTATCGGTAAGATACTGAGAAAAGAACTCAGGGCACTGGGGTAACCGGGTTTGGGTAGGATGGCAATCTCTTCGACTCCACTATTGTGGGTCACGGCTCTTCATCGACGACGGATGACAGCTAAATAGATAATCGCTACCAGAACTATACAGGCAGTAATGATACCGCCTGGAAGCCACCAGTTAATCGGCTTTGGTGGTGTCCTGACCACAAATGTCCCTGATAGACCGTCAACGGTTACGGCACAGGTTCCGGCAGTATGCCTAACTATAGTGAAGGTTACTTCTTCACTGGCGCCGCTTTCCAGGGTTACCTCCCTGGTAGCCACCACTGCATTATCTATCCTGAGGGTTAGTTTATAGCTGCCAGCAAGCTCACCGGTATTGGTTATGAGGGTAGTGATGGTTACCTCTTCACCAATATTAGCCTTAGCTGGAGTTATGGATAGTTCACTGGTGGCAAAGGTAGTCGGGCCCCTGACCACAAATGTCCCTGATAGACCGTCAACGGTTACGGCATAGATTCCAGCAACATCCTTAGCTGCGGTGAAGGTTACTTCTTCACTGGCACCACCTTCCAGGGTTACCTCCCTGGTAGCCACCACCGCATTATCTATCCTGAGGGTTAGTTTATAGCTGCCAGCAAGCTCACCGGTATTGGTTATGAGGGTAGTGATGGTTACCTCTTCACCAATATCAACCTCAGCCGGAGTTATGGATAGTTCGCTGGCGACAAAGGTAGCCGGGCCAGTGTAAGCCAGAATGGTAAAAGTGGTGAAGTGACTGACTGGCGCGGTGATGGTATTGGTCTCAGGGTTAACGGTGCCGCCGACAAGCATAACCCACTCACCGGTTGCCTCATCCCACATAGTCATGAGCAGGTTCTCTTCGGCAACGCCCTCGGGCATCAGTGACTCGTCATAGGTGATGGTGAGAGTTATCGGCGGGTCAAAGGTAGCCCCTTCGGGTCCGAGGTCATAAGTGAGGCCAATAATATCGAAATTCTCAGGCGGAGCCAGCCAATCTTCCATCTCGGTCATAGCTATCTCGGTAAGTCGGTCACCCTCCCGGCTAAGCCCCCTGGTGCCCTCGTCAATGGTTAGCTCACATTTGCCGTCAACAGATTCAGCAACGACTGTCCCGGTGAATGTGCCATCGGCACTGACGAAGCCTGACACATCGGTAGTGCCTGGTGGTAGAGCCGGTGGCAGAGGCATTTCCTCCTCTTCTTCCTCATCATCTCCACCTCCACCGGGCCCACCACCTCCGCCACCTGAGCTGTATGTGACTGAGCCTACCGTTTGAACTGTTTGAGATGAAGGTAAAAGAGCACGTAAAAGAGCAATAACCGAAATCCCGCTAACGCTAACTCCTATAAGCTCTCCGACCACACTGTAGGTACCAGATTGACTCCCCGAAGGGAATTGTAGGGGTACAGTCTCATTTACCGAGGTAGTCTGGCCCGCTTCTTTGGGAAAGTCCGTTATAGTTACAGTATACCCCGAATTCAGTGTTACGTTGGCACCACTCGCCTGGTGTCTAGCTATGATACTACCGGTGATTTCGGCTTCGTTGGCTAAAGAAAATGGTAATGGTAAGGTTTTATTACAAGTTGCCGTAGCTTCAATCATAGCGTAAAAAACCTCACTCCCCGTAACCTGAGACTTGCTGAGTTCCACAGTAGAGGTATATTCGAAATACTCCCCCAGACTAATGGCAGCTGCCGGCTTTGAAGTGATGGGGAGGAGGCACAGCGCTAAAATCAGGGCGATTATCAAGCGCCATAAAATCCCCGCCGGCGATGTTTTTCGTCTCATTTCTTCACCACCCTGCCTCTATATACTTTATCACCAAACCAGTAGCTTCACAACCAGCTTTTCAGTCGCCAGGCAAGCGTTTCAACTCATTGCCGTGCCGAGCTGTGATTGATAGTGAAGCAGAATCTTTGTAGGGTGAGATAAATAAGGTCTTGTGGGGAGAGATACGGTCTTTTCCGACAGCCACTGACACCTGGATAGATACCGACCTGAACTGCTGGCAGAGGTGCTTGAGCAAGCGAGCGTAAAACAGGTTGGTATCATGGTCAGCATAGGGATGACCGTGGAATCTTCAGCAGAGACTGTGCGCCTGGCTCAGTCTTATGAGGTGGTGCTAGCTGCAGTCGGGATTCACCCCTGGAATGCAGTGTCACCAACTGATGAGATACGCCGGCACCTTGCCGAACTTGCTAGGCAGGAACAGGTTGTTGCCATTGGTGAAATAGGGCTGGCACTGTCCCTAATGCTAGTTCAAAGCAGTTACGAGTTCCTGCCTAGCCGTGTCAGGCTCTTTCAAGGTTATGCGGAGCCTTTGGCTGGGGTTGATTCCTAATCTCGGCGAAAGCCTAAACTTCTTGGGCAAGCTGGAAGAGGTACTTTTCGTCAGTGGTTCCTCCTCTACTTTGTCTACCTCAGCCATATTAGCTAGCGCAATTACGAGACTGGAGTGTGTGGTGGAGTATGGCCGGATGGTGATGACAGTGCCGTGGTTCCAGGAGCCAACCGTGCAGATGATACTATCAAAGCCATCATGAAGTATCTCTGCCAACTGGTATATAAATCTCAAAAGACAGGCAGCATTGGCTGACGGAGGTATAACCAGTTCAACTGTGTCTTCAACAAGATCAGCACACTCCTTTGATGAGTGCCTATCCCGATAAACCTGCCTGATAGCCTGGGTAAGTTCTGTATGTGTTGTATCTTTGAGGAGGTAGCTGGCTGCTCCGGCCTCTATGGCCTCGGCCCGATAATGCCCCGACTCAGCTAAGATGATGACGTCAATGCCGGAATACAGGTTGTTTCTTTTCAAACTGCGGGTAGCCTCAAGCCAGTTCATTCCTGTCGTCCACGTGCCCATAATAATGATTTCAGTGTGGAGTCTTATCATTTCGAAGAGGGCTTCCTCAGCATTAGCGTAGTCACCCACGATTTTCATGTCCTCCTCCGATTCCAGCATGTGCCGTAACCCGTAGCGAACGAGTTCGCGGCCATCAACTAAGACGATTCCGATAACTTTATTCATTGTATTCCTCCCTACTAAAGAATCTGAGAGTGTCCGTAGCTCTTAGGTTTTCCTACTACCTCTTTCTTCCATTATTCGTCTCCTTTCTGTGATTGTGAGGAAGGGTTACTAGCGCCTTCCTAGTTTGGCGAAAATTTGCGTGGTGTTACTTGGTACATGGGAAAGATGGCTGACCCGTTTATCCTGCCGCTGATATTTCTTGCCCCTTTTCTTTCGGTCATGACATGAGCAATATCGCGGGGAGGTGTTTTCTGGATGGCAGCCCTCATCCCTACGTCGCTGGCATGAGACCTGCGGAACTCTCTCATGCGTTCATTGTGTTCCTGAAAAGACTCCCTGCCATTCCCACCGTTGGGGTCAAACCGGTTATCTCTGTTATTCCATATCATTGTCATTTTTCCATACCTTCTATTGATGAATAATTCTTTTTGCCAATAGCTGCTCAGAATGCTTCTGGCTATCCTTTTCTAATCTACAGTCAGGTAAAACTGGGGAGAAAGGCTACCTCCATCAACATCGGTGTTAGTGCAGTAAAAACTGCCGCTATCAATGGTGATTTTGTATTTTGCATACCCCGATAGGGTGAAGCTCACCCGAGCATCGTGCAATGTAATGAAGGTATCGGGAATCGGTGCGCTGCCACCCATAGATACCTTCTCCCACTGACCAGCATTACTCTCGACATAGCCCCCCACCTTGAGGATTAGGTAGCGATAGTAGTGGGAAAGTTCTTGCGTGTTGGTGAGATACAGGGTGACCTCGATGTCAGCAGTGTTACTGGTAGCGTCAATGTAGAAGAGGTCACCGGGGGTAGTGACGCCGCCGATTGCTCTTCGGAATACGGTCCAAGTTGGTGCTGCTGAAGCTTCAGCGACCTCTATCCGGACTGTCTCCTGTCCAATCACGCCATCGCTTACATCATGGGCGAAGGCTACCGGCCAAGGGGCGAGCAGTAATACGGCTAAAAGGGGAAACATCTTCTTAATGAAGTGCATTGTCGACCCCCTTTGTTTTACCTTCAAGTCTAGGGAGGCCGACTCACAACCATATCACAAGGCGTGTCTGAACCCTTACAGAGAAATCACAAATAGGGATTAGTTTCTGACTGAGGCTTGGCTACCCGGCTGTTACCTCGGCACGCTTTAGCTTTGCCTGAATGCGAGCCACAAGTTCCCGTGTGCGGAACGGCTTTCTCACGTAGTCGTCCGCACCGAGCGCCAAAGCCTTATGCAGTGAGGTCACTTTGCACCTTACGGTGAGCATAATATCCAGGATAACTAAATCTGGCTTACACTCTTTCAGTATGGCTAGTGCTGAGCTGCCGTTGGCTACTATGTGCTTATGAAGGAGGGTTACTATCTGGTCAGGTCTTCTGCTGCATTATGTAGCCTATTCCTGATTTAGTCAGTATATATTTGGGGTTCTTGGCGTCGTCCTTTAGCTTCTGCCTAAGTCGGGCCATATTTACCTGAAGCAGGTGGGCCTCGCCGATATATTCCTCCCCCCACACCGTCTCTATTATCTGGTCAGGGGTAACCACCCGGCCGGCGTTGTGTATCAGGTATGCTAGCAGCCTGTACTCGGTAGCGGTTAAATTCACTTCCTGGCTACTTACGGTGACCTTATGTCGGGCAAAGTCTATCACCAAGTCTTGGAAAGAGAAAGCTGGCTCGGGATGCTCATCCCAGAGCCTAGTGCGGCGCAGCACTGCCCTCACTCGAGCCACCAGTTCGTTGGAAGAGAAGGGCTTGGTCACATAGTCGTCAGCTCCGGCATCTAGCCCTTGGACTTTTTCTTCGTCACCGTTCTTGGCGGTAATCATAATTATTGGTAGCTGCGAAAATTCGCGAATGTTCCGACACACGGTATATCCGTCTATATCAGGCAACATAATGTCCAGCAACACCAGTTCTGGGGTTTTCTCATCAAATATATCCAGAGCAGCTACCCCGTTGCTGGCGGTGAGTACGCAGTAGCCCTCAAGCTCCAGCATACGCTGCAACATGCGCAATATGTGAGTATCGTCATCGACCACTAGCACCGACACTTTTCTTGATGGCATGTTAATATCACCTTTTCTGATGCAGGATGCGGGTAACAGCTTGCCTACTTGGTCATCTCTACCACCATGATGTATGGGCGGCTCTTCATTGGCAGCAAGCCCTCGTTCAGTTTTTCTGCTTTCAGACTACGGTAGCCATCTCACATTTACATCAAGAAGAGGCCTCAAAACCTCACAAAGAAATCACAGAGAGCCGATAGCTTCATGTGACTTGAAAGGAGAATAAAAGGGGGTCTTCCAATTTGAGGAAGACCCGTTGTCGGCTACTATGTGCTTATGAAGGAGGGTTACTATCTGGTCAGGTCTTCTGCTGCATTATGTAGCCTATTCCTGACTTAGTCAGTATATATTTGGGGTTCTTGGCGTCGTCCTTTAGCTTCTGCCTAAGTCGGGCCATATTTACCTGAAGCAGGTGGGCCTCGCCGATATATTCCTCCCCCCACACCGTCTCTATTATCTGGT
>Ga0307428_1000131_pt1 | contig 65935 bp, 62 predicted proteins | sample SalMarWE160240MG_FD_202161 | JGI IMG/M metagenome (GOLD analysis project Ga0307428, IMG submission 202161) | Salt marsh sediment microbial communities from the Plum Island Ecosystem LTER, Massachusetts, United States - WE1603-240 | ecosystem: Environmental > Aquatic > Marine > Intertidal zone >...
ACGACGATGAAGCCTTCGCCTATTGGCGAGAAGTCGGTGTCCCCGCTGGGAAGATATTGCGATTCGGCGAAGAGGACAATTTTTGGGGGCCGGTTGGCGATTCTGGTCCCTGTGGGCCGTGCAGCGAGATTCATTATGACCTTGGTGAAGAACTTGGCTGTGGCAGACCTGAATGTAAGCCTAATTGCGACTGTGGCCGCTTCTCCGAGATCTGGAATCTGGTATTCACCCAATACAATCAAGACCAAAGCGGGCAACGCAGTCCTTTACCCAAACCTAATATCGATACCGGTATGGGACTGGAGAGGACTTTAGCAGCTATCCAGGGCAAGTCATCCCCTTATGAAACGGACTTGTTCTCCCCTTTGATAGACCGCATCTGCCAGTTGTCCGGGAAAAAGTATGGTCAGGACGAGAATACCGACCGGGCCATTAGAATCGTTGCTGAGCACTCACGCGGCATTGCCTTTCTCATCGCCGATGGCGTAATGCCTTCCAACGAAGGGAGGGGATATGTCTTGCGGCGAATACTCAGACGTGCTTCGCTCTTCGGCAGGAAGATGGGACTGAATGACCCCTTCCTTAATGAAATGGCTGAGGTTGTTGTCAATAAGATGAGCCATGTGTATCCTGAGCTTATGGCTAATCAGAACCTGATTACCGAAGTAATTAGAGTGGAGGAGGAAAAGTTCATTACTACCTTAGATACCGGACTTAACTTGGTGGAAAAGCTCATCGGCGAAGCTGTGGCTCAAGGGACAAAGGAGTTAACAGGTGAAGAAGTGTTCAGGCTTTACGACACTTATGGCTTTCCTCCCGAGCTAACCGCCGAGATTGCCAGGGAGAAAGGCCTATCTATAGACCGGGAAGGTTTCCAGGCTGAGATGGAGAAGCAGAGAGAGATGGCTAGGATGGCTCGGAAGTTTGCTTCTGACAAGGGTTCTGCCAGAGAAGAGGAGGCCAGAGTCATACGCATAGAATTCGTTGGCTACGAAATGACCGCTTCTCAATCTAAAGTCCTTGAGTTAAGGGTCAAGGAAAAGCCTGTAGAAACCGCTTCTCAGGGAGATGAAGTTGCTATTGTGCTTGACAGAACCCCCTTTTATGGTGAGATGGGTGGGCAGGTAGGTGATAGCGGCGAAATCAGCAGCCAAAAGGGGAAAGTAGCCGTCACAAATGCTGTTAGAACTCCCTCCGATGTGATTGTCCATCAGGGGAAAGTTGTTGAAGGCAGTATATCTGTTGGCGATGAAGTAGAAGCCAAAGTCGATTGCGCTCGCCGTCTGGATATCGCTCGCAACCATACTGCTACACATCTCCTCCAGGCCGCTTTAAGACAGATAGTGGACAGGCATATTGAGCAAAAAGGGTCATTGGTAGAGCCAGAAAGATTTAGATTTGACTTCTCCCATTTAGGACAGGTAACTGAGAGGCAGCTCAATGAAATTCAGAGGCAGGTTAATGACTGGATACGCCAGAACTTAAAAGCAGAAGCAAAAGTACTCCCTCATAAGCAGGCCATCGCTGAGGGTGCTATCGCCTTATTTGAAGAAAAGTACGGAGAAGAAGTCCGGATGCTGGGAATCGGAGAGCCAGCAATCAGTAAGGAACTCTGCGGTGGCACTCATGTGAGTTCAACAGGAGAAATTGGCATATTCCTGATAACCAGTGAAAGCAGCATTGGCACAGGACTGCATCGTATTGAAGCGGTAACGGGAAGAAAAGCTGAATCTCTAATTGAATCTCGCTTAACTGCATTGCAGAGCGTAGCCAAAGAAGTAGAAGGCTCGCTTGAAGAGGTTCCCGGTAAAGTGAAAGCTCTCATTAGCGAGCTGGAAGCAGAGCGTAAGAGAGTGCTTTCACTGGAAAGGGAGTTATCGCGCAGAATAGCGGAGGATTTGCCTGGGCAAGCGGAGCAGGTGAACGGTGTGACAGTTCTGGCTGCCAAGGTGCCAGCATTGACCATGCCTATCCTCAGGGAAATGGGCGACACATTGCGAGACAGGCTAAAGAGCGCCATAGTAGTTTTGGCTACGGTTTATAACGGTAAGCCCAACTTTTTGGCTATGGTGACTCCTGACCTGGTAGCTAAGGGATTTCATGCCGGCGATATTATTAATCAAGTAGCCAAGGTTACCGGTGGGGGTGGTGGTGGCAAGGCTGCTATGGCTCAAGCCGGCGGAAGAGATGCCACCAAGATTGACGAAGCCCTGAAATTAGCTCATAAACTGATTCAAAAGGTTTGATATGCGCAGCTTAGGGCTAGATGTAGGAGATAAAAGAACTGGCGTGGCCATAAGCGACCCCCAGGGGATTTTGGCGACCCCCTTAACCGTGCTCGCCAGTAAAGACAAAGATGCCCTTATAGATGAGATTCTCAAGCTTGTAGAGCAGTATAAGGCAGAGCGCATTATAGTGGGCTTGCCTCGCCGCTTAAACGGCGAGATTGGGGAGCAAGCCAGTAAGGTAACAACTTTCACCGACAAATTGTCCTGGCGAGCGAAGCAAAGCAATTTCAACCAGCTTGATGTACAACTATGGGATGAAAGATTCTCTACCAAAGCTGCCGAGCACTTGAAGACGGAGGCTGGTAGCAAGGGACATAAACTGCGCTCCAGAGCAAAAAGAGGAGCCAAAAATCACAGCTTTTCGGCTAAAGCCGAAGTAGATGCCATAGCGGCAGCCTTAATTCTCCAGGGTTTTCTAGATAGCCACCGTCCTGAGCAATAGCGAAGGAGCTTAAGCGATGTCGAGATACATAGGCCTCATCGGTTATCCCCTTAAGCATTCTATCTCTCCTTATTTCCAGCAGGCGGCCCTGGATTATTATCGGCTCGATATTCGCTACGAGCTGTGGGAGACAAACCCAGCCCAACTTAAAGACATAATGAATGATTTAAGAAAACCTCAAAATGTTGGGGCGAACGTAACCGTGCCCCATAAAGAGACAGTTTTACCTTTATTAGATGAAGTTGATGACCTGGCAGGTTCGATCGGTGCTGTCAATACCATAGTCAAAAAAGATGACAGGCTCCTGGGTTTTAATACTGACGCCTATGGTTTTATCGAGGCGCTGGACAAAGAAGGACACTTTGACCCTGAAGGAAAGCGGGTGGTAATCTTGGGTGCTGGTGGAGTGGCCAGGGCAGTGAGTTTTACCCTGATACAAAGGAAGGTAGCCTCACTAGCCATTACTGATGGTATCTTTGAACGAGCCAGTGCATTGGCAGAAAATTTGGTGAGGTATATCAAAGGAGCTTCACCAAGCTCGAAGGATTTGGAGTCAGATGTCACTGCTTTTCAATGGCAGAGTCTAAGTTCGGCCGAAACTTTTGACAACTGCGATTTAATAGTCCATTGCACTACCATAGGAATGAAGCACAGTTCTCAAGAAGGACAATCACCTTTGAGCCTCGAAATGATTCCTAAGAATGTCTTAGTTTATGATGTGGTGTATAACCCCTGGCTAACACCTTTGTTAAGGCTAGCACGAAAAGCGGGGGCCAATATACTTGGCGGTTTACCTATGTTAGTATATCAGGGAGCGGCTTCCTTCAAGCTATGGACAGGAAGGGAAGCCCCCGTCAATATAATGTTCGATAAGGCCAAGGAAATATTGACAGGAGGAAAGAGGTGAAAAAAAAGGCAATCATTATCAGTTTGGCCATATTAGCATTGCTGGCGGCGATACTAATTCCGACTATCTTAATTCCCAGACCGACAACAGGTAAAATTGTTGTAATCCCGCTCAGTGGGACTATTACCACCGAGGGCTCTTCATTGTTCTCTGGCTCAACAATTACCCCGGAGTTGGTGAGAAATTATTTAACGAAAGTGGAGAAAGATAAGGCAGTCAAGGCGATTGTTTTCCACATAGAGAGCCCTGGCGGTGAGATAGCGCCTTGCCAGGAAATCCTGTGGGAGATAGAAAGAGTTAAGGAGACAAAACCCATTGTGGTAAGCATGGGGGGCACGGCTGCTTCAGGCGGCTACTATATCTCAACCAAAGCGGATAAAATCGTTGCCCTTCCAACTACACTGACGGGGAGCATCGGGGTTATCTCTCAACTAATGAACCTCGAGGGGCTTTTAGAGAAGCTGGGTATTCAGATAGAAACCTTCAAGGGCGGCAAGTATAAAGATATGTATCGGGGATTCAGAGAACTGACGCCTGAGGAGAAGGAAATCATGCAGGGAATGGTCGATGAGTATTACGATCAATTTATCGGTGTGGTGGCTGAGGGGAGAGAGCTAAGCGAGGAAGAGGTCAGAAATTTGGCTACGGGGCAACTTTATACCGGTACCGAAGCCAAAGAGTTGGGACTGGTTGATGAGCTGGGTGATCTGGATACAGCTATAGACTTAGCAACAGAACTGGCTGGTATCGAAACACCGATAGTGGAGTATTATCAACCACCTAAACTAACACTATGGTCGCTGTTGGGGCTTGCCGATGCTATAAAGACGAGAATATCAGGGTTGAGTGCCCAGGATATGATTTTGTTGGAAATCTTGAACCACAATTACAGGCAACCTTTGTTTCTGTATCAAAGCTAATGGGACACTTTCGTTTTCTTACTGGTGGAGAATCCCACGGAAGGGGGTTGGTAGCCATCATGGAAGGGATGGTGGCTGCCCTTCCCCTCAAAGAGGGGTATATAAATAAGGAACTCAAGCGTCGCCAGCAGGGCTACGGGCGTGGTCCTCGCATGAAGATTGAAGAGGATAAGGCGGAAATCATGGCCGGTGTTCGCTACGGGCTCACTACAGGTAGCCCCATCGCACTCTTTATCACCAACCGGGATTGGCAAAACTGGCAGGAACAGTTAAGCGTTTCTTCGGTAGAGAAAGAAGTTGAGCCTGTAACCTGTCCCCGACCGGGACATGCCGACCTGGCTGGAGTGACTAAATATGGTCTCAAAGATATCAGGCCGATTATAGAACGAGCCAGTGCCCGGGAAACAGCCACCAGAGTAGCTGTCGGAGCTATAGCCCGAAGATTCCTGGAGGAGTTGGGCATTTCTATTCATAGCCACACCATAGCGATTGGGCGACATCACTGGAAACAAGGCGAAGCAAGCTCTATAGATTGGCAGCAAGTAGAAGCCTCCCCGGTCCGTTGTTCCCATTTCGAACTAGAAAAGGTGATGATGGCAGCCATTGATGAGGCCAAAGCCAATGGGGATACATTGGGTGGCATTTTTGAGGTGATTGCTATCGGTGTCCCCGTCGGCTTGGGCAGCCACGTCAGTTGGGACCGCCGACTTGATGGCAGGATTGCTCAGGCGATAATGAGCATCAATGCCGTGAAAGGGATGGAAATCGGAGCGGGATTTGCTTTAGCCGGGCTTAAAGGCTCGCAGGCTCACGACGTTATCGAACCCGGTCCACGCAGCAAAGCGAAGGGGCTTCCCTGGAGACACGCCACTAATCGTGCCGGTGGCATCGAAGGCGGCATAAGCAATGGCGAGGATATAATAGTCAGGGCAGCAGTCAAACCTATTGCTACCTTGGCCAGTCCTTTACCTTCTATAGACCTTAGTAGCGGTGAGAAGGTAAAGGCCCACTATGAGCGCAGCGATATTTGTGTCGTCCCGGCCGCCGGGGTAATCGCCGAAGCTATGTTAGCCACTGTCCTGGCTGATGCTTGCCTGGAGAAATTCGGCGGTGATAACTTAAAAGAGACCCTGGCAAATTACCGTAATTATTTAAGCAACATATCTTAATTGAGCACTATTACCCCAGAGCAAACGAGGCAACATTAACGACAGCGCAGAGCTGTTAAAGAAGTCTCTGGCGGGGATAATCACTGGAGGAAAGGATTTCCTCGGCGTTCATCGCCGATAGTGGTGGCTGGTCCGTGGCCGGGATAGACAATGGTTTCATCAGACAGGACCATAAGTTTTTCACGAATACTCTTCATCAGATGTTCGTAACTGCCACCGGGAAAGTCAGTTCTGCCAATACCAAAATTAAATAGAGTATCACCGCTAAATACTACTCCATGCCCTGAAAGGCAAATTCCACCAGGGCTATGTCCCGGGGTGTGGAGGACTTCAAAGTGTAAGTCGCCTACATCTATGCGGTCACCGTCCTTGAGTAACCTATCGGGCTGAGGGGGTGACTTAAAGGGGCTGAGACCAAGCGATGCTACGACACTCATGGGAGGCGCGGTAGATAATAATTCCTTTTCTGCCTCATGAATCGCAAACGGGGCATTTGTACGTTCCTTAACCGCACGAAGGGCATCGATATGGTCGATATGGGCATGGGTTACCACTATTAAGGATATGGATAATCCCATCTGCTGCACCATTTTCAAAATATTCCCAGATTCAGCACCTGGGTCAATAATAATTCCTTGCTTAGTTGAGGATGAACCAACGATATAGCAGTTAGAGGCCAAAGGGCCGACCACCAGCATTTTCACAATCATTGCTCTTCTCTCCAGTAATTTTACAGTCGAGTTCACGAAGTATAGCACGAGTTTAACTCTGGGAAAAATCGCTGACTACAGACATTATCGCTTATTATCGGCGGAGAGGGTGGGATTCGAACCCACGGTCGGGAAAACCCGACACACGCTCTCCAGGCGTGCCTGTTAGACCACTCCAGCACCTCTCCACGGAGAGGGTGGGATTCGAACCCACGCTCCGATATAATCGGAGACCGCTTTTCGAGAGCGGCACCATAAACCACTCGGTCACCTCTCCCAGTGGCTATTATACCACCTTGGGAGAGGGACGAGTTCGCCGTGCCGTGATAAGCTTGGATATTTCCACCGGGATAAGTACTGACACGCCAGCCAGCACTACTATTACCCAATCTTGCAGGCTCATGGAGTAAGTATGGAACGGACCTTGCAGGAAAGGTGCATAAACTATAGCTACAGCGATAGCCCAGCTAAAAGCCACTGCTGCCAAAAGCCATTTGTTGCCCAGAGGATCCATACGAAACAGAGAAAGTTTCTCTGAGCGGCAGTTAAAGCAGTTAAAGAGCTCCACGCTTACTAAGGTAGCAAAGCACAAGCACTGTGCCTCTAGGGGGCTTCTTCCTGAGTTGAGTGCCCATAGGAATACACCTAGCGACGCTAACATAGTCCAGAACCCTATTCCCAGGAGATAATTCACCATAGGTTTGTCAAAGATACTTCTCCTGGGGTCACGCGGCGGGCGCCGCATTATACCCGGCTCGCCAGACTCTACTGCCAGAGCCAGTGCCGGCAGACCATCGGTAACCAGGTTCACAACCAGAATTTGTAGAGCTATCAGGGGCACAATTTTGTACAATCCAGTCGCCGTGCCGATAACAAATGCTATCAGCATCAGCAAGACCTCACCAATATTGCAAGAGAGGAGATAGAGGAGATACTTTCTTATATTAGCAAAGATATTTCTCCCCTCCTCTACTGCCGCCACAATGGAGGCAAAGTTGTCGTCAGTTAATATCATAGCTCCTGCCTCTTTGCTCACATCGGTCCCGGTGATGCCCATAGCTACACCAATGTCCGCTTTGCTCAGAGCCGGGGCATCATTTACCCCATCGCCCGTCATAGCCACCACATGCCCCTTGCCTTGTAAGGCCTCAATAACTCTCAACTTATGGGCTGGTGAAACCCTAGCATAGACGTCTATCTTGCCTACTAATGCTTCAAATGCTTCGTCACTAAGTTTATCAACCTCAGCCCCAGTCAGAGCCACACCCCGTTCTTTTAGAATGCCTAGTTCCTTGGCAATGGCTACGGCTGTCAATTTGTGGTCACCAGTAATCATAACCGACTTTATACCGGCTTGGTCGCAAAGCTTTACCGCGCCTTTGACCTCCTCCCGAGGCGGGTCAATCATCCCCACCAACCCCACCCAAACCATTTCTTCTTCTGCTCCCTCCACCACCTCATTGCCCAGATCTTTAACTGGCACAGATTTGTATGCCAGACCAAGAACCCGCAAAGCTCCTGCGGCCATCTTCTGGTTCACTTGAAGAATCCTTTTCCTATCTTGCTCTGTAAGCTCTCGCTCTATGCCCTCGGAATAGATACGAGCGCAGGAATCTAAGATAACTTCAGGTGCCCCCTTAGAGTATGCTACTTTGCCATCTGGAGTGTCATGAATAGTGGTCATCCTCTTCCTCTCTGAAGAAAAGGGGACTTCGGCTATGCGGGGAACAGTTAGTTCCTCCTTTTTTATTCCTGCCTTGGCAGCAACTACCACTAAAGCTCCTTCGGTAGGGTCTCCTTTGACCTGCCAAAGTCCATCAGCATTAATAAGGCGGGAATCATTGCACGATGCTCCTGCTCGAAGCAATCGAAGCAAGTGAGGTTCGTCTTGCGGGATGATTTCTGTGCCCTTGAGATAAAAACTTCCCTCAGGCTCGTAGCCTACACCACCTACGTCTATTGTCCCGCCATTAACATAAATCTTTTGCACGGTCATCTCATTTTGGGTTAGTGTCCCAGTCTTATCAGAGCAAATGTAGGTGGTGCAGCCCAAGGTCTCCACGGCAGGTAAACGGCGCAATAAAGCATGCCGCTTTACCATCCTTTGCACTCCCAGGGCGAGGCAAATGGTTGTCACGGCAGGCAAAGCTTCAGGCACAGCAGCTACGGCTAAACTAACCCCCCAGATAAAGGCTTCCAGGATATGACTAAAAATACCGACGATAATTCCCACGCCAGCGACAACGGCACAGATAGCTAAACAGGCAATTCCCAATATCTTGCCTATCTTGTCCAGGCTGACCTGCAGTGGTGTCGGTGGTGGTTTTACCTCCTGGAGCATACCGGCAATCTTGCCAAATTCTGTAGACATGCCTGTGCCAATCACTAATGCCTTACCTCTACCGTAAACCACAGTAGTGCCCGTATATGCCATGTTTTTTTTATCGGCTACAGGTACATCACCGGAGATAATTTCGTTCGTCTTTCCCACAGAAATAGATTCTCCAGTCAAAGGTGCTTCGTCAATTTTCAGGTTAACTGCCTCAGTGAGACGAGAATCAGCAGGAATGCGGTCACCGGTTTGCAGCAAAATCATGTCTCCAGGAACTAAGTCCCTGGCAGGGATATCTTCCTCCTCCCCGTCTCGTATCACAGTGGCGGTAGAAGCAGTCATTTGCTTCAATGCCTCCAGGGCTTTTTCCGAGCGAGATTCCTGAACAAAACCCAAGCCGGCAGCGAAGAAGACAATGATTACAATAAGAATAGGGTCCCAGATATCTCCCTCACCCATGAGCGCCAGTACCCCAGAGACGACAGCAGCCACCAGAAGGATAATAATAAGGAAATTTTTGAACTGTCCCAGGAAAAGTACCCACGGCGGGGTTTTTCGCTTCTCCACCAGTTCATTTGGTCCAAACTGGGCTAGACGGCGCTCGGCTTCCTCTCTAGTTAACCCCTGGATGCCTGAGTTTAGCGACTCAATAACTTCGCTTACGCTTAGATTATGCCAATTCTTTTCTATAGACATGGCATGTTACATCAAATGAACATAGGCACCAGCATAAGCATCACTCCACCAGCTACCACTGAGGCGATTTGTCCGGCAACATTGGCCCCTGCAGCGTTCATCAGTAGATGATTATACGGATTGGCTTCCAACCCTAGCTTCTGCACCACACGGGATGACATGGGGAAGGCTGAAATGCCGCAGGCGCCAATCATAGGATTGATCTTTCGTCCCGAAAGGACACACATTAGCTTGCCCAAAAGAACACCGGCCACAGTATCCAGACTGAAAGCTACTATTCCCAGTATAAACACCAATATTGTCTCGGGTCTGAGAAACTCAGTCCCGGCCATCATTCCTCCCACGGTGATGCCCAGAAGAATAGTTACGATGTTAGCCAGTTCATTTTGAGCTGTCAGGGAAAGTCTCTCCACCACTCCACATTCCCGTAACAGATTGCCAAACATGAGACAGCCGATAAGTGGAGTGGCTTTTGGGGCAAGCAAGCCTACCACAAGTACAGTAATTATAGGAAAGAGTATCTTTGCCCTCCGCGAAATTGTTCCCGCAACCGAAGGCATTTTTAAAGCCCTTTCTTCTTTACTACACATCGCTTTTATTATAGGTGGCTGGATGATGGGCACCAAAGCCATATAAGAATAAGCAGCCACAACAATGGCAGCAGTGTATTTGGATTGCAGTGTGGTCGCGACGTAAATCGAGGTAGGACCATCGGCAGAGCCGATTATGCCGATGGAAGCTGCATCTTGTAAGCTGAAATCCAAGACGTGTAGCCAACCATCACCCAACAAATAAGCCAAAAGGAAAGTTGCGAAAATGCCGAATTGGGCGGCAGCACCAAGAAGAATGGTATAGGGCCTTTGTAGAAAGGGTTCAAAGTCAATCATGGCTCCTATGCCAATAAAGATAAGCAGGGGAAATATCTCGGTATGGATGCCAGCTTCTCTTAGGACGGCTAAAAACCCCCCTGCCTCCGCTGCCCCACCTAGCGGTATATTAGCTAACACACATCCAAAACCAATAGGCACAAGTAGAACTGGTTCCACTTTTTTGGCAATCCCCAACCACATGAGGACGCCGCCGATAACCAACATTGCCACAGCTTGCCAAGTCAAATTGAGAAAGCCGAGGAATTCGCCTGTAGCCATGTCCAATGTTTATCCTTTTTTCCCTTGTTTCTCCCTGGATTTAACCAGTTTACCCAGGAGAACCATGACCAAGAGTAAGATTCCCAGGACAGCGAAAATGATCGCCATTCCTAACAGGACTATCCACAAGGCATTAAGCATTCTGCTTCTTTATTGTCTGGCAGGGTTGTTATGATACTATAACCCAGTGGTAGCTGTCAAAGCATCAGTAGGAATGGGTGTTGAACCAAAGTGTTGTCCTGTGTTATCATTTTACGTTGTTTTTTGTACTCTTGGCCCCTGTAGCTCAGCGGATAGAGCACTGGCCTCCGGAGCCAGGTGCAAGGGTTCGAGTCCCTTCAGGGGCAGTTTTTGTAATAGGTAAGTCCCCCCAAAAAACAAAACCCTTGACAGCGGGGGAGTGATTTAATATAGTTTAGGTTTTCGGAAAACTTAAACTTTTACAGCTTCTATTGGTAAACAGGTCTTTCTTTATGGCTAAGCTTCTTGAGATAAGGTGGCATGGCAGAGGAGGGCTGGGAGCGGTAACTTCTGCGGAGTTAGTTGCTCGTGCCGCCATAAGCGAAGGAAAATATGCTCAGTCATTCCCTAGCTTTGGACCCGAAAGGAGGGGGGCACCGGTTCTTGCTTTCCTCAGGGTAAGCGATGAACCTATCAAAAGCAGGACAGTTATCTACAAGCCCGATGTAGTGGCTGTGCTCGACCCAGGATTGTTGCATGCAGTTGATGTGACCTCGGGACTCAAGGAGAATGGCAAAATCATAATTAATTCAAGGAAATCACCCGCTGAACTGAAGTCTGAATTTGGATTCAAGTGGCCTGTATTTGCGGTTAATGCCACAAAGATTGCCAAGGAAACGATAGGCTTGCCTATAACAAATACTGCGCTGATTGGGGCGCTACTGAAGGTTACCGAGATTGTAAAAATGGACTCTCTGGTGACACAGTTGCAGGAGCGCTTTGGGCCCCGGGCCAAGGGGAATATCGAAGCCATGAAGAGGGCTTACGATGAAACATTAGTAAAGGAGTAAGCAATGGCAGAAGAATTAACCTGGAAGGACCTGGAGGTTGGCAATATCATAACAGAAGCGGGAAATGGTAGCTTTCGGAAGACTGGTGACTGGAGGACGGAAAGGCCCATACTGGATAAGGAAAAGTGTATTAAATGCGCCTTGTGCTGGATTTATTGCCCTGATGCCGCCATAAAGCCCTCTGAAGAAGGATATTATGAATCTGACCTTCATTACTGTAAGGGCTGTGGTATTTGCGCCAGCGTATGTCCTGCGGGAGCTATAAAGATGATAGCGGAGGAGGAACAATGAGCAGAAGAGTCGCATTAGAGGCCTCCCATGCTGTGGCTGAAGCAGTCAGAATGGCTGATGTTGATGTTATTGCTGCCTATCCCATAACGCCTCAGACACATATCCCCGAGCGGCTTGCCGAGATGGTAGCCGATGGCGAGTTAACCTCTGCTTATATTCCGGTGGAGTCGGAGCACTCGGCCCTGAGCACATGCCTTGGATCTGTCGCGGTAGGTGCCAGAACTTTCACAGCCACTGCTGGCCAAGGGTTGGAGCTCATGCATGAGGTGGTATATGTCGCTTCTTCCATGAGATATCCTGTGGTCATGGCAGTGTGCAACAGGGCTCTTTCTGCCCCCTTAAGTGTTTGGGGAGACCACTCCGATGCCATGGCTGTCAGGGATACCGGCTGGATACAGGTATTTTGCCAGAATGGCCAGGAGGCATTCGACCTAACCTTATGGGCCTTTCGGGTTGGAGAGGACTCTAAGGTCTTATTTCCGGTTATGGTTCACCTTGATGGATTCACTCTATCACACGTGACAGAGCCGGTGATTTTACCGGAGCAAAGTGAGGTGGATAGATTTCTCCCCAGATTCCAATATCCCTTTGCCCTAAACCCCGATAAGCCCATGACTCACGGAGCTTTTGGACCGCCTGAAATATACTCCGAAACAAAATTATCTCAAGAAGTGGCATTCAGGAACTCCAAGGAGGTAATACTCCGGGGGTGGAAGGAATTTGGCGACATCTTTGGTCGTTATTATCATCCGGTAGAGGAATACAAAACAGAAAATGCCGAAACGTTGCTTCTGACCATGGGCGCTTACACCGAGACAGCAAAGATTGTAATAGATGACAGGAGAAATAAAGGCGAGTCCATAGGACTTATAAGCTTGCGTCTCTGGAGGCCTTTCCCATTTGAGGAATTCCGCCGAACAGTGAAAGGCGCACAATTAATAATCGTTTTCGACAGGTGTATTTCTTTTGGCCTGGGAGGCCCGGTCTTTTCCGAAATCAGGTCTGCCTTATATGATGAAGAGTCCAGGCCGAAGGTAGTCGGTATCATAGGAGGTTTGGGTGGCAGGGATATGTCCGAAGAGAATTTTGACTATGTCATTGATAGAGGCAGGGAAATTGCGGAAAAGGGATCAGACAGGATGCTTGAGACAGTGGGCATAAGATGATGACTGAAAGCTGTCGGTAAGGGATAAGAAATGGCAACGAAAGCTGTAAAATTTGGGGAAAAGCTGGTAACTACCAAGGAGTTCCTCGCTGAAGGACATAGTTTTTGCATTGGCTGCGGTGAAGCTTTAGCAATCAGGCTTGCCATGAAAGCCCTGGGAGAGAATGTGATAATGGCTATGGCTACAGGATGTGACGAGGTAACCACCACTCCGCTTCCGTATACCTCCTGGCGAATCCCCTGGATGCATACGCTTTTCGAAAATACTTCAGCTGAAATCTCGGGCATAGAAGCAGGTCTAAAGATTCTGGTGAAAAAGGGCAGGATGCCTGAAAGGGATATTATATGTGTTGCCATGGGGGGGGACGGCGCCACCAGCGATATAGGAATCCAGTCCCTGTCCGGGGCGTTCGAAAGAAGCCATGATTTCTTGTATATCTGTCTTGATAACGAGGCCTACATGAACACGGGAATCCAAAGGTCGAGTGCTACACCTTACGGAGCTTCGACTACCACAGCTCCAGCAGGAAAATTCAGCATGGGACAGGTCACCCGGAAGAAAAATATGGCCGCTATTGCTGCTGCTCACGATATACCTTATGTGGCAACAGCTTGTCCCAGCTACCACCTTGATTTAATGGAAAAAGTCAGGAAAGGGGCGGAGATTAAAGGCCCAGCCTATGTCCATATCCTCTCTCCCTGCCCTACAGGCTGGAGATACAAGAGCGATTTAGCTATTACAATAGGTCAACTCGCTGTGCAGACAGGTATCTTCCCTCTTTACGAAATAGAGTACGGACGCTACAGACTGAATGCCGACCCACCTGAACTGAAGCCTATTGAGGAATACCTGAAGCTACAAGGGCGATACCGACATTTGACGGATGAGCAGGTCCAAGAAATCCAACAGATAGTAAAGGAAGATTATGCCAAGCTCAAAGAAAAGGCAGCAGCTTTTCCCTTGTGAATTAAGGTGCAAAAACGATGAGTTTAAGAACAAAGAGCCCAAAACTGACCAAGGTTTCCACAACGGTAAGTAGAGTTATACGTAACTACCAACGGGATAAAGATATGCTAATTCAAATCCTTTTGGATTTACAAAGCACGTTTGGATGGCTATCCCGGGAAGTATTAACAGAGGTAAGCGAGCAATTAGAAATACCTATTACCCAGGTTTATCAAATCGCAAGTTACTACAAGGCTTTCAGCCTTATGCCCAGAGGTCGTCATATTATCAAGGTATGCATGGGTACGGCATGTCAGGTGCGTGGTTCACCACAGCTTCTGAATATAATCTCTGCTATGCTTAATATGAAGCCGCATGAGACCTCAGATGATATGCGTTTTACTTTAGAAACGGTCAATTGTCTTGGCTGTTGCGCTATGGGTCCTGTGGTTGTAGTTGATGAGACGTATTATACAAAGCCTTCGTCTTCAGACCTCAGGAAATTATTTGAATCGGCTAAATAAAAGGATAACATGGCTATTAAAAGAATTTCCTCTCCGGAAGAACTGGATAAATTGAAAAGGGGGATTTTGTCGAAAAGAGATCCCAATAAACTTATTGTAAGCATATGCACAATGTCAGTCTGTGGGCAAAGTCGTGGAAGTGTAGGTGTTTGTGAAAGATTTAAAAAGGAGCTAAGGCGTGCTGGCTTGGAGGATAAAGTGGATATTCGGGAGACTGGATGTCAAGGGTTTTGTGAGAGAGAGCCAGTTGTTATCATTTTCCCTGAGGGGATTTATTATGTAAGCGTCAAGCCTGACGATGTCCCCGAGATAATTTTTACAACATTAGCCAAAGGGAAACTAGTAGACCGACTTCTCTACACAGATCCTGCCACGGGTAAAAAGGGAGCGAAGGAAGCTGACATCTCCTTTTACAAGAATCAAATGCGCAGCGTATTTGGAAATAACAGGTACATAAATCCCAGATACCTAGATGACTATATAGCATTGGGTGGATATAGTGCATTATCCCGGGCTTTGCTTCAAATGACTCCCGCGCAAGTTTTGGAGGAGATAAAGAAATCTAATCTGAGGGGTAGGGGGGGAGGAGGATTTCCCACCGGAATAAAGTGGGAGACGACCAAGAATGCCTCTGGCGAACCCAAATATGTAATTGTTAATTGCGATGAAGGAGACCCTGGAGCATATATGGATAGGGCTCTCATGGAAGGAAATCCACATGCCGTACTGGAAGGGCTTGTTATTGGTGCCTATGCCATAGGATCACACGAGGGTTTTATTTACGTGCGGCAAGAATATCCCATAGCCTATGAAAACAGCATTCAGGCTACAAAGCAGGCCGAGGAGTATGGATTTTTGGGGAAAAATATCCTTGGCTCAGGATTTGATTTTGAGGTTGAAGTTCACCGTGGGGCAGGAGCATTCGTCTCCGGGGAGTCAACAGCCCTTATGAGTGCCATAGAGGGAAAAGTGGGCGAACCCAAGTTGAAATATATTCATACCGCGGTAAGCGGGATAAATGGAAATCCATCATGCTTAAACAACGTGGAGACATGGGCAAATGTCCCCCTTATTATCAATAAAGGTGCTGAGTGGTTTAATTCCGTTGGCACAGATGGGAGCAAGGGGACCAAAATCTTCTCTTTGGTGGGCAAAGTGAATAACACTGGACTTGTAGAAGTGCCCATGGGCACGACCTTGAGGCAGCTAATCTACGACATTGGTGGGGGAATACCTAATGGAAAGAAATTTAAAGCGGTCCAGACTGGAGGTCCTTCTGGAGGGGTAATTCCCGAGCAATATTTAGACACGCCGATTGATTTTGATGAACTCACTAAACTTGGGTCTATGATGGGCTCTGGTGGAACGGTGGTCATGGATGAGGATACCTGTATGGTGGACACAGCAAGGTATTTCATCAGCTTCTGCTGTGAAGAATCGTGCGGGAAATGCATCCCTTGCCGTGAGGGATTAAGGATGCTTCGGGAGATTTTGACTGATATTTGCGAAGGGAAAGGACAAGAAGGAGATATAGAGGCGATTGAAGATATAGCTGAAGTGATGCAGGATGCTTCCCTATGCGCTCTGGGCGCTACCGCCGCCAACCCTGCCCTTACCACTTTGAAATACTTCAGGGATGAATATGAGGCTCATATAAAGGAGAAGCGCTGCCCGGCAAAAGTTTGTAAATCTCTCACTTCTTACTATATTGACCCCGAGAAATGTACAGCCTGTATGATTTGCTTCAATGATTGCCCTACCGAAGCAATTCACGGTGGCAAAGGCATAATCCATTGGATTGAACAGGAGAAGTGCATTAAGTGCAATACCTGTTTTGAGGTCTGTCCGCCTCGTTTCAGCGCCGTAAGAAGAATTTCGGGAGAGCCTCTACCTCCACCTCCAGCTCCCGGAACCAAAGTTACCCATGAGAAGAAGAGGTAAATAGCAATGACCATAACTTTGCAAATAGACGGGAAAGAAGTCAAAGCCAAGGAAGGAATGACCATATTGGAGGCGGCGCAGGAGGCAGGCATAGAGATACCGACGCTGTGTTATCACGAGAAACTGAAGCCCTACGGTGCCTGTCGAATTTGCAGCGTGGAGGTAGAAAAAAAAGGGAGAGTTCGAATAGTGGCTTCTTGCGGCTATCCCGTGGAACAAGGATTGGTAGTGCGGACACGCTCTCCCAGAATAGACAGGATCCGAAAGGTTATCATTGAATTAGTCGCACCGACGGCAATGGTTGATGGGGAGGTCGCTGGGGAGATAAAGAAACTGGCTAAAGAATACGGTGCGAATATCCGTAGATTTAAATCTCGCTTCAGAGCGAAGCCAACGAGATGTATTCTTTGTGGACAATGTGTCCGCTACTGCGATGAGGTTGTCGGCGAACATGCTATAGGCTTTGTCGGAAGGGGGATAGAGCGGCGGGCGGCGTTTTTCCCGGAAAAAGCAAAGGCCTGCCTCACCTGCCGGGCTTGTTTTGATTTATGTCCCACAGGCAAGATCCCATCCGAAACCGATTTTGTGGTTTTCGACGGTTTTTCCGTCGATGACTACCTTGCCGGAAAACTTTAGTATCCAGAGATATTCTCAAGAATCCGGCATCTTCGCCAAGTAGCAATGCTCAGCCCACAGACAGCCAACAGGCTAATTGCGTTAAATACCTTCTTCGCATTATAATTCCTAACACTTCGGGGTGTGGCGCAGCGGCTAGCGCGCATGGTTTGGGACCATGAGGTCGGAGGTTCAAATCCTCTCACCCCGACCATAATAAAACCGCTTCCGCTTTGCAGAAGCCTAGAAAAAATTTGACAGAGAAAATGAATTATATTATAATTGTTAGGCTCATCTAACAATTATGAGAGGCAGGAAATGGTAAAACAAGAAGCGCAAAGAGAGCAGACCGCCAGTATGGAAGACTATCTCGAGGCAGTGGCAATGCTCCAGGAAAACGACAAGGTGGTGAGGGTAAGTCAGATCAGCCGAAAACTGAAAGTTAAGATGCCCAGTGTTACCTCCGCCTTAAAAAAACTCTCCGAACAGCGGCTTGTGGAGCATGAGAGATATGGCCATATAAAGCTCACCCCCGAAGGTGATAAGGTTGCCCGCGATGTGATTCGCCGTCACGAGGCGCTGACCCGCTTTTTTGTTCAAGCCTTGAGCATTGACAGGCAAACTGCTGAAGAGGATGCCTGCAAGATTGAGCACGTCATTAGCCCGCTTAGCCTGGAAAGGGTGATTAAGTTCATAGAGTTTATAGAGGCATGTCCGTTGGGAGAGGCTAACTTTCCCAAGAGATATCAGTATTATCTGGAACATGGACAACCTCCTGAAGAGTGCCGGGGAAGGAGTGAGCGGGGAGAGAAGTGAGAACGGCAAGATTTTTTTGAAATTAATAAGTTAGCCTAAGCTAACTTATTAAGGATAGGAGATAAGCTATGACCATGCATCAAGAAGGACAATTGACCCTGGCTGAGATGAGGACTGGGCAGTCAGGCACCGTGGTTGGGGTTTTGGGAGGACATGGCTTAATCGGACGCCTGGATGCCTTGGGTATCAGGCCAGGGAGGAAAGTGACCAAGCTGAGTTCTACGCTATTTCGCGGCCCGGTTACGCTCAGGGTGAATAATAGCCGGGTGGCTGTTGGTTTTGGCATGGCCAAGAAAATAATAGTCGAATTAGATAAATATCTGCCGCGAGCTTCCTAAGATGATGCAAATCCTGCTTGTGGGTAATCCCAATGTGGGAAAAAGCGCACTTTTTTCTCGACTGACCGGTACACACATTATCGCTTCCAACTATCCCGGCACCACCGTGGGGTTCACTAAAGGGTATCTGAAGCTGGGGGAGGAGCGAGCTGAGCTTATCGATGTCCCCGGCAACTATACCCTTGAACCAACTTCTAAGGCGGAAGAGGTCGCTGTGGAGATGCTCAAAGAAGGAGACCTGGTCATAAATGTTGTTGACGCCACCAATCTGGAGAGAAATCTTAATCTAGCCTTGCAGTTGCTGGAGAGACAGACTCCAGTAATAGTTGCCCTCAACATGTGGGATGATACTAAGCATCGGGGTATAAATGTTGATGTTGCCAGGCTGGAGGAACTTCTCGGAGTGCCAGTTGTACCCACGGTAGGCGTTACCGGCCAGGGAGTAAAGGAATTAGTCAGCCGTCTTCCCGAGGCAAAGGTGCCCAAAAACGCCCGTACTTATTCTAATAGCGATGAGCGGTGGGCGAGAGTGGGTGACATCGTGAGCCAGGTGCAATCGTTGAGCCATCGCCACCACCGCTGGTATGAGAACTTGGAAGATGCCAGCAGTCATCGGATAGGCGGGGTAGTTATCGCCGTGCTGGTCCTTTCTGCCACCTTCTGGTTCGTCCGATTCGTTGGCGAAGGAATAATTAACCATGTAGCTGGGCCCCTCTTTGAATGGCTGTGGACACCGCTGCTAGCGAAACTGAGCCTTGCTTTAGGAGGGGGTTTCTGGCATAACGTCTTGATAGGTAACCTTATCGGGGGAGAAATTGACTATTTTCAGTCCTTCGGCTTGCTTAGCACCGGACTTTACATTCCCCTTGCTGCGGTGTTGCCGTACATCTTCGCTTTTTACCTGGCATTAGGAATACTGGAAGATGTTGGCTACCTGCCCCGCCTGGCGGTATTGATGGACACCATAATGCACCGGTTGGGACTACACGGCTATGCCATCATCCCCACTATGCTAGGCTTTGGCTGTAACGTGCCTGGCATTATGGCAACTCGTATTTTGGAGAGCCGTAAACAAAGATTTATTGCCGCGACTTTGATTTCCATTGGCGTTCCCTGTGCTGCCTTGCAGGCTATGATAATAGGGGTGGTAGGGCGGCAAGGGGTGGGATATGTAGCTATGGTTTACGGGAGCCTGTTTATATCCTGGGTTATCATAGGGCTAATCCTTAATCGCGCTGTCAAAGGGTTCAACCCGGAACTTCTGGTGGAGATTCCCCCCTACCGCTTGCCGCCGTGGCGGGTCATTGGTGAAAAGCTCTGGCTACGGGTCTCTGGCTTTATCAAAGAAGCCTTGCCCATAGTCCTCGGCACCGTGTTAGTGGTAAACATCCTATACACTTTAGGAGTTTTCAATGCCATTGCTGATATTACCGCCCCGATATTGACCGGGCTGTGGGGGTTGCCTAAGGAGACAATTACAGCCCTGGTCGTTGGCTTTCTGCGTAAGGATGTGGCCATTGGCATGCTAGCTCCCCTGGCCCTAACTGCCAAGCAACTGGTTATCAGCAGCACGGTCCTGGCTATGTTTTTCCCTTGTGTAGCTACCTTTGTGATATTGGCCCGGGAGCTGGGGGTACGAGACTTGCTTAAAGCTGTTGGAATAATGATAGCGGCAGCACTAATAATGGGTAGCTTGCAGAACTTGGTCCTGTAGAGCGGGATTCTTAAGGCTACATCATGTCATAGCCCGACTTCCTGCCTCTGTAGATACGATATGAGCTTGTCCAATTACATAGGGTGTTGTATTATAGGGTAAACTTGATTGCCCGGGATAGTTTAGTGCAGACATTCAACTTAGCGGCAAAAGAAAAACAGTCAAGCCAGAAATGGTGCAGAGGTTGAGATGGAGATAATCCCAGCCGTTGACATCAGGGGCGGCAAGTGCGTCAGGCTATATCAGGGTGATTATAACCAGGAAACTGTTTTTGATGAGGATCCTGTGACAGCAGCCTTGACCTGGTATTCCCAGGGGGCAAGATGGCTCCATATTATCGATTTAGATGGGGCAGCTGCCGGTGAGCCACAAAATATGGAGGTGGTAGAGGAGATAATAAAAGAGAGCGGCTTATTAATAGAATTAGGCGGCGGTATCAGGCAAGAGGATGTGGCAGAAAAGCTGTTGCGGCAGGGGGTAAGCCGGATAATTTTGGGGACCGCGGCGATAGAGAACAGGGAACTGGTAAAAAAGCTATGCCAGCAATTTGGCGAGGCTATCGCAGTCAGTCTTGATGCCCGAGATGGCAAGATAGCCATTCACGGCTGGCAGAAAGACACGGTTGTTGAGGTTCTCCAGTTAAGCCAAGAGATGGTCGATACCGGAGTGAGACGCTTTATTTACACTGATATAAAAAGGGATGGCACCCTCACCGGGCCTAACTTCGACATGATAAATAGATTGCGTGCTGAAGCAAATGTACCCATAATTGCGGCCGGGGGGATTTCCAAGCTGGAGCATTTGCGGAGGCTTAATAAGCTCGGTGTGGAAGGAGCCATTATAGGCAAATCTCTTTACACCGGGGATATTGATTTGGGGGAAGCTATAATCAATTTCGGAACTTAGGAGGCAAATGCTAAAATTTGATGATAAAGGCTTGATTCCAGCTATTATCCAGGATGCCAGGAATGGTGAAGTCCTGATGCTGGGCTATATGAACCAAGAGTCGCTAAAACGCACATTAGCCAGCGGAGATGTCTGGTTCTATAGTCGCAGTCGGCAGGAATTATGGCACAAGGGAGAAACTTCGGGCAATTTCCTCAGGCTGAAGTCCATCATCAAGGACTGCGACAGCGATACTTTACTTATAAAGGCTGAGCCCACGGGTCCAGTATGTCACACCGGCAATCGGACTTGCTTCTTCCAGCAATTGGAGAACGAAGACACAGTATAAACATCACAATCCCTTCATCCCTTTATTATGTACTGACACTAGAATCGGCAGCCTTGTCAATCTTGATGGCTTCGTTTAGTGACGATATAGCAGCCTCTATTTGACTATCATCGGGTTCCCTGGTGGTCATAGATTGCAACATCAGCCCCGGGGCCAGGAGAATTCGGACTACCTTGTTATTGATATGGGCTGCCCCGAATTTCATAATTTCATAGCTAATAACAGCGATAACCGGGATGAGAGCTATGCGGGATAGTATGCGTATCCATATGGTTGGCTGCCCAACCAGGGCGAAGACAAGGATGGCTACAATTAACACGATAAATAAAAAGGCGGTGCCGCAGCGAGCATGGGCAGTAGAATAATTCCTGACCGACTCCACATCCAAAGGGACGCCTGCTTCATAGGCATTCACTACTTTATGCTCGGCCCCGTGGTAAGCAAAGACTCTCTTAATATCAGGCATTAAACTTATCAACTTGAGGTAAGCGATGAAAATGCCAATACGGATAAGTCCCTCAAAGACATTGCTCAATAAGGCAGAATTGATATAAGGGTCGATAAGGTAGCGGGTGGTGAAGAGAGGAACCATGAAGAAGAGGGCTACTCCCAAAGCAAGGCTTATAGCTACGGTTCCCCACAAAAGCGCCGTAGGTATTTTCTCTCCTCCTTCCTCTGCTACAGCAACTTGAGCAGAGTGAAGTAATGCTCGCGTGCCCAAAACCATGGTTTCCACGAGAACGATGATACCTCTTATTAAAGGCATTTCTCTGAGACGCCCTTTATATATGCTGGCCAGCGGCTGCCTCACTATGTTTAATTCACCATTGGGCTGGCGTACAGATATAGCCACGCCTTCTTTCCCCCGTATCATCACCCCCTCAAAGACTGCCTGACCACCGTAATGAAAAGGCTTTGCCATCAGTGCCTCAATCCCCCTGACTGTCTAAAACGAAGGTTATAATTTCTCAGCATGAAAAATCCCTAATCGTATTATGATAGAAACGGCTGAAAATATAAAGTTTAGCTCCCAAAGTAAGCGGCGATGACTGAATTCCTAATTTCCCGAGGTAAGCTTAAAAGTAAACACTGCCGCGGTCAAACAGCCGCTGTCACAACAATAAATAACAAGCCCCTGCGCCTATAACCTGACACAAAGAAATGGAGAGTGCAAAGCATTGCACTATTTCATCTTGTATTTTCTCTTGAAGCGTTCCACCCTCCCCATGGAGTCGACTATCCTTTGTTCACCCGTATAAAAGGGGTGGCATTTACCACATACTTCAACTCTGATTTCTGGCTTAGTCGAACCAAGGGTGAAGGTATTACCACAAAGGCAAGTCACTTTAGCATTATCATAATACTTAGGATGGATTTTATCCTTCATTTGTAAACGCTCACCTTCTTTTTGTATCTGGTTGCCGGCTCATATTTAACATAGCCATCTATTAAGGCAAAGAGGGTATAATCTCTTCCCAAGCCAACATTGTTTCCCTGCAGTATACGAGTCCCGCGTTGCCGAACCAAGATAGTTCCAGCGCGAACTTGTTCTCCCCCGTACCTCTTCACTCCCAAGCGCTTAGCTTGACTATCTCGCCCATAAGCTGTGCTGCCACCGCCCTTTTTATGTGCCACGCCTATTCTCCTTTACCCTTAACAATTTCGTTTACCAATATTTTAGTATAAGTCTGGCGGTGTCCCCTCTTGCTTCGGTAGCGAACTTTGGACTTATATCTAAATACGATAACCTTTTCTCCCTTAGCCTCCCCTAAAGAAGTAGCCACAACCTTAGCCCCCTTAATAATAGGACTTCCTACAAGGTTTTTTTTATCTTCTCCAATAAATAATACTTTATCGAGCTCAACCTTGTCGCCTTCAGGGACATCTAAACGCTCAACTTCTAGTGTTTGCTTCGGGGCTACCTTGTATTGCTTGCCCCCTATTTCAATAATAGCGTAAATCTTCTCACCCCCGTACAGAAAAGGAAATCTTAGCACTCCAACTTGCCAAGTGTCAAGCTAGAGATCTGACATGGAAGCACCCGCCTTTCAAGTTGGCACTATATAGGTAAGTATTCTCCCTAAATTTAAGGGTTCTCAGCTTTTTGGGTTAATTTCGCAATGCAACTGTCTCTTCGCTTTATATACTTTTCCCTCCCTTCGGTGTACGAGGGAAGAACCCATTTCATTTCCTTCAGGTTTTGCGTTATAACCGGTATCCAATCCCAAGGGATAGATATCAGTATCCCTCCCTCCGGGAATCTTTCGAGTGCTTTCCCGCAGAAGGTCATCCCTGTAGGCACGTAATTGATTTTACCGCTTTGATATGGGTAAACGAAAATCCAGGCACATCCCAATACCCCTGTTGTCTTGCTCTCCCATATCTCGCCAGTCGAATAAGACATCGCCCTCAGCACGATTTCTGCCTGGGCAGGAGTGGCCACAAGAATTAAGAGGTCTGGATCGAATGTCAGTTTGTCCAGCGATGATACAGCTACATAGTTAACCGTACCTTCCGGAAATTTGGGAACGTATTGATATATTCTGGCGTTAGCCCTTGGTTCCTGAAAGATTTCCAATGCAGCTCCAAATTCTCCCCTTTTGCCCCATGAGGACATCAGCTCCATCCCCAGTGATACTGTTCCGAAGCAATCTTCATTCTCCTTAGCGAAATAAAATGGAGATTCCCTTTGCTGTGCTTCTTTGATCATTTCGCAGAAAGCCAGACGTTTGTCTATTTGCTTTATTCCTTCTGGCTTGAAGTACAGGAACTTGAAACCTACAGGTGGCTTCTCAAATTTAAGTTTGTTGAATATGGATAAATCAGTTTGAAGTGGTCTCATATTAACCTCCTTAAACAATGTATTTCCACAGTAGAGGTCACTGTGAAAGACGCTGGTAATAGCTTATTTCTCCAAAATTCTAGCCTATACTATATCATCCTCCGTACTTTCAAGCATATTTGGCGTGTGAGCCAAGCCACCCAGAATTTTACGGCGTCCCTCACCTTATATCAACCCCACCTGCTAAAAATTTATAGCAACGGGAGCCAGACCATGCTTGACAGACTAATTGAAATTATGGTAAAACGCGTTCAGATTAGTGGGGAGGTGGTGAACCTGCTAAATGTGGATGGGTGAGCTTCGTCTTCTGGATTTATCAATAGACTATAGAGTAAGGAGTGAGAATTATGGCAAAAATACCTGACAAAATTGAAACCTGGCAGATGGTAGAGCCGGGCAAACTGAAGAGAGTAAGCATCGACGTCCCTGAGCTTAAACCCGGCGAGGTGCTGGTTGAAATTGCTGGCTGCGGAGTATGCCATACCGACCTGGGCTATTTCTACGATGGCGTGCCCACGGTCAACAAACCACCGCTAACCCTGGGGCATGAAATCAGTGGCACGGTGATAGCCGGCGATGAAAAATGGCTGGGCAAGGAGGTAATTATACCGGCTGTGATGCCGTGCAATAATTGCCCCATTTGTGCTGCTGGAAGGGGCAACCGCTGCCTGGCGCAGAAGATGCCCGGCAATAGTATGGAAATCTACGGTGGTAATTCCAGTCACATCGTCGTCCCTGCTCAGGATTTGTGTGTCATCACAGACAAGAAAGGAATACCTCTTTCTCATTTTGCCGTAATTGCCGATGCCGTGACCTCGCCCTATCAGGCAGTAATGAAGGCTGAGGTTAAACAGGGGGATTTAACTATCATTGTCGGGACTACCGGTGGTCTGGGGGTATATGCCACCCAGATTTGCTCGGCATTGGGCGCTAAAGAGGTTATTGGCATTGCTCGCAACCCCAAGAAGCTCGAAAGAGCTTTGAAATATGGGGCAACTCATACTATTAGTACAGTGGATAAGAGTGCCAGAGATGTTAGGGATGCATTTCGAAGCTACTGTAAAGAAAAAGGCCTGCCCGGTTACGGCTGGAAGATTTTTGAGTGGACGGGCACCGCTGATGGTCAGGCAATTGGCCTGGAGTTGCTGTCATTCATCGGCAAGCTGATGATTTGCGGCTTCGGCATGCAGAAGAATGAGTATGCTCTATCACGGTTAATGGCATTTGACGCTGATATTATGGGCTCCTGGGGCTGTTTGCCCAAGTACTACCCCGAGGTTTTGAAGATGGTCTTGGACGGCAAGATACAGATAGAGCCCTTTGTTGAGACCAGACCAATGAGCCAGATTCAGCAGGCGTATGAAGAAGCTCACAGGGGGGGATTGGAAAAGAGGATCGTATTGAATCCCGACTTCTGACTTCAACAAGTTGACATGAGTGGTAGGTTCCTCGCAGGGGTGACAAGCAAGGCCACTACCCAACATAACCCCCATCAACGGATAGCACCTGTCCGGTGATGTACCGTGCATCATCCGATGCCAGGAACGCAAAGGCCGGCGCTACCTCTTCAGGTTCGCCAAACCGTCCCAATTGTATTCTCGAAAGGTATTTTTCCTTTAGCTTTTCATCCTCTCTTATCTTGCCCGTCATCTCCGTTGTGATAATTCCCATGGATATGGCATTAACATTTATAGAGTATCTGGCGAGCTCTCTGGATGCGGACTTGGTGAACCCGATAATTCCCGCTTTCGCCGAGGCATAGTTTATCTGCCCCATCGTCCCATACAATCCGGCGGTGGAGATGACATTGATGATCTTCCCGTACTTATTTTCTTTCATATGGTTAGCTGCAGCCTGCGTACAATTAAAGGTGCCTTTGAGGTGAATATCGATAACCTGGTCCCACGTCTCCTCATCCATCTTCAAAAGCAAAGCGGGCCTGGACAGTCCAGCATTGTTAACCAGGATATCCACTCCCCCCAGCTCCCGCACCGCCTGGTCGACCATTGACCTGGCATCCTGGTAACTGCCAACATCCGCCTTCAAGGCCACAGCCTTCCTGCCGAGCATCTTTATCTCGTCCACTACCTCCTTAGCAGTGGTGTCATTGCTACGATAGTTTATCACCACATCGGCACCTTCCCTGGCAAAAGCCAGGGCTACAGCCCGGCCAATACCCCTCCCACCACCAGTGACAATTGCCTTCTTATCCTGCAATCTCATAATACCCCCAATCTAGTTATCTATTCTTCCATTCAGGCTTGCGTTTATCCAAATACGACTGCAACCCTTCCTGGCCATCTTCAGTCTGCCAGCTCTTGATACCATGCTCCACTCCCTTTTCCAGCGAAGCCTCAAGCGAGGGCGTTTCCGCACAATCATACAGCGCATCTCTCACGAGCCTGACGCTCAGCGCACTTTTTTCCAGGAACTTGCGTGCGAATTCCTCTGCAGTCCGGTCCAGTTCTTCTTCCGGAACAACCTTGTTAACGAGGCCAATTTGTTCCGCTTCCCGGGCATTGACATTTTCTCCCATTACCAGCAGTTCAAACGCTTTCTTCTCCCCCATTATCCTGGGAAACAAGGGGGCAGCCGCCGGTGCCAGTCCCCCCAGCTTTATCTCCGGCTGACCGAGTTGGGCTTTCTCGGAGGCAATAGCCATATCACAGCCGGCAACAAGCTCGCATCCACCTCCCAGCGCTACTCCATTGACCACAGCAATACTCGGCTTGCCAAGACCTCTCAGGAGATGGAAGACACGGCCAAACTCATTCATCATCTTCGGCATCTTTTCCCCGATATGGTCCTTTACCTCCACACCTGCACTGAAGGCCTTGTTCCCGGAGCCACGGAGCAACAGTACCTTAACTTCATCATCCTTCGCCAGTTGCTCCAGGGCAGTATTTAGCTCCTCCAATGTATCACTATCCATTACGTTAAGCGGTGGGCGGTTAAGTGTAAGAGTAGCCATTCCCTCTTTCTTATCCACGACAATGTTCTGGAATTCCATATTCCCTCCCTTCAGGATATATTTCGTTCTTATTATACAGCGAGGCGCACCTTTCGCCAAAACACGAAAGCCCAGGGATAAACCGTGGGCTTTCGCTTTTATGCCATCCTTATCAGTTTACTGCTTCGGCTTCGGCATAACCTGCTCTGCCAGATCATCATCGAAGCTATGCCCCTGGGCAATCAACTGACGGAATTTAACAAAGTCTATCCTGCGCTGACCCGTCATAGCCTCCGTATTGAAGGCATTGAATCCAAGATAGGCTTCCATATTCATGTTCGCCCCCAGCCAGTATTTGGCGCTTATCTTATTGCCATCCCAGAAGAACTTCTTCTTCCACCTTATCGTCTCAATGCTCTTCATCAAGCACATGGGCATGAGATTGGTAAGGGTCCAGACAATCTCGTTTACCCTCCGGTCCAGAAGCGAGAAATCGGTCTCGGACGTCTTTATAATCTCCTTTGCCTTCTTGGCCTCATCACCGGTCTTAGGTTCTCCATAGACGATCCTCCCATCCTCTACATACTTGTCGGTAATCACCAGAGGGTTCCTGATCCACTCACCATTGAGCTTCTTCACGGGCAATACATCGGTTATGAAGCCCAGCCTGTGCATTTTGTAGGCACTCCACAGTTCGTTGGAGACGCAACTCCATATGGCCAGCTCTGTAGTAGGTAGCTGCCAGGGGAGAAAATCGGTTGAGCCTCCATCCGGCGTCGAGCCAACCCCAGTACCAGCCTGCCCAAAATTAGCAAGGTCAGAGGCAATAGCTAAATCACAGGCCTGACCGATTTCCTGTCCTCCCGCCACCCTCATTCCATTAACGCGACAAATGACCGGCGCTCCAGCATCAAGGATGGAATCCACCATCCCGGAAAACAGATTAATGTAGTCCCTGTATTCCCTTGGCCTGAGGGTGTAATATTCGGCATACTCTTTGGTATTGCCACCAGTACAAAAGGCCCTATCGCCAACAGCGGTGAAGATGATGGCCACAACATCTCTCTCGGCCGACGCTTTCTTCATCCCTGCTATGACTCCCTTGACCATCTCGGTGGTGTAAGAATTATACTGGACTGGATTATTGAGGGTAACCCATGCCGTGTATAGCCCGTCTACCGTCTCCCCGGTCTTGGGATTAACCAAAGGTTTCTTTTCATACATGGTGCACGGCGGTTCTGTTCCAAAGAACTCATTGCCGACAAGCTGGTGATCCTTTAGTTCATTATCTCTTGGCAACCAATCCATCGCCATTTGTTCTACCTCCTCTTCAATTTTTTGGTAGTATTTAAAAGAGCTTACATTTCTCCGTGATTTTCCCTGAAGTAATAGTTTAGCTTTCCCAAAATCTTAGTCCATAGTGTATCACCCCCTGCACTGTCAAGCGCTTTTTCGAGATTTTTGTCGGATTGATAAAAAGTCAGTAAATTTGGTATTAGGAGATAAGCGCCGGCTCCCACACCAAATCATAATGCAAGCTTGTAAGCTAGAAAATTCGGCAGATTCTTTGGGAAAACTTACCTGTTACTCCCTGACAGACAAGCACCCTGAGGCTGCATAATAACTTGTCTCTGAAAGTTTGTCAATATTCGCATCCCATGTGCCTCAGAATCCCAGCTTGGCTCCGTTAAGCCCTGCTTCCCTCAAATGTATTCACATTCACAGCAATCGGGGGGATTCCAGATTTCTATCGGAGTCCTATGTCAGTTCAAGGACACGACATCTATCGTTCATAGAACTCAACTGCATTTCCAGCGTGTACCCGTCCATACGAGAGCCCGCCTGAACAGCGACTACAACATAGAAGGCCCGGATCAAGGGTGCGTCCGGCTAAGCTCTCCATAGCTCCTGTGCCCATTGCAGGAGACTTACCACCGGATCGACAAGCGCCTCCCTGACAACTGCACGCAGGAAATCGTTTTTCGCTATGAAGTCAGCCACAGGGGGACTGACTCGGTAATAAGCCTCGACAAATCGCGAACCCAGGGCATTCTCCAGTAATACCTGGTCTCGGAAATCGCGCAATACGTCAAGCTGACTGGCTGTTTCTGTGCCATAGGCTGCGGTAGCAATGAAGCAGAAGCCCGACACCGGGAAGAAACCAATCTCATCGAACCGCACTTCCCCTCCGTCGTTCCAGAGTTTTCCCAGAAGACGAATTCTTAGATGAGTCGTACAGATCGGCGCCTGTATCATGCTAGCTTTTTGTACATAGATACCGTTCGTGTCGGTGGCAGACAGCTCTGTTGTCGAACTCAGTTGGGTCCCCTCTTTTCCCGCCCAGAAGTCGAAAGCGATAACACCTGTAACATTGCTGGTAACATTGCTGGTAACATACATCCATCCCCAGGCATCATATGTCAACGGTATGGTGAGATTTCCAATCCACAACCACTGGGTAAGTGTGTCATTGTCACTTGTTATCCGGGCAGTCCAATTACCTGCATAGATGGGGCCAGTATCTACACGCGTAGCGTTTCCAGTCAGGTTCCATCCGTACGGGATTTCCCCTTCTCCTTGCTCGAAGCTCTGGTTATCGACCATTCCTCCGGCACTTACGTAGCCGGAGGGCAATAAGACCAAGACCCCGCTCACGATGAGCAAGGCTGCCAGCACAACCTTCATATATCTACCCATGTCCCACCTCCTTTTGCAACAGCTCAACTCTTCCAAAATTGTAGTTTGTAGCCTACATTATATATATTATATAACTACCCCCATGCATCGTCAATCGTTTCCTAGCTCCTTGTCAAATTGTAAGGGACATAAGCCTTGCTGCCGGACTTGGAAATATTACTTTCTCTTGACCACTGATTTCACCGACTCTTCAATGTCTCGGGCGGTCAATCCGTATCTTTGAAGCAGCTCCTCAGCCTTGCCTGACAAAGCATACCTGTCACCAAGGTTGACGAATTCCATAGGCACCGGCTTCTCTCTGGCTGTCGTTTGGGCAACTCGGCTGCCCAGACCACCCTGAGCTAAATGCTCTTCAGCAACGACAATTGCGCCCGTCTCTGAGGCCGCTTTGACCACGGCTGCTTCATCCAAAGGTTTGAGGGTATGCATGTTGATTACCCGGCAATCTACACCTTGTCTTGCTAAGATGTCTGCCGCCTCCAGAGCCTTAGCGACCATGATGCCCACGGCTATAACAGTTGCATCCTTGCCTTGTCTCATGGTTACTGCCTTGCTTAATGTGAAGTGATAGCCTTCCGGGTAAACAATCGGTGTCTTAGGGCGACTTAGTCTGATGTAGAAAGGTCCATAGTCACTTGCCGCCACTCTTACTGCCTCGGCAGCCTCTATAGCATCAGCAGGAACAACAACAGTGAAGCCGGGGAGAGCACAATACAAGGCTAAGTCCTCAATGGCATGATGGGAGGCACCGTCTTCACCAACGGTGATGCCTCCGTGAGTGGCGACAATTTTGACATTTAGTTCTGGCTGGGAAAGGCAGAGCCTTAGCTGGTCAAAACAGCGGCATGAGACGAAGATAGCGAAACTGCTGACGAAAACGATTTTTCCCGAGGCAGCTAGTCCAGCGGCTATGCCGACCATGTTTTGTTCTTCTAGGCCACAGTCAAAAAAACGGTCGGGAAACTCCCGTGCGAAAAAACTGGTCATTGTTGAGGTCGATAAATCAGCGTCCAGAACAACGATGTCCTTGTTTTGCCTGCCCAACTCTACAAGGGTTTTGCCGTAGGTTTCCCGGGTAGATGCTTCAGCCATACTTACTCTAACTCCTTTAGTGCCCTTTCGGCTTCTTCTCGGGTAGGTGCCTTGCCATGAAACGCCGCATTGTTTTCCATGAAGCTAACGCCCTTGCCTTTGATGGTGCGGGCAACGATTACAGTAGGTTTACCTTTTTTCTTTTCAGCCTCTTGGCAAGCGGACAGGATTTGGCCAAAGTCATGTCCGTCTATATCAATAGTATGCCAGCCAAAGGCTTGCCATTTCCAGATAAAAGGCTCAAGGTTCATGATATCTCGAGTCCATCCACTGAGCTGAATACCATTGCAGTCAACTATGGCTGTTAGGTTATCTGGTTTGAATTGGGCCGCTGAAAGAGCCGCCTCCCAAGTTTGCCCCTCTTCACACTCCCCATCGCTAAGAAGAACATAGGTCCGGTAAGTTTTGGAATCCAGCCTGGCGGCCAGGGCGACGCCAATGGCGAAGGACAACCCCATACCTAAAGAACCGGCTGACATTTCTACCCCTGGGGTGAAATTCCTATCAGCGTGCCCCTGGAGACGGCTATCCAACTTTCTCAAGGTTGCCAGCTCTGCCACGGGAAAGTAGCCAGTTTCGGCCAGGGCGGCGTACAAAATGGGAGCGGCATGTCCCTTACTCAATATAAATCGGTCACGGTCTGCCCATTGGGGATTTTCGGGGTTATGGCGCAAAACCTTAAAATAAAGGGCAGCGATGACGTCAGCTGCTGATAAGGAGCCGCCAAGATGCCCACTGCCTGCCGCGGCTATCATGGTGATTACATGACGGCGTAGCTTTTTAGCCATTGCCGTGAGCTCTGCTGTGGACAGGTTGAATTTGTTACTTGGAGAGGCGCTTTCAGGGGATACTTCACTATGATTTGGCATTGGTCAAAAACTAGATTGTAACTCAGAGTGGCTTACAATGTCTATAGTAAGTAGGATACACTCAGACCAAAAGAGGACATTATACTGAGGGTGGGAGTAGTTGCTTTAATTGAGTCAAATCGCTAAGAGACTCCTGATGGTCTCTCCCCGACCTGTCAAGGTAGAAAGCATTTACGCCAGCCTGTCGGGCATTGAGGAAATCAAATTGCCAGTTATCACCCACATGGATGATCTGACTCGGCTTGACGCCCATCTCCTCACATATCTTGAGGTAAAAATCAGGGCTCTTCAATTGCCTATAGTGTGAAATGGAGGAAAAAATTCGAACAAAATAAGGTTCGATATCTTGTAATAAGCAATGCAGTAGCTCCAGTGGTGTGCCTGAGGCAACAATCAACTTATATTCACTGGCTAAGAAAGAAAGGACCTCGGTTACCTCAGGATAATAGCCTATCTTATCCAGACAGCCTTGTATCAGTGGCTCAGAAGAACCCAAGCCAAGATAACGAAACCAGTATTCGATATCATACCACTCAAGCCTCTGGTCGCCGATTTTACCATACTCCTCATAAATACACTTCTTAGCTTGAGCAAGGTCGAGTCCTTTTTTCTGAGCATAAAGTGCAGGGATAGCCTCATGCCATATAGCCTGGCTGAAGTCAGGCGTTACCACTGTTCCCTCGGCATCAAAAGAGATTAATTCAATCTGCTTCATTTGAAATGCTGATATTATCATGGTAGGGGGCGAAAGTCCATTTGTCTATTCCACTTCAACGCGCTAAAATGCACAGAATGCTAAGTTCAGTCACAGAGAAGCTGAGCCAGACCTTTGAGCTGGGGCCCATAAGGCCACCTAGTGAAGCCTTTTCCTTACTGATAAGGGCGACCAGAAATTGCCCTTGGAATAGATGCCAGTTCTGCCATATATATAAGGGCAGTAAGTTCGAGTTGAGGTCAGTGGAAGAGATTATAAAAGATATCGAGGCGGTTGAAGCCATCAGGGAGGGTATAAAGGAAATAGCCTGGAGGGCGGGCAACGGCGACAAAGTGATAGAGGTAGCGGCAATGCTCTCCAATCAATTTCAATATGGACAATGTGTGCATAATGTTGCCCGTTGGCTTGCGACAGGAGGCAAGTCAGCCTTCCTCCAGGATTCTAACACCTTAATCATGCGCACCCCTGAGCTAACTCAGCTGATTACTTTCCTGAGAAAAACCTTCCCCAGCTTAAATAGAGTAACTACATATGGACGGTCCCATACAGCAGCCAGAAAGTCGTTAGCTGATTTAAAGGAACTCAAGGATGCCGGGCTAGACAGGATTCACATTGGACTGGAGACTGGCTATGACCCTTTGCTGGCTTATATGGAAAAGGGGTGCACTGCTAAGAACCATATTGAGGGTGGGAAAAAGGTGAAAGAAGCAGGCATTTCTCTGTGTGCATATGTCATGCCTGGTCTGGGGGGCAAAAAACTGTCTCGAAAACATGCCCGAGAAACAGCCAGGGTGTTAAACGAGATTGACCCTGATTATATCAGGCTGCGCAGCCTCCACATCACTCCAGCTATGCCATTGTGGACCAAGTTGCAAGACGGAGATTTCGAGTTGCAAACGGAGGATGAAGTAGCAAAGGAAATAGGTGTTTTCATCGAAAACTTGCAAGTTACCAGCCATCTTAAGAGCGACCATACACTTAACTTATTGATGGAGGTCGAGGGCAAAATGCCCGAGGATAAAGAAAAATGCCTCGATATCATAAATAAGTATTTATCCTTGCCAGATGAGGAAAGACTCAATTTCAACTTTGGCAGCCGGGCTGGTTTATACAATAGGCTAGCTGACCTCAATGATAGCTACAAACACGATAAAGTAGAACAAGCTATAAAAAACCTCAGAGCACAGGGTGGCAATGTTGAGGAGACGATATTCAAGCTGAAGGACAGCTTTATCTAAGGGGAAATAGTGGCCAAAGGATTTGTAAACCTAAATCGTTTCAAGCACGGCCGGGCAATAAAGCGGGACAGCAAACAAAAAAGCCGATTTACAGGGCGGCAAGGGAATCAGAGGAAGAAGGGTTAAATTTCGTGGCTAAAATAGATGGGCTTACATTTGGCTCTATAGTAGTTGAAGGTAAGAAATACCACCGGGATGTTCTGATTTTTGCCGATGGCACGGTAAAGAAACGAAAAGGCGGCTTTCTGATGTTCGGCAGTCATAAAATCAAGAAACAGGAACTGGAGGAATTGAGCCAGGGGCAACCTGAAACAATAGTTGTCGGCACCGGAACCAACAGCGCTGCCCATATAACTCCGGAGGCAGAAAGCTGGGCTAAGGGGAAAAATATAAGCTTACTGGTTCAGCCATCCCACGATGCCATAGCTATGGTAAATGAGCTTGCCGAACAAAGGAAGGTCGCTGCCTTGATTCACATAACCTGCTAAGGCATAAATTTATCTCAGCGTGATTTCTTTGTCGTAATGCTCTCAGCTGTGTTTCTGGTATTTTCTTCCACATGGACAAGTACGTAAATAAGTTCCCTATTTGCCAGCAAGAATAGCCAGGCCAAGAAGGAGAGAATTACTCCCCCAATCGCATAGAAAGCACCCATAATTCCGCCCGTCATAATTCCAAAAACAATCGCACCAATAACGCCAACTACCAGCACTATCCACCCCAAGATCCTCAAAACAGTAGTCGCATACCGTAGAAAAGGATACTTTTCCATCTTGCCTCCTTTCTGTCCTTAAAGTTTTTCAAACAACATTCTGTAGTTGCTCAATTCATAAGGCATAGTCGCATAATCAAATTTTCACTCAACCAAATCGAAAATTTGGGTAGGTAAAATAAATTAGGCGACTACTCTGATGCACACAACTTGCAGACCTTGGACTTTACTCAAATTCGCCCTTCCCCAAGCTGACAAATATAATGGCGAGTATCCCGAGAATCACCCAGGGCCCAAGGAGTGCACAGATAGACCCGGCAAGCGCCAGTCCCCACATCCTTCTTTTCAAGGCGTAGCTACCACCTACTATAGCAATTACCCCCACTACAATTATGGGAACACCAATGGCGCTAAACCATGGCCATGGCATCCAAAAGAACCATCCGATGCCACCGACTACAGCAACTACTATGCCGGTGATCACAGCAATGGCTCCCGCAATAATACAGAGTATGCCCGCAGTTGTCGGCTTCCAAGTTCTTTCCATGTCTTGCCTCCTTTTCTATTCTTTCACATAACGATATAGTTAGAAGCTCTCATTGTCAATACCCAAAAACTTCAATCACAGCCACGGCAGCGGGTTTGGCTATGTAATCCACAACCCAACTGCCACAACCTTGCCTTGTCAGCAATAGGGCAAACCATCACCACACTCCGGGCACCATGCCAGAGAGCTTATCAAGGTATGAACCAAGGCATGAGCCAGGGTATGATTGACACGTCCACCACCAATGCTAGGATTACCCCGACTATCACAGATATCCCCAGGGTAATAAGAAACATCCGCCACCACATTCCCCAAGCTAATTTCCAGGTTGGCTTTACCTCGTTATCCATCTATTTTTTCTCCTTTTTTGTTTTTTCCAGGTTCCAAGCTTCTCAATTGGTTGAATAGCTTCTGCTGCCTATTCAAGTTCATTGTAATTATAAAGCTCGCCCGATGTCAATATAGTTAAGGGGATTATTTATCAAATCGCTCGTGGTGAGCTTGTCGAACCATGAGCGACATTCAAGAGCAGACTAACTCATCTTTCCATTTCGCCAGGCAGATGGGTTGCTAAACAGTCTCTCCCAAAGGCTTCCAGGTAGCTTAACCAAGCTCCTTGACCATGTAAGCGCCTTCCAGAACATAACCAAGCGAGCGGTAATATTCCCTGGCACCGATACCACTAAGCACCGATAATCTATTCACCTTGAATTCCTCCCCGGCGACTCTCTCTGCCTTTCGAAGCAACCTTTCCCCGAGACCGTGATGTTGAGCGGCTCGCTCTAGCCTTCCCCCCAGGGGAACTTCAGAACCAAAAATATGTAGCTCCCTAACTACCGATTTTTCCCCATTTATTCTCAACCTCAGCAAGCCAAACAAGGTCTCATTCTCATCCTCATAAGAAAGGAAGACCTCCTTCCCTCCCCAGGTTTCATAATCTATCCTGGTTAGCCACGGCTTGCCAATTGCCCAGCCATCCCTCAGGCGATGCCCATATTCCCGACAACGAATACAATTACAGCGAAGTCCTGTTTGCCCCATCTTCTTTCTAACAGTTTCTCTGAGCGCTAAGTCTCTGCTCCCGGCAATGATAAATTTGCTGGGAATATCCCGCATCAACCTCGAAATCCTTACATATTTGGGAATTAGAGCTTTAATAGCCATAAGCAAATCAATCATTTCTTCATCACCATAAGGTCGGTAGCGATTATCCCGATACCAACTCTCTAGCTCACTCCCCCGAACTACCAGCGTGGGGTAAAGTTTGAGCCCGTCAGGTCGAAAACGCTCATCTCCAAACAATTGCCGCGATAGCTCCAGGTCATGCTCAGGTGTTGACCCCGGTAAACCAGGCATCCAATGATAGTACACCTTAAAGCCATAATCCCGTAACAGCCTGGTTGCGGAGATAACTTCAGCTATCCCATGTCCCCTCTTTGTCAGGGAGTGAACTTCATCGTCCAAAGTCTGTACCCCAAGCTCCACCCTGGTGGTGCCAAAATCAAGCATGCTCCTTATCTCCCCCTCCCCACAAAAGTCAGGCCTGGTCTCGATGCACAATCCCACACAGCGATGCTCAGCATTCTCATTCAATTTCCTGGCTTCCCCTAAACTACTAGAGGGAATGCCATTCAGGGCATCATAGCAATCTTCAATAAACTGATACTGATAGTCCTGGGGATAAGATAGAAAGGTGCCCCCCATGACGATAAGCTCTACTTTATCCTGGGCATGTCCCATTTCAGCCAATGTCTTGAGCCTGACCTCCACCTGCTTTTTGGCATCAAAGCCACAACTGCGAGCCCGGAGCACCGCTGGAGACTCCACAGTATAACTCTTGGGTGCCTCAGGAGAAGTGGGGCAATAAACACATTTGCCGGGGCAGGGAAATGGCTTGGCCATAACTGCCACCGGGGTTACTCCAGAAATAGTTCGAGATGCTTTCTTCATGTCATCTCCATGAGCATTTCACCATAATATGCTAAAGTTTAGCAGAGTGTATATATGACCACAAACAGAGAGGTTTTCGACCAAATAGCTGAAAGCTGGTACAGGGTAAGGCATTGGCCTTTATTAAAAGAAGAGCTAGAGGAGCTGGCCGAAAGATGGCAAAGCGGAAAGCTGCTAAATGTTGGTTGCGCTCATGGACCGGACTTCTTGCCTTTCAGCCAGGGCTTTGAACTCTGGGGGGTAGATTCTTCCCCAGCCATGCTTAAGCAAGCTCTGAGATATTCTTCCAAGTTTAAGCTTTATGTCAACTTAATGGCCGCTGATGCCTTGTTCCTGCCCTTCCCCAATAATACCTTCGATTGGGTAATATCAGTGGCTACTTACCACCACATCAAAGGCAGGGAGGAAAGGGGAAGGGCTTTTTTAGAATTAAAGCGGGTATTAAAGCCAGAGGGCGAGGCTTTTTTAACCGTGTGGAACCATGGACAACCAGGGTTCTGGTTCAAATCAAAAGAGCGATACGTCCCCTGGAGGCTAAAAGGAAAATCAATTTACCGCTACTATCACCTTTTCTCTTATGGCGAGCTAAGAAAGCTGCTAGTCGAAACTGGCTGGGAAATCATTGCTATGTCACCGGAGAAGTCCTACCATTTCCCGGTAAGGAATTTCTCACGCAATATATGCGTTCTGGTAAAGAAACAGAGCAACCCTCAAGTACCAGCGATGTAAAGCTTTAGCCCTACACGAAACTCGACGATATCCCTAAATTTCCGTAGCGGCGATGTTTTAGACCCGCAGCTACGGAGCTGTTCGCTCATTGGATGAGCCTTGACCTGTCTGCGCCTTCTCAAAAAGCCCAGCCTCAATAATGCCAATGAAGACCTCCACCAATTTAGGGTCAAACTGAATCCCAGCTCCCTGCCTGAGCTTTTTTATTGCCTCCTCACGAGACAAGGGAGGACGGTGAGGACGGGCAGAAGTCATGGCCTCAAAGCTATCAGCTATGGCGAGGATGCGAGCTTCTATGGGAATTTCTTCGCCTTTCAGCCCTTCAGGATAGCCCCCACCATCCCATCTCTCATGATGATGTAAAATACTACCTACACAGGAAACTAGATGGGGTATGCTACCGACGATATTTGCCCCTAACCTGGGATGAGCCTTAATCGCTTCCCAATCTTCTCCACTAAGCCTCCCTTTTTTGTTAAGCACTTTGTCAGGAATACCAACTTTGCCAATGTCGTGAAGCAAAGCAGCAGTGCTCACCCTAGATACCTCATCAGGCGATAGCCCAATCGCTTCCGCTAAAGCCTCAGCATAAGTGCTAACTTTCCTGGAATGACCATAGGCATATGGATCTCTAGCCTCCACTGTCGAGACTAAGGCATAAACACTACTCAAACCGTTACGCTCGGCATAAATCCCCTGAATCCCTCCGTGGTCCGGTGGCTCGGATAAAATCTTGGAAGAGAGGAAGATTCGATTACCTCCAGTTCGCTTAGCATGATAAAGAGCAGTATCAGCCACGCCAACAAGTTCATCAGATACCACTCCATCCGTAGGATAGCTAGCCAAACCGATGCTGCAAGTCACAGTAATTGCCCTCTTCTCCATCTCCCGGGCAATATGCTCTCGAACTCGCTCAGCTACGACATAGGCATCATCTGTAGCTGTCTGAGGCAAAATGACAACAAATTCATCTCCACCATAGCGAAAAGGCTGGTCAGCATTCCTGACAGAGCTTTCGATAATTCTACCTACCTGGTTGAGAAGAAGGTCTCCGGCGGGATGCCCATATGCATCGTTATAGGCTTTAAAGTTATCTAGGTCAAGCATGAATATAGAGAACGCATCGCCATAACGAGAATGCCGGGAAATTTCATCTTTGAGTCGCTCTTCAAAATGACGGCGATTAAATAGCCCGGTAAGCCCATCCAAACGAGACTTTTGTTCCAATTGGGTATAAAGTTGCGCATTCTCAACCGGTGCAGCAATCTGCAAAGCTACTTTTTCCAGAAGTTGTATTTGTCTGCGACTGTAAGCGTTAGGTTTGCGGCTGGCCAAAATCAGGCTGCCAATAATACGGTCTGTGACACTCAAGGGCAGGTAAACAACAGAACGGATCCCTAGCTTCACGTGACTCTCCCAGGTCCAGAATCTGTGGTGTCGCCTCAAATCAGCCTCATATACGGCCTGTCTATCCCGGCACGCCAACTCCGTAGCCGTCCCGTCGAGCGGTATCCTTTCCTCCGGCTGCCAAGCAGAACCTACGGTACTGGACAGAGCCAGAAAATAAAGCTCGCTTCCATCGATTAAAGCAATCGTTGCCCAATCAATATCCACCACTTTCTTTAATTCCTGGGCGAAAGCTTCAAATATCATCTGAATGCTCATGCTGGAGGTTATGATTGCAGTTAAACGATTAACCAGAGTTGTTTCTTCGTCTTGTTCCTTCAATCGCTCATGGGAATACTCCTTTGCCATGCTCGCTGCCACCCTGGCAGTGATAAACTCCAGTAAATCAATATCCTCAACTGCGTAAAGCTTCCCATCTCGTCTCTCGCTTATTGCCAGAACAGCCACAAGGCTCCCCTTGTTCATTAATGGAACGAATATCTCTATCCCTGCCGATCGAATCTCTTCTTTCTCCTCTTCCCATATAGATTGGAATTCAGGAAAGATAGCAAGATTCCTTTCCGGTAATATGGTGCTTTCGTTCTCCAGCCAGGTCACAACAGGACTATCCGGCCTTAATTTCAACTCCCCCATAGGATTATCCTCCGCAGGAGGGTAGGTAAATCGGGCGCTAAAACCTTCGTTTTCAGCCTCGGGCAAAAGCAGACAAGCCCTCCGACAGTCAAGGGACTGAGCAAGCAGTGATATGAATTCGCTGCCCAACTGCTCCAGGGTGGGAACATCGTGTATCCTGGTGATAAACTGGGACAACTGCCTGCGATAAGCATATCTTGCCCCGATAAAGGCTTCCTCCACCTTCTTTTGCCAGAGGTCACGCACCTTGTAAACAAAAAACAGGACAGCGGGAATTCCCAAACCGATGGCCAGTACTAAAGAGGCCAAGCTAAGCTCAAAGCCGACGAACCGGTAAGCGAGCCAAAAAAACAATAACACCACCCCAACACTACCACCATAGAGGACCATGTACATCAAGGCTCGGCGGAATATAACCCTGATATCCACCAGTCGGTGGGTCACGACGGCGTAGGTTAAGACACAGGCAATGACGAGGTTGCCAATGTGCCCCATAGGAAATTCGCCTCCACGGGGACTAATGGAACTAAAAAGGAACACCGCTAGGATAACAATAGAAGCGAGTAAATAAACAATCTGATTACGCTCTGGCGGCTTGGGCGAGAGTCTGTACTTTTGTATCAAAGAATATACATCCTTGACGCCTGCTGTGAAAAGAAAAACTAAATATACAGCAACAATCCAGGGGCCATAGTTAACAATGACATTGCCCGCGTCAGTGATTTCAATGTTCTGTGGGATGTAGCCCAACGCTGCCAGGATAATTGTGCTTACTAAGAAAATATAAGCCCATGGAATCTTGATGCGTTCAGACCGGTAGAAAGAAGAGATAAAGTAATGAAGTTGAATTAACATCCAAATAGCGGCGGTGGGGATAACTTGAGCTATCATATGTGGCGCGAAGAAACCGCTACGGAGCAAAAAACCGCTGAGACTCCACAGCATGGCAGAAATTAAAACTAGGAGGAAAAGCATTTGCTTTCTACCCCATGGCCGGTTAGATAGCAAAATAACAAATAGGGGGATATAAGCGATGGTAGCAATTAAGGGAACTAAAGCATCAACATCCATAATATCACCCTTATATAATCAACCACATAAATCCCGACGCAAATTCACCTGTCATTCCGAGCCCCTCCGCGAGAGTGCTTCGTCCCGATAAATCGGGACTTACAATGACAGAAGAAAGAGCCTCGCAATGACCATTGTGTCACCATTTCTGTAAACCACTTTAATATAAAGTTATTATTGACATAAATCTGGAAACTGTCAAGAAGGACTATGGTACCCCCCCCAAAGGTACAGGTGTTCTCATTCATCTGCCCTCCAGCATAAGGCAAGCTTGCAGCCTCACCTTTTTCATTCTGGCTGGGCCGCTGGCGAAGAATCTGCGAAGGGCTTAGAGTGATAAACGAAAGGGGGCGAGGTTTTAACCTCACCCTCCTTGCCTTGGCAAGGCGTCCTCTTTTCTCTAAACTATGCCAGTGTTATCGAGGAGCCGCGCGTTCGACCTCGGTTACCGGCACCGCCTCCACCACAACTTTGGGAGCTCCCAACAGAGAAAGCACCTTGTCCGAAGGGTTAATATGCGGCGGCTTGATGGCGCCTAAATCAGCGCCCTCAGCCTGACGTTGAGAGATGTATCTAGCAAAAGCACCCTGAGGTAGAAAGGTAACCTTTATAGGCTTCATGCCAATCATAGTCTCCGGGTCACTATAAGCGCTATACTGGTTATAGTGATATACATTATCCAGCTTTTGCAGCTCATCATATATCGTTGTCGCTACAGCTTCTTCGCTGACAACATAATTATCTTCGAGTTCCAGATAAAGATGTAATATTGTCCTATCTCCAATTGCCTCTTTACGCGCTGTCCAATCTTTATAAGGAATGCCGCTGTTTTCAATCGCTTCCCAAATCACCCTTTCCGTAAGGCGCCCAAATCCGGAAACATCAATACGGTCATCAGTCCGACTATGAAACACCATCTGCGGGATATCAATGTTCAACTTCTCGTTTCGCAGCGAAGTTATTCTTACTATATCGCCAATCCGATACCTGACAAAGACCCCGCCATGAAAGTTGGTAAGGACTATCTCATAATTCTCACCAGCCTTTACCTCGTCCAGTAAAACAGTTTTCGGCTGATAAGAATGGTCTAATTGCCATTTGAACCACTCCCTTTCAGGAATAAACTCAAAGAAGTTGAGGGTGGGAATAAAAGTCATGCCTTCATAGTCCCAGGTTTGTAGCGCACAATGGCCCCCTTCACAACTGGCGTAATGCTCCAGAGGACGCCTACTCCATAATTCCTCCACTCTTTTCTTGAAAATTGTGGCATCACTGCCACCACATACTATCCCTTGCACTGTCCACAGGTCTTTAGGCAACAACTGGCGGCGGGCAAGCTTACTCTTAACCAATCCTCTGGTTACCCGAAACAACGCTCTGGGATGAGCTAATAAAAAGCGGATGCTTATATTTCCCGCTCGCCTCTTAATTTGCTCTCCGACATAGACTAATGGAGAAGCCATGCCACCGAAACCATCAAGGCCACGGTATAGAGCTTCTTCAAAGCCAAGCTTTATGGATTGCTCAAAAGGTAGCTTCCCTCCCCGAGAAGGCAAAAAGTCGCAGTTGATCGCTTGTTTTGTTACGTAAGCTAAAAAACCCGTTCCATACTCTGGAGGCCCTAAAGTGTGCAGCACCTTCAAGTGTTCTTTAAACCTGGGGAAATCGCCTCGGCCTTTACAACCAGAAAGAATAATCTCAGCCGCCAAGACATTCTCCAATTCACGAACAAAGCCCACCGAAAAGGGTACCCATTTAACATAGGATTTTTCAGATGTGCCTGAAGTTCTCGCCCACCCGATAACCTTGGCTGGTAACACATCTTCCCTTTTTTCTATAAGTTCAGGGCAATAATCAGTATAGGTAGTTAATGGCACCTGCTCCCGGAATTCCTCCACAGTGGTAGGCATAGCACCCCGCATCACCTTTCTCCCCAGCTCACATTTCTTTAATAGCTCAACTTGCTCCAGAAGTAATTTCTTCTGGATAGCCATAAATTGCTCCAGGCTGAGGTCAATGAAGCCACAGCACATTTGCCATAGCTCTTCTTTTCTGCCCTGTCGTAACAATTCAATTGGCCTTGTCATAGCGCACCCATTTTTATGTCGTCCTGAGCTTGACAGCTCATCGAGCAGCCGCACGTTCGACTTCAGTTACCGGCGCAGCCTCCACCACAACCTTGGGTACTCCGAGTAAGGAAAGCATTTCATCCGAAGGGTTAATATGCGGCGGCTTGAGACTGTTCACAGCAACTCCCTCAGACTGCCGTTGAGAGATATAACTGGAGAAGGCACCTTGAGGGAGCAAAGTAACCTCTATGGGCTTTAAGCCCAGCACAGTTTCCATATCGCCAATAAGCCGATAGTAGTTACAACGATATTTTCTATCTAATTTCTTAAATTGCTCGCGTATTGCTGCTGCCATGCCTTCCTCACTGGCAATATATTCATCTCCAGGCTCAAGATAAACATGCAACACAGGCTTATTATCAATTACTTCCTTGCGTGCTACCCAATCTACATAAGGAATGCCAGTATTTTCCATCGCCTGCCGAATTACTCTCTCTGTTAACCGACCAAGAGAAGCAACATCAACGAAGTCGTCAGCGCGGCTATGGAATACCATTTGAGGAATATCAATATTGAGTTTTTCATTCCGCAATGAGGTTATCTTTATTGTATCGCCAATCCTATACCTGGTCATAATACCGCCATGGAAATTGGTGATAACTATTTCATATTTCTCACCCGCTTTCACTTCGTCCAGCAAGATAGTCTTCGGCTGATAGGAATGGTCCAGTTGCCATTTGAACCATTCCCTTTCAGGAATGAACTCGAAGAAGTTGAGGTTGGGGATAAAAGTCATGCCCTCATGGTCCCAAGTCTGAGTAGCATAGATACCACCCTCGGTGCCAACGTATATCTCCAAAACTTCCCTCCCCCATAGCTCCTCTACTCTCTTTGCGAAGGCAGCACTGTCTGCACCACCACCAATAATCACTTTGACTGGCCAAATGTCCTTGGGCAGCATGGGGCGCCCAGCTAGCTTACTCTTGATCAACCCCACCATCAACCGGGCAGACGCTTTGGGACGAGACAATAGAAAACGGGCATCGACATCCATTATTCTTTGTTTGAACAACTCACCGACATAGGCTAAGATAGAAGGTACACCACCAAGAGCATCAAGCCCCTGAGACAAAGCCTCCCTGAAACCAGATTCCATCTTCTCTTGAAATGCCATTTCCTCTCCATTAGAAGGGAAGATATCACAGTCGAGTGCCTGCTGAGTCAGATATGCCACGATGCCTGACCCATAGTCGGGGGATCCCATGGTGGCTAAAAGCCTCAAATGATCCTTGACTAAAAAGTCGCCTTGGCGGTTGCAAGAAGCCAGCAGTCCAACTCCACCAGTCACCCGCTCGAACTCATATAAGGACCTCTCAGATAAAGGCACCCATTTGAAGTTATACTCACCAGCCCTGCCAATGGTATGCACCCACGCGGCAGGCTTGGTCGGCAATACGTCTTCCCTTTTTTCCACAAGCTCAGGCAGATAATCGGCGTAGGTGGTCAATGGCACCTGTTCCCGGAATTCTTCCACCGTCTCAGGCATGGCGCCACGCATCACCCTCCTGCCCAGCTCGCTGTCCTTTAACAGTTCAATCTCTTCCAGAAGCAGCCTCTTCTGAATAGCCATAAACTGCTCCATGCTGAGGTAAAGAAAGCCGCAGCACATCTGCCAGAGATCCTCTTTCCTCCCCTCGCGCAATAAATCAACAGGACTTGTCATAGCTATCCCTCCTGCTTTCCCCCGTGTCATCAAGAAATGACAAAGGAGGACTGCATTATCCTGAATATAGTATGACAGGGCTGGGAATAGCTTGGGAAGAGATTATGTTCTAGAAGATAGTTCTACTTGAAGCTGTGGAGGATGTGATTGTGGAGAGAAATGCAAAGAAAGTTAGGAGCTTTTTACTTTTGCCGAGCTACCTAAACTTTGCAGTTTCTGAGCTAACTGCTCGAATTCGTCATCGCCAGGTTGCTTACCGAGCTCCAACCCGTAGCTGATAAAGAATTCCAGGAAATTGCGCAGTAGCTCTTTCGTTCCTTCCTGAAACTGGTGAAATTCTTCTCGGGTTACGCCGTCTCGCTTTTTACTTCCTTCTTTTTCCTGCAACTGAGCCTCAATAAGGAAGTTGATGAACCCAGACCGGTCCATGTCACCCCGATTGTCGTCCATCTTTTTCACCAGCTCGGCATCTACTATTAGCATCCTTTTTTCAGACATATACCGCTCCTATCATGCTTAACACTCCTCAGATTTTATTTTTTTATATTAAATAAGGGGTGACCAAACGCTACTTCCAGGCACCCCTCTATAGCTCCACAACATCCGAGCCTCAAGCTCCGTTGCCATTATGACCATTTCGGAACTCGAGTACTTCAATTATATAGTTTATATTTTTGAGCAGCTCTCCTCCTTTGTCCGTTACCTGATAGGCAACTGAGGGATTTCCCACTTTCACTTTGTTAATGAAACCGTGACTCAAGAGGAAACCGAGATACTTCTGTATCTGGGCATAGCTCATATTGGCGCTATACATAATTTCCGTCTTGCCAGCGCCATTTTCCCCTACTCTGAGCATATCAGCTATTATCTCTATATTAGACCTTCGCCGATTCATTATGCCATCCCAATTATATATTACTTTTAGCCCAGTACTATTATACTACCTCAATGGCACTTGTCAACCCCCATGCTTGGCAGTGCAGCGTGATATAATATTGATATAATATAGACTATTGACACCAAAGAGTATTACAGTATACGATAAATCACCGGAGCTAAGTCTAAATAACAAAGAGGGTGTTAAAATTAAAGATGTAAAGCTTCATCAGGAGGTAACTGATGGATAAAATCAAGGTAATGGTAATCGACGAGCAAGCATTTTTCAGAGCCGGGGTACGCCAGACACTGTCTGACCAATCTGACCTGGAAATATTGGAATGCGACCCATCCCAGAATCCACTCGAGCTAATTGAAGCTAATCTCCCTGATGTTGCTTTACTTGGCTCTGACCTGGCTAGCCACAGCGGAATTGAGCTGGGTAGGAAAATTGCCCAACACTTCCCCAATACTAAAGTCGTAGTGCTAAGTCCCGACCCTGATGACGAGGAGCTTTTCGAGGTTATTAAGACTGCAGCCGCGGCCTGCTTGAGTAAGAAAGCCACCGGCGACGAGCTGGCTAGCACTATAAGGCGAGCCCACAGTGGCGAATACCCCATAAATGAAAGCCTGATGACCAGACCGAAGGTTGCCAAGCATATATTAAACCAATTTCGCGGTTTTACGAGAACTCTGGAAGGCGTAGCTGCTCCTCTTACCAGAAGAGAAACGCAGATTCTAACCTACATTGCTGAGGGCAACTCAAATAAAGAAATCGCCCATATTCTGGAAATCAGCGAGCAAACAATTAAGAATCATGTCAGCGCTATCCTCCGTAAGCTAAATGCTAATGATAGAGCCCACGCTGTTGCTCTCGCCCTGCACAGCGGCTGGATTTCACCAGAAACAAAACCACGCAGGGTACCAGAAGACTTTGATGAAATTTGACTGCCACGCGGGCGGGGCTTATCCCCGCCCCTACGATATTGAAAAATCCTAAATCCCAAGCATAAAATCCCGAGCATAAGCATTCAGCCATCAGCACTCAGCTTTCAGCTTCCTTTTCTGCCGAGAGGTAGATGGCTGACGGCTGATTGCTGACAGCTGAGCGCCTTTGGTATTCGGAATTTAGCCCCCGACAAGCCAGGACTTGCAATAACGGCTAAAACCAACGACTTTTGTAGGGGGTCTCGTCCACTCCAATACACGGGAGACCACAAGGGACCCCCCCCAAAAGTTCTATTGACAAACTAGTAAGATATGCTAAATTGTATTCATGTTCTGGGAGAATGAGATTATTACACCCTGGTTAGCTTGGGTTAAGACATGGTTAACAGCCTTGCCTTTAGCCGATGGGCGAATTACACTTTACCCGAGTTATTGAAAATGGATAAGAAAGTACGTCAGATAGAAATCGGGCCGGAGCTACAGACCCAGATTAGAAAGTATCTGGAGCAGCACGGGCATAAAGTATCCGAGGAAGCCAAGCTTCTCGGGAAGTCAGGCATTGAGCATACCTTTGTAATGCTGGCTCAAAAAGACGATGGTTTTACTAACTACACTACTGCTATCAACATTACTGCTGGTGGTGATAAAGAGACAGAAATGAGCACTATTTTCAACTTTGCTAATAAAGCCTACGATTGCGGCATCATTGACAGGCTTCTTATTGCCGTCCCTGAACTCAGTCAGGAAGCGAAAGAGCTGGCTCGCAGGCAGCGAATAAAGGTTATCGATGGAGAACTAATTGAGACACTATTAAAATGGAAACCCACGCAACCAGTTAAGCCCAGGGAGCCAATTAAGTTTGAGACAAAGGAGCAACTGCTCAAATCTTTAGTCGACCTGGGCTATATCGTAGAGGAGAAAGCCAAAGTCAAAGGCAAGTCGGGACTTGAATATACCTTTGATATCCTGGCTCATACTACCAACGGTCAGGCTGGTCATATCCTGGGTATAGATTTCCTGGATGGGGAGAAAGAAGTGAGCCTGGAACAGGTAACCTTATTCGATACTAAAGCCTACGATACTGAAACTGCTGGCAAAGTCATTGTCGTATCCCAAGGGATTAGCTCTGAAGCCAGACAATTTGCCCAGCACCAGGGGATAAGAGTCTTTGAGTTGAATCGAAAACCAGTTTCCGAACCTGCGACCAAAGAGATGCCTGGCCAGCCAAAAGAGAAGCCAGCCAAGTCAGATAAGCCCCGAACCAAGCTACTAAAGCAGATGCCCCAGCCTGAGGCATTAAAGTTGATTCCCGAGGTGATGGCCAGAAGGTATAATGCCATACCCCTGACTATATCTGATAAGACAATGGAAATGGCTATGGCGGACCCGACCGATATCTTTGCACTGGAGGCTCTTGTCGCCCACAGTCGAATGAGGATTAAGCCTGTAGTTGCCACCGCCGAGGAAATCAGGGACGCTATTGACTTCAATTATAAGGCTTTTGGCGAAATTGAAGAGCAGGTTTCTCGTATCTCCATCCCGGCTGAAGAAACTGATGAGAAGGTTGCCCTTCGTGCTGCTACTGATACTCCGCTGGTTCAGGCCCTCAACCTCATAATTGAAGAGGCAATCAAAGCCCGAGCATCCGACATTCATATTGAGCCACAAGAAGATAGAGTGCGAATACGCTACCGTATAGATGGCACTCTTCAAGATACGATGTCTCTGCCTGTAACTGTACATCGAGCACTCATTTCACGCATCAAAATCCTGGCTGAACTGAACATCGCTGACCATTTTCGTCCTCAAGATGGTCAGTTCTCTACCAAGGCTAAAGGGCGAGAGATAGATATCAGAGTTGCTACCGCTCCCACTGTCTGGGGGGAGAGGTCAACTCTGCGACTTCTGGATAAGTCACTGGCTACTCTGGGGTTAGCAGAACTCGGTCTACTCCCTGATAGCCTGGCAAAGTTCGAAGATATGCTCAAGGTTCCCTACGGCATGATTCTGGTTAGCGGTCCCACCGGAGCCGGCAAAACTACCACTCTATATGCCTCAATCAATTCCCTTGATACGCAGGGGAGAAACATCATTACTGTTGAAGACCCTGCCGAATACCGATTTAAGGATATTAGCCAGATTCAGGTTAACCAGCAGGCAGGAATTACCTTTGCCAGTGGCTTGAGGTCCATAATGCGTCTTGACCCCGATGTAATATTGATCGGCGAGATACGCGACGCCGAGACAGCTGGCATAGCTACTCAGGCAGCCTTAACCGGACACCTGGTGCTGTCTTCTATCCACGCTAATGATGTTGCCGGTGTGCTCACCCGTCTAGTTGACATGAAAGTAGAGCCTTTCCTGGTAGCCTCAGCGGTTATCGGTGTTGTTGCCCAGCGGATGGTGCGCCGCATCTGCGCCGACTGTAGTCGCCTTATTGAGGCCCCCGTGGTCGAGCAGCTAGCTTACGAAAAGGAAATGGGGGAGAAGCAGACCAAGTTCCTCTATGGTACCGGCTGTAAGTCCTGCATCTATACCGGTTACATGGGACGTACGGGAATCTTTGAGATTCTAACTATGAGCGACGCCATAAGAACGATGGTCTGTAATCAGGACAACAATAGTACCATCCGGGCTCAGGCCCTTCAAGATGGTTTGGTATCTATGATGAACGATGGTATGCGTAAGGTAAAGGAAGGCATTACCACCCCCTTTGAGGTGCTGCGTAATACCTACACTACAACTTAGCCGCTTGGAGGTTTGTAAATGGACTTCGTTTATACTGCTTATACTGAAGATAGAAAAATAGTTAAGGGCAAGGTTTCCTCTATCAGCGAAGAGGCGGCAACCGAGCTGTTGGGCTATGGCGGCTATCGGGTCATTAACCTTAAGAAAGTCGTTCCCTTGTTTGATACGGAAAAGCTACTAGCCCGCTTTTCTCGGATAAAGCCGCCAGAAATAGTCATGTTTTCCCGCCAGCTAGCGTTACTCCTGGAATCCGGCACCGATATTGTTACTTCTTTAGACTTGTTACAAGACCAGATAGCTAATCAAACCTTGAGGGGAATAATTGCTGATGTAGCCTCAGATATTCGCGGTGGTAGCCCACTATCAAAGGCTCTAAGCAAGCACCCTCGGGCTTTTTCTCCAATGTACTCCCAGGCAATAGCTGCTGGTGAGCAAGGTGGTAACCTGGAGGTGGTGCTGAGGCAAATGGCCGAATATCTGGAGAGGGGAGCCACCACTGAGAAGAAGATAAAGGGTGCCTTGACCTATCCCTTCATCGTGGTTCTTGTAGCCGTTATTGTGGTAGCGATATTGATGACCTTTGTTTTCCCCTCCTTTGTCAGCTTTTATGCTCAAGTTGGAGCTGATCTGCCCCTAGCTACCAGAATGCTTATCGGCATTACCGATTGGTTTAGCCATTATGGGCTTTATCTTATAATTGTGATTTTAGCTGTTATCGGTCTCATCTATGTGTATATCAAGACCCCGGCCGGGAAATACCGCTGGCACAAAATGATGCTTCGTTTGCCCGTAGTCGGGCGTATTGTCCGACTTAGCGAGCTTTCTCGATCTTGCCGCACTATGTCATTGTTAATCAGAGTCGGCTTACCCCTACCGGAAGTCCTGGCGGCAACCGTCCGCGGTACTAACAATAAGGCTGTAGAAGAGAGTCTGAGCGAGGTTCAGCAAGCGTTAATCAGAGGTGAAGGCCTGGCCCAACCTATGAGCCAGAGAGACATTTTCTTGCCTTTGATGACGCAGATGGTGAAAGTGGGTGAGGAAACCGGTAATCTCGAGAACACACTGGTTACTGTAGCCGAAAGCTTTGAGACCGAGGCTAATGATAAGACCAATACAGCTATAGGGCTTATTCAGCCAGTGATAACGGTGTTTCTCGGTTTAGTGATTGGTTTTGTTGTCTTAGCCATGTTGTCGGCCATGTATTCCGTCTACGGTCAACTAAATCTCTAGGTGATGGTTATCAACGGAGGGCATATATGGTGATTTGCAGGAATGGTGACACAAAAGTCCCCTTGTCATTGCGAGGAGCGTAGCGACGAAGCAATCTCGAAGGGGCCAATGAGATTGCCACGCCCCGACAGGTCGGGGCTCGCAATGACAGGATGGGAAGGTGCTGGGAAAATGAAAAGGATAAGACTGAATAGCAGAGTAAGGAAAGCCTTTCAAGGCCGCTCCCGGGGCCTTGCTCTGATCGAGGTGCTGATAGCCATAGCTCTCGTCGGTGTAATTACTATCGCCTTCCTGAGCGCCCTATCCACCGCCTCTACGGTTCTCATCATTGCTGATGAGCGAGCCACTGCCGAAAGCCTGGCACGAAGCCAGATGGAGGACATTAAGAACCAGCCCAAGAGCGAGACCTACCCCTCATCGATTCCTCCCGCGTATGAACAGGCCGGCTATTCAGCCAACATCACGACCGGCGAGGTTCCGTCAAGGGCAGGTCTTCAGAAAATAACAATTATAATCGATCGCCACGGTGAAGAACTAGTTACACTGGTAGGTTACAAGTTATTCCTATGAGATTTGGCAGACTAAGGGTGATACAAAGGGACCAGAGGGGCTTAACTCTGCTTGAGCTCCTGATAGCTATTGTCCTCACTGGTGCTATCACCAGTGGCATTACCATGACGATTTTCCAGGTGTTCGATACGAGCAGCCGCACCTCTAATCATATGATTGCCATTCGCCAGGTGCAACACGCCGGCAAAGAGGTGAGCGAGGATTTATTGCAGGCTCAAGGTTGGGATCTGGGCGGAAGCTCGGGCTTTCCTCTCACCTTGAACTGGACTGATTGGGATAATAATGCGCAGCACGGGATTGCCTATAATCTGGAAGACATGCCGTCTGGCGAACTTAAGATACTCCGGCGAGAGCATAAAATTGATTCAGTCACTGATTCCACTATTAATGTGGCTGAATATATCGACCCTGGCCAGACTAGCTGTGTTCAGGCTGGCGGTGTATTTACCTTCACGGTGACCGCCAACGTGAGTGGACAAAGCGAGACCAGGGTATATGAAGTTACGCCCAGAGCGAGCTCACAATAGCGCCTCCTCGACAACGACAGTACTAATGGACTATTGACACCGAAGATGGTTACGCTATATTGTTATCTGATAGAGATGTTTAAAAATGTAGTTGCCCAATTTATTGGGCTCGCCCCTTCTGTCATTGCGAGTCCCGATTTATCGGGACGAAGCAATCTCGGCCGGGGGCAATAGAGATTGCCGCGCTTCGCTCGCAATGACAAAATGGTGAAGGAATGAAAATTGCTGTGAGGAGATTAATAAGAGAGGAAAAGGGACAGGCGATGATCCTGGCCCTCGTTCTGCTCGTTATCGGCGGGCTTGTCACCGCTCCCCTGCTCAACTTTATGGGCACGGGGCTTAAGGTGGGTAAAGAGGTCTATGAGAATAAAATGTACGAGACATACGCCGCCGATGCCGGGGTAGAGGACGGTCTGTGGCAGATAAAGCATGACCGCCTGCCTGATTTCGCCGGTTACGACGAGTACGACTACTACGGTCAGTGGCCCTATTCATTAAATGAGAGCATAAATGGCTACAGCGTAAATGTTACTATAATGAATGTCTGGATACCCAAGGACATACCCGCTCCCGATACTGCCCCCGACTTCACCACGGCGCGACAGATTATCGAAAATGGCAAGCTGATAATAGTCGGCGGTCCATCCGCCGAAGAGTCAACCTACGAAATCAAGATAAGCTATCAGTGGGAATGTGGGCTTGACCTGTTGTTGGATGTAAATACGATAGGTATATGGCTGCCGCCCGGCTTTGAGTACAATGGCAGCTGTAGTCTCGAGGGGGAGGACTACTACCCCCTCTCTGGACCCCAGATTGATGCTTACAAAGGCGGTTATGCCGTGGTCTGGGACTTTGCCTCTGTTCGTCTGCAAGATTTTCCCGGTACCGACGGCGCCCCGATGATAAAGAGCTTCACGTTCGAATACACAGGACCAGAGGGACAAAATCCCAATCATGCCGTCTCCTGGATCGACACCAGCGGAGTTGCTGGCGTTACTTACACCTGGGATGCCGACGTCGAGATTTATAAGATTCTATCGGTAGCCGGGGACTGCAAGGTGGAAGCCTATGCTTCCAAAATCGAGGTACGTAAACTGGGCGCTGCTATCTCGGGAGACTACCACGCCACAGGCGATACCTTGATGACATCCAGCGGTTCTCCATATTATCCATATTACCGAAACAGACTTTACAAGGAAAGCAGCGCCACCGTCGTCGCGGGCGATATTCCATCCAATGCCGTAATAGAAGCAGCTTGGCTTTACTGGTCAGGATGGATAGAAGGTAGTGGTGGTGATGTAGAAGAAGTATGGTCAGATGATTGTGACGACTTCACTGACTGGGACCGGACTCCCGGTAGCCGTTGGTCAATATATCCCACATATGGATATGGAAATAAAGAATTTCGGGGTCAAGGTGGTGGCAGTGATGCCGATAGGACTCTTACTATGCATATCCATGATACCTCAAACAACTGCCTGGATTTGAGCCCGTACTCGGGTCAAGAAGTTACCGTTTCCTGGTTGCAGAGGGAAGTGCAAACTGGCTGGGGATGGCCATGGCCGGCGTTGGAGCCAGGCGATTGCTTTTATTACGCCTTTTCCGGAGACGGCGGTACCAGCTGGAGTGGATGGAATACTGCCTTTTGCGATGACATCAGCAGCTCTCCAGCAAGTTACAGCGACACTATTCCCGACGGATATCTAACCGACAGATTCAAGATGCGTTTCTTCCTGGACTTCGATCAAACTAACGAGTATTGCTATATCGATGACATCACCATCACTGTCTCGGTCTCGGCCGGGTCGTCCGTGGAAGACGCCAAGGTCAATCGGGTTACGTTTAACGGTAACCAGATAACCGCTGAGGAGTGGCAGACAGCGCCTACCCCGGACTCCGGTGCCCCAAACTCGTGGTGCTATTCATGCTTTTACGATGCCACTCTAATTGTTCGCGCCGCGCTCGACCCCGGCACCAAGAGCGGCACCTTTACCCTGGGTCATGTGTTAGAAGGCAGCGGGTATTACCTGTATCCCTCCGGGACGACCGGCTATCCCCTGGCTACTCCGGCTTCATGCACTTGGGGGTGTGGGTACTATCAATGGACCTATGCCGGCTGGTCGCTGGTAATCATCTACTCCAGCCCCGAGACCCAAGGACATCAGCTCTATCTCTTTGACGACTTACATTATGTCGCCGTGCATACTACACTGGACTTTCCCATCAGCGGCTTCCTTGTCCCCGACCCGGTTGGAGGCGAACAAAACGCCGCCCATATCACCTGCTTTGTCGGTGATGGCGATGAGCACTATCCTTATGATTTCATAGCACTACTTGATGCCGAGCCATCCGTTCCCAGCTATCAAATACCTGACAGCTACAAGCTCTGGGACGGCATCACCTGCACCAGTAACAGCGCAAGTAACCCTAATAATGTCTGGAATAGCCAGTCCACCGGGGGTGGCGCCAGCGGGATAGACATTGATAACTTCCAAGTTACCTGGAGTAGCGGGCTACTGGAGCCTGGTGACACCGCGGCTTGGGTAGTACTCGGCAATGCCAGCTCAAACCCCAGTGCCGCCGAACTCATTATGCTGGTCTATATCATTATATCCTTCCGCAGCTCGACAACGAGTGGCGGCAGTATAACCTATCTGATAAGATGATAATTTTTCTAGAAGGTTGAAGGAGTTACAAGAAAGCGGAGTAGTTTATGAAGAAGAATAAGAAAGTCTGGCTGATTGTAGGAATCGCCATTTTCGCTATCGTTCTGGCTATGCTGTTCTCCAACTACTCCCGGCAGGCTGGAGAGCGGGAGCAATTAGAGAACAACCTCTTTACAGCTCAAGCTCTCTTGCCTAAGCTCACTAATCAAAAGGGAGACCTGGAAAACCAACTCTCTCAAGCCCAGTCGTTGCTTGACAGGAGCCGGGCCAAATTTCCCCAATCAGTAGAGAGCATAGAATACGGCGAGGACTTATTTGAAATTGCTGACGATTGTGATGTGGAGATAACCAAACTCACTGCATCACTACCCACTGACAAAGAAGCAGGAGATGCTGCCTATTCTGTTTCTTCATTTGTGGTAGGTGTCGAGGGTGACGTGAGTGACATACTGGATTTTGCAGACGCTTTGAGAGCCGGTGCGGATTTTCAACTACCGTGGAGCGCTGAAGTGACGGCAGTAAAAATCAATTACTCCGGTGAAGGAGATAGCGCTACCATCAACCTGGATATCTATGCCTATAAAGGTGAATAAACATGGCGAAAAGAGTTACCACTTTATACATTAGAGATACGGCCATTAACCTGCTGGTAATGAAGGGCAGACAGGTGGGAAAGTGGGCTAGCTCGCCACTGGAGCCGGGCCTGGTCAGCCAGGGGCTCATCGTCGATGAAGCGCGGGTAGCCGACGAGGTGCGACAGCTATTCAAAAGGGAAAAGGTAAGCACGGAGAAGGTTATCATCGCTTCAAGCGGGCACGATTCCCTTTACCGTATCATAACCCTGCCTGACCTGCCTGAAGCTATATTTCCTGAGGCAGTAAGGCGTGAGGCAAAGAGAACGATACCAACTCCTCTGGAAGAGGTCTATTTTTCGTACCAGCGCCTTCCCGCCGAAATGGGAGAAGGCCGCGTTTTTCTGGCCAGTTTTCCCCGCAATCCGACTGATGTCTTAGTCAGAACGCTGCGTCAGGCCGGTATTAGGCCGTATATTATGGACTTAGCTCCTCTAGCCTTGTGCCGAATCCCCAATGAGCCCAAAGCAATCATCGTAAATGCCAGGTTAGACCACCTGGATGTTATAGTTATAGCAGACAGACTCCCCCAGGTCATCCGCAGGTTGTCCCTGCCCAGCGAGGCTGAATCCTTGGAGGAAAAGCTGCCGTTTATCGCCGAAGAGTTCAACAGAACTGTTGCCTTCTATAATTCCAGCCACATGGGGAACCCTTTGGACTCAACTGTGCCCGTGTTTGTTTGCGGCGACCTGGTGGAGGCGCCGGAGACCTGGCAGTCAGTGGTTGGCCAATCAGGCTATTCGGTGTCGGCATTGCCATCGCCTGTGGAACCCCCCGAGGGCTTCGACCCCAACGAATTCATGGTCAATATAGGGTTGGCTTTCAAGGAACTCCTGTCAGAAAAGGAAGAGGCTAACTTTTCACTGGTGAATTTCAATGCCCTGCCCGAGGCTTACTTGCCCGAGCATTTCTCTATATTACGAGTCATTGCCCCTGTCGGTATTGTCATTGGTATCGGCCTGATTATCTTGGGCGTAATTATTATACAGGGCAATCGCTCCGAAATCGAGGCACTGCGTTCCCAGTTGACAGCAACTCAGAGCAGAGTCACCCAATTGCAAAAAGAAACAACAACATTGAGAACGCAGATTAAGCCGATAGAAACCATCGCCAATGAACTCAATGGCAGAGTTGTCGCTATGGAACGAGGGCGTGCACAGATTGCTATGGATTTGAGTGAGATTGATAGGCTTGCCGGAGAGAAGATAACCTTGAGTAATGTTAGTCATGCAGGCAGCTCGGTAACAGTGAATGGTGTGGCTTCAGATGAAGATGCCGTTTTCAGGTACGCCGACGATTTGAGAAGGAGCGGTAGATTCTCGGATGTTTGGATTGCCTCTATCACCGAGAGTGGGAGCGGGTTTGCATTTGCGTTCTCCTTAACAGAATAAAGTTACTCACAGAAGGCACGAAATCCTAAATCCCAAACAATGTCAAATGACCAAAATCCAAAGGACTAAATGGCTTTGCCACCTGAGCAACCTGATTTCATCAATTCTTCCAAAAATTCCCCTCTTAAGATAAGAGGGGCTCGGCAAGTACTCAGCGCCATGAGTGCTCGCCAAGGGGGAGTTATGAAAATTATCGAAATAACCCCCTTTCTCCCCCTTATTCTAAGGGGGAGATTTAAAGAGAGAGTCCTTACTTTAAGGGGGTGACTGAGGTCAGTTTCAGTTCCCTTGTTTGCTGAGAGCCACACTACTGACTACTGTGCGCCTTTGTCATTTGGATTTTGACATTTGGATTCAGGCAAATTTATTTGGGGGAAAGAAGATGGTGAGACTAGTACCATATTCCTATTACTAATGGCATATTGACAATGAGGAACATCACACTATATGATAATTATAAATATACTCGAATATATTATAAATGATAAGTCCGAGGCCGAAGGGGCCCGGGATAGCAGGAGGTGAAAGCTTAGAATAGCAAGAAGTGAAAGCTGGCAATGACATTCTACCCCGTCATTGCTTCGTCCCGAGATTCCTCGTTTCACTCGGAATAAGCTCCGCAATCTCGTGGAGGGGGTAGGGGGTTGCCACGCTTCGATTGCGATGACAAGGGAAAAGTAAAATATGGATATTTTTTCACTGCTTCGAACAGCTAACTCAAGGCGGGCGAGCGATTTGCATCTGGTTGCCGACAGCCCGGCAACGTTCCGTATCGACGGCTCTCTGGAACAAGCAAACGGTGTAGCTCCACTAAGCGCTGAGGATATAAACGAAGCTTTTCTCCAGATAACCACGCCTGAGGAGAGAGAAGAATTCCACCGCCATCTGGAGCTTGATTTTGGCTATACCTTACCCGATGTTGGTCGTCTGCGATGCAATGCCGCTCAGCAGCGCGGGGCTATCAGCCTTGCCGTGCGCCTGCTGCCGCCAAAAATCCCCACCATAGAAGAACTGGAACTGCCCGAGATATGTAAGGAGCTTGCCTTGAAGCCGAGAGGGCTGGTAGTGGTTACCGGACCTACCGGCAGCGGTAAAAGCACCACCCTGGCAGCCATGATTCAGTACTTGAATACTCATGAGAGTCGCCATGTGGTTACCATTGAAGACCCCATAGAATATGTTTACTCCGCCATTAAATGTGCTGTGACCCAGCGTCAGTTGGGCACTGATACCCTATCCTTTGCTAATGCTCTAAAGCATATCTTGAGGCAGGACCCTGATGTTATTCTGGTCGGAGAGATGAGAGACCCGGAGACTGCGGATGCCGTCCTTACCGTAGCTGAGACCGGGCACTTCATATTAACTACCGGTCATGCCCCCAGTGCTACTCAGGCAATGGAGAGAATAATTGACCTGTTCCCACCTCATCAGCGCCACCTGGCGCAGACGCGGCTGGCTTCTCTGCTTATTGCTGCCTTGTGTCAGGTGCTTGTGCCCCGGGCTAACGGCTCGGGAAGGACGGCCGCCGTGGAAATTATGCTCGGCAATCCGGCAGTGAAGAGCCTCATTCGCGAGGGTAAACTCTACCAGCTACCCAATGTAATCCGTACCCACCGGGAAATGGGCATGATTTCGCTTGACGAGGCCCTGGTCAGTCTCTATCTTAAGGGAACCATCAGTGGCAAAACCGTGCTTGATTTCTGCAACGACCGCTCTGAAGTGGAAAAGCTCATCGGCAAGGTAAAATTATAGTCAAGCACATAACACGACCTCGCTTCACTCCGCCGCAGCCAAAAAGCAATCAGCCGTCAGCTTTCAGCCCGGATATTGACTATCAATCTCATCCCCCCACCGAGATTGCTTCGGCACTATCGTGCCTCGCAATGACAGAGGGGGTACACTGGGATTGCGGAGCTTGTTCCGAGTGAAACGAGGAATCTCGGGACTCGCAATGACAAGCCCAGCCTATAGCTTTTCCCAGCTATCCTTATCTATTCCTGCCTGCTTAAGAATCCTCGAGAGTAATTCCCCTCCGACGTCTCTCCGGTGCGGATTGGGAAGTCGCAAGCGAATCGTGCCTTTGAACATAAATTGGTGTTTCCCACCAGAATAGGGACCTTCAAAACCTGGGATTTGTAAATATCTGATTAGCTCAGCTCTTTTTATAGGTCCAAGGCGGGGCACTAAACCGCTTCCTCTACTACCAATTTAATTCCGTCAACAATTGGCAGCGGGAGATGGCGAGATATGCCAAGCATAATCCACTCCTCCAGTACTTCTTTCAGTTCGCTGCGGCATGTTTCCAAGTCCTCAGCATTGGCATAAACACCATCAAACCCGGGGATATACCCGTAAAATGTATTGTCATCACTGAGGATTTCATATTTTGCCTTCCTCATGGCTGCTTCGATATATTCTGTTAGCATGACTCTCCTCTGTGCCAATTGTAATATAAGCCGGCGAACACTGTCAAAAGAAGCTGTTCCAAGTCCTTCCGTTCTGTCATTCTGAGCGAAGCGAAGAATCTCCCTCCTCGCAATGACAAAATGACTGCTGACTACTGAATCCTTGCTTCTGACTACTGACTACTGACTTCTGAATACTGACTACTGTCTACTTAAAAATAAAAAGCCTACCGGCGGAGTCGCTTTGAGCAGCTCCGCCGGTAGGTAATTCAGGATCAATCGTCTAGCGTCTTTCTTGTGACGCTCTGACCGACTTACCTGATCCACTTGCCATGAGCACCGTTCACCCCGGAGGTGCCCGCCTCAAAGGTGATTCCATCCCAGCCAGTGCCGGTCAAAACCCAGCCATAGCCATCGACGCCATTGTCGAAAGTGTAGCTACCGGTAAGGTTTCCTGCCAAGAAGCCACTAAGGGCGCTGGAGTCGGCGGGCCAATCCTCGTTCTCAGCATAGTAAGCCAGCTCTGCCGTTTTCACATTCTCCACTTCGCTGTTGGCTGCGCTTAGTTTCCCCGTAACCATAAAGGCGCCAAGGTTAGGGATAACCACAGCGGCGATGATGCCCAGGATGGCCACCACTATGAGCAGCTCGATGAGGGTGAAACCCTTCTCTCCACGGTGTGTCATTTTCATAAGACTTTTCATTTCTCTGTTTTTTTCCTCCTTTTTTGATTTTTTGGAGCTTAGCTCCGGTAATCTGTTTTGCAGGTATATTATCTCATAACTCTCTCTTACCTCCTCTTCCCAGTTTTCTGGATTTGGCTCCAGTAACTCATTGTATATAGTATAGTATAGCGTGCCCCCCATAGCCGTCAATCACCCATTAGTAATAGGAAAATAGTATGAGCCCTGCTATATGAGTGTGTCATTGCGAGCACCTGAAAGGTGCGTGGCAATCTCATTGGCTAAATCCTAAACTCCAATTTCTAAACTCCAAACAAATCCAAATGTCAAAATTCAAAATATTAAACATTTGGAGCATTCGTGTTTTGGGCTTTGATATTGTTCAGGACTTGAATCGTGAAGGAAGGCCCGATTTATCGGGATTCACGCCTCGAACCTACTGGCTACTGTCTACTGACTACTGGCTACTGATGGCTGAATGCTTATGTTTGTGATTCAGGATTTTCCTGCGTAGATGGCTCCAGTTGCTCGACCTCAAAGACCTTAATTCCCTGACGCTTGGCAAACTGCCTGGCTTCCCTGGTAAGTCCGGGAACGGCAACAAATACCTTGTCCAGAATACCGGCATCATAAGCCTTGTCGTCGAAGTCAAATACCTTATTCAGCCCCATCGGCTTCTCATCCACCTCGATGCCAATAGCAACACGATGAGTAATGATGCCCTCGTCCCTGATAGCCAGTATGTCCATGTTATGGGCAGCGCCAGACCGGCCTTTGACCTCAGCATTTTCCTTTATTATGTAGCCCTGTTTCTTCAGGTATTGTATGAGCTGTGATTTGGACTTAAATTCAAAGGGCTGCTTAACTACTTCCCGGCCCGGCTGGGGGCTGGCAGCCAGCACTATCTCCAGGTCCTTGGGTTCAACCACATTTATCCCCTGGTAGCTGGCAAATTTCTCCGCCTCTTCGCCTAACCCGGGGATGATAATCATTATCTTATCGTGAATGCCGCTATCGTAGGCTTTGACATCAAAATCCAGTATCCTGTCCAGTCCTATCTTATCCCTGGCAATCTCAACCCCGATAGCGATATCATAGGTAACGACGCCGTCGTCCCTGGTAGCTAATATATCTATGGAATGTTCTGCCCCCGACCTTCCCTTCACTCTGGCATTTTCCTTTACTTCGTAGCCATGCTGCCTCAAGAATTCAACTAACCGTGCTTTAGGCCGAAGTTCAAATTCCAGCCGGTTTCTCTTCGATTCATCAAAGCTATACGCGTAGACAATTACCTCGCTAATCTCATCCTCAGTGGCAAGCGAGGAACATTTCAGACAGCGCCACTTTATCAACGGCACATTAAATATCTCATTACAATCACGGCACTTGTATAGCACTCCCTGGCTCTGGTAGTCGTCGCCCAGAGTCCGCAGCTCCATTTTACACCTGGGGCATATATATCTACCCTTGTCTGCAAATTCTTCTTCAACGCCGATATACTTGCAGGCAAAGTGCTCGAGGATTCGGCCCCGGACAATATCTCCTGAGCCGCATTTAGGGCAGTGGATGCTTGGTCTTAAATTTATCGACTGGCACCGGCGACAACGGAGGAGCCTATCGAAGAAACTCTTGTTCAGTATACCCTTAGCAGCCAGGGATTCCAGAATTGCTACTGCTTCCTTGCCCTTGACCTTTAGTGTTCCCTCAACGACTGGATAGACGAAGCCCAGCTCAGTTGCGAAATCAAACTGGGGTTTAATATCAACAATCCTCCCCGCCAATATTTCAGCCACCAATTTCATTGCTAGCTCATTATCCACCATGCCGCTTACGGCCTGGGGAGCTTCTGTTGTTTCTACCACTTTATCAACTTCTGCCATACCTTACCTCCGTTCATATAGTTAGAAAAGTATAATTTGCAATATTGCGGAAGTCAATGAGAGAAAAGTACTACCTTTGTGAGATTTTCGCTCTTCCTGTCACTCTGAGTCCTTTCCCTTTTGACATTGCGAGCCCCTCACCTTTTTTGTCATTGCGAGCGAAGCGCGGCAATCTCCAGCCTCGCCAGCCCCACCGAGATTGCTTCGGCACTATCGTGCCTCGCAATGACAGGGGGGAAAGTGCCTCGCAATGACAGAGGGGGTACACCGGGATTGCGAAGCTTGTTCCGAGTGAAAAGAGGAATCTCGAGACTCACAATGACAGGGGAAGAGGGCTCCTCGCAACGACAGGAAAGGTATCATTGCCCCAGAGAAGCTCAAATGCCAAAATCCAAATGCTTAAATGCCAGGACTGCTTCTTTTTGACCTTTGACTTTTGGATTTCTATGGAATTAGTTTACTGCCGAGGGAGGGACTCGAACCCACACTCCCTTGCAGGAAGCGGATTTTAAGTCCGCCGCGTCTACCATTCCGCCACCTCGGCCTGATGATTGATAACTCAAGAAGGCGGCGGGCGGATTCGAACCGCCGCATGGGGGTTTTGCAGACCCCTGCCTTAACCTCTTGGCTACACCGCCGCGACTATCAAATTTACTGGAGCGGAAGACGGGATTCGAACCCGCGACCTCTTCCTTGGCAAGGAAGCATTCTACCGCTGAACTACTTCCGCTCTGAACAAATTCTACCGACTTTTTTTAGTCCCTGCAAGCTAATCTTGGTGCCGAGGGGGAGATTTGAACTCCCACGGGCTTTCGCCCACCACCCCCTCAAGATGGCGTGTCTACCTATTCCACCACCCCGGCCTGGCAGGGGCGGCAGGACTCGAACCCGCGACCTGCGGTTTTGGAGACCGCTGCTCTAGCCAACTGAGCTACACCCCTAAAGCTAAATTTTAGTTCCTGCTCAATGTTATGTCTACTGTTGGCACTACTTTTTCCAGCATCACCCACCGTGAGAGGTAACACATCATCCCGTAACGCCATAGTACCTGATCGCCTACCTTATCATTATATGGGAGTAAACATCCCTTGTAAAGGCTACGCACGGTGAGATTGCTTGGTAATTTCCAGTTGTCATTCTGAGTCCTTTCCCTTTTGTCATTGCGAGCACCTCACCTTTTTTGTCATTGCGAGCGACCTGCCCGCCAAGGCTTGGCAGGCGGGAGCGCGGCAATCTCCAGCCTCGCCAACCCCACCGAGATTGCTTCGGCACTATCGTGTCTCGCAATGACAGAGGGGGTACACCGGGATTGCGGAGCTTGCTCCGAGTGAAACGAGGAATCTCGGGGCGTGGCAATCTCATAATTCATCATACAGATCACGCCATTCTCTGTTTGTACTATTAATCAACTGGACCTTCTTCTGTCTTGAACCAGCCTTTATCTGCTTCTCCCTTAAAATGGCACTTTCTATGTCCTCAAAGACCTCATAATATACCAGTTTGACAATGTTGTATTTCTTGGTGAATCCATCAGCCAGCTTTGCCTTGTGCTCCTAGACTCTTCTTATTAAATCACCGGTCACGCCCACGTAAAGCACGGTGTTCCTGTTGTTGGTCATTATGTAAATATAATACTGCTTGCTCACCACCATTGTACCAGAGATTGCTTCGGCACTATCGTGCCTCGCAATGACAGGAGGAGGGTGTGCCTCGCAATGACAGGGGGAGGGTATGCATCGCAAAGACAAAGGAAGGGGAATCCTTGCGATGACAAAAAAAGGTGTGTCACTAAGATACTGAACGAGCACAAACCCTTGACAGGGTCGGGGGACGATATGGTACACTGGAGTTTCAGAAAAGCTAAACCATTACCTCCGACTTTTTAGTAAATGAGGGTGAAATTTCGGGGAGGAATCTCGAAAACCTTGACAGGCGTATGGGTGGGTGATATACTGGCACTTGCGAGCTTGAAACTAAGCTCTTACGAAATGACCAGCAGCGCCCGAAATCGAAAAAATCAGCATGTAACATATGCCTACATACACTTGCTTAACAAGATCTTAACATAAATAGCATATTATATAAGGTAAATAAAAAGAAAGGAGGTGATGAGGCGCACTTTAAGACGGTAATTTTATCTAAGATAGCAGAACCAAATTAACTGAAAGGAGGGATGTGTATGGTTTGATGACAGGAACAGAAAGATGTGATATAGTTTTGAAAATTTTTGAAAGGAGGAAAAACAATGAAAAGTAAAATACTTTTTATCTCGTTAGCAGTAGTGCTGGCCCTGAGCATTGGTCTTGCGGGCTGCGACACCAACGGCAATGGCGGACCCGAACCTGCAGACACGATCGTTCTGGTCGCGTCAGTATCCACGGACGGCCCGTTAGCAGATGTTCACAATAACGCAAAGGCACCGATTCTTGATGCATATCTTGCCGACAGCCCTACCATCACAATCGGAAGCACAACTTATCCAGTCGCGAAGAAATATTATCCCGACGGCAGTAGCATGGCAACAATGCAGGAAAACACAGACGCGATGATAGATGAGATAGGGGCTGGAACGGCTCATTTCTTGCTGGGTCCCAGCTGCACCGCCTTCCTGGAGGCTCAAGCCACCAAGTGCACCACCGCCAAGGTTGTGCAAATGGGCATGGAGGGTGGCGCTACTTCCTTATTCCCCTTCCTGTCGGTTTACGGATATTCGTTCTTCAACCTGAGCTTTTCCAACTGGTTCGAGATTCCAGTTCTGGCTAAGATTCTGGCAGAAGCCCATGAGGATGCACATCCGGGGGACACTCCCGTGGCAGTGATAGGGTACCAGTTTGACTCCCACGGTGATGAGTACCTGGCCGAAGCCCAAAAGTACTTCGCTAAAGAGGACATTGATATCTGTGACACCCATGCGATGGTACCCAATGATGGTGGCGCTTGCGCCGACCTGGTAGCCAAAGCGAAAACCTGCGACGCCGATATCCTCTGCCTTTTTGCCTATCCCGAGTTTGTGTTTGGGATCCACGCCGCGGCAATTGCTGAGACGTTATGGCAGCCCGAGGCTGTGGTACTTGGTCCGGGCGCTTGCTTTGGCGTCTACCGAGACGATACGTATGGAGCTGGGGCAGCTGCCGAGGGGGCGATGACGTTTGTAACAGGCAACAATGCGACATCCCCCGCAATGGCGGAGCTATTCAACGAAAAACTGACTTGCCCGCCCAGCCCGCCCGCCCCGCCCGGGATGGGTTCCCCCTATAATATTTTCTGCCAGGACTTCTGGGGGCATCCCTGCTACTGGACGGCTCTGGACTTCGTATATGCCGCTGCCGCGGCAGAGGGAAGTAACAATGACGGTGCCGGGTTCACGATTGACCAGACCGTCTACCGAGACTACCTGCGAAGTGCCCATGTCGAAAGCGTTTTCGGCGATAGCTATTATTGTACCCCCACCCACGCTCTGAATGCGACCCAATACTCCTGGGCCAGCTCAGACCTGGTGGACCCGGTTCCTGAGGGCTCTGCCGGTCTTTTAAGTTACAAGCTGCACCACGGTGAGATCGGTCAGTGGCAGGACGGGTACATGGAAGTCATCGGATATGACGGAATCGGCGGTGGGGGAGACGAGTATGAGCTAACGAGCTACTGTGTGACCGCTCCCTACTGGTATGCGCCGATGTGGTAGTCTTAGGAATGATGAGGAGGTAAAGAGTTACACTCAATAGTTAGAGGAGTGTGAGAAAATAGTAAGCAGGCTGTCTAGGAAGATTGATAGGTGCGAGTTACACCACAAGTGAGTCTTCTAGGCAGCCTGCTTCTGTATGACTGCGAAGTATAGAAGGTCAAAACAATGACCACGGAAGTGATTGTCCAGGTACTTGTCTCCGGTGTGCTGAACGGGGGCATTTATGCTCTGGCTGCCATGGGTTTGAGTATTCAATATGGTGTTGCCCGGGTGCTCAACCTCTCTCACGGGGAATTCATAATGGTGGCCATGTGGCTTGGCTTTACATTTTTTACACGCTTCGAGATTAACCCGCTGATGTCAATAGCTATTACAGCGCCTCTTTTCCTGATAATTGGTTTTGCAATTCACAGAACTATATTCACACCCCTCAGAAAGAGGGCACCCACGCCCGGTGCTTTTGAGGGGAACTCTCTGCTAGCCTCTTTTGGTCTCCTGTTCGCAGTCCAGAATATAGCCCTGTTGATATGGGGAGGTCAACCGCGGGCATATACCTGGTTATCTGGGGGGGTGCACATCTTGGGGGCAAGCGTTAGTCTCTCTAAGCTGGTGGCCCTTGTCGTAGCTGTAGCCCTGGGTGTAGCCTTTTACATCTTTGTAAACCGCTCCCGTCTGGGGAAAGCCATCAGAGCGGCGGCTCAAGACCCGGCGACGGCTGGACTCATGGGGATAAACACCAACCGTGTGTTGCCTTTATGCTTCGGGCTGGGTATACTATTGGCTGGTGCTGCCGGCGTGCTTTTAAGCATGTGCTACCCAATTTCCACATTCATAGGGGTAAGATACACCGTAATAGCCCTTATTGTGGTTGCCCTGGGCGGGCTGGGCAGTATTCCGGGCAGCTTTATCGGGGGATTTATACTCGGCATTGTGGGCAGCTTGGTCGCCCGGCTAGAGTCCGGTTTAATCATGGTTGCTTTCTATGGCATGCTCATGCTCCTGCTGCTAGCGAGACCCAGAGGTCTTTTCGGGAAGAAGTGAGATGGATATCAGCAAGTTTGCATCCAAAAAGTTCTTAGCAACAGCGGGGGTTCTCCTAGCTATCCTGGTCTTTCTAGCCACGTTTCCTATATACGGTTCAAATTCTGACGTCGGCATATGGCTTACCATCCTGATGTATATCATCCTTACAGTAAGCTGGGTTATGTTTTCCGGTCCCACTGGCT
>Ga0307428_1000134_pt1 | contig 65397 bp, 64 predicted proteins | sample SalMarWE160240MG_FD_202161 | JGI IMG/M metagenome (GOLD analysis project Ga0307428, IMG submission 202161) | Salt marsh sediment microbial communities from the Plum Island Ecosystem LTER, Massachusetts, United States - WE1603-240 | ecosystem: Environmental > Aquatic > Marine > Intertidal zone >...
CAGGTGTAATGGCCGTCGGCGGTGCGCAAGCGGAAATCCTGGGCCAGGCGGCCTCGCCGCTGCGCGACCACGCCATCGAGCGATGCGCGGAAGCGGTCGCGGTCGAGCGGATGCAGCACGTCGAGCCAGACGGCGGCCGCGCCTTCCAACGCGCCGCGCTTGAGACCAAGAATGTGCTCGGTTTCCGGGCTGGTGTAGACCTTGTCGGCGGAAACGTCCCAATCCCAGATCATGTCGCCGGCGCCGGTTAGCGCGAGCGCGCGGCGCTCCACATCCGAAACGATGCCGTGGGTGATGCCGCCGGCAAAGGCGTGCTGCATGACGGTGAATCCGATCAGCATCACGATCAGCACCAGGCCGCCGAGCAAAGCGGGGCCGATGATGTCGTTGGTGACGGCGCCGGTGACGGCGAGCCCCGCGCCCAGCGTCCACACGACCAGCAGGAACCAGGTTGGAATCAGCAGCACCGCGCGGTCGAAGCCATGGGTGGAAAGATAAATCACCAGCCCCAGCCCGAACACCGCGATGCCGGCGAGCGACATGCGCGCGATGCCGGAAGCGATCGCCGGATCGAACACCGCGACCGCGATCAGCGCGGCGAGCGCGGCCAGCCAGGCGATGGTGATGTGCATGTAGCGCACGTGCCAGCGCGACAGATTGAGATAGGCGAACAGGAATACAAGAAGCGTCGCCGACAGGATCGCCTCGCCGCAGGCGCGCCAGACGCGCTCGGCGCCGGCCGACATGTCGAACACCTTGCCCCAGAAGCCGAAGTCGATGCCGATATAGATCAGCACCGCCCAGCCGAGCGCGGCGGCGGCCGGGAACATGATCGAGCCCTTGACCACGAACAGGATGGTCAGGAACAGCGCCAGCAGGCCGGCGATGCCGATGACGATGCCGTAGTACAAGGTGAACGAGTTGATCTTGTCCTTATAGGCGTCCGGCTCCCACATGTAGATTTGCGGTAGCTTGTCGGTGCGCAATTCGGCGACGAAGGTGATGACGGTGCCGGGATCGAGCGTGACCTGGAACACGTCCGCAGTCGTGCTTTCCCGCCGCACCGGACGGTCGCCGGACGACGGCGTGATGGCGACCAGGCGCGACAGGCCGAGGTCGGGCCAGAACAAGCCGGAGCCGACCATGCGGTAATGCGGCACGACGATCAGCCGGTCGAACTGCTGGTCGCTGTTGTTGGTGAGCGCGAACACCACCCAGTTGGTGCCGCCCTCGCGCGCGCGCACTTCGATGCGGCGCACGATGCCGTCGGGGCCGGGCGCGGTGGAGACCTGGATGCGGTCGGTGTCGGTTTTCTTCAGTTCTGTGGCGGCGGTGAGATCGATGGCCGAGACGTCGAGCCGCACGTTCACCGCCTCGACCGCGCGCGCGGGCGAAGCCAGCAGCGAGGCCGCGAGCGTCAACGCAACCGCAAGCGCCGCCGCGCATCGGGACGCGATCAAGCCGGTGCCCCCGGCCGCGGCAGCGCTTGCCGCGCCCTCGGTCCTGCGCCAGCGACGGTGAAATTCTGCAAACAAACCGACCCTGCTCACGTTTAAACCGGCCATTGCTTAGGCCTGCTATTGCGCCGATTTCGCGGCTGTCCTCGGCTAGAATAACAGTTGCGCTATCAAACGGTTAGTACGATTTTTCCAATATGCGCGCTGGTTTCCATGAGCGCATGGGCTTTGGCGGCATCATGCAGCGGAAACGTCTTGTAGATAACCGGCTTGACCTTGCCCGCCTTCATCAGCGGTAGCACGTTTTCCTCGATGGCCCGCGCCATCGCGCCCTTGTCGGCGACCGAGCGCGCGCGCAGGGTCGAGCCGGTGTGGTGCAGCCGCTTGAGCGTGAGGCGCATGAAGTTGACTTCCGCCTTGGGGCCGCCCTGGAACGCGATCTGCACGATGCGGCCCTCGACCTTGGCGGCCTCGTAATTGCGGCCGATGTAATCGCCGCCGACCATGTCGAGGATAACATCGGCGCCCTTGCCGTCGGTGGCCGCCTTGGTGGCGGCGACGAAGTCCTCGGTCTTATAATTAACGGCGACGTCGGCGCCGAGTTTGCGGCAGGCTTCGCATTTTTCGTCCGTGCCGGCGGTGGTTATGACGCGCGCGCCGAACGCTTTGGCGAGCTGGATGGCGGTGGTGCCGATGCCGGACGTACCGCCGTGCACCAGCAGCGTCTCGCCGGCTTTCAGGCCGCCGCGCTCGAACGCGTTGTGCCAAACCGTGAAGAAGGTCTCCGGTGCCGCCGCTGCTTCCACCATGGTGAGGCCGTCGACCGGCAACGCGTGGCTTTCATGCGCCACGCAGTATTCGGCATAGCCGCCACCGACCACCAGCGCCATGACGCGGTCGCCGACCTTCCAGCGCTTGGCGTCCGGTCCGAGCGCCACCACCTCGCCGGCGATCTCGAGCCCCGGGATATCCGGCGCGCCGGGCGGCGGCGGATAATTGCCCTGGCGCTGCATCACGTCGGGGCGGTTGACGCCGGCGGCCGCCACTTTCACCAGGATCTCGCCGGCGCCGGGCTTGGGCACCGGGCGCTCCTGCGGCACCAGCATGTCCGGCCCGCCAGGCGCCTTGATGCCAATTGCGGTCATGCGGGTCGGAAGCTCGGCCATCAGTTCCTCGCGATTTTTTGCTGCGGACGGCATTGTTTAGGTGGGCGCTCCTGATGTGACAACGTCTTCTTGCATTGGCGCATGACTCTACCCGAAAACCGGTTCCCACTTTTCGGGGTCATGCGCTAGTCTCCCGTGCTGGAGGGGCGCCATGGCGGCGATCGATGACGACGACAGGCCGAAGAAGAAGGTTTCGCACGAGATCGGACAGGACTTGACCTTGCTGTCGGTCGAGGAATTGGCCGCGCGGGTGCGGCTCATGTACGACGAGATCGCGCGGCTGGAAGCCGACATGGCGCAAAAGCTCGCCTCGCGCTCGGCCGCCGACCAGTTCTTCAAACGGTAATCCGCGCCATGCGGTCGCCCGCGGGCTCCGCAAAAAATCCCGCATTCGCCGCATTTGGGTAACCTGTAATTAAGCTTTCTCGATCATTACTAGTCGCGTCCATCTTCATGGACATTGAGTGGCTCCTGTCCACTCTGTTTGACGCCTCCCTGTTATCACCTCGAGCCGCCGGCAACGGCGGCTCCTTTTTTTGTCCCATTTCGGGGCAACCGCGACCAAAGCCCGCGAAATACGCGGCCGCCTTAAGCCTGCCCGGCAACTATGTCGCAAGGTTTCGCCGCCCGCCGTCTGGACAGGATGGGGCAAGGCACGCCATGCTTACCCAATCGTTTACGGGGGCTGCGCGCATGTGGGCCCTCACCGTGTAGCGTATGTGGTGTGAGGCGTAGCGTCATGTCGGAAAAGTCCAGCTTAAGCGAAGCCCAACCGGTATCATTCGGGGAGCGGCTCGCCAATTCGCAAGCATTCGCCGATCTGTTCCGCGACGGCATGGCGCTGGTGGAGGAGACCGCGACCTATCTCGACGGTCCCGGCCGCCAGGAATCCAAAATACTCGCGCGCGCGGCCGCGCTCGCCTATGCCACCGAAAGCATGCGGCTCACCACGCGGCTGATGCAGCTCGCCTCCTGGCTGCTGCTGCATCGCGCGGTCAAGGAAGGCGAAATGTCGCTCGCGCAAGCCAACAAGGAAAAGGCCAAGGTGAAGCTTTCGGCCACCGACCGGCACGATCCCAACAACATCGAACTGCTGCCGGAGACGCTGCGCGAGCTGATCGCGCGTTCGCAGGCGCTGCAGAGCAAGGTGCGCCGGCTCGACGCCACCATCCACAATCCAGCGCCCGCCGAGCGCACCGTCGCGGTCAATCCGGTCGAGCGCCAGCTCGGGCTGTTGAAGGCGGCGTTCGGGGCGGAGAGCGTTTAAGGCAAACGCGTCACAGCAAATTCGGCGTCGTCATGCCCGGCCTTGTGCCGGGCATCCACGTCTTCGCGGTTCGCAATCAGGTAAAAACGTGGATGGCCGGGACAAGCCCGGCCATGACGTTAAGAGGGATTGTCGCCGCAGCCTTACTTTTTCTCTTCGCCCTTCAGGAAGCCGGAGAACTTCTTCTGGAAACGCGAGACGCGGCCGCCGCGGTCGACCAGGTGCTGCTGGCCGCCGGTCCAGGCCGGGTGCGACTTGGGGTCGATGTCGAGATGCATGACATCGCCCTCCTTGCCCCAGGTGGAGCGGGTGGTGAATTCGGACCCGTCGGTCATCTTGACCTTGATGGTGTGATAATTGGGATGGATTTCGGTTTTCATCGTCTTGCTTTCCGTCAAGGGCGCGCGGCTTTGGCGCAAGCGCCGGATTTGCATTGGATTTGGCGGCTCTATACAGGAGGCGGGCGCGGGCGGCAAGACGGCGTGAAAGTCGGGAATAGCAACGATGAATAAACAGGAATTCCGGGCGGCCGGCTCTCTTGCGGCCGTCTTTTCAGTCAGGCTTCTCGGCCTGTTCATGATCTATCCGGTGTTTGCCGTCTATGCCCATGATCTTTCGGGCGCGACCCCGTACCTGATCGGCGAGGCGCTGGGCATCTATGGCCTCACCCAGGGGCTGTTGCAGATTCCCTTCGGCCTCTTGTCCGACCGGATCGGGCGCAAGACCATGATCGTGTTCGGGCTTGTCCTGTTCGGGATCGGCAGCGCGGTGGCGGCGATGTCCACCTCGATCGGCGGCGTCATCATCGGCCGCGCGCTGCAAGGCGCCGGCGCCGTCGGCTCGGTGATCCTGGCGCTGGTGGCCGACCTCACGGTGGAAGAAAACCGCACCAAGGCCATGGCCATGGTCGGCATCTCGATCGGCGCCTCCTTCATGGTCGCGCTGGTGGCCGGCCCGATCATCGCGCGTTTCATCGGCGTCGACGGCATCTTCTGGCTGATGGTGGGGCTGGCGCTCATCGGCATCGCGATCACCCAGTTCGTGGTGCCGAGCCCGCGCCGCATCAGCGTCCATCGCGACGCCGAGACCGTGCCGGCGCTGATCGGTTCGGTGCTGCGCAACACCGAGCTGCTGCGGCTCGATTTCGGGATATTCTCGCTGCACGCCATGCTGACGGCGAGCTTTCTGGTGGTGCCCGGCCTGTTGCGCGGCACGCTCGGCGTCACCAGCCACGATCAATGGATCGTTTATCTGCCGGTGCTGCTGGTTTCGGTGGCCGTGATGGTGCCGGCGATCATCGTGGCCGAGAAGCATCGCCGCATGAAGGGCGTGTTCGTTTCCGCGGTGGCAGCCCTCGTCGTCAGCCAGGTCCTGCTTTATCTCGGCGCCGGCAATCTCTACGTCCTGCTGGCGGCGCTCATCGTCTTCTTCTCGGCCTTCAACGTGATGGAGGCGAGCCTGCCCTCGCTCATCACCAAGGCGGCGCCGCCCGACGCCAAGGGCACGGCCATGGGGCTTTATTCGAGTTCGCAATTCCTCGGCATCTTCGTCGGCGGCATTGTCGGCGGCTTGGCGCATCAGCATAGCGGCAGCGCCGGGGTGTTTGCGCTGACGGCGGCGATCGCGCTTGCCTGGCTCTTGGCGGCGGCCACCATGGCGCAGCCGAGCTATCTGACCACCCGGCTGGTTCCCATCGGAGACGGCAGCGATGCCGAAAGCCTCGCCGCGCGCTTGCGCCAGGTGCCGGGCGTGGCCGAGGCCGTGGTGATCGCCGAGGAAAAGCTCGCCTATCTGAAAGTGGATTCCAAATCCTTCGACGCGGCCAAGGCAGAGGCACTGGCGGGCGGGGCGTGATCGTATCCGGATTTTAATACAAAAAAAATGGCTACATCGTTTAGGAAGGCGGCGAGAGCCTGGTAAGCGCCGGCGACCTCTATGCGTGGCCCGCCAACTGCAGTTCGAGTTCGCGTGCGCAGTGTCTGCTCGCGCGGCATATCGACGCAGATCCGATGCCTATCATCGTCAAGAACGCGAACGCATGCCGCAAATAACCGGCTACGCCAACTAGCAAATTCCGTGAAGGCTGTCGTCAGCTTGACTGCCAGCAAGACCTGCAAGCGACCGCCGGCTCCTCGCGCGACTTCCTGTGAAGCTAATACTTGCTCGTATTACGGGTGCGGAAGGACTATCAAGTGTGCCGCCATTTGCGACCTGTGAAACCAGATGGAGTACAGTATGACCAGGGCAAGTGCATTCTTAACTTCGCTAGTAGCTTGCGTGTTTTTTCTGCGACGGGGTTCGCGGCAAGCCTGACCGCTCAAGAATTCCGACAGCAGATTGTCGGGCATGATTTCTCCTGGCGATCGACGAACGGCAAATTCCATGGAAATGGAAACTACAATGCCGATGGAACTGTCGTCATGCGTGATACCAACATACCGAAAATTTCCCATGATTCCGGTCGCTGGAGTCTTTCGGGCAATAAGATTTGCCTCAAGTGGAAAAAGGCCCATCACGGAACGCGGTACTGTTTCACAATAAGCGCGCGGTCTGACGGGACATATCTTACGTCGACGAAATATATCTACACTATGCATTGAGCGCATTGCCGGGGGCTGTCAGCGTCGTTGCGCTAACACGACTATGGCCGCCAGCTCATCCTGTTCACCGGCTTGCCCGACACCGGGTTCTTGTCCTCGCCGGCATAGACGAAGCCGTGCTTCTCGTAGAAGCGGATGGCGCGGGCGTTCTCCTTGTTGACCAGCAGATCGAGGCCCTTGGGTGACAGCCGCTTGGCTTCGTCGAGCAGCGCGTCCGAGACGCCCGCACCCCAATGCTCCGGCGCGACCACGAGCTGGTCGAGATAGAGCGTCGCCGGATCGACCGTGACGAAGCCGACCAGCGCGCCATCGCGTTCGGCCACCACCACATGGGCGACCGGCACCAGCTCTTGCAGCCAGCGCTCGCGCCACCAGTTGACGCGCGCATTGAAGTCGATGTGCGGGAAGTGATACGCCCAGGTGCGCCGCCATAATTCGATCGCCGCGTCCTCGTCGGCGGTGGCGTAGGGTCGTAGCGTCGTTGCGCCGGCCATATCAGGCGCGCCGGCCAGGATATTTCATGCGGACCTGGCGAGCGATCGCAACGATGCCGGCGCGGTCGCATATGGTCGCGCCGAGCGCGATGGCGCGGCGGCGCTCATAGGAGGTGAGATCGTAATGCGGCGCGGACGTCTTGGGCGGTCCCTGATAGGTCGTGCGATGCAGGCCCAATGCGGCGGCGAAGCGATGCAGTTCGTCGATCTCGTCGGCCAGCAGGTGGCACCACTTGCGCCCCTGCCACTGCCAGATTGCCTCGTCGACGTAAACGGCCATCGGATTACACCTCGCCCGCTTCGAGAGGTCGGCGGGCAGCATGCCTGATGTGGAGAATCAGGACTTCTCCAGAAGTAACCCGATAATAGATACGATATGGCTGTCGAGTCGAAAAGACGACCCGCACATCGAGTTCGTCAGATCGCTGTCCAGATTCCGGGAAGTCGCCCAGTCGCAAAGCAATCTTTTAGATCAGCGCGACAACTCTGCCGGCCGCGACCGGATTATGTCGGGCGATATAAGTCCGAATGGCTTCGAGATCGGAGAATGCGGGCGGCGTAAATCGGACCCTCATGCCCGGTATTTGTCGAAATATTCCGCGACCACATCATCGGGGACGAACTCGCCGCGCGCGGCTTGCGTAAGGCCTTCCCGCACCGCCTTCCGCTCGTCATCCGATAAGCGGTAGACGCCGAAATGTTTAGCCTCGATATCGACAATCGCTTGCATCAACTCCTCCTGCGCCTGTTCCGGCCAATCGGCGATGCGATCAAGGATGGTTTCGGTAATCTTGTTCATTTCAGAAAATTACCATGAATCGTGCTTGCAAAAAAAGTGCTCCGCTCACCGCTCCGTCAGCTTGAACTCGATGCGGCGGTTGCGTCGGTAGGCATCCTCGGTGGTGCCGGGGTCGATCGGCTGGAATTCGCCGAAGCCGGCGGCCATCAGCCGCTTGGGCGTGACGCCCTTGCTGATCAGGTATTGCACGACCGCAATCGCGCGGCCCGCCGACAATTCCCAGTTCGATTTGAATCCGCCGGCGCTGCCGGTGATCGGGCGCACGTCGGTGTGGCCGTCGACGCGCAGCACCCAAGGAATGTCGGCGGGGATTTGCTGCTCGAGGCCGATAAGCGCGCCGGCCACCTTGTCGAGCTCGGCGTCGCCTTCGGCTTTCAGGTCTGCCTTGCCGGTGTCGAAGAACACTTCCGACTGCAATACGAAGCGGTCGCCGACGATGCGCATGTCGGGCCGGTTGCCGAGGATCTGACGCAGCTTGCCGAAGAAATCGGAGCGATACTTGGTCAGCTCCTGCACCTTCTGCGCCAGCGCCAGGTTGAGCCGCTGGCCGAGCTCGGTGATGCGGCTCTGCGCCTGCTTGTTCTTCTGCTCGGAGACGTCAAGCGCGGTTTCGATCGCCGCGAGCTGGCGGCGCAGCGCCGCGATCTGCTGGTTGAGCACCTCGACCTGCGCCAGCGCGCGCGAGGAAATCTTCTTCTCGCCTTCGAGCTGGCTGGTGAGCACGGCGACCTTGCCCTGCGCGGCTTCGACGCCGGCGCCGGCGCCCTCGGCCAGGCCCTTGAATTTGTCGCGGTCGCTTTCCGTGGTGGCGAGCGTCGCGCGCACTTGCGCGAGCTGGCTCTCCAGATCGGCCTTGCCGGTTTTCTCCAGCGACAAGAGATTGGTGAGTTCGGCGATCTGCGCGTTAAGGCGCTGCAGCGCGGTGTCCTTGCCGGCCACTTCCTGCTGCAGATAGAACTGCACCACCACGAACACGGTGAGCAAAAAGATGATGCCGAGGATCAGCGTCGACAGCGCGTCGACGAAGCCCGGCCAGTAGTTCATGCCGCTTTCGCTGCGGCGCATGCGTGCAAGAGCCATTGCGAACTACCGATCCACCCGCTCGCGCACCATGATCTCCAACAGCCGCTTGATCTCGCGCTGCTGCTCGGCCTGGCTGTCGACCCAATCGCGGATCATCTGCTGCTCGGTGCGCATGTGGTGCACCAGGCTCTGGATCGCCTCGGCGAGGTTCGACATGGCGGCGGAGGCGGCTTTGCTGCCGCCGGCCTCGTCGACCGCCTCGCGCAGGCGCTCGATCGCGCCGCGCACCTCGCCGGCGCCGCCGGCGGCGACCATCGGCTCGGCGGCCTGGTCGTAGACGGTGGTGGAAAGCCAGTCCTCCAGCTCGGTGTAGAAACGGTTCTGCGCCTGGCTCGATTGCAGATCGAGGAAGCCGAGCACCAGCGAGCCGGCCAGACCGAACAGCGAGGACGAGAAGGCGATGCCCATGCCGCCGAGCGGGGCGGCGAGGCCTTCGCGCAGGGAATCGAACATACTGCCGGCGTCGCCCGTTCCTTTCAGGCTCTGGATGACGCCGCCGACTGAGCTCACCGTCTCGATCAGACCCCAGAAGGTGCCGAGCAGGCCGAGGAACACCAACAGGCCGGTCATGTAGCGCGATATATCGCGCGCTTCATCAAGGCGGGTGGCGATCGAGTCGAGAATGCCACGCATCAATTGCGCCGACATCGCCATGCGCCCGACCCGGCTGCCGAGGATCGCCGCCATCGGCGCCAGCAACACCGGCGGCTTGTCGACCGCGAGACCGGGATCGGCGAGGCGGAAATTGTTGACCCAGGCGATTTCCGGATAAAGGCGGATCACCTGGCGCATGGCCAGAATGATGCCGATGACCAGCACCGCGATGATCAGCGAGTTCAGGCCGGGATTGGCCATGAACGCCACCGCGATCTGCTTGTACAGCAGGAAGGCGACCAGCCCGCCCAACACGATGAAGACCAGCATCCGGAACAGGAAGATGCGGGGACTGGACAGTTTGAGCGGATCGAGTTCTTTTGCCATGCGAATAAAACGGCCCATCAGTCTGCCACGCAATATGGCACAGACCCGTGACAAGGAAAAAGTAGTTGTGCCGGAGGCGGAAGCTTAAAGCGGCCGATTGAGTTCAAATTGCGGTGCTTAAGGCTGCCCCGCCTGCTTGAGCACGCGCAGAATCTCCTTCTGGATGGCCTCGTTGCCGGCCAGGATATGGCCTTTGGCCATGATGTCGCTGCCGCCGTCACAATCGGAGACGAAGCCGCCGGCCTCGCGCACCAAGATTAACCCTGCCGCCATGTCCCAGGGCTTGAGGTCGCGCTCCCAGTAGCCGTCGAGCCGGCCGGCCGCCACCCAGGCGAGATCAAGCGCCGCGGCGCCGAAGCGGCGCAAGCCCGCCACCTGTTCCTGCATGCGATTGGTTTCCTTGGTCGCCAATTTGAGATCGCCGCGGCCGATATGCGGCAAGCCGCAGGCGACGACCGCGTCGGCCAGCCGCTTGCGGGCGGCGACGCGGATGCGCTGCTCGTTGAGGAAGGCGCCTTTGCCGCGCTCGGCCGTGAACATCTCGTCGGTCGCGGGATTGTAGACGAGGCCCGCCACTACCGTGTCCTCGCGCTCGAGCGCGATTGAAATCGCAAATTGCGGAATGCCGTGCAGGAAATTGGTGGTGCCGTCGAGCGGATCGACGATCCAGGTGTGGCTCTTGTCGGCGCCTTCGCGGACGCCGCCCTCCTCGCCGAGGAAGCCGTAGTGGGGGCGCGCCTTGGTGAGCTCGGCATAGAGCGTCTCCTCGGCGCGGCGGTCGGCGGCTGAAACGAAATTGGCCGGACCCTTTAGCGAGACTTGCAGTTTCTCGAGTTCGCCGAAATCGCGCTTGAGCGCGCGCGCGGCCTTGCGCGCGGCGGCGAACATGACGTTGAGGAGCGCGGAGCGGAGCATCGCCGGGGTCTGCCCGCGCCGGCGTCTGCCGTCAAGAGCGCGGCCGTGGCGCGGCGCTCGCCAGCCATTTCTTGGCTTGCTTCTCGGCGGCGGCGCGCACCTCCGGCTTTTGCTTGGAGGCGAACAGGTCGAGCTCGGGATCGCCGGCGCCGCCCGCCTTGGCGATGATGTGCCACTTGATCGCTTCGGTCGGATTGGCCGGCATGCCGCGCCCGGCCATCAGCACGCGCGCCAGCCGGTTCTGTGCGATCGGGCTGCCGCGGTGTGCCGACTTGAGCAACAGTTGAGCCGCGGCGGCTTCGTTCTTCTTGACGCCTTCACCATTGAATTCGGCGATGGCGTATTCGACCATGGCGTCGAGATTGCCGGCGACCGAGGCCGCGCCCATCAGCCGCATGGCCTCGACGATGTCCTTCTTCACGCCGCGCCCCTCCTTGTACATGGTGGCGAGCGCGTATTGCGCTTCCGGATTGCCGGCGTCGGCGGCCGAGCGGAACAGTTCGGCGGCGCGCTTGAAGTCCTGCGGGAACTGCTGGCCCTGTAGATAAAGCAGGCCGAGATCGTATGCGGCGGCGGGATGGCCGAGCTTGGCGGCCTCGTTCAGCATCTTGGCGGCTGCGTCGGGATTGCGCGCGCCAGCGCGGCCTTCGAAATTTAACATGGCGAGCGCGAACATGGCGTTGCGGTCGCCGTGGCTGGCGGCAAGCTTATACCATTCGGCCGCCTTGCCATCGTCGCGGCCGACGCCGAGGCCGTTCGAATAGAGCTCGCCGAGCAGGGTCATGGCGGCGGGATCGTTCTCTTTGGCGCGCTTGGTGGCCTCCGCCAACGCGGTCAGATAGTAGCCGCGCTGATAAGCGCCGTAGGCGAGATCGACATTGCCGTTGTTGGATTCAGGCGCGGCACTCGCAGCCGGCGGCCGGGGCGTCGGCTTCTTGGCGGGCTGGGCCAAGGCCGGTGCGGCGAGCGCAAGAAACGCGGCGAGCGCAGCGCCAAGCATAACCCGCGCGATCATGCCGCCGTCTCCGGCAGGCGCAATAGCCCCGCGGTGCGGACAATCGTTGCCGCCACCTGCTTAGGCTCGCGCCAGAGCCAGCTGCCAAGCGCGACGAAATCGGCACCGGCTTTAACGAGGGGCGCCACCTCCTCGATCGCCGCGGCAAAGCCGACGCAAGGGATTTCGAACACTTCCGCCCACCAGGCGACGCGCTCCGCGACCGCGGCGAAGGCCGGCCGGCTGCCGGCCGCTTCGGGCTCACCGAACATCACGTAGTCGGCGCCGGCTTCGGCCGCGACCATGGCGTCATGGCGGCTATAAAGTCCACCGGCACCGGCGATGCGGCCCGGCTTGAGGGTTTCAAGCGCTTCGGTGAAGACGTCGATGCCGGTGAGATGGGCGCCATCGCAGCCTGCGCGCGCGACCAGTTCGGCATGGCCGTCGATCAGCAGCGCCGCGCCTTTGTCCTGCACCACGGGCGCCAACGTCTTGGCACGATTGATCAGGCTGCGCTCGTCGGCCTCGGCCAGACGCAGCAGCACCGCCGCGACATCGCCGGCAGAAAGCGCATCGGCGAGGTTCACGGAAAACGCAGATGCGTCCACGATCGGGGGCGTGATCAGGTAAAGGAGCGGCGCCGGGCGTGGCTCGGCTCTTTTCGGTCGCGGGGCCATGGCTCCCGCATGGTAGCGCAATCCGGCGGAAAATTGACAATCGGGCGGTCACGCTGTCGCGGTGCGGTCTTTCGCGAACCATGCGAGCTCCCAATCGAGGCGGGCAATCACGCTTTCCCAATCGCCGATTTGCGGCTGGCGGAATAGCCGCGCGCTCGGATACCAGGGGCTGTCCTCGCGCGCCAGCAGCCAGCGCCAATCCCCGATGGCCGGCAGCAGAATCCAAACCGGTTTGCCCATGGCCCCGGCCAGGTGGGCAACCGCGGTATCGACCGCGATCACCAGCTTCAGCGCGGCCACCACCGCCGCGGTGTCGGCGAAGTCGGCGAGCGCATCGTCGAGGCGGACGAGGGCGGGAAACTTCGCGAGCTCGGCGCGGTCGGCGTCGCGAACTTCCTTTTGCAGGCTGATGAACTGGAAGCCGGGCTTCGACAGCAACGGCTTGAGCTGCGCCAAGGCGATGCTGCGATTGTGGTCGTTCTTGTGGGATGGCTTGCCCGACCAGACCAACCCGATGCGCGGCGGCTCGCTGGGCGGCAGGCGCGCGCGCCATTGTTCGATGCGCTCGGGCGGCGCGCGCAGATATGCGACCGGCGCCGGCACGTTGGCAAGCGTGGTGCCAAAGGCGAGCGGCAGGCTGAGCAGCGGGCAATGCAGATCGAAGGGCGGCAGCTCCTGCCCGCGGCTGACCATCGCGACCACGCCGTCGACGGGACCGACAAGTGGCCGGAGGTCGTCGGGAATTTCGAGCACGACTTTGCCGCCCTTGGCCGCCACCATCGGCAGATAGCGGATGAACTGGATGGTGTCGCCGAAGCCCTGCTCGGCGTGCAGCAGAATTGTGCGGCCCTGCAATTCCTCGCCGCGCCACTGTGGCCGCGCGAAATCGCGCGGCGTCATCTCGGCATTGTTGCGCCGCCAGCGCCATTCGTAGCCGCGCCAGCCTTGCTCGAATTCGCCGAACGCCAGGCTGGTAAGGGCGCGGTTCCAATGCGCCTCGGCAAGCTCGGGACTGAACGCGATAGCACGGTCGAAGCTTTCGATCGCGTCATCGGGGCGGTCGAGATAGCGCAGCGCGCTGCCGCGGTTGACCAGCGCATCGACGTAGTCCGGTTTGATCGCGAGCGCGCGCTCGTAGTCGGCAAGCGCCTGCGCTGGGCGGTTGAGCTTGAGCTGCGCATTGCCGCGGTTGTTGTAGGCCTCGGCGTAGTCGGGCTTGAGCGCCAGCGCGCGGTCGAAGGCTTCTAGCGCTTCCGCGCTGCGGCCCAGTTCGCGCAGCGCATTGCCGCGGTTATTGTGGATCGGCGCTGCATCGGGCCGCAGGGAAAGGGCGCTATCGTAGTCGGCAAGCGCGGCCGCAAAAGACGTTAAGTCGTAATACGTATTGCCGCGCGCGATCAGTGTGTCGGCGTCGCCGGGCGCAAGCGCCAGAGCGCGCGTGAAGCTCGCCAGCGCGTCCTCGCTGCGATTGAGTTCGCGCAACAGCCGGCCGCGCAACGCCAGCGCGCCGCCATCAGGTTTGAGTGTGAGCGCGCGCTCGATGCCCTTGAGCGCGTCTTGCGGACGGCCGAGCCGTTGCAGCACCTGCGCACGATTGGTCAGCGCCACCACATAATCGGAGCGAAGCACAATGGCCTGCTCAAAACTCGCCAGCGCAGCTTCCGCGCGTCCGAGCGCCATGAGCGCATTGCCGCGGTTGTGCAGCGCCTCGACATAGTCCGGCTTGAGCGCGAGGGCGCGGTCGTAATACGCCAGCGCCTCCTGGTGACGCCCGAGCGCGGCCAGCACGAGACCGTAATTGGAATGCGCGGGTGCGACGCGCCCGTTGGCGGCGAGCGCGGCGGCGATCAGCTTGAGCGCCGGCTCCGAGCGGCCGCACTGGTGCATGAGCACACCGCAAAGGTGCAGGGCGTCGAAATGGTCGGGCTGGGCGTCGAGCACCTGCCGATAGAGCGCTTCGGCCTCGCGCAACTGGCCGCGCCGGTGATGGGCAGCGGCGCGCCGCAGGCACTCGGCGAGATCGGGTTGCTGGCTTGGGACGGGTTGCGCAGTGGCCATCGGGGCGGTGTTGCGGAGATGCATGGGACGCACGAACGCAACGCTACCGAATCATGGACGAGGTTATGCTGTCGCGGCGACTTCGTCCAAGTCGCCGTCGCATTCCGCTCAGGCTGGCATCGGCACCGGGCCCATGTCCTTGGGCACCTTGTAGCCCTTCTGCACCGCCGGGCGCGCGGCGATGGTCTCATACCAGCGCCGGACGTTGGGGTAATGCTTCAGATCGACGGTCTGCCACTCGAAGCGCGAGGCCCACGGCCAGATCGCGATGTCGGCGATGGAATAGTCGCCGGCCACGAAGTCGCGGCCTTGCAGGCGCGTGTTGAGCACCTTGTAGAGCCGGTGCGCTTCCTTCAGGTAGCGCTCCTCGGCATAGGGCGCCTTGCCCTTGTTGTATTTCACGAAGTGATGCACCTGGCCGAACATGGGGCCGGGGCCGCCCATCTGCCACATCAGCCATTCGAGCACGCGGTAGCGCAGCTCGCCCGACTTCGGCATCAGCTTGCCGGTTTTGTCAGCGAGATAGATCAGGATGGCGCCCGACTCCATCAGTGCGATGTTGGTGTCATGGTCGACGATCGCCGGGATGCGGTTGTTGGGCGCCACTTTAAGAAAGTGCGGCGCGAACTGCTCTTCCTTGGAAATGTCGATAGCGTGAACCTTGTAGGGCAGGCCGAGTTCTTCCAGTGCGATGGAAACCTTGCGGCCGTTCGGCGTGGTCCAGGTGTAAAGATCGATCACGGAACTATCCTTTGCATTTACGTTCGTCACGGCCGCGCATGTCGCGGGCATCCACGTCTTAGATAAATAGCAGCAGCCAAGACGTGGATGGCCGGGACAAGCCCGGCCATAACGTGGTGGCAGTCATTTACCCAAATTCCGCGGCTCAGTCACGCGGCACACGCGGTTTTGATCACGCCGCCTTCTTCTTCTCCAGGTCCGACTTCCATTGCCCGAGCGCAGCGAGCCCGTTCATTCTTGCGCGATGTGAAAAGGCGCGCTGTGCGGCGGCGGCATTTTCGCTTTTACCTTTCCAGGTCGTCTGCGGCGCGTGCTGCAAGGCGCGGCCGTAGGAGAAAGTGAGGTTCCACGGCAGATTGCCGATCTTGTTCATGGCATCGAGGTGGGCGGTGGCCTCCTCGTCGCTCTGCCCACCGGAGAGGAAGGCGATGCCCGGAACCATGGCCGGCACGCAGGCTTTCAGCAGCTTCACGGTTTTCTCGGCGACCTCTTCGACGCTCGCCTTCTTCGTGCTCTTCTTGCCGGGCACCGCCATGTTGGGCTTGAGCACCATGCCATCCAACTTCACGCGTTGATAATAAAGCTGCTGGAAGGTCTCCTTGAGCACGAACTCGGTGACATCATAACAGCGGTCGATATCGTGGCCGCCGTCCATCAGCACTTCCGGCTCGACGATCGGCACGATCTGGTTGACCTGACAAAGCGCGGCATAGCGCGCCAGCGCGTGCGCGTTGGTCGAGATGCAGTTGTGGCTCGGGATGCCGTCGCCGATGTCGATCACCGCGCGCCATTTGGCGAAGCGCGCGCCCTGCTCATAATATTTCGGCAGCCGCTCGGCGAGCTTGTCGAGGCCGGCGGTGATCAACTCGCCGGGGCAGAACGGCAGCGGCTTGGTGCCTTCGTCCACTTTGATGCCGGGGATGGCGCCTGATTTCGCGATGATCTCGACCAGCGGCGTACCGTCTTTCGCCTTTTGCCAGATGGTCTCGTCAAAGAGAATGACGCCGGAAATGTGCTTCATGCCCTCGGCCGAGCGGAACAACAGCTCGCGATAGTCGCGGCGATTGTCCTCCGTGGATTCCACGCCGATGGCGTCGAAGCGCTTCTTGATGGTGCCGGTAGATTCGTCGGCGGCGAGAATGCCTTTGCCGGGCGCGGTCATGGCCTGCGCCACTTTATTCACTGCGTCGAGATTCATTTTTTCCCTCCATCGCGTCCAAAGCCGCGAATCGAACTCGCGGTCATTTTACCCTCAGCACCTCGACCCCCGGCAAGGCCTTGCCTTCCAGCCATTCCAGGAAGGCGCCGCCGGCTGTGGATACATAAGTGAGCCGGTCGGCACAGCCGGCGGCGTTGAGCGCGGCCACGGTATCGCCGCCGCCCGCTACCGAAACAAGTTCGTGGGCGCCGGTGAGTTCCGCCGCCGCTTCCGCCACCTCGAAGGTGCCGTTGTCGAACGGCTCCATTTCGAAAGCGCCGAACGGGCCGTTCCACACCAGCGTCTTTGAGCGCGCCAGCAGCGAGACGGTGTATTCGATGCTGCGCGGGCCGATGTCGAGGATCATGTCCTGTGCGCCGACTTTGTCGGCATCGACGACGCGCGAAGGCGCATGGGCCTCGAACTTCTCCGCCACCACCACGTCGACCGGCAGCACGATCTCGCGCTTTTGCGCTTTGGCTTCTTCCATGATCTTGCGCGCGGTGCCGGCGAGGTCCGCCTCGACCAGCGACTTGCCGACTGGTTTGCCCTGCGCCAGCAGGAAGGTGTTGGCCATGGCGCCGCCGATGATCAGCGCGTCCACTTTCTTGAGCAGGTTGCCGAGCAAATCGAGCTTGCTGGAAATCTTCGCCCCGCCGATGATCGCCGCCAGGGGGTGCGCGGGGTGTTCAAGCGCCTTGCCGAGCGCCTCGAGCTCGGTCTGCATGGTGTGGCCGGCGTAAGCCGGCAGCACGTGACCGAGCCCTTCGGTCGAGGCGTGCGCGCGGTGCGCGGCCGAGAAGGCATCGTTCACCCAGATGTCGCCGAGCTTGGCGAGCGCGGCCACAAAGGCGGGATCGTTCTTTTCCTCGCCAGGATGAAAGCGCGTGTTCTCCAGGCAGACGATGTCGCCTTGCTTCATCGCTGCTACCGCGCGTTCGGCGTTTTCGCCGATGCAGTCATCGACGAAACTCACCGGCCGCATGAGGATATGGGCCACTTCGGCGGCGACCCGTTTCAAAGAGTCTTTCGGGTCGCGCTTTCCCTTGGGACGGCCGAAATGCGACAGCAGGATGACCTTGCCGTCGGCATCGGCGATCTCGGTGATCGCGGGCGCGGCGCGCTCGATGCGGGTCGCATCGGTGACCACGCCGTGCTCAACCGGCACGTTGAGGTCGACGCGCATCAGCACGCGCTTGCCCTTGACGTCGACGTGATCGAGTGTCCTGAACGCGGTCATGCGCGGCCCGGCGCGTTCGGCTTGTTAGATGAGCTTGCCCATCGCCACGGCGGTATCGGCCATGCGGTTGGAGAAGCCCCATTCGTTATCGTACCACGACATCACGCGTACCAGCGTGCCGTCCATCACCTTGGTCTGCTCCATGTCGAAGACCGAGGAGTGGGCGTCGTGGTTGAAGTCGATCGATACGTTGGGCGCGGTGTGATAGCCGAGAATGCCTTTGAGCTGCTGCTCGGCGGCGCGCTTGATGGCGCCATTGACTTCGTCCTTGTCGGTTGCGCGCTTGGCGACGAACTTGAAATCGACCACCGACACGTTCGGCACCGGCGCGCGGATGGCGACGCCGTCCAGCCTGCCCTTGAGCTCGGGCAGCACCAGGCCGACGGCCTTGGCTGCTCCCGTCGAGGTCGGGATCAGCGACATGGCCGCGGCGCGCGCGCGGTGCAAGTCCTTGTGCACCTGGTCGAGCAAATGCTGGTCATTGGTGTAGGCATGGATGGTCGTCATGAAGCCCTTGTCGATGCCGATGGCGTCGTTGAGCACCTTGGCGACCGGTGCCAGGCAATTGGTGGTGCAAGAGGCATTGGAGACGACCTTGTGGTCCTTGGTCAGCTTGTCGTGGTTGACGCCGTAGACCACGGTCAGGTCGGCGCCGTCGGAAGGCGCCGACACCAGCACCGCCTTGGCGCCGGCGGCGAGATGCGCCTTGGCCTTCTCCTTCGAAGTGAAGATGCCGGTGCATTCGAGCGCGATATCGACGCCGAGATCTTTCCACGGCAGCGTGGTCGGGTCCTTGATGGCGGTGACCTTGATGGCGCCGTTGCCGACGCTGATGGTGTCGCCCTTGACCGTGACCTCGCCGGGGAAACGGCCGTGCACGCTGTCGAAGCGCAAGAGGTGGGCGTTGGTTTCCACCGGCGCTAGATCGTTGAGACCGACGACCTCGATGTCCTTGCGATCGCTTTCGGCGATGGCGCGCAGGATGTTGCGGCCGATGCGGCCAAACCCGTTGATGGCTACGCGTACTGTCATTGATGTCGCTCCCGGCTCATTCAATCGACCACGGCCGCGCTCGGCCATGCTCTATATAGAGGCTGGCTAGCCTTTCCCAAGCTTGCGCATTGCCGCATCCGCAACTGCCTCTGCGGTAATGCCAAACTTCTTGTAAAGGTCCTTGTATGGGGCGCTGGCCCCGAAAGATGACATGCCGATGAAGGCGCCATTGCTGCCGATGACGGCGTCCCAGCCCTGACGCACGGCGGCTTCCACGCCGACATTGACTTTCGCGCTGCCGATCACGGCGTGGCGCTGAGGCTCCGGCGCCTCCGCCAGCAATTCGAAGCAGGGCACCGAGACGACGCGCGCGGCCACGCTCTTGGCCGCCAGCAGCTTCCGCGCCTCGATGGCGACCGAGACTTCCGAGCCGGTGGCGAACAGCGAAACATCGGCCTTGCCGTCGGCCGGCTCGATCTCGTAGGCGCCGGCAGCGCAGCGGTTATCGGCATTGAGTGCGCGGCGCAGTTGCGGCAGGTTCTGGCGGGTGAGCGCCAGCACGCTCGGGCGGTGCTTATTTTCGAGCGCAAGCTGCCAGCATTCGATGGTCTCGACCGCGTCGCAGGGGCGGAACACCAGCAAGTTCGGGATCGCACGCAGCGCGGCCAGATGCTCGACCGGCTGGTGCGTCGGGCCGTCCTCGCCGAGGCCGATGGAGTCGTGCGTCATCACATGGATGACGCGAATGCCCATCAGCGCGGCGAGCCGGATCGCCGGGCGCGCATAATCTGAGAACACCAGGAAGGTGCCGCTGTAGGGAATAATGCCGCCACGCAGCGCCATGCCGTTCATGGTGGCGGCCATGCCGTGCTCGCGCACGCCGTAATGGATAAAGCGGCCGGAGAAGTCGGCGGCGGTGATCGCCTGCATCGCCTTGGTGCGGGTGTTGTTTGAGCCGGTCAAGTCGGCCGAGCCGCCGATCATCTCCGGCACGGCGGGGATAAGTGCCTCCAGCGCGATTTCCGATGAGGAGCGCGTGGCGATATCCTTCGGCGTTGAAGCGAGCGACTCTTTGGCTTTACGCACCGCGTCGGCGATCGCTTGCTGGGGCAACTCGCCCTTCATGCGGCGCTCGAATTCCGCGCGTTGTCCATCCTCGAGTGCGGCGAGCCGCTTGCTCCACTCGGTGTGCGCGCCTTTCGAGCGCTCGCCAGCCTTGCGCCAGGCGCTCAGCACATCGGCGGGCACCTCGAACGGCGCGTGCTTCCAGGCGAGGTTATCGCGCGCGCCCTTGATCTCGTCAGCGCCGAGCGGCGAGCCGTGCGCCTTTTCCGAGCCGACCTTGGTCGGCGCGCCGTAGCCGATCTTGGTCTTGCAGGCGATCAGCACGGGGCGATCTGATTTTTTCGCATTGGCGATTGCCGACGCAATTGCTTGCGGATCGTGGCCGTCGATTCGCGCAGCATTCCAGCCGCAGGCCTCGAAGCGCTTGACCTGATCCACGCTGTCCGACAGCGACAACGCGCCGTCGATGGAGATGCCGTTGTCGTCGAACAGCACGATCAGTTTGTTGAGCTTCAGATGTCCGGCAAGCGCGATGGCCTCGTGGCTGACGCCTTCCATCAGGTCGCCGTCACTGGCGATCACATAGGTCTTGTGGTCGACCACTTCTTTGCCGAACGCGGCGGCGAGATGCTTCTCGGCGATCGCCATGCCGACCGCATTGGCAAGTCCTTGCCCGAGCGGGCCGGTGGTGGTTTCCACGCCGGGCGTGTGGCCGTACTCCGGATGGCCGGGCGTGAGCGAGCCGAGCTGGCGGAAGCGCTTGATCTCGTCGATGGTCATCGCCGGATAACCGGTGAGATAAAGCAGCGCATAGATCAGCATCGAGCCGTGACCGGCCGAGATCACGAAGCGGTCGCGGTCGGGCCAGGCGGAATCGGCGGGATCGAATTTCAGAAATTGCTTGAACAGGACGGTGGCGACGTCCGCCATGCCCATCGGCATGCCGGGATGGCCGGATTTTGCCTGCTCGACGGCGTCCATCGCCAGCGCGCGGATGGCATTGGCCATGCGCGCATGGCCGACGGCGGAACTGGCGGCCGCTTGGCCGCGACGCCCGAAAGGTGCCACGGCTACCGTCGACGAGGCGTTTGCGCTCATGGAAAAGGCCTGTTTGCGTCGGTGGATAGCATGTGCGCCCCTTGAGTCAATGTGACGGCAGTTGCACTTGGCTGCCATGCACAGGGCTTAGAAAACATCGGGGTAAACCTTGCCCGCGGCGTTGACGCCTCGGTCGAGCGGCACGTAAGCTTCTCGTTCTAAACCGCTGCCAAAGCAAGATTTTTCAGGCGTGCCCGCGAGCGCGCATTACGGCCATGACCGACCAAAGCGCGATCGATACTGCGGTGAAGCGGCTGGCGCTGGCGCTCGACGCGCTCGATGCCGCAGTCGAACGCAGGCGCGAGGGCGACCGCAGCGCGGAGGCCTTGGCGAGCCAAGTGCAGGCGCTCGGCCTCGACCGCACGCGGCTGGCCGAAGCGCTCGACGGCGAGACCGCGCGCGCGCGCCGGCTGGAGGTGACCAACCGCGAAATCGCCGGCCGGCTGGACGCGGCCATCGCCTCGATCCAGTCGGTGCTGGACGAAAACGAGTAGCGACAGATGGCCCAAGTGAACACCACCATTGCCGGCCGCCAGTTCCGCCTCGCCTGCGAGGATGGGCAGGAAGCGCATCTGCAATCGCTGGCCAAGGACATCGACGCGCGCATCGCCAAGCTGCGAGAAAAATTCGGCGAGATCGGCGATACCAGGCTCACGGTGATGGCGGCGCTGATGGTGGCGGACGAACTGGCCGAGGCGACGCGCCGCCTGCGCCGGCTGGAGGAGGAGGTCGCCGGCTTGCAGGACGCCCGCGTGGTCGCCGCCGACCGCGCCAAGGCGGCGTCCGCCGCCGTGGTGAACGCCTTCAACTCGGCGGCCGAGCGCATCGAGGGCATTACCAGGAAGCTCAACCAGACACTCGGCAACGGCGTAGCTATGGGTTGAACTGGCGCCGCCTTGGCATAACCACTACATTCCGCCGCGCGGGGCTGCGGGGTGCGTCAGGAGACAAAACCTCGGGGCCTTATCGATCCTTAAGGGAGCTGTCCCTGACCGGGCTCGTGGGCTCGGACATATGGCGCCCACCTACTTTCGTAGGGAACCCGGGATCGAGCTCTCCAACGGCTTTCGCGGCTCCGCACTCAGTTTCTGATGTCTGATCCAGGCTCCCTGAAAGCAGAATTGCGCGCCGAGGCGCTCATCAAGCGCGATGCGCTGCCGGGGGCGATGCGCGCGGGTGCGGCCGAGGCGATCGCTAAGCGCGCGTTTCCACTTGCGGTGAAGCCGGACACGATCGTCGCCGGCTTCATGCCAATGAAGAGCGAGATCAATCCGCTGCCGTTGATGCGCAAGCTGGCCGACGCCGGCGCGCAGCTCGCGCTGCCCGCCATCGCGGGCCGTGGTAAGCCGCTGATCATGCGTGCTTTCAAGTTCGGCGATGAACTTGCGCGCGGGCAGTGGGGCATTCGCGAGCCCAAGCCTGAGGCAACGCAAGTCGAGCCCGACATTTTGATCGTGCCGCTGGCCGCCTTCGACCGCCAAAGCCACCGCATCGGCTACGGCGCCGGCTATTACGACCTGACCATCAACGCGTTGCGCGCGAAGAAAAACATCGCCGCCGTTGGCATTGCTTTCGCCGCGCAAGAAATTCCGCACATTCCCGCCACGACACGCGACGCGCGGCTCGACTTCGTGCTAACGGAGCGCGAGGTGATCGATTTCCGCGGGTTGTAGATCAGCATGCGTATTCTCTTCGTCGGTGACGTGGTCGGCCGCTCGGGCCGAAAAATTGTAAACGAGCGGCTGCCCGGCCTGATCGCCGACTGGAAGCTCGACCTGGTGGTGGCCAACGGCGAGAACGCCGCCGGCGGTTTCGGCATCACGGAAGCTATTTACAACGAGCTGATCGACGCCGGCGCAGGCTGCATCACGCTGGGCAACCACGCCTGGGACCAGCGCGAGGCGTTGGTATTCATCGAGCGCGCGCCGCGCTTGATCCGGCCGCTTAATTATCCCGCCGGCACGCCGGGCCGCGGCACGGCCATGATCGAGACCAAGAACGGCAAGCGCGCGCTTGTCATCAACGCCATGGGCCGCATTTTCATGGACGCGCTCGACGATCCCTTTGCGGCGGTTGACGGCGAGCTCGCCGCCTGCCCGCTGGGCGCAGGTGCCGACGCCATCATCCTCGACATGCATTGCGAGGCCACCAGCGAGAAGCAGGCCATGGGCTTTTTCTGCGACGGCCGCGTTAGCCTGACGGTCGGCACCCATACCCATTCGCCGACCGCCGATCATCGCATTTTGCCCGGCCGCAGCGCCTTCGTGACGGACGTCGGCATGACCGGCGATTTCGACTCGGTCATCGGCATGGTGAAGGACGAGCCGCTCAACCGCTTTCTGCGCAAGATCCCGGGCGGCAAATTCGAGCCGACGACCGGCGCGGCCACGCTGTGCGCGATTGCCGTGGAGACCGACGACGCCAGCGGGCTGGCATCGAAGGTCGGCGCGGTGCGGCTCGGCGGCGTGCTGGAAGAGGCGCGGCCGGCGTTCTGGGACTAGCGCTCCTTACTTTTTGTTGACCGCGACTCGCCGCAATGATTCGTTAGGCATAAGTGATTCGCCGGCCACGTGCTGCGTCCGGCTGGTAACCGCAGCACGGGTGGGCATGGCGCTCCACATCGATCGCAATCTCGCGCTCGCAGAAACGGCCGACGCCGCGCGTCGGCCGGATCACGATGCGCTGGCGCAGGCCCCGGATGAGCGCGCCGCATTTGCCGCGCAGTTCATCCCGGCCGGCGCGCGCGTGCTCGACCTCGGCTGCGGGCGCATGGCGCTGCGCCAGTTCCTGCCGAACGGCTGCCGCTACCAGGGCTGCGACCTCGTCGCGCGCGAGGCGGATACCGTCGTGTGCGATTTCAACGCCGGCGAATTCCCGAGTGAGGCCGCCGCGCAAGCCGATATCATCGTCATGCTCGGCTTGCTGGAAACCATCGTCGACGTCGAAAGCTTCTTCACGCATCTGCGCTTCTGCAAGCGCGACGTGGTCTTGAGTTATTGCGCGACCGATCTCACCGGCAAGTGCGACCGCACAGCGCTCGGCTGGGTCAACAATTTCAGTTTCTTCGATCTGGCGCGGCTGTTCGACCGCTACAGATTCCGCATCGAATGCACCGCGCCGATCGACAGCGCGCAGGCGCTGATGCGGCTGACGCCGGCCGAGCGGCTGATGCTGGTGACGCCTTGCAGCGTGGCGGTGGTGTCCGATCGCGGCGCCGGTCATTTCGGCGAGCGGCTTGGGTTGCACATGATTAACGCGCTGCTGCCGGGCGAGGCCGACGTGCATCACCTCACTTTCCGCACGCTCGGCCAGGCGCGCGAGGCCTACGACCTGGTGGTGGTCGGCACCGGCAACAGCCTGTTCCAGCCGCTACTCGGCGATGAGCTGCTCGATATCGTCGGCCGCGGCAAAGCGGCGATCGGCATATTCGGCACGCAATACCGCGAATTGATCCCGCGTCCGGCGCTCGAGCGACTGATCGAACGGCTCGACACCTGGTTCGCGCGTTACCAGGACGATGTGCTGATGTACGGGCGCGGCTGCAACAATGTCGAACATGTCGGTGACTGGTTGATCGACCTGTTTCCGCTCACCACCGCCACCGACAATGAGCAATTGCGGATCGGTGACGGGGCGGCCGCGCCGTCGCTCGACATCGATACCATCCAGCGCCACAAACAGGTCTATTCCGCGGATCCGCAGCCGTTTCTCTGCGCGCTCACCTCCGCGGAACTCGCGGCCTATGCCGAGTGGCCGGCGGTCGACATGCCGAATGCGGTGGCGGGGAATTTTCGCAGCATGCTGATCGACATTTTCGGCCGCAGCTATCCGGAAAAGGAGTTCTTCCTGGTCGACCGCGACGCGGTCACCCGCTACAAGGCGCGTGTCCGCCGTAACGTGACGCGCGTCGGCGAGCGCATCGGAGCCATCCTGCGCAACGTGGCGGTGGCGGCAGGCTGATCGGCCGAATATCTAACTGTCGATATTTATTTTCCCGCAGCGACGGCCTATATACCCGCCGGCAGCAACGCGTTGAAATCTAGTCATGGCCGGCCATTCCCAATTCAAGAACATCATGCACAAGAAGGGGCGCGCGGATAAGGAGCGCTCCAAGCTGTTCGGCAAGCTCGCCCGCGAAATCACCGTGGCGGCCAGGCTCGGCCTGCCCGACCCGGCCTTCAATCCGCGCCTGCGCGCCGCGATCCTGGCGGCGCGCGCCGAAAACATGCCGAAGGACAATATCGAGCGCGCCATCAAGAAGTCGCAAGGGTCCGACACCGAAAGCTACGATGAGATTCGCTACGAGGGCTACGCGCCAGGCGGCGTCGCGGTGATCGTGGAGGCCTTGACCGACAACCGCAACCGCACCGCCGGCGAAGTGCGCGCGATCTTCACCAAGAACGGCGGCAACCTGGCCGAAACCGGCGCGGTGTCGTTCATGTTCGACCATGTCGGCGTGGTGGAATACGACGCCAAGGTGGCGAGCGCCGATGCCATGCTGGAAGCCGCGATCGAGGCCGGCGCCGAGGACGTCATCTCCAACGAAGACGGCCACCAGGTCTTCACCACGCCCGACAGCTTGAGCGACGTCGCCAAGGCGCTGGAGGCCAAATTCGGCGAGTCGCGCAGGTCGGCGCTGATGTGGAAGCCGCAGAACACGGTATCGGTCGACGACGAGGCCGGCGAAAAGGTCATCAAGCTGATCGAGTCGCTCGACGACAACGAGGATGTGCAGAACGTCTACGCCAATTTCGAGGTCTCCGACGCGCTGGTCCAGAAGATGAGCGCGTGAGCGGTCCGGCCTAGGCGCAGGCGCGCCGCGGGGCTATCAAGGCCCCAGGATGAGACACCCGATTCGCATCCTCGGCATCGATCCGGGGCTCCGCCGCACCGGCTGGGGCCTGATCGACGCCGACGGCAACCGGCTGATCCATGTCGCCTGCGGCTCGCTGGAGACGAGCGAGCGGGCCACTTTGAGCGAGCGGCTGGTTGCGATCCATGACGGCTTGATTGCGGTGATCGAGCGCTACCGCCCGCACGAAGCGGCGGTGGAGCAGACCTTCGTCAACAACAATGCGGTGGCGACCCTCAAGCTCGGCCAGGCGCGCGGCATCGCTATGCTGGTGCCGGCGCGTGCCGGGCTCACCGTCGCCGAATACGCGCCCAATGTGGTCAAGAAAACTGTGGTCGGCGCCGGCCACGGCGAGAAGGCTCAGGTGCGCATGATGATCGGCGTGCTGCTGCCCAAGGCCGATCCGCAGTCCGAGGACGCCGCCGATGCGCTCGCTATTGCCGTGTGTCACGCGCATCACCGGACAAGCATGATACTGAAGGTGGCGGCGCAATGATCGGCAAGCTCAAGGGAATCATCGACTCCTACGGCGAGGATTTTGTCATCCTCGACGTGGGCGGCGTCGGCTACCAGGTGCATTGTCCGGCGCGCACGCTGCAATCGTTGCCGGCACAAGGTGAAGCGGCGACACTTTCGATCGAGACTTACGTGCGTGAGGACCAGATCAAGCTGTTCGGCTTTGCCAGTGACATCGAGCGCGAATGGTTCCGCCTGCTGCAGACGGTGCATGGGGTCGGCGCCAAGGTGGCCATGTCGGTGCTTGGTACGCTCAAGGTTTCAGATTTGGCGAATGCTGTTGCCCTGCGCGACAAGGCGCTCGTTGCGCGCTCGCCCGGCGTCGGCGCCAAGGTGGCCGAGCGTATCGTCACGGAGCTGAAGGATAAGGCGCCCGCCTTCAGCAATGTCGATCCGGCTGTGGTGCATCTCGCCGGCGCCTTGGACGAGAAGCGCGCGCCACGGCCGGTCATGGACGCGGTGTCGGCGCTCATCAATCTCGGTTACGGCCAGCCGCAGGCGGCTGCTGCCATTGCTGCCGCCGCGCGTAACGCCGGTGACGGCGCCGACACCGCGACGCTGATCCGGCAGGGTCTGAAGGAACTGGCGAAATGAACAGCCCGCGCCGCCTGCTTGCCGCCGATCGCCGCGACGATGACGTGGACGCTTCGCTGCGCCCGCAGCGGCTCAGCGAATTCATCGGCCAGGACAAGGCGCGCGCCAATCTTTCCGTGTTCATCGAGGCGGCGGCCGCGCGCAAGGAAGCGCTCGACCATGTATTGTTCGTCGGGCCGCCGGGCTTGGGCAAAACCACGCTGGCGCAGATCGTGGCGCGCGAACTGGGCGTGAACTTCCGTGCGACTTCCGGGCCCGTCATCGCCAAGGCCGGCGATCTCGCGGCCTTGCTCACCAATCTGGAGCCGCGCGACGTGCTGTTCATCGACGAGATCCACCGGCTCAACCCGGCGGTGGAAGAAATCCTCTATCCGGCCATGGAGGACTTCCAGCTCGACCTCATCATCGGCGAGGGGCCGGCGGCGCGCTCGGTCAAGATCGATCTGTCGCCCTTCACGCTGATCGGCGCCACCACCCGCGCCGGTCTGCTGACCAATCCGCTGCGTGACCGCTTCGGCATTCCGGTGCGGTTGAATTTCTATTCCGAGGCCGAGCTGGAGCAGATCGTCAATCGCGGCGCCCGCGTGCTCGGTCTTGCCGTGAGCGCGGACGGCGCCAACGAGATCGCGTGTCGGGCTCGCGGCACCCCGCGCATCGCCGGCCGGCTGCTGCGGCGCGTGCGCGACTTTGCCCATGTGGAGGGCGCCAAATCGGTCGACCGCGAAACCGCCGACCGTGCGCTTGGTGAACTGGAAGTAGATGCCGCCGGCCTCGACGCCATGGACCGCCGTTACTTGGCGACTATCGCCAACAATTACGGCGGCGGGCCGGTAGGCGTCGACACCCTGGCGGCGGCCTTGAGCGAGCCCCGCGACGCCATCGAGGATATCATCGAGCCGTTCCTGATCCAGCAGGGCTTCATCCAGCGCACCCCGCGCGGGCGACTGCTGACCGCGGCCGCCTTCAAGCATCTCGGCCTGCCGGAGCCGGCGCGCGACCCGTCGCAATTCGGGTTGTTCGGCCAGGACAAAGACGAATAGGTTGACGCCATGAAAACGATGCAAGGCGGCTGCCATTGCGGCCGGGTGTGCTTTCAGGTCACCGCCGATCTCGACCGCGTCACCTACTGCAACTGCTCGATATGCGCCAAGAAGGGCTTCTTGCACCTGATCGTGCCGCACGAGCAATTCGAGCTGGTGAGCGGCAAGGACGATCTCGCCACCTACCAATTCAACACCGGTGTCGCCAAACACACCTTCTGCAAGACCTGCGGCGTCCACCCTTTCTATGTGCCGCGCTCCGACCCCGACAAGATCGACGTCAACGTGCGCTGCATCGACGACGTCGATCTGTCGACGCTTTCGATCAAGACATTCGACGGCAAGAACTGGGAAGAAGCGATGGGCCAGAGGGTGCCGTGGCGATGAGCGCGCTCGACGGAGAAATCCGCGACGGCCGGCACCATCAGCAAGTTCGCGTCTATTACGAGGACACGGATTTTTCCGGCGTTGTCTATCACGCCAGTTACCTGCGCTTCATGGAACGCGGGCGCACCAACTACCTGCGCTTGATCGGCGCTGACCACCGCGCGCTGTTCGATGCTGCCGAGAAGGAGGCGCCGGGCTTCGCCTTCGTGGTGCGCCACATGTCGATCGATTTCAAAAAGCCGGCCCACATGGACGACGTGCTCGACATCGTGACCGCGCCTGAGGAAGTGAAAGGCGCCTCCGTCACCCTCAATCAGAAAGTCATGCGCGGCGGGGACCTCATCGTCGAGGCCCATGTGCAGGTGGCCTTCGTCTCCGGCGGCCGTGCTCGGCCGATCCCCAAGCCGCTGCGCATCGCCATGCAGGCGGACCAGGACGTGGCGCAGCCCGGCGGCTAGGCCGGGCCATCGACGCGTCCTCCGGACTCATGTAAAGGCCATTTACATGAGATCGACCACATGACCTGGGGGAGGCGAGGCCACGGGGCCCGCGGCTATCACCACGGCAATCTTAAAGAGGCCCTGGTGCGGGCCGCACTCGAATTGATCGCGGAGAAGGGGCCGGCCGGCTTCACTTTCGCTGACGCTGCGCGTTGGGCGGGGGTGAGCCCGGCGGCGCCGTACCGGCACTACCGCGACCGCGATGCCTTGCTCGCCGACGTGGCGCGGCGCGGCTTCGAATTGTTCGCCGGCGCGCTCGCCAAGGCCTGGGGTGACGGCGGCCCGGACGTGCTTTCCGCCTTCGGCCGGCTGGGCATGGCCTATCTTCATTTCGCCGAGCGCGAGCCCGCCTACTACTCGGCCATGTTCGAGGCCGGCGTGCCGCTTGATGCCGATCCGCTGCTGCGCGAGGCCGGCGAGCGCGCCTTCGCCGTGCTGCGCGCCGCCGCCGAAAAGCTGGTGGCGCTGATGCCGGCGCGCGGGCGGCCGCCGGCGCTGATGGTGGCCTTGCACATCTGGGCTATGACCCACGGCATCGCCTCGCTGTTCGGCCGCGGCGACCCCGCCCGCCGCGCCCTGCCGATGCCGCCGGAGGAGCTGCTGGAGGCGGCCTTCTTGATCTATTTGCGCGGCTTGGGCCTGCCGGATGGCGCGGGGAGTGGGCGGGGCTGAGCGCCCGACCCCTCGCAAAGCCGCCGCCGATCCCCATTTAGAATTTCAATGTGAAGGGTGTTGACATTCACCCGCCGCCGCCTTATCAATGTGAATACTATTAACATCCATGTGAGGCCGACAATGTCTTTCACGGCGAAGCTCGACGAATTCGGCAAACCCGCCTGGATCGCGCTGATCGTTCTTGGGTTCATGGCCTGGTGGCCACTGGGCCTGACCGTCCTCGCCTTCATGATATGGAGCGGAAGAATGGGATGCGGATATCACGGCGGCCACGAGCACTGGCAGCACAAGATGGCGCGCATGCAGCGCAAGATGGATTGGATGCGGGCCCGCATGCGCGGCGGCGCCCCGTGGTCGGCGCCCCCGACCAGCGGCAACCGCGCCTTCGACGAGTATCGCACGGAAACGCTGCGCCGGCTGGAAGAAGAGCAGCGCGAGTTCCGGGACTTCCTCGAGCGATTGCGCTTCGCCAAGGACAAGACCGAGTTCGATCAATTCATGGCCGAGCGCCGCGACCGGCCGGCGCCGGATGCTCCGTCGCCGCAGAACTGATCGGTTGTTCTGCCCCGCGCCACGGCCGTCCGCTTTTGTCGAGCGGGCGGCCGTCGTTTCAGGGATCAGCGATCAGAAATCAGTAATCAGATACGCATCACTCGGCTTTCTGACCACTGACTACTGATTACTGATCCCTGGGCCGGTAACCAGTCCTTAACCATAATCAGCGCTCTTAGGGCCGCCAATGACCCGATCTGCGCCCTAGTTTGGCCAAGTTTCGCGGGGATTTCCTATGCCTGCCGGTGGCGGGACATAGGCGTATTCGCGAGACATTTGATTTTCGACTGAGCGCGTGAGCGGTATCGCCCGGCGCGCACCTGCGTTTCGAAGATTACGCCGCGCCGGTCGTGTCCGACGGAGCCGGAAAGCGGAAAGGACGTGCCCATGAATCCTGGCGATGTGGCACAGTCGGTGCTCCCGCTCACCTCCTCCGACCTCTCGCTGTTCACGCTGTTCTGGCACGCCCACTGGATCGTCAAGGCGGTCATGGTCGGGCTGTTGATCTGCTCGATCTGGGTGTGGGCGATTGCCATCGACAAGACCGTGCTCTATGCGCGCACCCGCCGCGGCATGGACGCCTTCGAGCAGACGTTCTGGTCCGGCCAGTCGCTGGAGGAACTCTACCGCACGCTGTCCTCGCGCCCGACCCATTCCATGGCGGCGCTGTTCGTGGCGGCGATGCGGGAATGGAAGCGCAGCTTCGAGGGCGGGGCGCGCTCGTTCGCCGGCTTGCAGATGCGCATCGAGAAGGTGATGGAGGTGACGATCGCGCGCGAGGTCGAGCGGCTCGAACGCCGGCTCTTGGTGCTTGCCACCGTCGGCTCGGCCGGACCCTTCATTGGCCTGTTCGGTACGGTCTGGGGTATCATGACCAGCTTCCAGTCGATCGCAGCCTCCAAGAACACCTCGCTGGCGGTGGTGGCGCCGGGCATCGCGGAAGCGCTGTTTGCCACGGCAATCGGCTTGGTCGCCGCCATACCGGCGACGATTTTCTACAATAAGTTCGCGTCCGAGGTGAACAAACAGGCCCAGCGGCTGGAGGGGTTCGCCGACGAGTTCGCCGCTATTCTGTCGCGGCAGATCGACGAGCGCGGATAGCGCAGGTAAGGGCACGTTATGGCAGCCAATGCCGGTACCCCGGTGGTCGGTAAGCGGCGGCACCACCGCCGTAAGGTGATGAGCGAGATCAACGTCACGCCGATGGTGGACGTGATGCTGGTGTTGCTGATCATCTTCATGGTCTCGGCGCCGCTGCTCACGGTTGGCGTGCCGATCGACTTGCCGCAGACCCAGGCCAAGAGCCTCGACCAGGACAAGGAGCCGCTCACCATCTCGGTCAACGAGAAGGGTGAGATTTACCTTCAAAATTCCGAAATCGAGGTCGACAATCTGATCCCCAAGCTGCAGGCCGTCGCCGAGGCGCGCGGGGGCACCGATGCGCGCATCTACGTGCGGGGGGACAGGAAGGTCGATTACGGCACCATGATGAGGGTGATGGGCCGGCTGTCGGCCGCCGGCTTTCATCGGGTAGCATTGGTCACCGAATTCGAGCAGGGCTCGCAAGCGCAGTAATGCAGTAATGCAGATGAAGACAGCGTCAGTGATTTCGACCGGGCTGCACGTGACTGTGCTGCTGTGGGCGACGCTGTCCTTCACCGGCGAGACCTTCAAGGTCGCGCCGACGGAATCGCTGCCGGTCGATCTGGTGAGCGACAAGGAATTCTCCGAGATCACCAAGGGCATCAAAGAAGCGCCCAAGCCGGTCGAGAAGCCCAAGCCGCTGGTCGAGAAGATCGCGGAGCCGGTACCCAAGCCGGTCGAAGACTTGAAGGCCAAGATTACGGAGAAAAAGGAGGTCAAGGCGGCTGAAAAGCAGCCAGAGCCGGCGCCGAAGCCTGAGCCCGATCCAATCGCCGACAAGATCAAGAAGGTCGAGAAGCAACAAGCCAAGGCCGAGCCGAAGCCGCTGCCGCCGCGCCGGCCGCCGGTTCTCCACAAGCCGCAGCCCAAGTTCAGCGCCGACAAGATCGCCGCGCTGCTCGACAAGCGCGATCCGCAGCGTGTCGACGTGACCGGACCGACGCTCTCCGCCCCCACGCTCGGCACCGCCATGGGCAGCGCCGCCCACCTCTCGCAATCGGAGCTCGACGCGCTGCGCGCACGGCTGATGGCGCTGTGGAACCCGCCGGTCGGCATCCAAAACCCGGAAGAATTCGTGATCCGCATCCGCGTCCGGCTCGGCCGTGACGGCCGGCTAACCGCGCCGCCGCTGGTGCTTACTCACGGCACCGGACAGCTCTTCGACACCGCGCGCGACAGCGCGGTGCGAGCCGTATTCCGCGGCCAGCCCTTCGATATGCTCAAGCCGGAGCATTATGATACCTGGAAGGATATCGAAGTAACCTTCGATCCCAGGGATATGTTTCGCGGCTGAACCGACGGGATTTGTTTAAACCCCAATGAACCGACTAACCCTTGACGTCCAGCCGTCGCGCGCGCGCGGCCTGATCATCAACCGCCGCCGCCTCTTGGCCGGCGCCGGCGCGCTCGCCGCGTTCGCAGCCACGCCCGCGGGCGCGGTGCTGCGCCTCGACATCACGCAAGGCAATATCCAGCCGATGCCGATCGCGCTGCCCGACTTCCTGGCCGGCTCGCCGGCCGAGACGGAAACCGCGCACGGCGTCAGCCAGGTCATTACCAACAATCTGCAGCGCAGCGGGTTGTTCGCCCCGATCAATCCGGCCGCCTTCATCGAGCACATCACCAATACCGATCGTGTGCCGCATTTCACCGATTGGCGCACCATCAATGCGCAGGCGCTGGTCACCGGTCGCGTCACCCGGCAAAGAGACGGTCGACTGAAGGCTGAATTCCGCCTATGGGACGTGTTCGCGGGCCAGCAACTCGACGGCAAGCAGTATTTCACCACGCCCGACAACTGGCGGCGCATCGCCCAAATTATTTCGGACGCGATCTACCAGACGCTCACCGGCGAGAAGGGCTATTTCGACAGCCGTATCGTGTTCATCGACGAGACCGGGCCGAAAGACCGGCGCATAAAGCGCCTGGCGATTATGGATCAGGACGGCTTTGGCGTCCGTTATCTCACGCGCGGCGACGATTTGGTGCTCACCCCGCGCTTCAATCCGTCCACGCAAGAGATCACCTACATGGCCTATGGCCAGGGGCAGCCGCGCGTCTATCTGCTCAACATCGAGACCGGCCAGCGCGAGGTGGTCGGCAATTTCCCTGGCATGACTTTTGCTCCCAGGTTTTCGCCAGACGGCCAGCGCGTGATCATGAGCCTGCAACAGGGTCCCAACGCCAACCTATTCGTCATGGACCTGCGCTCCAAACAGACCACGCGGCTCACCGACACGCCGGCCATCGACACCGCACCGTGCTATTCGCCCGACGGCCGCTATATCTGCTTCGAGAGCGACCGCGGCGGTACGTCGCAGATCTACATCATGCCGGCGGCCGGCGGGCCCGCGCAGCGCATCAGCTTCGGCGAAGGCCGGCATTCGACGCCGGTCTGGTCGCCGCGCGGCGACTACATCGCCTTTACTGGCCAGGCCCGCGGGCAGTTCTCCATCGGCATCATCAAGCCGGACGGCTCGGGCGAGCGCGTATTGACGCAAGGGTTCCACAACGAGGGACCGACCTTCGCGCCGAACGGGCGCGTGATCATGTTCTTCCGCGATCCCGGCCCGGGGCCGAACCTCTATACGATCGACATCACCGGCCGAAATGAACTGAAGGAGCCGACGCCCAGCTACGCCTCGGATCCGGCCTGGTCGCCGCTGTTGTCGTGATAACGCCTTATTTTCACTAGCTCTTAACCATCAACGGAAGTTTGCTGCGTTGCGGCCCTTTTAACAGACCCGGGCAAGGTTCCATCAAGGTTGATGGAACGTTCGATTAACTCACGCCCTGTTAGACAAAAACCGCCAAGGTCCGGTCTGTGCGTGACTAATGGAGGCACCGGAATGTTCGATATGAGACAAATCACGCGCGGCGTCCGCTTCGCGGCGGTGTTCGCTGCGGCGCTCACGATTTCGGCTTGCGCCAACCAACAGAACGCGACCGGCGAAGGCGCTGCAGCGACACCCGGCAGCCAGCAGGATTTCGTGGTCAATGTCGGCGACCGTGTGTTCTTCTCGACCGACTCTACCGAGCTCACGCCGCAGTCACGCGCCACGCTCGACAAGCAGGCGCAGTGGCTCAACACCTACAGCCAGTACGGCCAGTTCACCGTCGAAGGCCATGCCGACGAACGCGGCACGCGCGAATACAACCTGGCGCTCGGCGCTCGCCGCGCGCAGGTGGTGCGCGACTATCTGATCTCGCGCGGCGTGGCGGCAAGCCGCATGCGCACCATCTCCTACGGCAAGGAGCGACCGGTGGCGCTGTGCGACGATATTTCCTGCTGGTCGCAGAACCGCCGCGCGGTGACGGTGCTCAACGCGAGCTCATAAGCGACGCGTTCGTCCGTGCAAATACCGGTCGAGCGGCGCCATCGCGCCGCCGGTTGCCTATCGTCAGCCCCTTGTGGCTTGCAAATCCGCGTAAATCGCGGAAGCTTGGCGTATCCGGGGCGGCAAGGGGCGTGAACCATAATCATCACCGCCCGCCGACCATCGGCCGCGGGGGTGGTGATAATGAGCGGATCGCCGACGGCACAACGAAGTTGGCGAATGGCTGCGGCAGCGCTGCTGGCGCTCGCAACACTCGCGGACTGCGATGAGCGCAACACGTATGTGCCGCCGCCGCCGCCAAAGGTGACGGTGACAACGCCGGTCAAACGCACGGTGACGCATTATCTGCAGGCCACCGGCAACACCGCCGCGGTCAACACCGCCGATCTGGTGGCGCGCGTCTCCGGCTTTGTCCAATCCATCAATTACAACGACGGCGAATTCGTGAAGAAAGGCACCGTGTTGTTCACGATCGAGCCGGAAACCTACAAACTCAAGCTGGACCAAGCCAAGGCCGCCGAGGAAAGCGCCCGCGCCACGGTCACCCAGACCGACGCCGATTACCAGCGGCAAGCCGTGCTCATCAAGACCAACGCCGTTTCCCAGTCGGCGGTCGACAGCGCAAAGGCTGCACGCGACACCGCCCGCGCCAATCTCACACAAGCCGAAATCAGCACGCAGCTGGCTGCCATGAACTACGGATACGCCAGCGTGACGGCGCCGTTCGACGGCATCGCCACTGCGCGCACGGTGTCGATCGGCGCCTATGTCGGCGGCAGCGCGAGCCCGACGGTGCTGGCGGCCATCGTGCAGACGGATCCGATCTATGTGAATTTCAATGTCAGCGAGCAGGACGTGCTGCGAATCCGCGCCGAAATCCGCAAGCGCGGGCTCACGCCGGAGGATCTCAAGAAAGTCCCGGTGGAGGTCGGTTTGCAGACCGAGGACGGCTATCCCCACGTCGGCCATCTCGACTATGCCTCGCCGACGGTCGATCCCTCGACTGGGACGCTGGCCGCGCGCGCCATCCTCGACAATCCCGAGCGTGTGATGCTGCCCGGCCTGTTCGTGCGCGTGCGCGTTCCGACGGAAAAAGAAGAAAACGCGCTGCTGGTGCCCGATGCCGCGCTCGGCACCGATCAAAGCGGGCGCTACCTGCTCGTGGTCAACAAGGACAACGTGGTCGAGCAGCACAATGTCGCGATCGGCGCGCGCGAGGGCACGCTGCGGGTGATCGAAAAGGGCCTCAAGCCGGATGACCGGGTCGTCGTGGCCGGTCTGTTGCGCGCCGTGCCCGGCCAGAAAGTGGATCCGCACGACGCGGCAGCGATGCCTGGCGCGAAGTAAAAGGCGCCGTCATGTTCTCGAAATTCTTCATCGAGCGACCCGTCCTCGCCAACGTGATCGCGATCCTGACGGTCGTGATCGGTCTGGTCGCGCTGTCGGCGTTGCCGGTGGCGCAATATCCCGAAGTGGTGCCGCCGACGGTGCAGGTGACCACGCGCTATCCCGGCGCCAGCGCCCGCACCGTCATCGACACCGTGGCGCTGCCGATCGAGCAGCAGGTCAACGGCGTAGAGGGCATGATCTACATGCAGTCCTATGCCGCCGCGGACGGCAGCTATTCGCTGACAGTGACCTTCAAGATCGGCACCGATTTGAATTTTGCGCAGGTGCTGGTGCAGAACCGCGTGTCGACGGCCTTGTCGGCCTTGCCGAGCGCGGTGCAGACGCAAGGCGTGGTGGTGCAGAAGAAATCGACCTCGATCCTGCAGATCGTCACGCTGTCCTCGCCCAATGGTCGCTACGACAGTCTGTACATGGCGAACTACGCCACCATCAATCTGCAGGACGAGATTTCGCGTCTTCCCGGTGTCGGCAACGTCACGGTGTTCGGCTCCGGCCAATATGCCATGCGGGTCTGGCTCGACCCGGAGAAGGTCAAGGCGCGCGGCCTCAACGTGCAGGACGTGATCGGAGCCCTGCAGCAGCAGAACGTGCAGGTCACCGCCGGGCAGATCGGAACGCCGCCGGGGCCCGACACCGTGGCATTTCAATACACCTTGAACGTCGCCGGGCGCCTCGATGATCCCAGTCAATTCGCCAATGTCATCGTCAAGACCGGCTCTAACGGTCAGATCACGCGCGTGAGCGACATCGGACGGGTCGAGCTTGGCGCGCAGACCTACGGGCAGGTTTTCGAACTCGACGGCAATCCGGCGGCGGGCGTCGGTGTTTTTCTTGCGCCCGGCGCCAACGCGCTCGACGTGGCGACAGAAGTGAAGAAGCGCATGACCGAACTCGCGCGCGCTTTTCCGCAGGGGCTAGCCTATGACGTGCCGTTCGACATCACGGTCTTCGTCAAGGCGTCGATCGACGAGGTCTACAAGACCTTATTCGAGGCGGCGATCCTGGTGCTTATCGTCATCCTGGTGTTCCTGCAGGACTGGCGCGCCATGCTGGTGCCGGCGACGACGGTGCCGGTGACCATCATCGGCGCCTTCGCCGCCATGGCGGCGCTCGGCTTCACCGTCAATTTCGCAACCTTGTTTGCCATCGTGCTGGCAATCGGCATCGTGGTCGACGACGCCATCATCGTGGTGGAGGGCGCCGCCCACAATATCGACCGCGGCATGGACGGACGGCAGGCCTCGATCGCGGCCATGCAGGTGCTGTTCGGCCCCATCGTGGGCATCACGCTGGTGCTGCTGTCGGTATTTCTGCCGGCGGCGTTCCTGCCCGGCCTGACCGGGCAGATGTACGCGCAGTTCGCACTGGTGATCGCGGCCACCGCGTTGATTTCCGCCATCAACGCGGTCACGCTGAAGCCGACGCAATGCGCGCTGTGGCTGCGCCCGACCGTCCCGGTGGAAAAGCGTAACATCGCCTACCGTGCGTTCGACGCAGCCTACGCCAAGGTGGAAGCCGGCTATGCCGGCCTGATGCGGCGGCTGGTCGGGCATGCCGGCATCTTCGTGCTGGTGGCGCTCGCGATTATTGTGGGCACGATCTTCGAATTCACGCGCATCCCGACCGGGTTCATTCCGTTCGAAGACCAGGGCTACGTGGTGGCGAATGTCCAGCTGCCGGACGGCGCCTCGCTCGTGCGCACGCAGAAGGTGCTCAACAAAGTCAGCGCGCTCGCGCGCAAGACGCCCGGCGTTGACGAGGTCGTCACCATCGCCGGCGTCTCGGCGCTCGACAACAACGCCTCGCTCTCGAGCGGCGGCGTCGCCTATATCATGCTCAAGGACTGGGCGGTGCGCGGCAAGGCGCAGGGTCTGCTGCCGATGCTGCAAAGCCTCAACAGCGCGTTGGACCAGGTCGAGGAGGCCAAGATCCGCGTGCTGCCGCCGCCGCCGATCCAAGGCATCGGCTTTTCGGCCGGTTTCACCATGCAGGTCAACTTGAAGGATACGAGCGCCGATTACGTCAAGCTCGCGCGCGTGGTCGACTCCACCGTCAGCAACGCCGCTTCGCAGTCGAGTATCCGGCTGGCGCTGAGCTCGTTCCGCGCCAATATCCCGCAATATTCGATCGAGCTCGACCGGGTGAAGGCGCAGGCGCTGCAGGTGAACATCGATCAGGTCTTCAATGCGCTCTCGGGCTATCTCGGCTCGAGTTATGTCAACCAGTTCACCAAGTTCGGGCGCACGTTCCAGGTGTTCGTGCAGGCCGATTCTGAATTCCGCCAGCGCATCGGCGATATCGACCACCTGTCGGTGCGCAACAGCGCGGGCAACATGATTCCACTCGGCACGCTAGTGAAGATCACGCCGGTCACGGGACCCGCGCTGATCAGCCTCTACAATCTCTATCCGTCCGCGACCATCATCGGCATGCCCGCGCGCGGCTATTCAAGCGGGCAGGCGATCGCGCTGATGGATCAGATCGCCAAGAAGTCTTTCCCGCCGCATGTTGACTACGATTGGTCGGCCATGTCCTATCAGGAGAACCTCGTCGGCAACCAGATGTATCTCGTATTCGCCATGGCGCTGTTGCTGGTCTATCTGGTGCTGGCCGGGCAATACGAGAGCTGGTATCGGCCGCTGGCGGTGATCCTGGCGGTGCCGATTTCACTGGTGGGGCCGGTGGCGGCAATTAGGGCACTGCACATCGACAACAACCTTTACACCCAAATCGGTATCGTGCTGCTGATTGCATTGTCGGCCAAGAACGCCATCCTGATCGTTGAGTTTGCGCGCGAGCTGCGCGACGGCGGCAAGGCGATCACGGACGCCGCGGTGGAAGCCGCGCGCGCCCGCTTCCGGCCGATCGTGATGACGTCTTTCGCCTTCATTTTCGGCGTGCTGCCGCTGGTGCTGGCGACCGGCGCCGGCGCCAATGCCCGCGCCTCGATCGGTATCGCGGTGTTCACCGGCATGATCTCCTCGACTTGCCTGGCGGTGTTATTCGTGCCGTCGTTCTACGTGGTGGTGCAGCGTTTCGAGGAATGGCTGGCCGATCGCCGCCGCCGTCGGGCGGCCGGCGCGGCTGCGAAATAACGAGGGCCGACTTGACGAGCGGCGGTTTTGCGCCTTTTTCCCCGCGCGCTGCGGCCATATTCTGGTCGTACTCGACAGGCTATGCTAGGAACCGACTGCAATCATTCATTATTCATGGCCGTCTGCCACCGAATTCGCCGATGACACGTATCCGTCTCTGCGCGCATCTCGCTTGCACGCTTCCGGCCGCTGTCCTCGCCGCGGCGCTGCTGTGCGCGCCGGGCACGGCGCTCGCGCAGGATCGTTCATCCGGCGGCTTCCTCGACAATCTGTTCAACCCCAACCGCGAACAACAGCGGCAGCAGCCCGAGACGCAACAACCCCCGGCGGCGGCGCCGCAAGCGGTGCAGGCCGACGGCGGCGATCTCAGCGGCCGCGTCAGCCGAATCGAGAATGCGCTGCGCCAGCTCACCGGCACCATCGAGCAATTGCAGCACCAAAATCAAATGCTGCAGATGCAGCTCAAGCGCATGCAGGACGACACCGAATACCGCTTGCAGCAACTGGGCGCGAGAGGTGGCGCGTCGGCGGGACCCACCGCGCCGCCGACTGGCAATGCCGCGCCGGCCGCCGCGCCGGGGCAACGTTCCGATGTGTTCGATCCCTCGCGGCATCCTGACGCGCCGGGCGTTCCGCACACGCTCGGCAACGCGGCGACGGCGGGTCCGCCGCAGACCATGACCAATGAACCGCCAGTCGGCGCACCGGGCGGCCGCGCCGCTGGCGCGCCGCTCGATCTGTCGACGCTCGCCGGCAATGCGCCAGTCGCGGCACCGGCGCCAGAGCCAGAGCCAGCAGCGCCGCCGCCGGCCACCCAAGCGCCGCAGCCGCAGGCTTCGCAACTGCCGCCGCCACCGCCAGGTAACACCAGCGCGACCGGCGTGCGGCTCGCGACTTTGCCGCCGTCGACCTCGCCCAAGGATGAATACCAGCTGGCCTACGGCTATGTGCTGCACAAGGACTATGCGCTGGCCGAGCAGGCCTTCCGCGACTTTGTACGCAAATATCCGAAAGAGCGCCTGCTGCCGGATGCGCAATATTGGCTGGGCGAAAGCCAGTTCCAGCAGCAACGCTATCGCGACGCTGCGGAATCTTTCCTGGCGGTTTCCACCAAATACGAGCAATCCGGCAAGGCGCCGGAGTCGCTGCTGCGTCTCGGCCAGTCGCTCGCCGCGTTGCATCAGAAGGAAGCGGCTTGCGCGACCTTTGCCGAGGTCGGGCGCAAATATCCGCGCGCCTCGTCGGCTGTGAAGCGCGGCGTGGCGCGGGAACAGAAGCGTGTCCATTGCTGACGCCAGCCCGGTTTCGGCGTCGGAAGCAAAAACGCTTTTCTCCGGTCTCGATCGTTTGCCCGCGCTGGTGCTTGCGGTGTCCGGCGGACCGGATTCGGTCGCGCTGATGTGGCTTGCGGCGCGCTGGCGGCAATCGCTTAAAGCGCCGCCGAAGCTGGTTGCGGTCACCGTCGATCACGCTCTGCGCAAGGAATCCAAACGTGAAGCGGCCGCAGTCGCACGGCTGGCGCGCAAGCTCGGCATTGCGCATCGCACGCTTGCCTGGCGCGGCGTCAAGCCCGCGACCGGGTTGCAGCAGGCGGCGCGGGCAGCGCGCTACCGGTTGCTCGGCGACGCCGCACGGGCAGCCGGCGGCGCCCACGTGCTTACCGCGCACACGCTCGACGATCAGGCCGAGACTGTGTTGATCCGCATGAGCCGCGGCAGCGGCATCACCGGGCTGGCGGGCATGAGCCGGTTCGCGATTCTGCCCGGCGACGGGCAGGTCAGGCTGGTGCGCCCGCTGCTCGACATCCCCAAGGCACGGCTGGTCGCCACCCTGCGTGCAGCGAAAATCCCATTCGCCGAGGACCCAAGCAACCGCGATCCGCGCTTTGCACGCGCGCGGCTACGCGGCCTGATGCCGGCGCTCGCCCACGAGGGGCTCAATGCGCGCCGTCTGGCGCTATTGGCGCGGCGGCTCAAGCGGGCGGACCTGGCGATCGAAGCGGCCGCCGCCCGTGCCGAGGAGAACCTGGCAGCACAGCCTTCCGGCCCGGGTTCGAACAGCTTCGACGCAGGCGGCTTGGCACAACTGCCGGCCGAAATCGCGCTGCGCCTGCTTGGACGAGCAGTGGCCAAGGTGGGCGATGAAGGCCCGGTGGAGCTTTCCAAGCTCGAATCGCTGAAAACGGCGCTCGACGACGCCCAAAATGCCGGTAATGCCCGCTTTCGGCGCAGCCTGGCCGGCGCGCTGGTGACGCTCGCCGCGGGCCGAATTGTCGTGGAAAGGGCGCCGCCGCGGCGTCGTAGATCCTTAACCACGGCCGGACGTGGCAAAGTCAAAACGGCGGAAAGGCGCTAGAATATCAAGATTCGAGGGCTTTCCCTTGACCACGGCACTGCCTACATTGGGAAGGGACAGGTGGACGTGAAGTCGCCACGAAACCTGGGCATAAGAAAAAAAGCCGCAGCGCCTAAGCGCGCGGCGGTCAAGGGCTGCGCATGAACGCCAATTTACGCAATTTCGCCCTCTGGGTGATCATCGTCCTGCTGCTGCTGGCGCTGTTCACGCTGTTCCAGAACCCGGGCCAACGCACTAATTCGCAAGAGGTCTCGTTCTCGCAATTGCTCAGCGAGGTCGACCAGGGCCGTGTGCGCGACGTGGTGATCCAGGGGCCGGAAATCCACGGCACCTTCTCTAACGGCACCAACTTCCAGACCTATGCGCCCAACGATCCGGGCCTGATTCAGAAGCTCTATTCCAAGGGCGTCTCGATCACCGCGCGGCCGCCATCGGACAACGTTCCGTGGTTCGTTTCGCTGCTGGTGTCGTGGCTGCCGTTCATCGCGCTGATCGGCGTGTGGATTTTCCTTTCGCGCCAGATGCAAGGCGCCGGCGGCAAGGCGCTCGGCTTCGGCAAGAGCAGAGCGAAATTGCTGGCCGAGGCGCATGGCCGCGTCACTTTCGAGGACGTCGCCGGCGTCGACGAAGCCAAGCAGGACTTGCAGGAAATCGTCGAATTCCTGCGCGACCCCGGCAAATTCCAGCGCCTGGGCGGACGCATTCCGCGCGGCGTGTTGCTGGTCGGGCCTCCCGGCACCGGCAAGACACTGATCGCGCGCGCGGTCGCCGGCGAAGCCAATGTGCCGTTCTTCACCATCTCCGGCTCCGACTTCGTCGAAATGTTCGTCGGCGTCGGCGCTTCCCGCGTGCGCGACATGTTCGAGCAGGCCAAGAAGAACGCGCCCTGCATCATCTTCATCGACGAAATCGACGCGGTCGGCCGTCATCGCGGCGCCGGCCTCGGCGGCGGCAACGACGAGCGCGAGCAGACATTAAATCAGTTGCTGGTCGAGATGGACGGCTTCGAAGCCAACGAAGGCATCATCTTGATCGCCGCCACCAACCGGCCCGACGTGCTCGATCCTGCGCTATTGCGCCCCGGCCGATTCGATCGTCAGGTGGTGGTGCCGAATCCTGACGTGGTCGGCCGCGAAAATATCCTCAAGGTTCACGTGAAGAAGGTGCCGCTGGCGCCGGACGTGAACCTGAAAACGACCGCGCGCGGCACGCCCGGCTTCTCCGGCGCCGACTTGGCCAATTTGGTCAATGAAGCGGCCTTGATGGCGGCGCGCCGCAACAAGCGCATGGTCACCCAGTCCGAATTCGAGGACGCCAAGGATAAGGTGATGATGGGCGCCGAACGCAAGTCGCTGGTGATGACCGACGAGGAAAAGATGCTCACCGCCTATCACGAAGGCGGCCATGCCATCGTTGCGCTCAACGTCAAGGCCACCGACCCGGTGCACAAGGCCACTATCATTCCGCGCGGCCGCGCGCTCGGCATGGTCATGCAACTGCCCGAGCGCGACAAGCTGTCGATGAGCCGCGAGCAGATGACCTCGCGCCTCGCCATCATGATGGGTGGGCGCGTGGCCGAGGAAATGGTGTTCGGCAAGGACAAAGTGACGAGCGGGGCGGCTAGCGACATCGAGCAGGCGACCAAGCTCGCGCGCATGATGGTGACGCGCTGGGGCCTGTCCGACGAGCTCGGCACAGTTGCCTATGGGGAAAACCAGGACGAGGTGTTCCTCGGCTACCAGGTGTCGCGTCAGCAGAACATCTCGGAGGAGACCTCGCGCAAGATCGACACCGAGATTCGCAAGCTGGTCGAGGCCGGCTATGCCGAGGCCACGCAGGTCCTCACCGACAAACGCGCCGACCTCGAAACGCTGGCGCGCGGTCTGCTCGAGTTTGAGACGCTGACCGGCGACGAAATCACCGATCTGTTTAAGGGCAAGCGGCCGGTGCGGGAATCGGTGATCGAGCCGGCCACGCCGCGCTCCTCCGCAGTGCCGCCGGCCGGCAAGCCGCGTCCGCGGCCCGAGCCGCCGGCGGGCGAGGTCGCCCCGCAGCCGCAGGGGTAGCGCCTCTGCGCCTCATGATCCGAACGCCCGCCTATGGCGGGCGTTTTCATTTGCGCGTGCCAAGCAATGCTTTTGACATCGATTGACATCGGTCAATCCGCTGGCAATCGCTTTGATCTATAAATTTTAAATTGGCAGTTTTGGCAGGAGCAGTGTGATGATGACAGGCCGATGGACCATGAGTGAAGTGATCAAACACGGCATCCTCGCCGGCGCAGCGGGCGGGGTCGCGGAAATTATTTGGATTTCGCTCTATGCAGCGCTCACCGGCGGCGATGCGGCTGTCCTGGCGCGCGGCGTGACCACGGCGGTCGGCGTCACCGCCTTGCTGCCAACGGCGTCCGTCGCGATGGGCGTGGTCGTGCACATGGCGCTGGCGGTGCTGTTGGGCGTTGCGGTAGCTGGCCTGTGGCAGACGATGGCGCATCGGCTGGGCGTGAGTGGCGGCTATGCAAGCGTGCTCGCGGCGCTTGGCGCAGTCTGGGTGCTGAACTTCTTCGTGTTGCTGCCGGCGATCAGCCCGGCCTTCGTGCAATTGGTGCCCTATGCGGTGAGTTTGACGTCGAAACTGCTGTTCGGTCTCGCCGCTGCGGAAACACTGCGCCGTTTCGCGATCGCGGCGAGAAAGTCGGCGATGGCGGCTGCCGTCTAGGTTATCGCCAAGACGCGCCAGCTGCCGCTTAGTGGAGTCATCTTGAGTCTAGTATGGTGGCCGGCCCGGTTCCGGCCATCATGCATTTGAGCGTCCGCCAATGCCGCTGCAAAACCGCGTCTCACCCTTCGGCGAATTCATCGCAACGCCGTCGCGCGGCCTTCTGATGGGCAACCGCGGCGGGCGGCTGCATGACGCGCAGCGCAGGCTTGGGGCGCGGCGCTGGGCCTCGAAAAAATGGATCTGCTGCAAGCTCGCCTTCAACGACCGCCATCGCCGGGTCTGGGGCGATGGCTACAGCGAACTGTTCTTTTGCGATGAAGCGACGGGTTTTGCCGCCGGTCGCCGGCCTTGTTTCGAATGCCGGCGCAAGGACGCCGAGCGGTTCGCAGCTTTGTTCTCCGGCAAGCCGAAGCGCGCGAGCGCCGCAGCGATGGACAAAGTCCTGCATGCCGAGCGGTTGATTGGTCGCGCCAAACGCACCCATCGCCGCACGCTCGACGCGCTGCCGGACGGGGCGATCGTCGTCATCGATGGAGTGCCCTTCGCCGTGCGTGCGGATCGGCTGCTGCACTGGATGCCGGCAGGCTACGTCAGCAGACAGGAACGCCCGCGCGGGATCGAGGTGGACGTGCTCACGCCGCCGTCGATCCTGACCGTGCTCGCGCGCGGCTATGCGCCGTTGTGGCACCCGAGTGCCCGCTAAAACCTAAGGCGGCTCGATCGGCGGCGCGGCGGCGGCGGCCGGCACGCCGCAGGCCCAGGCGAAAAACACGATACCCGCCATGACCAACAGCATCGCCGCCACCAAGGCGACGCAGGCCGGCCAGCCGCCCAATGTCCAGGCGACGCCGCCCAGCGCCGCGCCGAAGCTGCCGCCGACATAAAAACTGGTGACGTAAAGCCCGACCGCCGAGGAGCGGCCGGCCTTGGCGGTGACGGTCACATAGCCGGTGGAGATCGCCTGGCAGATTAGCCCGCAGCCGGCGCTGATGGCGAGGCCCAATATGATCAACGGCAGCGAGGGCGCCAGCGTCAGCGCGATGCCGACGCCCCACAGCGCGATCACCCGTGCCGTGAAGTGCCGCCGCCCGAACCGCCCGACCGCCCAGCCGGCCCACGGCGTGAGCACGGTGCCGGCGAGATAGACCACGAACAGCGCGCCGAGCCAGCTGGCCGAGAGATTGTAGGGCGGGGCGGCAAGATGAAAGCTGACATAAGTGAACGTGCAGATGAAATTAAACAGCACGCCGAATCCGACCGCGAACGTCGCGACCAATTGGCCGTTGCGGAAATGCGCGAGCATCTGCCGCCCGGAGGCGAGCAAGCCTTCCGAACGCACGAATTTACGCTCATGCGGCAGCAGAAACGCGACGGCACTCGCGCCGGCGAGGGCAATCCCGGCGAGCGCGAAAAATCCCCAGCGCCAGCCGACCAGGTCGGCGCAGAAGCCGGTCACCAGCCGGCCGCTGAATCCGCCCAGGCTCGAGCCCGAACTGTAGATGCCAGCGGCCGTGGTCGCTTCCTGGCGCGGCCATTCGTCGCCGATATAGGCGACGGTGACCGCGAAGATCGGTGGCAGCACCAGCCCCTGCACTGCGCGCCAGAAGATGAGCGCCGACAGGCTCGTCGCCAGCCCGACCATCACGGTCGGCACCGCCAGCACAAACATCGCCGCGACGATCACCCGCTTGCGCCCCAGCACGTCGGCAACCGCGCCGGTGAACGGCGCGGTCAGCGCTACCGCCAGCGTGCTCACCGTGATGATGGTGGAAACCTCGGCGGCGCCCGCGCCGAATTCCTGCGAGAGCAAAGGCAAGATCGACTGCGGCGAATAAAGATTGATAAAGCAGCAATAGCCGGCAAGCCCGACCGCCAGGTGGCGCGCGAAAACTCCTCGGCTTTTGGCGGCAGCTTGCATTGAGAAGACCGGCAGGGCGTGAACGTGCAGCTATGCAATGTTTTGGCACCGCCCGCCAAGGGGCAGGCCGGCGGGGCAGCGGGCCGGCCGGCGCATAGCTCTACGGTAACCCAAGCGCCGCGCGTGCTTGGCGCAGCGTCTCGGGCGGATCGCCGCCGGCGTCCACCTTCTGCCAGTCAATGGCGCCGAGATCGTATTGTTCCTGGCGGCGGGCGACCGCGGCATCGGCGTCGGAAGCGTCCGCCGGCCGGGCTCCGACACGGGCGATACGGACGCTAAGATCGGCGATGAGAAACAGCCCGTAGAACGCCGCGCCGCCCGCCGCACGTGCGATGGCGGCCCGCTCGCCGGCGTCGGCGAACACCGCGTCTACGATCGCCGAATGACCGGCGACGATGACGCGGCGCGCCTTGTCCTCGAGCGTGCCATAGACCTTGGCAGTGACCTTCGGCGCATAGGCCGGCTGCGGCAGGCGCTCGGTCTCGGCCAAGCCGAACAAGACCTTGCGTTCGACGTCGCTGCGCAGCACCACCGCGCCAGGCGCCGGCCACAACTCCGGTGCCAGCGTGTGCGCGAGCCACGATTTGCCGGTGCCCGACAAGCCGCCTACCGCCACCAGAACCGGCTTCGGCGGCACCAATAGTCTTTGCGCCAGCGCGAAATAGTCGCGCGCGCTCTGCTCGGCTTGTACACGTTTATCGCTGTGCTTGGCGCGCGCGGCGGTGACTTTGGCACGGATCGCCGCGCGCATCGACAGGAAAAGCGGCAAGGCCGCCAGCACATCGAGATTCTCGAGCCGCTGCGTCTCATTGAGATAACGGTTGAGCACGATATTGGCGGCGGGCCCAAGTCCGCGCTCGATCAAGTCCATCAGCAGGAAGGCGAGATCGTAGAACACGTCGCCGGTGGCCAGGTTCGCGTCGAATTCGATGGCATCGAATAGAGTCGGTTCGCCGTCGAGCAGGACAATATTGCCGAGGTGCAGATCGCCGTGGCAGCGGCGCACGAAACCGGCGCGCTGGCGCTGCTCAAGCAATGGACGCAATCGCGCAAACGCCGCGCGCGTGCCTGAGGCGAGCGCGGTCAATTGCGGCGCTGGAAACAAGTCGGGTGTGGCGGCGAGCTCGGCGTCGTTCTGCGCGATAATCTCGGCAAGCTCTTCGGCAAATCCGAAGCCGGTCGCCACAGGCGCCAACGCATGCGCTTTCGCCACCGCGCGCCCGAGCGCGTCGGCAAGGGCACCGTCGATCGCGCCACGCTCGGCGAGATGATCGAGCGTTTTCGACTCATCGAAGCGCCGCATTTCCACGGCCCATTCCACCGGCGCACCGTCGCCGCCGATCGCAAAGCCGCCACCAGGTGCGCGCGTGATCGCCACCACGCCGCGGTAGATCGCCGGCGCGAACGCCCGGTTGACCGCGATCTCGGCCTCGCAGGCACTTTTGCGTTTCTCCAGCGTGGAATAATCGAGGAAGGGAAAGCGCACCGCGCGCTTGATCTTGAGGGCGCGCTCGCCGGCGAGGAACACCGAAGCGGCGTGGGTGTCGATGCGCGTGATCTTGGCGCCGCCGTGGGTCGCATGCTGGCCAAGAAAGTCCAGGACCGCCTTTTGTGTACCCTCGGCCGGGCTCATGGTGTCCTTTGACGTCCTCATCCCGCGGGCCATGTATCGGCGGTATCGTGGGCCCGGCCGTGCGGCTCCAGACTGATCCAGGTCAATACGCAGGTTTGCTGGATGTGGCCATGATGTGCCAGATAAACTCAACCATTTGACGATTGGAGACGCTTCCAGTGACCACGCTGCCGCACAATTTCAAGCGCATCAGGCTCAATCTCGCCCGCTCCAAGGAGTTCCCGCAGGGCTCGCCGCGGCATGGCTACGAATTCGTGGCCCCGCTCGACGACAACGGTCATATCGACCTCGAGCAGTGGCGCCAGCATCGCGACAATTGCCGGGTGCGCCGGTTCTGGGAGGGCGAGGACGACGAGATCGGCATCTTGGTGCACAAGCCCGGCGGCCCTGAGCATGCGCGCTGGACGTTCGATTACAACCCGGAGCGGGCCGACGACGACGAGAGCGGCTATCGCTTCGGCGCCCACGCCTTTCGCCAGGGCGAATATGTCTCGATCCGTGACGAAGATGACGAGATGCACACCTATCAGGTGGCCTCGGTACAGAACGCGGTCTGACGGTGGCGGTACCGCCGCGGCTGGCCGTCGCCTTGCTTGGGCGGCGGAAATCGCCATGCTAGTGTGCAAGCGGACGGTCACAGGAGCCCTTTCGCATGCGCGCACTGACCGTCGAGCCCGGCCGGCCCAATTCCATCAAGCTTGAAGACGTTCCGCCGCCGCCGCAAAGCGACGGCGATATCCTGGTGCGCGCGCTGGCGCTCGGCATTTGTGGCACCGACCGCGAGATTATTTCAGGCGCCTATGGCTGGGCGCCGCCCGGGGCGCAGCGCCTCATCATCGGCCACGAATCGCTCGGCCGCGTCGAGCATGCGCCGGCCGGCAGCGGCTTTGCAGCCGGCGACCTCGTGGTCGGCATCGTGCGTCGGCCCGATCCGGTGCCCTGTCCGGCCTGCGCCGCCGGCGAATGGGACATGTGCCGCAACGGCCAATATACCGAGCGCGGTATCAAGCAGCGCAACGGCTACGGCTCCGAGCAATTCCGCCTCGAACACGATTTCGCGATCAAGCTCGACCCGGCGCTGGACAAGCTCGGCGTGCTGCTGGAGCCGACCAGCGTGGTCGCCAAGGCCTGGGAGCAGGTCGAGCGCATCGGCCAACGCGGCGCGGCTTGGCAGCCGCGCATCGCGCTGATCACCGGCGCCGGCCCTGTCGGCTTACTTGCGGCGCTGATGGCCAAGCAGCGCGGCTACGATGTGCACATTCTCGACCTCGCCAAGGACGGTGCGAAGCCCAAGCTCGCGCGCGATCTCGGCGCCACCTATCACGCCGGCGATCTTGGTAAGCTCGAGCCGGATATCGTGATCGAATGCACGGGTGCCGCTTCCGTGGTGCTTGACGTCATGAACCGCAACGCGCCGGAGGGGATCATCTGTCTCGCCGGCGTATCGTCCGGCGGCCATAAGCTGCAATTCGACGTCGGCGCTCTCAACCGCGCCATGGTGCTGGAAAACGACGTGGTGTTCGGCTCGGTCAACGCCAACAGGCGCCACTACCGCGCCGCCGCCGAAGCGCTCGCCAAGGCCGACAAGGACTGGCTCGGCCGACTGATCACCCGTCGCGTGCCGCTCGGCCGCTGGCAAGAGGCTTTCGAGACGCGCGCCAACGACGTCAAGACCGTCTTGGATTTCACGCAATGAGCATGACCCGGCGCGAGTGAGACATGGCCTCCCGCATCGAAGACTACGCCGTGATCGGCGATTTGAGCACCGCGGCGCTGGTCGGCCGCGACGGCTCGATCGACTGGCTGTGCTGGCCGCGTTTCGACTCGGACGCCTGTTTCGCGGCGCTGCTGGGAACCCCCGAACACGGCCGCTGGCAGGTCGCGCCGAAAGGCGGTGCGGCACGGATCACGCGGCGTTACCGGCCCAACACGCTGATTCTGGAAACCCGCTTCGAGACCGCCGACGGCGCGGCGACGCTGATCGATTTCATGCCGCCGCGCACCGACGGCTCGCATCTCGTGCGCATGGTGCTCGGCGAACGCGGCAAGGTGAACATAAGGACCGAGTTGGTGCTCCGCTTCGGCTATGGCGCGACGGTGCCGTGGGTGACGCGGGTCGACGATCAAACCTTGCAGGGCCTTGCCGGGCCGGACACGGTGCTGATGCGCTCGGACGTCCATTTGCGCGGCGAAAATTTCAAGACGGTCGGCGAATTCACGGTCGGCGCCGACGAAACCGCGGCCTTCGTTCTCACTTATGTGCCGCTGCATACGCCCATGCCGAAGCCACTCGACCCGCAGAAGGCGCTCGCCTCGACCGAGCGGTATTGGACGCGATGGGCGGCCAAGTGCAAGATCGAGGGACCCTGGCGCGAGGCGGTGACGCGCTCGCTGATCACGCTGAAGGCGCTCACCTACGCGCCGACCGGCGGCATGGTGGCGGCGGTTACCACCTCGCTGCCCGAGCAGCTCGGCGGCGAGCGCAATTGGGACTACCGCTTCTGCTGGCTGCGCGACGCGACGCTGACCCTGCTCGCGCTGATGAACGGCGGCTACTACGAGGAAGCCAACAAATGGCGCGAGTGGCTGTTGCGCGCGGTCGCCGGCAGCCCGGGCCAAATGCAGATCATGTATGGGATCGGCGGCGAACGGCGGCTCACCGAATGGGAAGCCGACTGGCTCTCCGGCTATGAGGGTTCCGTGCCGGTGCGGATCGGCAACTCGGCGCACGACCAGCTTCAGCTCGATGTTTTTGGCGAGATGATGGATGCGCTGCATCAGGCGCGGCTCGGCAAACTCGCGGCGAGCGAATCGCGATGGAATCTGCAAAAGGAGTTCATCGCCCACCTCGAGCAAATCTGGTCGAATACGGACAGCGGCATCTGGGAGGTGCGCGGCGAAAAGCGGCATTTCACCTATTCCAAGGCGATGGCCTGGGTCGCTTTCGACCGCACCATCAGAAGCGCCGAACGCTTTGGCCTCGACGGGCCGGTCGAACACTGGAAGAAAATCCGCGACGAGATCCATGCCGACGTCTGCCGGCTCGGATTCGACGCCGCCCTCAACACCTTCGTGCGCTCCTACGGCTCCAAGCAGCTCGACGCCAGCCTGCTGTTGCTGCCGGCGATCGGATTCTTGCCGCCCGAGGACCCGCGCATTCGCGGCACCGTCGAGGCGGTCGAACGTACGCTCGTCACCGACGGGCTGGTTCGCCGCTACAACACCGATGAAGCTGCCGACGGCCTGCCGGCCGGGGAGGGGGCGTTCCTGGCCTGCAGCTTCTGGCTGGTCGACGCTTACGTCATGCTCGGCCGCCGCGAGAATGCTCTGCGATTGTTCGAGCGCCTGTTGTCGCTTTGCAATGACGTAGGGCTGCTGAGCGAAGAATACGACCCTTACGGCAACCGGCTGATCGGAAACTTTCCGCAGGCCTTTTCCCATCTGGCGCTGGTCAATAGCGCCAGCAATCTCGCCCATTCCACAAAGCCTGCCGAACAGCGCGCGGAATGCAGGATTGCTCGCCACGCTTCTGAGACCGACGAGGCCCACTAAGTCTATTGACCGCTGACGGTCAGGCCGGGAAGAGTGCGCGGCTCACGCCGTGGTCAGCGGCCAAGCAAAGGAGAAACTCAGTGATTGTCGATCTTCGGACCTATCGGTTGTTGCCTGGACGCACGCCGGCGCAGCTCGACCTCTACGGCAAGCTCGGCTATCCGGTGCAGCTGCGCTATATGGGCGAGCCGGTGTGCTATCTGGTTGCGGAAAGTGGTGCGCTCAACACGTTCGTTCATGCCTGGGCCTATGAGAGCGCCGGCGACCGCGAGGCCAAGCGTGCCAAGATGATGCAGGATGCGGACTGGAAACATTTCCTGGCCGAGAACGCCAAAGCCGGCAATATCATCGAGCAGCACACCAGCCTGATGACGCCGGCCCCGTTCGCGCCGGCACTTTCGGTGCCGAAACCCAAGCGCTGACGCGGAGCGAAAATCGATGCGCGGCAATGACGGCACGCGGACTGGCGGCGAAATCCTGATCGATCAGTTGGCGATCCATGGGGTGCGCCACGCCACCTGCGTGCCGGGCGAAAGCTATCTCGCCGCGCTGGATGCCTTTTACGGCCGTGACATCGCGCTCACCGTCTGCCGGCATGAGAGCACTGCGGCGATCATGGCCGAGACGGTCGGCAAGGCGACCGGCCGCCCCGGCATCTGCTTCGTCACCCGCGGACCGGGCGCCACCAATGCGTCTCCCGGCATCCATATCGCGTGCCAGGATTCATCACCCTTGATCGTGTTCGTCGGCCAGGTGGCGGGGCGGATGCGCGACCGCGATGCCTTCCAGGAGCTCGATTACCGCGCCGTGTTCGGCACGATGGCAAAATGGGCGACCGAAATCGACGATCCCACGCGCATCCCGGAAATTGTGGCGCACGCTTTCCATACCGCGTGCCAGGGCCGTCCCGGCCCGGTGGTGATCGCCCTGCCGGAGGATATGCTGGTCGAGCGCGCCGTGGTGCCCGACGCAAAAGCCTTTGAGCCGGTGGAGACCTGGCCAGGCCTGAGCGACATGAGCCGGCTGCAAAAAATGCTGTGGGCGGCCAGGCGCCCGGTTGCGATCGTCGGCGGCAGCCGCTGGTCGGAAGCAGCCACCGCCGCGTTGATGCGCTTTGCCGAGCGCTTCGCGCTTCCGGTCGCCACCACCTTCCGCCGCGGGCATTTGTTCGACGCGCTGCATGCCTGCTACGCCGGGGATCTCGGTATCGGCGTCAATCCCAAACTGTTGGCGCGCATCAAGGGCGCCGACCTGGTGCTGCTGATCGGAAGCCGCCTCAGCGAAATACCGTCGCAGGGTTATACCCTGTTTGACATTCCGGAGCCGCAGGTAAAGCTGGTGCACGTGCATCCGGGCGCCGACGAACTCGGCCGCGTCTATCATCCCGCGCTCGCCATCAACGCCTCGCCGACCGCGTTCTGCGCGGCGCTGGAAGGCATGCAGCCGCCCAACGAGATTGCCTGGCGCGGCGAAAGCAACACCGCCCATGCCGACTATCTCGCTTGGTCGGAGAAGGCGACGCCGCAACCGGGCGGCGTCAATCTCGGCGAGATCATGGTGTGGCTGCGCGAGCATTTGCCGGAGGATGCCACCGTCACCAACGGCGCCGGGAATTTCTCCGCCTGGATTCATCGCTTCTACCGCGTGCGCAAATTCAACGGTCTGGTGGGCGCGACATCGGGTTCCATGGGCTACGGATTGCCGGCGGCGCTGGCAATGCAGACGCTTTATCCCGAGCGCACCGTGGTATGCATCGCCGGCGACGGCGATTTCCTGATGACGGGGCAGGATTTCGCGACCGCCGTGCAATACGAGCTACCGGTGATCGTGGTGATCTCCGACAATGGCCTTTTGGGCACAATCCGCATGCACCAGGAGCGCGACTATCCCGGTCGCGTTATCGCGACGCAATTAAGAAACCCGGACTTCGTCGCTTATGCGCAGGCCTTCGGCGGCTTCGGCGTCAAGGTCGACAAGACCGCCGACTTCCCGGCGGCGTTTGCCGCCGCGCGCAAATCCGGCAAGCCGGCGATCATCCATCTCAAAGTGGATCCGGAGGCACTCACGCCGGGCATGTCGCTTTCCGGCATTCGCGAGAAATCGCTCGCCGGCGGCACCAAGTCCGGCACGCACTGAAGCTGACGCGCCGTTTCTGGCGCGCTTGCAGGCGCCTTGCCATGCGCGGGTGAATCATCGTTCACTCGTTGTCATGCCCTACCGCCGCACCGAGAACGTGGTTCGCCATTTGGCTGAACGCGAGCAGGCGATCCTCGCCGCGGCAACGAGTATCGCCGCCGAGGGCGGCATGGGCGCGGCGCAGATCGCCGCAATCGCCGCGCGCGCCGGCATCGCCGCCGGTACCGTCTATCGCTACTTCCCGTCCAAGACCGATCTCATCGCCGAGCTGATCGCGGCGGTCGCCGCCCGCGAGCTCGCCGCCATGCGGGACGCCGCCGACGCGGCGCCCGGACCACTGTCGGCGCTGGCGGCGGCCGTTGCCACCTTCGCGGTCCGGGCGCTCTATGCGCGGCGGCTGATCTGGGCGGTGACCGGCGAACCGGTCGAGCCGCAGGCCAACGCCTTGCGGCTCGATTTCCGGCAATCGCTCGCCGCTGAGCTGGAGACGCGCATCAAAGCCGCCATCGACAGCGGCCACCTGCCCGAGCAGGACGCAAGCGTCGCTGCGCCCGCCATCATGGGGGCGTTGATGGAAGGCTTGATCGGGCCGCTGGCGCCGTCGCATGACGCGGATGCGGCTGGATTACGCGCGGCGGTGCAGACGGCAACGCTGCTGGCGCTACGCGCCCTCGGTGTGATCGATGCGCGCGCCCGCGGCCTGGTGGCACAATGCGTATTGCCCGCGGCCGAACACGCGCCGTGAAACGCTAAATTGCCGCTTCAGCCGGCACTTCGTCGAGCGGCAGCGTCACCTGCTTGACGCCGCGCTCGCCCGGATCGTCGACGATGTGAAAGCCGAGCTCGGCGCACATGGTGAGCATGGTGGAATTCTCCGCCAGCACCTGGCCGCGCACGGTCTTCAGGCCCTTGTCCTTGGCGTAGGCGATCATGTGCTTCATCATCAGCCAGCCGAGCCCATGCCCTTTCAGCCGCGAGCGCACAAGGATCGCGAATTCCGCGTCCTTGCCGTTCGCGTCGTCGTGCAGGCGCACAACGCCGAGCATACGGTCGCTTTGCTCCTCGATGGCGATGAAGGCCATGGCATGGGCGGGATCGTAATGGGTTAGCTTGTCGATCAGCTCATTGCTCACCCCGCGCATGACCGCGAAGAAGCGCAGGCGCAGATCGTCCGCCGTCACTTCCTTGAGAAAATTGGGATAGAGCACGGCGTCTTCCGGCTTGAGCGGCCGGAACAGCACCGGTGTTCCATCGCGCAAGACGACTTGACTCTCCTGCAATGTCGTTTCCTTAGTGCGACATCAGCACCGGCACCGTCATCGATTCCAGTAGCCCGCGGGTGGCGCCGCCGAGCACGAATTCGCGCAAGCGCGAATGGCCGTAGCCGCCCATCACGATCATGTCGGCGGATGAGTCGGCCGCGTAAGACAGGATAGTGGAGGCAACGTCGATGTCGGGCGAGGTGATGCGCTTGACGTCGACCTTAAGGCCATGGCGAGCGAGATGCTGACCAAGATCGGCGCCTGAAATCTCGTCGCTCTTGGGCGGCTTGTTGCCGACCACGACGACTTCCACCTTCTTGGCTTTCTCGAGAAACGGCATGCTGTCAGCGATGGCGCGGGTGGCGGTGCGGCCGCCGTCCCAGCACACCATCACCTGGTCGAGCGTCATGCCCGCCTTCTGGATGAACGGCACAAAGATCACCGGCCGGCCGGAGTCAAACAGCACGCCTTCGTCGATGACCTCATCGGGCACCGATTTTTCGCGCGTTGGCTGTCCAAGCACAATAAGGTCGAAGCGTCGGCCGATGCGGCCGAGCAGATCGGAGGCGCCGGAAACGCTGGCGTTCAGCACGCGGGATTCAAACGAGACACCCTCACGCTTGGCCGCCTCCTCGAAGCGCGCGATCGCGGCGCGCGCGCTCTTTTCCGACTCGGTGCGCTGCGCCTCGAGGAACTCCGGGGGGATTCCGCCCATCACCGAGCCGGGGATCACCGGCTCATAGGCGAAGGCGACACCGAGCACGTGCGCACCGAACGCTTCCGCGATCGAGACGGCGTAATTGCCGGCCGGGTCTTGTTTGCCCAGTCCAAGGTTGACGACGAGATCCTTGATCATGACGTTACATCTCCTGACCGAGCGGGTCGCCCGACCTTGTAAAATTATGCAAGCGCATCGTGCTGCCGCCTTGACCGAGGTCAAATTACCGCCGAGCCTCGCGAGTTCCTCGATTAAGCGACGTTTTCAATCACCTACCGGTTATTTCTTGCTGCCATCGGGCCCGAACTGCTTGAGATAGGCCCACAGGTTACCGATGTCCTTTTCATTCTTGACGCCGGGAAAGATCATTTTCGTGCCCGGAATCTTGGCGCGCGGATCCTTGATGTACTCCTTGAAGGTCTGCTCGTTCCAGACGAGGCCGGAATTCTTGTTGGCTGCCGAATAGCTATAGCTTGGGGCGGTGCCGGAATGGCGGCCATCGAGGCCATTGAGCTCGGGGCCTACCTTGTTCTTGGCGCCCGGACCGACGGAATGACAGGGCAGGCATTTCTTGAACACCTGCTCGCCCATGGCCGCATCCTGCGCGTGTACTGCCGGCGCGGCCGTTACCGCCGCCAATATGACAAACGTCCATGTTACTCTCACGCTCGTACCTCCCTCGGTGGCGTTTTCGTCGCCGACCTGTGGCCGATGGGCCCAGCCCGGGTTTGGGATGGTTTTGCCAGCCCTATGTGTCAGCCGTCAAATGGCTGATATCGTGTGGGCCAGGAGCCCAGGAGTTGTCATGTCGATGCGGATGCCGGAGGTGGACGGCGCGGTGATGGCGCGGCGCGAGCGCATCGTCGCCGCCCTGCGCCAGATCGTGCCGGGCGAGGGGGTGATCGCCGGCGAGCGCGAAATGCGCCCGTACGAGAGCGACGGGCTGACCGCCTACCGCCAGCTGCCCATGGTGGTGGTGCTGCCGGAGACCACCGCCCAAGTCTCCGAAGTGCTGCGGTATTGCCACGACGAGGGCATCCGGGTGGTGCCGCGCGGGGCCGGCACCTCACTCTCCGGCGGGGCGCTGCCGCTGGCCGACGGCGTGCTGCTCGGCATGGCCAAATTCAACCGCATCCGCGAGATCGACTTCGACAACCGGATCGCCGTGGTGGAGCCAGGCGTGACCAATCTAGCGGTCACGAACGCGGTGGCAGATCGAGGCTTCTATTACGCGCCCGATCCGTCCTCGCAGCTTGCCTGCACCATCGGCGGCAACGTCGCAGAAAATGCCGGCGGCGTGCATTGCCTGAAATACGGCATGACCACCAACAACGTGCTCGGCTGCGAGATCGTCACCATCACCGGCGACGTGCTGCGCATCGGCGGCAAGCATCTGGACAGCGCCGGCTACGACCTACTCGGCGTCGTCGTCGGATCGGAGGGTCTGCTCGCTGTGGTCACCGAAGTGACCGTGCGCATTTTGCGCACGCCGGAATGTGCGCGCGCGCTGCTGATCGGCTTTCCGTCCTCGGAGGATGCCGGTGAATGCGTTTCCAAGATCGTCAGCGCCGGCATCATCCCCGCCGGTATGGAGATGTTGGATAAGCTGGCGATCCAGTTCTGCGAAGACTTTGTGCGCGCCGGCTATCCGCGGGACGTCGAGGCGCTGCTCATCGTCGAGCTCGACGGCCCGCAGGCCGAGGTCGATCACCTTATCGGTCGGGTTGAACAGATCGCCAAGGAATGCCGCGCGACCACAGTGCGCAAGTCGAATTCGGAGGCCGAGCGCGAGCTGTTCTGGGCGGGTCGCAAGGCCGCCTTCGGCGCCGTCGGCCGCGTCTCGCCCGACTATTTCTGCATGGACGGCACCATCCCGCGTGCCAAGCTGCCGCTGGTGCTCACCCGCATGAAAGAGATGTCGGCGAAATACGGTCTGCGCGTCGCCAACGTCTTCCACGCCGGCGACGGCAACCTGCATCCGCTCATTTTGTTCGACGCCAACAAGCCGGAGGAGCTCATGCGCGCCGAAGCGTTCGGCACTGAGATCCTGAAATTGTGCGTCGAGGTCGGCGGCGTCCTAACCGGCGAGCACGGAGTCGGCGTCGAGAAGCGCGACCTGATGCCGGTGATGTTCTCCGAGACCGATCTCGACCAGCAGCAGCGCCTCAAATGCGCCTTCGATGAAAAGGGCTTGCTCAACCCGGGCAAGGTGTTTCCGACGCTGCACCGTTGCGCCGAACTCGGCCGCATGCACATTTCCGGCGGCAAGCTGCCTTTCCCCGACATTCCGCGGTTCTAACACAATGCGTTTCGGCCTGTTTTGTTCGCCCAAAGCCGACAGCAAGAACCATGGCCCGGAGACTGGTCAGGGCTTCCTCGACTATCTCGATTTCAACGTCGAAGCCGAGGCGCTCGGCTTTCATTCCAGCTTCTCGGTCGAGCATCATTTCAGCGGCTGGAACCAGGTTTCCGCCACGCTGATGCTGCAGATGGCGCTGGCCATGCGCACCAAGACGCTGCGGCTCGGCACCGCGGTCATGGTGCTGCCCTGGCACAATCCGGTGCTGCTGGCCGAGCAGGCCGCCACGCTCGATTTAGTCTCCGGTGGTCGGTTCGATTTTGGCATCGGCAAGGGCTATCGCCACAGCGAGTTCAAGGGCTTTCAAGTTCTCCCCGACGAGGCCGAGGCGCGCTTCGAAGAGGCGCTCGAAGTCATCACGCGCGCCTTCACCACGCGGACGCGCTTTTCGCACAGGGGCCGCTTCTGGCATTTCGAGGACATCGTGGTGGAGCCGCCGCCGGCGCAAAGCCCGCATCCGCCGTTCTGGGTCGCCGCCGGCAATCCGCATACGATTGCGCGTGCCGGCGAGCGCGGCTTCAATCTCATCCTCGATCAATACGCGTCGCCGCAGGCGCTCGGCGAGCGCATCGCCATCTACAAAAAGACGCGCGAGGCCAAGGGCCTCGGCTTCGACCCCATGCAGGTGACGGTCGCGCGCCAGCTCTATATCGCCAAGGATGCTGCTGACAAGAAAGCCGCACTGAAGCGCCAGGCCGAATACACCCAGCGCACGATTGCGTCGGCGCGCCGGCCCGATGCCAAGGGCGGCTCGCACGTGCTCGCCTATGCCGACAAGGCCGGCGCAACGGAAGAGAACGCGCTCTACGGTACGCCCGATGAGATTGCCGCTATGCTGGAAGCGTTGCAGGGCGCAGGCGTTGCCTACGTGCTTCTCACTATCGCCGGCGGCATGGATCAACTGCGCCGCTTCGCTGGTGAGATCATGCCGGCATTTGCCGGTGAACGCGCCGCCGCCGCGGAATGCGGAATGAAGCACCTCGGGCATGACTGACGTTCTTAAGCCTCGCGACGCCAAGGAAGTCGAAGACGTCGTGCGCTGGGCGCTCGGCGAGGAGAAGCCGCTGGAAGTGATGGGGCAGGGCTCCAAGCGCGCCATCGGCCGGCCGAGCCAGACCGATCTCACCCTCGATCTTTCAGGAATTTCCGGCGTCACGCTCTATGAGCCGGCGGAACTGGTGCTGTCGGCCAAGGCTGGCACGCCGCTCGCCGAGATCGAGACGCTGCTCGATCAGAATAACCAGCATCTCGGCTTCGAGCCGCTCGACTACGGGCCGCTGCTCGGCGGCGAAGCGGGACAGGGCACTATCGGCGGCGTGATCGCTGCCAACCTGTCCGGTCCGCGCCGCGTGAAAGCCGGCGCCGCGCGCGATCATTTCCTCGGCGTCACGGCGGTCACCGGCCGCGGCGACACCATCAAATCCGGAGGCCGGGTGGTGAAGAACGTCACCGGCTACGACCTGTGCAAGCTGTTCGCCGGCTCCTGGGGCACGCTGGCGGTCATGACCGACGTCACGATCAAGGTGCTGCCGAAGGCGGAAACCGAAGCGAGTGTGCTGATCCAGGGCCTCGACGATGCGCGCGCCTGCGCGGCGATGGCCACCGCCATGGGCTCGCCCCTCGATGTGTCCGGCGCCGCCCATCTGCCCGATCATGTCGCCTCCTGGTTCGACGGACTGCCGAAGGCGGAAGCGACCACCGCGCTGCGTTTGGAAGGCCACGCGCCATCGGTCGCCCACCGCAAGGAAGCGCTGGCCGCGCTGGTGAAACCGTTCGGGACGGTCGCGATTCTCGATGCGGCTTCCTCGCGCGCATTGTGGCGCAGCGTCCGCCAGGTCAAGCCGTTTGCCGGTGCCGCCGCGCGCGAGCGGCCGCTGTGGCGCATCTCCACCGCGCCTGCGCGTGGCCACGAGCTGTTAGCGGCGATCACGCCGGCGGCGCAGATGTTCTACGACTGGGCCGGCGGGCTGATCTGGGTGGCCATGCCGTTTCCCGAGGAACCCGATGCCGCCGCCGTGCGCCGCGCCGTCGCCGGAATCGGCGGCCATGCCACGCTCGTCCGCGCGCCGGCTTCCGTGCGCGCCGCGCTCGACGTGTTCGCGCCGGAGCCGGCAGGGCTAGCGGCGTTGAGCAAGCGGGTGAAGGAAAGCTTCGATCCCAAGGGCGTGCTCAATCCCGGCCGCATGTGGGCGGGGGTGTAAATCTATGCAAACCAATTTCACCCTTGCCCAACTCGCCGATCCACAGATTGCGGAATCGGAAAAAATCCTGCGCGCCTGCGTGCATTGCGGCTTCTGCACCGCCACCTGCCCGACCTATGTGCTGCTCGGCGACGAACTCGATAGCCCGCGCGGGCGTATTTATTTGATCAAGGACATGCTCGAGCAGGGCCGGCCGGCAACGCGCGACGTGGTCAAGCATATCGACCGCTGCCTGTCGTGCAATTCCTGCATGACCACCTGTCCGTCCGGCGTCACTTACATGCATCTCGTCGATCATGCCCGCGAGCACATCGAGAAGACCTACAAGCGCCCGCTCGCCGACCGTGCCATCCGCGGCCTGCTGGCACGCGTGCTGACCAACCCAAGCCTGTTCCGCCTGGCGGTTGTCGGCGGCATTGTCGGTCGGCCCTTCGCGCCGCTGTTGCGGATGCTCGGCCTGCGGCGGATGGCCGCCATGCTGACGCTCACCCCGCGCCGCAAGCCGGCGCCGCCGATCGAGCGCACCGGCAAGGTCCACGACGCGCAAGGCCGCCGCCACGGCCGGGTGGCGCTGCTGTCCGGCTGCATCAATCCGGTACTGGCGCCGTCCACCGACGAGGCCGCCATCCGCGTGCTCACCCGCCACGGCGTCGAAGTGGTGGTGGCGCAGGGCGAAAGCTGCTGCGGCTCGCTCGTCCACCACATGGGCCACGAGGACCACGCGCTGGCCCAGGCGCGCAACAATATCGACGCTTGGACCCGCGAGATCGAAGCGGGCGGGCTCGACGCCATCCTCACCAGCGTCTCCGGCTGTGGCACAACCCTCAAGGATTACGGCTTCATGCTACGGACTGATGCGGCCTATGCGGCGAAGGCGGCGGTGGTTTCCAAGCTTGCCAAGGACATCAGCGAATATCTGGCCACGCTCAAGCTGCAGGTTGGAGTGGTGCCGCAAGGAATTAGCGTCGCCTATCACGCTGCCTGTTCGCTCCAGCATGGACAGAAAGTCACACGCGAGCCGAAAGAACTACTTTCCAATTGCGGCTTCATCGTCAAAGATGTGCCGGAAGGCCATTTGTGTTGTGGCTCAGCCGGCACCTACAACATTCTGCAACCGGCATTGGCGGAGCAGTTACGCGACCGCAAGGTTGCCAATATCGAGCGGCTCGAGCCGGATGTGATTGCGGCTGGTAATATCGGCTGTGTTACACAGATCGCCTTGGGTACTGCCATTCCGGTCGTCCACACCGTCGAGCTGATCGATTGGGCGACCGGCGGGCCGATGCCGGAGGTGCTGCGGGAAAAGGCGGGCCTTGAGCCCGCTGCCGCGGCGGCAGGCTAGGGGGAAACAAAGTGCGGCAAGATGCCGTAGCGAATGTGTTGGCGAAATTTGGTTGAACCGATCGGGAGGACGATCATGGCGAAATCAAAGAAGCGGAAGAAGTCGAAGATAAAGAAATCCAAAGCCAAGCGCGCTGCCCCGGCGCGCAAGAAAAAGAAGAGGGGGATGAAGAAGGCGGCCCGCAAAACGGCCAAGAGGGCGAAGAAGAAGGCGGCGACGAAGCGCGCGGCGCCCAAGCCGGCACCCCAGCCCACGCCGGCGCCCATGGCACCGGCGCCCGAGTCGGCGCCGTCACCGTTCGGCGGCTTGTTTGGCGGACGGACGAATGAAGGTCAGTAGACCGAATAAGAAACGAGGGGCCGTCGCCGGCAAGGCGGGCGCGCGCAAGACCAAGCGCAAAGCCTCCAAAGCACGCCGGGCGCGCCGCAAGACGGCGGCCCGGCGGACGGCTGTGAAAACCAGGCGTGCCGCGGCCGGTAAGACGAAATCAAAGGCCAAGACCGTTCGCGCGCCGACCGTGACCACCGCCGTTTCTGGCGTCATTGTGCGCGGCCGTATGCGACCGCGTTACGGCGAAATCCTGAACGCGGACGCGCTCGCCTTCCTGGCCGCGCTGCATCGCCGCTTCGACGGCAAGCGCCGCGAGCTTTTGGCCGCGCGCGCCGAACGGCAAAAACGCTTCGACGCTGGCGAGCTACCCGATTTTCCGATCGAGACCAAGCACATCCGTGACGACGATTCCTGGCGCGTGGCGCCGATCCCGGCCGATCTCACCGACCGACGCGTGGAGATTACCGGCCCGGTCGACCGCAAAATGGTCGTCAACGCGCTCAATTCCGGCGCCACCCACTACATGGCCGATTTCGAGGACGCCAATTCGCCGACCTGGGCGAACAATCTCGAGGGCCAGATCAATCTGAAGGACCGCTGGGCCGGCTCGATCGATTTCACCGATCCGCGCAGCAAGAAGCGCTACGCCATCGGCAAAAACCCCGCGGTGCTGATCGTGCGCCCGCGCGGCTGGCATTTGCCGGAGGCGCATTTGACCGTTGACGGCGAGCCGATCTCGGGCGCGCTTTTCGACTTCGGGCTTTACATCTTTCACAATGCCAGGCCGCTGCTGGCGCAAGGCACCGGTCCCTATTTCTATCTGCCCAAGCTCGAGAACGCCCGCGAGGCGCGGCTGTGGAACGACGTGTTCGTGTTCGCGCAAAAGCAACTCGGCATTCCGCCACGCAGCATTAAGGCGACCGTGCTGGTCGAAACGCTGCCCGCTGCTTTCGAGATGGACGAAATTCTCTGGGAACTGCGCGAGCACATCGCCGGCATGAATGCCGGGCGCTGGGACTACATCTTTTCTTTCATCAAGACCTTCGCCAAGAGCAACAATCCGCGCTTCGTGCTGCCGGACCGCTCGCAGGTGGTTATGGGCGAGGCCTTCCTGGGCGCCTACGCCGCGATCCTGGTGCGCACCTGCCATCGCCGCGGCGCTTTCGCCATGGGTGGCATGGCGGCGCAGATCCCGATCAAGAACGATCCCGCGGCCAACGCTGCCGCCTTCGCCAAGGTGCGCGCCGACAAGGAACGCGAAGTGCGCGACGGTTATGACGGCACCTGGGTGGCGCATCCCGACCTCGTGCCGGTGGCCAAGGAAGTGTTCGACCGCATGATGCCGCAGCCCAACCAGGTCAGTCGCGTGCGTCTGCACGTCAACGTGCTGCGCGACGATCTGTTGAAAATCCACGAAGGCAGCAAGACCGAATCAGGCTTCCGCCTCAATATTTGCGTCGGCGTGCAATATATCGAGGCTTGGCTGGGCGGGCGCGGCGCGGTGCCGATCTACAATCTGATGGAAGACGCCGCCACCGCCGAGATTTCACGCGCGCAGATCTGGCAATGGATCAAATACGGCGCCGAGCTCGAGGGCGGCGCGCAGGCGACCCGCCAATTCTTCGAGCGCGCGCTTAAGGAAGAAATGCAGGTCGTCAAGCGCGAGATGGGCGCCGCCCGTTACGCGCACGGCCACTTCCCCGCTGCGATCAAGCTGTTCCGCGATCTCTCGCTGGCGGGCGAATTCGTGCCGTTCCTTACGATCCCGGCCTACGAATTGATCGTGTGAGATGCGCCTCAGATCTGGGCGAACATAATCAAATTCTTGCATATGATCGTGGGGGTTGTCCTATTTGCATCGTCATGTCCAGCCGAATAGCATGAGGACCACGAGGGGAATGGCCGAAGCCGGAACGCTCTCGAATTTCTAAAGCGCGAAACGTCACCACGGTTGAGAGGGAGTGATTGCCATGCCGGCGTACAAAATCATGATCATGGGCGCGTCCTACGGGTCGTTGCTGGCTTCCAAGATTCTGTTTGGCGGTCACTCCGTTCACCTTATCTGCCTGCCGGCGGAGGCCGACCTGATCAACGCGGAAGGATTCCGCGTGCGCGTGCCGGTCAAGGGCCGCAAGGACCGCGTGGAGATCGATTCACGCAAACTGCCAGGTAAGGTCAGCGCCGGCGGTACGGATGGCGTCAATCCGGCCGATTACAACCTCGTCGGTCTCGCCATGCAGGAGCCGCAATTCAGCGCGCCCGGCGTGCGCGAACTGCTCGACAAGGTGGCGCGGTCGAAGGTGCCCTGCATGTCCATCATGAACATGCCGCCGCTGCCTTATGTGAAACGCATCCCCGGCCTCGACTACAAGGCGCTCGAGCCGGCCTTCACCGAGCCTCGTGTATGGGACAATTTCAATCCCGACCTAGTGACGCTGTGCAGCCCCGATCCGCAGGCCATCCGTCCGCCGGAGGAGAAGGTTAACGTGCTGATGGTCACGCTGCCGACCAACTTCAAGATCGCCAAGTTCGCCGACGACAAGAATACTGCCATCCTGCGCCAGCTCGAGAAGGACATCGATGCGGTGCGCTTCGATCCCGGCGACGGTGGCAAGATCGAGCTGCCAGTCAAGTTACGCGTGCATGAGTCGATTTTCACGCCGCTGGCCAAGTGGGCCATGTTGCTCGCCGGCAATTACCGCTGCATCACCCAGGACGGCATGCGCACCGCGCAGGAAGCAGTGCATTCCGATATCGACACGTCACGTGAGGTCTACAATTTCGTGTTCGACCTCTGCGCCAAGCTCGGCGCCAAGCCGGAAGACCTGGTGCCGTTCGAGAAATATGCCGCCGCGGCGCAAAGCCTGACCCGCCCGGCCTCTGCGGCGCGCGCCCTGCAGAACGGGGCCAAGAACATCGAGCGTTCCGACAAGCTGGTCCAGCTCATTGGCCGGCAGAAGGGCATGAGCAACGCCAAGGTCGACGCCATTGTCGCGCTGGTCGACCAGCGGCTAGAGGCCAACCGCAAGAAGGCGGCCGCCTGACGTCGCCGGTCCCGGCACGATAATTCGGGTTTCTTGTGCGCCCGCCGGGAATCGCCGGCGGGCGTTCGTTTGCACACAAACTGCCCAGCGCAAGGTGGACGGTTCTGTTTGGAAAACGTGAGATTCTGGCCTGAAAACTTTCACTATTCACCAGCGAGATACTTTAGTTTCCCATAAAAATTGTGACATCAACGCCACATCCCATTTCTATTTATCGAACAGAAGGCCGGTTCGCCTAAAAAGGCAGCAAATGCTGATCTTTTTGGCTTGCCGCACCGCGTCATCGGGGATGTAGATTTTCCCCCAATGCGTGTCCTGGTGCGTGCGCGGTCGATTGCAACCGGGTTTTTGACGGACGCAAGGGTGACGCGGAAATTTGTATCGGCTGGTTGAGTCGATCGAACCGAAAAGGGGCAGGGGTCAGATGAAGAAAATAGTTTTGTCGGTGGTCGCGGCACTTGCCGTAGCGGCGAGTGCGGCGCCGGCGTCCGCGGCGGACGCAGCGGTTAAGGCACCAAAGGCTGCGCCCCCGCCTCCGCCGCCGTATATGTTGGACATCGCCGTCGGCGGCGTGGTCATGTCGGACTATCTCTTCCGCGGCATTTCGCAATCCAATAAGGCGCCGTCGGGCGGCGCCTATTTCGAGCCGGACCTCACCACGCCGATCGGCGTGTTCTATGTCGGCATTGCGGGCTTGGCCATCAGCTGGCCGAGCGGACCCGGATTCGGCTTTACCGACCCGTCTGCCGAAATCGACTTCTATGGCGGCTGGCGCAACAGCTGGGGCCCATTCTCTCTCGATCTCGGCATCGTCGAATACTATTACCCGGGCGAAAGCTTCAACGGTGCCACCTACACCAGCGACTTCTACGAAATCTACAGTAAGGTGGCCTACGAC